>Ga0209426_1000238_pt1 | contig 76330 bp, 67 predicted proteins | sample Deesub1362B_J571_FD_187697 | JGI IMG/M metagenome (GOLD analysis project Ga0209426, IMG submission 187697) | Deep oceanic, basalt-hosted subsurface ecosystem from Juan de Fuca Ridge flank, Pacific Ocean, CORK Borehole 1362B_J2.571 (SPAdes)... ... | reverse complement strand
GATTCTACAGATACACCAACGACCACCTTTCAGCAAAATTTAAATCTGATGGTTTCGTTGGTTGGTTTATGAGGAACGCTTTTGCGGCATCCGTGTTGCTCGCACTTCTGGTTTTCAGTGGAATCACGCCCTATATCGGCGAGGGGGCGGAGATGGGTTCGGATACCTTTCCGACGGTGCGCGCCACATCCACAGTCTACTACAACAGGACAGCCGCATGGGGCTACGCCTACAGGTGGTGGAACGACAGAAACCCGCACTATCAGGATTTCACCTCCAGCGGGGGGGACTGCGCGAATTTCGTGTCTCAGTGCCTCATCGCCGGTGGCCTCTCCCTCCATAAAGGGACCGATGGAAACGGCTACGGCGTGTACCCCGATGTGGACCGGCCCACAACCTACAGCAACGGGACGATACCCTTCTGCGACTACCTGCACCAGCACCTGATCAACTACCAGCCCGTGGACTACGCGTACGTGACCACATCCAATGCAACCATACCGTCGTGGATTGAAATCGGAGACGTGGTGATATTCGGCGACTCCACCGATTACTGGCAACACGCCATGATCGTTGTGTGGGTCGGTAACGGGGACATAGGGCTTGCGGGGCACACGACGGACGCGTGGAACGTCTCATTCTGGACGGAGATGTCCTACTTCTCCATAGCCAACTTCTACCACATACGTGATAGAGGCTACGACGGCACGGAGTTTGTCTTCGTCGTGAAGGCGGGCACCCTCAACGTGCGCGTCGGGCCCGGACTCAACGGTCTGGGGAACCTCTACCAGGACATAGGCGACATATACGAGGGGCAGATGTACGTGGCGTTTGAGACCGTTGTGGATGCGAACGGCAACCTCTGGTACCACTTCTGGTACGATGACCGCGCCGCATGGTGCGCCGCGCAGTACTCCGGCAACGTCTACGCGAAGCCCGTGAATCAGGCATCCTTTGAGGTTCAGGTCGGCTCATACCTCAACGTGAGGACGGGTCCGGGTACGACCTACACGGACATAGGGGAGGTGTACGACGGTATGCGCTTCTACACGATCGCGCGTGCCCTTGACGCGAATGGCAGGGTGTGGCGGAAGTTCTGGTGGGGCGGACAGGAGGCGTGGTGTGCCGCGTGGTACACGGCCAACGCGAGTTTCGTAATCAAAAACCTCACCCGCGTGAACATAGGGTTCTACCCGTACTGGGTCGGCTCGTACTATACGTCCATACCCCACGAGTACATAAGCCATATCGCGTGGTTCTCAATAGACCTCAACAGCGATGGAACCGTTGCGAACTACAACAACTGGCCCACTGGCTGGACCGACCTCGTGGCACAGGCCCATGAGAACGGGACGAGGGTCATGGTGACGGCCACACTTTTCGGCTCAACCAGCATAAGCACTCTGCTCGGCTCCGCCACGTACCGCACCACCGCAGTGAACAACATCGTGGACGCCGTCGTCAACGGGAACGCCGACGGGGCGATGATTGACTTTGAGACGCCGCCCAGCGGCAGCGGTGCGGACCTCGTCGCCTTCATGCAGGAACTGAGGAGCGCGCTTGACGCCTACAACATTGATTACGAACTGGCCATATGTCTGTCGCCCTACCCCTGGAGCACGCAGGTGTGGGGCGATGCAAACCTCTTCCCTCAGTTGAACCAGTACGTTGATTACTACTTCCTGATGGGTTACGACTACCACTGGAGCGGGAGTTCCACGACGGGCGCCGTGGGCGCACTGTTCTGGGAGTCGGGGGTTGACGGCTACAACGCCACCCTCATATACCTCGGGTACGGCGCATCCCGTTTCAAGTTCGTCTACGGCGTGCCCTACTTCGGCTACGACTGGCCTGTCTCATCCACGGAGTACACTCAGAGGGCGGCCACGACAACCGCCAGCGGAACCTCACGTTCCTACAATTCCGCCATGTCCCTCCTGTCCACCTACGGCTCTACGCTTCAGTGGGACTCCATATCGCAGAGCCCGTGGTTCTGGTACTACGACGGCACCGATTACAGGCAGGTGTGGTTTGACAACGCAACTTCGCTCAAATACAAGTACGAACTTGTGAACCGCTGGGACCTCGCCGGGATGGGCATATGGGCGCTGGGCTACGACTCATCCACACAGGAACTGTGGAACGCAATAGGTGAAAAGGTCGGAAACTTCTCGGTGGACGTCATTTACCCTGCACCCGGCTCCCTCATAGGGGGAACGGTCAACGCCACCGTTCTGGTCTACGGAGGCGTGACGGACCTCTACTACAGGGTGCCGGGAGGCACCTGGACAAAAGCGATGGTGGATGTGAACCTGCACGCCACGACGAGGTACATCCATGGGGTGGCGTATGGCGGGTATCAGAGCGCCTTCCACCTGACATGGGACACAAATTCCCTTCTCCCTGGCAACTACACGCTGGAACTCAGGGCGAACAACTCCTACGGCCACACGGTCTTCTGGAATTTCACCTACACGGTCGCGAGGAACGCCGCCCTCGAAGGGCTCGCGTGGGGATCTCCCAGCGCGTCCGCCCTCAACGACGACCAGGACTATCTGGACGCCTACGGCGGCTACGCCGCGAACGACCTGAACGCCCCGCTTTATCTGGAACTCCCGTGTAACTTCACCATAAGGGCGTTCAAGTTCCGCCTGTGGGACGGCGATGGCAGGTATTACCAGTACAGGATTGAGGTCTCGCAGGACAACATCACGTGGACGGAGGTCGTCAACAGAACGACAGGGGAATGGCGTGGGTGGCAGTGGGCCTCCTTCGCGCAGGGCACTGTCAGGGCGAGGTACATAAGGTTCAACGGCACATATAACTCGGCGAACCAGTGGTACCACATCGTGGAGTTCAAGGTGTTCGTATATGAGGACATGGTCCTGCACGGAAAGGTCCTCACGGATGCGGGGCTGCCCCTCGCCAACGCGTCCCTGCGGATAACGGACGAGAACAACGGGAATTACATCAACGTGACGACGGACGCATATGGAAACTACGAGGTGGACCTCACGCCCCTCGGGTTCGCGGAGGGAGACGTGATAAACGTGAGCGTCGTGGAGCCCGGATACACGGGCTACGCGACCACCACCGCCACGCGGCTTGTGGCACAGAAGCGGCTGGACGTGACGGCCACTGCGGTGATACCTGAACTGTCCCCCGTGCTTGCGGTTCTATCCCTCCTCGCGGTCCTCGCCCTCGCGCGCCGTCTGACCGCTACGCGTATATCCCGGTAAGGCATGTGCGTGGATATGGGCCGGATATACGAGAACGCAAGGCGCATACTGGAGGAATTGCCTCCGCATGTCACCCTCGTGGCGGCGACGAAGGGGCGAAGTCCGGAGGAGGTGGAAGAGGCCATATCCGCCGGCGTGAGGGTCATCGGGGAGAACTACGTCCAGGAGGCGGAGAGGAAGAAGGTCGCGGTGAAGAGTGACGCCGAGTGGCACATGATAGGCCGGCTCCAGAGGAACAAGGTTAAGAAGGCCGTGAGGCTCTTCGACGTTATACAGACGGTGGACTCGTTTAAACTGGCGAGGGAGATAGATAAGAGGGCGAGGGACGCGGGAAAGGTCATGCCCGTGATGATAGAGGTGAACACGGGGAGGGAGCCGCAGAAAGGCGGTGTTATGCCTGAGGATGCCCTCAACCTCGTGAGGGAGATCTCCTCGCTGAAAAACGTGGAGGTCATAGGGCTCATGACCATGGGGCCCTACGTGGAGAACCCGGAGGACATCAGGCCCTATTTCCGGCTGGCGCGGGAGATATTTGAGAACATACGCTCGCTGGACCTGCCCAACGTGGATATGAGGTACCTCTCCATGGGGATGTCCTCCACGTACCAGGTGGCGGTGGAGGAGGGTGCGAACATGGTGAGGATAGGGACGGCCATATTCGGGCCGCGGAGATGATGGGTATAAATACTAAAGAAAAGTTTATATACATAATTTGTATTGACCTTTTTCGCCTGCAAAGGAAGGAGGGACGAGGATGATAAAGCCGATAACGAAAGGGAACATAAAAACTGCGCCGCCGTCGCCCCTTTGTAGTTATATATGCTCGCCAGCTAAATCGCCGGGTTAAATCGGTTTGATTCTCGGTGATCAGAGTGGCCGTCATATCCAGATATACGCTGTACTTTAGAGTAGATAAGGACATTTACATACTGTTAAATTCGCTGACAGGGGCAATAGATATTGCCGATGAAATTCCAATAGATGTTCTGGAAAAGATAGAAGAGGGAGAGATTTACAGGGGAGATCTCTATCACTATCTGAAAGAAAGGGGATACATATTTGACAGTTCTTCAGACGAGGAGGAGATTATAGAGGAGCGTATCAGAAGATGGGAGAGGGAGGTGTATGAATCCCCCTTAACATTTGTTGTGGGCATAACCACGCAGTGCAATTTTGCCTGCAGATACTGCTTTCAACGGCATATGCAGAGAAAAACTGGAGAGGGCGGTTTATGGACTGATAGAAAAATAGCGTTGCTTTTTAATGCTATGGACAATATAGTTAAAGAAGAGGGAGAAAGAGAAGTAAACCTCTCTCTTTTCGGAGGAGAACCGCTTTTGCCATCAAATAAGTGTGTCATCAAGCAGATTCTTGATGGAGCGAAGGAGAGGTGTTTCACCTTTGATGATGTCATAACAAACGGATATTACCTGACTGAATACGTGCCGCTGCTCAAAAAATACGATGTCAGAAATGTTCAGGTTGTTCTTGATGGAACTGAAAAGATTCACAATTTTCTGAGGGCTGCTAAAGGGGGTGGTGAAACTTTTGACAAGGTAACCGAAGGCATAGACAAAGCGCTGAGAGAGGGCATCCATATAACTTTGAGAATAAATGTGAATGGTCACAACATTCAGAATTTGCCTGACTTGGCAAAATATATTATACGGAAGGGATGGGATAGGTCTCCGAATTTCAAGGCACATTTGGGACTGGTATACCCCTATGGTTTTGATTCAGAAGGTTTTCCATATCTCTCAGAGGACGTTGCCCTCAAATACATACTGGAAATGTATGATAAAGATCCGGAGATGAGGTTATATGACCTGGGGGGATGGACCATGGTAGAAAATATACTTTCTTCACTGGAGACTAAGATGCCCTTTGAACAAAAATTCGCATATTGCGGTGCAAATACAACCACATATGCCTTTGACCCTTATGGTAAAATTTACGCCTGTTTTGATGCAATAGGTATAGAAGAGATGGCAATAGGTGAATATTGGCCAGAGTACAGCATTAATGTGAATCTTAAAAATAGATGGCGCAGAAGCATTCTTGAAAAGAGGGTGTGCGGTGAGTGTCGATATGGACTGCTCTGCGGTGGTGGGTGTATTTTTCATGCCGTTTTATCTGGAAAAGATTTTTCTGAACCTATGTGCCCCCAGATCGATAAAAGTCTTAGGGTGCTGTTGAACTGGTATTACAGGAACAATAAAAGCGCTCTGCTTGGGAGGGGTGGGCAGGATTATGAATGAGGATTTCTTCATTTTATCTCTGGATATTGGTGGTAACATTAAGTACTCAGTGATATACAGTTGCAAAGAAAATAGCGAGATAATATTGTCTGGACAGAAGACTGTGAGAACACTCAATGAGGCGATGTGGGATATAAAACTGGATTTGATAGAGAGATTAAGAAAAACCCCATACCATCTGAGGTATGTGCTACTTTCCTTGCCGGGTGCGAGTTCCCTTCAATTTTCCATGCCCTCTCAGGCATTAGATGAGACCGCCAGGCTAATTATGAAGACGTTTGAACCGCTTTCAAAAGAACTTGACATACTGATCATGGGGAGGGATGGACAATTTTATAATGTATATTTTGTACATGAATACTGCAACAAATACAATGACGGTTGTTTCTTTTTTGATAGCTATTGGAGGGGAGCAATAGACCTGTCTATGGATTTCTTCGGTATAGACACATTCTTATATCTGGATATGGGGTCTTTCTCATTTACGATCGTTCCGGTGAGGGATGGTAGGATAATGGTAGAGAAACATGAAAATAGGGTGTTGTCGGAAAAACTGCTTTCCGTCGGAGTGAAGCATACACCCGTTTTATTTATACTAAATGAGATGACTGTTGATCAGATATCGTTTAAACCATATGCATATGTGCCCCTGTACACGCGGGATATCCTGAGAGGAGAGATAGATGACCTCCTATTGTGCAAACTATCAAGGTTTCTGGGCTATCCCCAGATCAATAGAAATATGGCATACAGGGTGATTTCGTCAATCCGAGCAGCGATGGCTGATTTTATCAGGAGAAAGGTAAAGAAGCACATAGAATTGCACTATACGCGCGGCGAAGTCCCGCTGGTAGTTGCGGGTAGTGGAAAACACCTGCTGTATGAGATATTAGATCACAAATGTAAATATGTGCTTCCATTTGACAACACCCACACATGCGTCGGTCTGGCACACGTCTTCTTAAAAAAGGAGTGCGGGAGGATGCTCAGATGGAAAGAGGGCACGGGACAGGGGAAATAATCGTCGTTGAGGATCTGGTCAAGGAATACCCAAATGGTGTTCTGGCAAATGATCACATAAATATGAGGATCGCTGAGGGGGAAATCGTGGGAGTCGTGGGGCCCAACGGAGCCGGGAAGACCACGCTGATAAAACAACTGACATGTGAATTGCTGCCAACGGAGGGCAATATCTATATCATGGGGATTGATATTGTTAAAGACCCTGCAAATATCAAACCATTTATAGGAGTTTGCCCGCAGGATGGGGGGCTGATACATCACCTCACGGTGTGGGAGCACGTATATTATTTTGCCAGGTTAAAGGGTCTTCCTAAGGAAAGAGCGCGTGAGAACACTGATAAAATACTAAGAATGTTGAATTTAGAGTCACACGAAAAAAAGGTCGTGAGAGAACTTTCAGGTGGTCTGAAGAGGAGGGTATTTGTGAGCATTGCGCTTGTTAACGAGCCCAAAATAATATTTCTGGATGAGCCCACCACCGGCCTGGACCCTATATCTCGCATGGAATTCTGGAAGATCATAAGAAAGGTCAATGATCATCATAGCCCGAAGACAACCGTTGTTGTAACGACACATTATCTGGAAGAACTTGACTACATTTCTGATAGATTAATTTTTATAAATGATGGTAGAATCGTGCTGGAGGGCGATAGCATGGCTGTAAGACGCCTGATTTTGGACTACGATACTAAGATAACATTACCCAAGAAGTACAAGGAAGTCGTTATGCGGACACTTATGAAGGAGGGAGTTAGCTGTAAAGTGAAAGAGGAACATAACAAAATACATGTACTGCTAACCAAAGATGATGTTTCGGCTGCGGTCTCAGAGATCATTAAATTTACATCGGATATAGTTTTATCTTCTCCAACGCTGGATGAAGTGTTTATGGGGGTCGTGGAAAATGAAGAAAATACTGATTGATACATTAATTATAGCAAAAATAAATATTCTGAGCATGAGAGAGAATTTAATGGCATTTATTATAATATCTTTAGTTATACCCTTGGGCATGACGTATTTGATTTCATTAGCATCTCCCGGGTGGAATTTGAATACAAAGGTCAATTATTTAACAGGGATGCTCGTGCTTTCGTCGTCTTTAACCGTTGTAAACGGCATAGGGCAGTTCATAGCGCAGGACAGATTAGGTGGAGTGCTCTCATGGTATCGCACATCGCCTGTGCATCCTGCATCGTATATTTTAGGCGTCACCTTCACGTATTTGGTGGCAATATTCATCCAATGCATTATATTAATTCCGATTGCCACCATTCTATGGGGGTTTTATTTGAATATATTTAATATATCAATTATTATTGTTGTTATCATCGTTCAAAGTTTGACGCTCGTAGGCATCGGCGCCGTTATAGGAACTCGGGCAAAGAATATTCAGACGTCAACTGCGCTCACAAATCTGATTTCTTTTATAATAGTCTTTGCAACCCCCGCGTATTACTCGATTGATGTGATACCTGAGAAATTTAGGTTCTTATGCTACATACTTCCCACGACGTATGCCTCACTCATGGTTAAACGTCAGTGCTTAGATGGGTATCTTGATCTATATCTTCTCCTGATGCTCGCACTTATGAGTATACCATATGTGGCGGTGGGATTCACCGGTATGAGGTGGAGGGAAAAATGAAGACCTTCAAAAAGATGTCATCATATGCACCATGTGTAGTCATCATCCTGTTCGCGCTCATGGTCATATCCACAGTGATGCAGTACCTCCCCTTACCCATCCCGGGAACGTCTGTTTTTATGATATTCCTTTTATCTTTCTTTCTTTTCAGCCTTACACACAGCATTATCTGTTTTGGATGGCGCTCTGCGTGGGTATTCGTAGGTATAACATTCATCATATGTTTATTGTTTGAATTGATAGGCGTGGCAACAGGGATGATCTATGGTCGCTATCATTATGCCGATTTCCTCGGCTATAAATTTTTTAATCTGGTGCCATTCTATATTCCCCTCGCATGGTTTATGATGATATACGCGAGTTATGATATCTCCGGCCTCATTCTTCCCAAAGATGACAACATTTCCTTGCGGCGCCATCTCAAGCGTGGACTGCTCTTCAGTGCGGTAATGACCTCCTGGGACCTCAGTATGGATCCGCGTTTGTCCACGGAATGGGGCCTCTGGGTATGGATTGACAGTGGGCCTTGGTTTGGTGTGCCCATTCAGAATTACATAGGATGGCTCATCACTGCAGGCACGATCTATATAATCTATGGCATATACAATCAACATGTATCCGCCTATACATCCATATATAAGGATTCAAGTATTTTCACTCATCTACCTGCATTCTCTTACATGGTAATGGCCGTAAACGAAGTGGTTGCAAGTTTAATGATAGGCCGACCGCTGCTGGCTGCGGCGGCAATTCTGAGTATGGGGTCTTTTTCTACAGCGGCCATATGTTCTCTGGCATTTCGTCCTCAAAAAACTTCGGCTCATCAATAAAAATATTTTTAACATCTTTATGCACAGCGTCTGCTGATGTCCTCATCTCTCGCTTCAATAGCCCGCCTTCACCACGCACATCCAACCTTCGCCAAAAACCTTTTATTCAACATGCGGGTAGGTGGGCCCATGGGCGTGTTGCAGGTGCTGGGGGAGGCCATAAGAGGCATAAGATTCCCCGAACTGGACCCCGTTAGCGCGGGCATTGGGGATTTCGTACCCATCCCGGCGCCGGAGGAGACACTGAGGGTCGCCTACGTGGACGGGGGCAACGGCGTTATCGTGGAGACGCCCACCGCCTCCGTCTCGCTCGTGAGGGGCTATCTGGCCGTCTACGAGGGAGCCAAAAAAGCGCACTACGAGAGGCATGACATCGTTGTGGTCACATGGGATGAGGGTTCCCTCGTCAGGGCAAACCTCTACCCGCTCGGCGAGGAGGTAATGGACAGCGAGATATACATCACCCTGAAGGAACTGGAGAACGATGCCCTCCGGACAAACGCGGCGAGGGCGTCGCTGGCTGTCCGACGCTACCTGGAATGGCTCCTTGTGGAGAGGGGCGCGCGCCTCGCGGACGTGGTGGTCAAGGACGGGGCCCTCCAGACGAGCGGAGGGGGAGAGGAGGAGTACGCGGAGAGAGCCATTGAGGCGTTCGGAGAGGGGAAATATCTGATCGGCTTCTCAAAGTCCTCAACCCTGAAGGCGCCCCCGGGCATACCGCTGAACGTCGGTCTGGAGCGCCTCGCCCGGAAACTCGGTGTCCCCGCCCCCTGGGCCGTGGAGGTGGATGTGCCGGAGGGCAAGGAGAGGATACGCTCGCGCACCTTCGTGGGCAGGTTCCACCCCCACGCCGAGAGGGCTTTCAGGGTGGATGTGATGGGAGAGAACCATATGGTGGCGCTCTCGGCCCTGCTTCCTTTCTGCGCGGACCCATTCCTCCTGGGCTACCCCTATGGACTGCTGGACGCGGATGCGATGGCGAGGGTGCGCGAGGAAGAAGTGAGGTTCCTGAGGAACGCCGCCATGGGCATGGCGGACGAAGACCTGAGGGCGGCGGCATGGCAGATGGACGCCCACGACGTGATAAGCAGGATGAGGTGATGTGTAATGTCTGTAGGCGTGGTTGTGAGCGGCGGGTTTGACGAGGTCGTGATCAGGCAGAGGTCTGGGGAGAGGATAGAGATAGGCGAACTCCTGAAAGCGGGGGATATACTGCTTCAGGTTTTCGACCTGGATTACGGCTCACTCATGAGCGGCACGGACATAGAGAGGATAGGCGGTATGCAGGTGGAGGGGTACGGGGCCACAAGCATCTACGAGGAGAAGCTTAGGAACTATGTGCTTGCGAGGGCCAAGCCTATATACGACCTGAGGAAGGGTGGGCTTCCGAAGTACGTGCCACGCTTCCTGGGCGAGGTGGAAAGGGTAACGGAAGAGGACCTGAAGTTCATATCCGAGGCCAGGTTCAGAAAGCCCCTCTATCTGGGCAAGGTCCGCAGCGGCTCCAGGGTGCTGGACATCCCCGTTTACGTGGACGGCGAGAGGGCTCTGACACACCATATACTCATACCCGCGACCACGGGCAGGGGGAAGAGCAATCTCATGAAGGTTCTGCTGTGGAACCTTATGGATCAGGACTACGCGGGCATTCTCGTTCTGGACCCGCACAACGAGTACTACTCCTACACAAGGGACGGAAAGACCTACGGGCTCTCACAGCACCCGAGGGCGGACGAGAAGCTGCTCTACCTCACCACGAGGCCCCCCGCTAAGAAGAACGCGGCGTCGCTGACGATCAACGTGAGGAACATAAGGCCGTGGCACCTCTCGGAGATACTGGACTTCAGCGACGCGCAGGAGCAAACGATGGCCCTGCTGTACCGCAATTACAGGGATGGCTGGATTGAGCGGCTCCTTACTATGGATCCTGAGGCGACGAGTTATGACCAGAGAACTATTGTGGCCCTCCAGCGCAAGATATCCTACGCGCTGGACCTGGAGGTGAAGGATGGAAAGGTGATTGAGCGGGGCAAGGTGTTCTCCCTCTCACGCGGGCTCAGCACGATAGATGACGTGGTCCGCGCGCTGGAGGACGCGAGGATCGTGGTGATGGACACGTCGTCAATTCCCGAGAGGGTTGAGATACTCATAGCGGGGATGATAGCGGAGCGCGTGTTCAGGCGATACTCCTCCTACAAGGAGATGGGCGAAATAGACGACAAGCCAGTGATATCGTTCGTGCTGGAGGAAGCACCCCGCGTTTTAGCAGGCGAGAGAGCGACGGTCTTCGGGAGGATTGCAAGGGAGGGCAGAAAGTTCAAACTCGGAATAATAGCCATAACGCAACTTGCCTCCCTCATCCCGCGGGAACTGCTGGCGAACATGAACACGAAGATCATACTGGGCAACGAGATGAAGGCGGAGAGGGAGGCGATAATAGGCAGTGCCTCCCAGGACCTCTCAAGGCACAGCACCATGATAGCGAGCCTCAATAAAGGAGAAGCGATTGTCTCCAGCATATTCACTGGCTTTGCGGTGCCCATAATGATAGACGAGTTTGAGAAACTCGTGGACGGCGCGAGGGGTAAGGGCGAGAGAAAGGGAACCCTCGTGCCCCTCTGGTAGGTGAAGCGCATGAAGTTCGCACACATAGCGGACGTGCACCTGGGGGCGTTCCGCATAAGAGAACTAAGGGAGCTGAACCTGCAGGCGTTTCTGGCCGCGCTGGAAAAGTGCATGGAGGAAGAGGTGGACTTCCTAATAATCGCGGGCGATCTGTTCCACAATCCAATACCCGACACGGATATCGTGCTCCAGGCGGCGAGGGCCCTGAAGAACCTGAAGGAAAGCGGCATAGAGGTCTTCGTGACGTATGGCTCGCACGACTTCACCGTCAAGAAGGCCTCCATGCTGGACATACTCGCCGAGACCGGGCTGGTGAAGAAGGCCATGAGGTATGAGGTGGAAGAAGGCCGTATAAAACTCCTCCCCGTGAGGTGCGGGGACGTGGAGATATACGCCATGCCGGGGCTCCACGGCGGCGTTGAGGCGGAGTATTTTGAACATCTCACGGTGCCAGAATCGGATTTGCCGGGGATATTCGTATTTCACAGCACCATCAGGGAGTTCAAACCGCCGTGGTGGGGCGAGGAGGGCGTTCCGCTGTCCCTCATCCCGGACGGGTTCTCCTACTACGCCGGCGGACACATACACAAGAGGATAGAGGCGAGAAAGGGTGAGGCGCCGCTCATATACCCCGGCCCCCTGTTCGGCTCAAACTACACGGACCTGGAGCACGGCGAGCCCAGGGGATTCTACATAGTGGAGGATTTCGCTCCGAGATTCGTGGAGGTGCACGTGGCCGACGTGGTCAAATACGACTACGACGCCACGGGCAAGACGCCGACGGAGGTCATGGACGACCTTCTCCGCATCGCATCCAGGGACCACGGGGGCGCGGTGGTGCTCCTGCGCATATACGGAAAGCTCGCCTCCGGCCGCCCCTCCGACGTGAAGGTGGGGAGGATCAGGGAGCGGTTCCTGGAAACCGCGCGCACAGTTCAGGTGAACCGCGCCGGCCTCACCGGGGCGGAGGAGATACATCTGGCGGTGAGCGGCGAGACGGACGAGGAGGTCATGGAGAAGATGCTTGCGGAGATAGCGGACGATTACGGGTTGGAGTTCGTGAAGACGCTCTACTCCACGCTGTCCTCGGAAAAGCAGGAGGGGATGAGCAAGGCGGATTTCAGGGAGCATCTGCTCCACGAAGTCATGGACCTGCTGGAGAGGGCAATGCGCCCTGAAAAGGAGGAGAGGAAAGAAGAGAAGAAGGGGGAAAGGGGTGGCAGGATGGCCACCCTTGACGACTTTCTGGGAGGTGGGGCCCGGTGATCATAAGGGAGCTGGAAGTGGAGAACATAAGGAGCTACGCGAATAAGACCCGCGTGGAGTTCGGGCCGGGCATCACCCTGATAGAGGGGGACATAGGCAGCGGCAAGTCCAGCCTTCTGATGGCCATAGAGTTCGCGCTCTTTGGCTACGCGGAGACCGCCTTCTACGAGCGTCTCCTGAGGAAGGGTGCCACGCGCGGATACGTGCGCCTGAAATTCGAGGTCAACGGGCGTCTCTATGAGGTTGAGAGGCACCTCAGGAAAACGAAGAGCGGCATAAAGGCGGATAAGTGCTATCTCAGGGAGGGGGAGAACGTCACGCCCCTCTCGCCGACTGCCCTGCGAACATGGATAATGAGGATACTCGGGATTAAATCGGAGGGGCGGAAGAGGGTCCCGGTCTTTCAGTACGCCTTCTACACCCCGCAGGAGATGATGAAGAGGATACTGGAGGAGAACGACGAGGTCAGGACGGAGATGATCAAGAAGGTCTTCCGGCTGGACGAGTACCGCATCATAATAGAAAACGCCGAAGCGGTCTTAAGCGAGATGAAAACGGAGTGCAGGGGCCTGGAGGAGAGGGCTGCGGGCCTTGATGAGAGGCGCAGTATGGAGGAGGACCTCGTGAGGAGGATAGGAGAGGCGAAGGACGAGGTGGGCGCGGTTCGCAAACGCATCGCGAAGATGACCTCTGCGCTTAACACGCTCTCAAAGAAAAAGGAGGAAATGGAGAGGAGGAGGAAGAGAATAGAGGAAATGGAGAGGCGCCTCGCGGAGGTGAGGAGCACCCTGAAGGAACTTGAGGAGCGCGTGGAGGCGCTGAAGAGGGAGATTCGCGAGGCGGAGGAAGCGGGGAAGGAGGCGGAGAAACTTCTCCCCCGCGTTAAGGAATACGACGACCTCATCCGGGAGATAGAGGAGGCGGAAAAAACGCTTCGTGAGCGCATTCGCATGGAGGGACGGCTGAAAGAGCTGGCGGCGAAGGAGGATGAGGTGAAGAGGCGCTTGGCGGGTCTGGACAGCGTTGAGGAGGAAGTTAAGGCACTGGAGGGAGAACTCCGCCGGGTGAGGGAGGACGCGGAGAAATTTGGAGACATAGATGCGCATATTGAGGAGCACCAGGCGCGTCTCAACGAGGCGAGGGGCAGGGTTTCGGCGCTCCGCCACCGGCTCCGCGACATTGAGGCCGAGTACAGGGACATCGCGGGTCTGAGCGGCAGGAAGGAATGTCCCAGATGTCGTCAGCCCCTCTCCGAAAGACACCTGAAGGATCTCATAAAGCGCTACAGGGATGAAATCCGGGGCATACGGGAAGAGATAAGAAAGGGAGAGGAGGACATAAAAGGTATAACGCGTGCCATTGAGGAACTGAAAAAGAAAAAGGCGGAGCGGGATCGGCTGGAGAGAAGGGCCGCACGTCTTGAAGAGAAAATCGCCGCATACAGAGAGCGGCTCGGGGAGCGTGCGGACCTTGAGAGGAGGTTAGAAAAACTGGGAGAGGAGAGGAAGAAGGTAGAGGAGAAACTCCGCCTCGTGGAGGGGGTGAGCCAGGAGCATCTGGACGGTCTCAGGCGGCGGGCGAAGGAACTGGAGCCCGTCAAAAAGGACTATCTGCGTCTCCTAACCATAGCGGAGAGGGGCGCAGAGAGGAGGAAGGAACTCTCACGCCTTCAGGGGAGGGTTTCCCGTCTGATGAATGAGGAGCGCGACCTGTCGCGCCGTCTGGAGGTGGAGAGGAGGGGGTACTCCCCCGAGGAGTACGAGAAGATGAGGGAGGAGTACGAGCGTCTCCTGAGGGAAATCAGCGGCGATGAAAAGCGCGTCGTGGAGATGGAGAAGTTCATAGCGCAGCTGGAGGAGGAACTCAGGAGGGTCCGGGAGGAAATACGCGAGAAGGAGGAAGCGAGGCGCCGCCTTGAGGTACTGCGCGCCTTCATGGGGTGGCTCACGGAGAAGTTCATCCCCGCGATGGAGCGTCTGGAGGAGATAAGGACGGAGTGGCTTCGCCACGCCTTCAACGAACTTTTCCAGACGTGGGTCGGTGAACTCATGCAGGAGACGGAGTACGAGGCGCGCATAGACGAGGACTTCAGACCCATCATAACCATGGAGGACTACGAGATGCCCATGAACACGCTGTCGGGCGGTGAGAGGACCACCATAGCGCTTGCATACCGCCTTGCGCTGAACACGCTTGTGAAGGAGGCACTGCGTCTTAAGAGCCACATGCTCATACTGGACGAGCCCACGGAAGGGTTCAGCAAGGACCAGCTCCACAAGCTGAAGGATGTTTTCGAAAGGGTTAAGGCGAAGCAGGTGATAATAGTGTCCCATGAGAGAGAACTGGAGAACCTCGCCGACAGGATATACCTCGTGTCCAAAACGGGCGGCGTCTCCACCATAGAGGTGATAGCATGAGAGGGCACTTCGCTGAGATTGTGAGGCGTGCATTTGAATGGATGGGGGAAAACCGTAGGATGCTGACCGCATGCGGTCTGCTTGTGCTGGTTATTGCCCTCATCGGGGTGTTCGTCGTGGGCATAGTCGTGGGGTTGCTCCCGCTCGCCCTCCTTTTAACGCTCAGACACTATCGCCTCACGGAGGAGCCGCGGAAGTTCTTCGCCGTGGGTCTGCTGTTCATACTGGTGTTTCAGATCATATTCCCCCTGTTCATAACCGCCGGTTTCTCATCCATGAGGGGTGAACTGGAATACCTGGAGAGGGGCGTAGCTATCTCCGACAACGCAACTCTCAAGAAACTGTCGCTTGAACCGTTCTGGGGCTCGGGTGAAACCGGGACATTCACTCTCAGGGGGGAGTACTCGGGAGACCCCGCGTCTTTCAGCAACCTCTCGTTCAGGTTTTACAGGTACGGCTCGAAGTACAGGGAGTTCAGCATGGAAAACGCCAGTTATACGGTCTCGGGCGACAACATAACCTTCACGGCGCGCATCCGCCTGGAGAAGGGGCTGTACAACTTCACGCTCTACGACGCTGCCACCAACAGGTCCATAATGAGTTTTCTGGGACCGATAAACACCTCGCCCGCGGAATGCTACGCGTGGTTGCTCTATTTCTATACCCTGACAATAGGGGCGTTCAATCTATTCTTCTTTGGACTGATATCCCTCGGCGTGCACTTCATAGAGAAGAAGGCGCGGTTCAGGATGGGGGTGATGAGGAACTTTGAGAGATAGATGGTTGCTCGTCCTTCTGCTCTACACCGCCGCGCTACTCGCAGTCTCCTCCACCCCCGGCGCGGTCATAGCGGAAGCGGGGCTTTCCTCCCTTGACATCGCTTACCATTTCTGTTCGTACTTGGTTCTGGGGCTCATAGCCACCCGTGCCTTCGGTGTGCTGGGGCGCGCCGCCCTCTACGGGGCGGTTCTCGCGGTCGTGGATGAAATGCATCAGCACATCATACCCGGCAGGGCGGTGAGCGCGCTGGACCTGGCGCTTAACATGGCCGGTCTGACGGCAGGAATTTTAATGTACTACCTTATTAATCGGTGGATGGAGAGAGATGGGATACCTAGAAACGGCGGACCGCATGTTTGAGTCCGGCGACGTGGACGGTGCGCTGGAGTACTACGAAAAAGCGCTGGAAGAGGACCCTGCAGACCCCGTGGCGTGGAACAACTACGGCGTTGCGCTGGAAGAGAAAGGCAGGATTGAGGACTCCATGGTTGCCTACAGGAAGGCCATGGAAGTGGACCCTGGCTACGGGATAGCGTATCTGAACCTGGGCAATCTTCTCGTGCGTCTCGGCAGGTTTAAGGAGGCTGAGGCGGTTCTCCGCGAGGGGATGGAGAAGGCGCCGGGCGAGGTGGGGCTTTACCTTGAACTGGCTTCGCTATACTTCCGCAAACCCTCCACGGCAAACAGGGGAAAGTGGGTTCTGCAGCGACTTCTGGAGATGTACCCCCAGGATTTGGATGTTCTCAAAGGGGTGGCCGAACGCCTCATAGAGGGGGGTTTTCCGGAGGATGCCATACGAATTATAGACGCCGCTATGGAGATATACGACGACCCCGACCTGCTGAACCTCAAGGGCAACGCCTACCTGGAGATGGACATGTATGCGGAAGCCGTCCAGTTATACGACGAGGCCATCCGGAAAAATCCTCTGAACGAGGAGTATTGGAACAACAAGGGATTCGGCTATCTGCTTCTGGGTCTCTATGAGGATGCGATTGAGTGTTACGACCGTGCACTGGAGATAAACCCCGATTACAGAAATGCATGGTACAACAAGGCGTACACGTACCACGCCATGCAGGAACTCGCAAAGGCCGTCTTCTGCTACTGGAAAGCCATACAGCTCTACCCCCATGATGAGGTGGCATGGAACAACCTGGGAAACGCTCTGTACAACCTCGGTAAATACATGGAGTCCATACCCTACTTTATGAAATCCGTTCAGATAAACCCCAAATTTGAAACGGGCTGGGACAACATAGGCAATGCGCTGGACAGGATGGGCATGCATGAGATTTCCATACCGTTCCATGAGATGGCCATGCAGATAAACCCCAAATTTGATTACGCGTGGTACGCCAAGGGTATGGCCCTCATACGCCTCGGGAGGGCCGAGGAAGCGCTCCACTACATAGACACGTCGCTCAAGTTGAATCCCATGTACGACCACGCATGGATTGAACTGGGACGCGCCCTCGCGATGCTCAACCAGTGGGACGACGCCATAAACGCCCTTAAGAAGGCGGTGGAGATAAACCCCCACTCGGGGGAGGCCTACGAACTTATGGGCGACATATACCGCAGACTTGGGCATTACACGCGCGCCCTGAGTAACTACCTGAAGGCCGTGGAGGCCTACCGAACGGCCGAGGAGTACATGGATGCGGATGTGAAGGCGCATCTGGTCGGCGTTCTCATAAAGGCGAAGCGTCTCTGGGAACTTGAGGGTTTCACATCCTTTGAGGAGGCCGTTCTGGAACTTCTCAGAACGGATGAGTTCCACCGCCTCAGAGATCCAGCACACATTTCCATGGCTGCGTGCGTGCTAATAAGCATGGGCAAGCGCGACGAGGCGCTTGAACTCCTGAAGCGCTCGGAGGAGAACCTCACACCCGGGGGGAAGGCGTTGCTGAAAGCGTTGAGGGGAAGCGTTGATTTCATAGATGAGGAGGTGCGCTCGGAAGAAATTCTGACAGTCGCGATTCTTCTCGCATGGGAAGGTGAGGCAAAGGAGGCGCTGGACCTGCTGGAACGGTGCGCGCCCCACCACAGGGGAAAGGCTGACTACTACTACGCCATGCACGTTGCCCATCTACGCGCGGGAAACGCAAAGGAGGCCAAGAGGTACCGCGATATATTTATGGGGATGGCTCCTGAGGAGGTGGTGTTCGCACCATGATCCGGCACCACCTCAGCAAGAAGGATGTGAAGGCTATCAAACCTGTACTGGAGGAGTGGGGTCTGGAGGTCGGAAAGGGTGACCGCATAGAGGTGGCGGTGGAGGGCGATATGAGGATAATACTCCTCAATGGCCAGGTTGCCCTCGTGGAGACTGCCGGACGTGCACTTCCTGCCCTCAGGATGCTCTGGAAGACCGGTGTGAGGGGGCGGACGGTTACCGTGGATGAGGGGGCTGTTAAGCACGTTTTGAACGGGGCCAACATCTTCTCCGCAGGTGTGGTGAGTGCATCCCCCGGGGTCAAAGAGGGCGATGTAGTTGTGGTGGTGGACCCGGAGGGCAGACCGCTGGCCGTTGGGGTGGCGGAAATGGACGGTGCCGAAATGGTTGAGAGCAGGAAGGGTATGGCCGTGAGAAATCTCCACTATGTGGGAGACCGCCTTTGGAAGATGAGGATATGAGGACGCTACTCCTCGTAAAGGGGCTTGGGAAGTTCAAATATTAGAAAAGAGGATATTATCCACGAGGCGGAGATTATGGTGACGAGGAGGTTGTCCCACACTGTGAGGGAGAGGATAATCAGCACTAAGGGTATCACGTAGAGCAGGAGGATTTTGAAGTATGCCCTCACCCACGCGGGGACGCTCACGGGTTCTCACCCCCATAAAATTGAAAGGGGGTGGATTACCCGAAGAGCGCCCCCAGACCTGCGACCGCTTCCTCCTCGCTGGGCTCTTCCTTCTTCTCCTCCTCTTTCTTCTCCTCCTTCTTCTCCTCCTCTGCGGGCGCCTCGGCCGCGGGTGCCGGCGCTGCGGCGGGCATAGCCACCGCGGTGCTTATGGCCTCGTCAATGTCTATCTCCTCAAGGGCGCTGACGAGCGCCTTCACCCGCGTTATGTCGGGCTCAATGCCCGCAGCCTGGAGGACACGCACTATGTTCTCCTCGCTTATCTCCTTGCCAGCCGCATGCAGCAGCAGGGCACTATACACGTACTCCATTTTCATTACCTCCTTTCTTTACTCTTATCCGAACAGGGCTCCAAGGCCCGCAACTGCTTCCTCTTCTCCCGCTTCTTCCCTCTCTTCCTCCTTCTCCTCGGCGGGCTCCTCACCGCCGCCGGCAGATGGCGGTGGCGGCTGGGGCCCGGATGGTAGGCCCCTCAGGTCCTCGTCCAGGGCCTCGGGGGGCAGGCGGGATGCGAGCGCGTACATCCTCGCCATGGCCATGGAGAGTATGATGGGCGCTGTCTCCCTCGTCAGTATGCCCGCGTTCACCGCCAGAGATATGGCGTTCATTTGGGCCTTCGTGAGTATCGGAGCGACTGTGAGCGGTGTCAAGTACGCGGCGTTGACCGCGAGGTTGAACGCCCTCTGGACACCCGCCATGAGGTCGGCCTTGACGGCTTCGGTGTCAACCGCGAGCACATCCGGCAGGAATACCGCCCCGTCCTCGTAGGTGGCCTGTATCTCCATGCCTATCTCCAGCGGGTATATCTCCAGTTTTGTCAGGACGGTAGCCACCTCGCGGGGTATGACCTCGCCCGCCTTCACGACCGTTATGTCCTTCTTGATGACTATCTTGCCCTTCTCTATGGCGGAGGGGATGCCCGCCTTCTGCAGATCGCTGAGGAACGGCCCGGGCCGGAAGGACGTCTCTCCGGCGGGAACCACTATGTCCTCCGGGGCTATCTCGCCGCCCTTGGCGGGCATCTTCTGACGTGAACTCCTGAGGATCTTGTAGAGTTTGAACGGGTTTATATCGCTGAATATGAGCGCGCTCTGGTCCTGGAGGTAATCCGCGAGGCGGTCAACACCCGGAACGGACTCCGCGGCCCGCTGGAGGGCGAGTTTGATCAGCCGGTTCCGCGCCACCACTACCTTCGCCTTGCCCCTCAGCTCCCTCCTCATCTTCTGCATCTGGGGCGCAGGGATGCCGTGTATGCCGACGACTGCCACCACGGGGTGCCTCTTTATCTCCTCGCTCAGTTTCTCCACGACCTCCTTCTTCCACTGAGCAACGTGTGCCATCTCGCTCACCTCACCTTGAGCTTCACGGAGGGGCCCATGGTGGTCTTGACGTAGGCGGAGCCAATGTTGTATGACCCCCTCTCCAGTTTGCTCGTTATCGCCTTCAGCACGGCCTCTATGTTCTCCGCGATCTTCTCAGGGTCCATGTCCCTCGTGCCCACGGGAACGTGGAACGTGGGCTTGTCCCTTGAGCGCGCCCTCACCGTTCTCTTCAACCTCTCTATCAGCGGCCGGGGGTCCGACCCCGGCGGAATGGGCTTTGGCATCTTGCCGCGCGGTCCCAGAACGATACCCAGCTTCTTGCCGACCTGGGCCATCAGCGGCGCCTCGGCCAGGAAAAAGTCGTACTCGTTCGCGATTTTACGCGCTCTCCTCCTGTCCTCCGCGAGTTTGTCTATCTCCTCGGGAGGTATAACGAGGTCCGCGACGTCCTTCGCCTTCAGCGCGGTCTCGCCCGACGCGAAAATGGCAACCTTGACCGGCTTGCCCCGCCCGTGGGGAAGGATGATCTCCTCGTTGATCCTGTTCTTGGGTATGGAAAGGTCCACATCCCTGAGGTTTATGGCGAGGTCCACGCTCTCAAGGAAGTTGCGCGGCTTCGCCTTCTCAATCGCCTCTTTCACCGCTCTGACTATCTCCGGGTCTGCCACGTGATTTCACCTCCTTGTAGTGCGGCGGGCCATTGGCGGCCCTCCTACAAGGGTTCACTCATCTGGCACGGCAATAGACCCATCCTTTATAAGTTTTTGTATCTCCCGGGGGTCCTTGCCCTCCACGGTGACGCCCATGGAGACGCAGGTCCCGAGCACCTCCAGCACCACGCCTTTGAGGTCGTAGGATATGGAGTTCTCCCTCTTCATGCGGGCTATCTTGACAACCTGGTCGATGGTGAGGTCGCCCACCTTCGTGCCCCGGGCATCGCTTGAGCCCTTCTCTATCCCGAGTTCCTTCTTTATCAGGGCTGTGGTGGGCGGCGTACCGACCTCTATCTCGTACTTCTTCGTGGCGGGGTCCACTATCACCTTCACGGGAACCTGCATCCCTGCGAATGCCTTCGTCTTCTCGTTTATGTCCTTGACGACCTGGGCCACGTTGAGCCCGAGCGGACCCAGCGCAGGGCCCAGCGGCGGCCCCGGCGTCGCCTTTCCACCCTCGACCAGAACTTCAACCACCTGTGCCATATCACTTTCCCTCCTTCTCTCTGAGCTTCACGGTGTCCACCTTCACGGTGAGCGGGATGGGGACCATGGCCTCGTAGAGCTCCACGGTGACCTCCTCCTTCGCCTCGTCCACCTGTATGACCTTTGCTCTCTCGCCCTTGAAGGGCCCCTCAATGAGTTCAACCTCATCGCCCACGCTGATACGCGTGATCTCTGACACTGGTGTCAGATACTTCTCCACCTCCTCAACCTGCATGTTGCCGTGCACCATGCCCTTCGCGGCCCTCATGCCACGTATTATGGAGAGGACCTTATCGGGGTGAACTGTCTCCACGAACACATACCCCTTTATGTCGTGGGGGACGAGTATGGAGAATATGTCGTCCTCGAAACCCCTCACCTTCGCCTTCTCGCCGATGGAGACGGCAACGGGTATCTCCTGCCCGATGGTCGTCTTGACGGCCACCACGCTCTGGCGCACCGTCACAGTTACACGCGTCTCCGCGGATATCGCGGGGTTCTTCTTGAACCAGGCGCGCAGCGTCAGGGTCATCCTGTCCCCGATTCTGGCGCCGCGGGGTGAGAACACGCGGAGGACGTACTCCGATTTCATGTGGGGAGCGATCGTCCTCTCTATGCCCTCCTCCTTCGGCTCCGTGGGAGTGAAGAGGAATGCGTGCTCCTTCGCGTCCTCTATCACCACGCGCCACTCCAGCGAGGGGTCCGCCACCTCAAACTCGGGGCGGAGATGCAGGGCGACCTTCTCCTTCGTGGTGGAGTTGTGCTTGATGCGGATCGTCGCCTCGGAGGCGCTGCCGCCCGGCATGAGTATATCGGACGGCTCAACTTCGAGATTTATGGTGTATATATCGGACATAGGTCAATCACCCTCTCACTTCGGTATGTTGAGCACGTACGAGAGAATGTAATAGATGGCGAAGCCGATGAATCCAAGGAGGATTATGCCGATGCCCGTTATCTGAACGACCTTCACGTACTCCTCGCGGGTTGGCTTCTTCGCCATCTTGAATATCCTGGAGTACTCACCGCGCCCTATTCGGTTCATGCGGTTATCAATCCTGCGCTGAACGCCGCCGAACCAGTCCACGATGCGCTTCGCCTTCATCCCCCATCACTCCACGCGCTCCACGATGCCCTTCTTCAGCCGATCCCTTCCGTGTATGTGTGGGGACGTGACCCCGGTTATCACCACCATGACGCGCATGGTGTTCTGCATGGTCGGGTCAACGGATGCGCCCCAGATGATCTTCGCATTCTCCTTTATCCTCTCCTGAATGATTTCCGCAACCCTCTGCGCCTCGCCTATGGTCATGTTCTCCCCGCCGACCACGTTCACGAGGGCGCCGTGGGCGGTGCTTATGTCCGCCTCTATCAGCGGGGAGTTTATCGCCTCGCTCACAGCATCCTCCGCTCTGTTGTCGGAGTCGCTCTCGCCCATGCCTATCATGGCCACTCCAGCACCCTTCATAACGGTCTTGAGGTCGTTGAAGTCCAGGTTCACCAGGCCCGGCCGGGTGATCATCTCCGCTATGCCCTTTATGGCCCGCATCAGCAGTTCATCCGCGACCTTGAAGGCGACGGTCAGCGGAAGGCGCGGGACGAGCTGCAGCAGCCGGTCGTTCGGTATCGTTATCACCGTGTCGGCGGTCTCGCTCAGGCGCTCCAGACCCCAGTAGGCGTTCTCCATTCTCATGCGCCCCTCGGCGGTGAAGGGGAGCGTGCAGACCGCTATGGTGAGGGCTCCCATCTCGCGTGCGATCTCCGCCACCACGGGGGCCGCGCCGGTGCCCGTGCCGCCGCCCAGCCCGCAGGTGATGAAGACGATGTCCGACCCCTGCAGTATGGAGCGGAGTTCCTCCTCGCTCTCGCGTGCGGCCTCCTCCCCCACGCGGGGCAGGGAGCCGGCGCCCAGCCCGCGGGTCAGGCGCTTGCCGAGGAGCACCTTTCTATGCGCAAGGACCGTCAGGAGATGCTGCGCGTCCGTGTTGGCGGCGATGAGCTCAACGTCCGTTATACCGGACTCCATCAGGCGGGTTATGGTGTTCGTTCCGCCTCCGCCGCAGCCCACCACCTTTATGTTCGTCCTGAGTTTCTCCAAGAGTTCGCGGAGTTCCTGCTCCTCCGCCGTCATCTCCACCTCTCCGAAGCCCCGCATTTCCTCTCCTTTAGAGAGCACATCTCTTACCAGCGATTTCATAAAACCACCTGTCCCGGGATTTAAAGCACAATTGCCATTACCGATATAAACGTTTCTGATGAGCGCTCGGGTGCAAATCCACAGAAGTGGGATTGAGATCATACTTCACGGTATTATACCGAATGGTATCATCACTAGGACATCCCGGAGAAAGGACGTTGAGAGCTGGATTTCTGCGCTCTTTATAGTAATACATCGCAGGTCAGAGATACCTCTATATACTCCCCGGCCCCTTCGCCATCCATGGAGTTCGCCGAGCGCATAGAGGATATGCCGGATGAGACGGTGAACGAATCGCAGAGACGCCTTTTCTCCCTCTCCCTGCCACGGATACGCGTTCTGGAGTACATGGGAGGCGAGGAGAGGGTGACCTACGAGACCTCCGAGCTCATCGCGCTGTGCCCCATGACGGGCGTGCCCGATTTCTACCGCCTGAGGATAGAGTACGTCCCGGACTCGCTCATCCCCGAACTGAAGTCGCTGAGGAAGTACCTTCTGGCCTTCAGGGAGGTCCCCGCTCTCCACGAGCACCTCGCCCAGCGCATCTACAGGGATTTCAGGGAGGCGGTCAAACCGAAATGGCTCCGCATCACCCTTGAGGTCGCGCCCCGCGGCGGGATCATCACGAGGGTGGTTGTGGGGGATGGGGAATGACCCATGTATTCCGTTTAGAATAATTCCGTCTGGAATATTCACACAACCTTTTTATACCATACCCGCATGGATGGGCGTTGGTCCCTTGCTTTTGGGAAGGCAAAAGTGGGGGGCAGAGAAAGGAAGTGAGAGAATATGGGATTCGAGAGTTTGGGCGTCTCCCCCCACACGGTGGAGACCCTCAGAGGACAGGGCTTTGTTGAGCCCATGGAGGTGCAGAAGGTTGTGATTCCCCTCGCCCTCCGCGGCGAGGATCTGGTTGTCCGTTCCAAGACGGGGAGCGGCAAGACGCTCGCCTTCGGCGTGCCGATGGCGGAGCGCATCAGGCCGCGGGGCCATCCGCAGGCGCTCGTTCTCCTGCCGACGCGGGAACTCGCGCAGCAGGTGGCCTCGGTCATCAGGTCCATATCCCGGCTGCGCGTCGTCCTCCTCTACGGAGGGGCGAGCATAGACGCACAGCGGGATAAACTGAGGGCGGGGTGCGATGTAATCGTCGCGACCCCCGGCCGCCTGATGGACATGATGCGCAGAGGTCATGCCGTTCTGGACCGCGTGAGGTTCGTCGTGCTGGACGAGGCGGACAGGATGCTGGACATGGGGTTCATAGACGACGTGTCGTGGATACTGTCGCGGTGCCCCGATGAAAGACAAACGATGCTCTTCTCCGCGACCATGCCCGCCGAGGTGAAGCGGCTCGCCGAGCGGCACACCCGCAGCGCCAGATGGGTCTATCTGGACCAGGACGAGATGGTCGTGAAGCACGTGGAGCAGTACGTGGTCCGCGTCGGCAGGGCGAACAAACTGCACGTGCTGTCCGCCATACTGGAGGGCGACAGACCCGAGAAGACGATGGTCTTCACGCGCACGCGCCGCGCCGCCGAGATGGTGTACGAACTCCTGAGAAAGATCGGCTACAGGGCCGTGGCGCTTCACGGCGACAGGACGCAGAGGCAGAGGAACGAGGCCATAAGGGCCTTCCGCGAGGGCAAGGTGGACATACTCGTGGCGACGGATGTCGCCTCGCGCGGGCTGGACGTGGAGGACGTGACGCACATAGTGAACTACGACATACCCTACTACCCCAAGGACTACGTGCACCGCGTGGGCCGGACGGGGAGGGCCGGCAAGAAGGGGAAGGCGTACACATTCGTGGAGAGGGGCGAGGAGAAGTACCTGAGGGACATTGAGAACCTCATAGAGATGGAGATACCCGAGATCAGGGTGGACGGGAAGAGCAGCCGCGTCCGGAGGCGCATTGACTTTGACGAGATGGCGGACATCTACGGCATGGTCAAACTCCGCCTAACGCTGAAGGAGCCGGCGCACCCCGGAACGATAGCCACGGAGCTGAGCAGGGCCGCGAGGATATCCGACGAACTCATAGGTCGCGTGGAGGTCCACGGGAACCATGCGGTGGTTGAGGTTCACAAGGACTACGCCATGCGTGTCATACGCAGAAAGCCGCGCTTCGTCGCGCGCGTTGACCCCGTGGAGAAACCGTAAAATATGACCGCTCCATGTTCTGGCTGGAGGTGATTCACGTGAAGATTACCTGGCTCGGACATTCGGCCTTCCTTATAGAGGGGGACGGAAAGAGGGTTCTCGTGGACCCCTTTCTGAGCGGCAACCCGCACGCGCCGGTCAAGCCGGAGGAAATTGAGTGCGATGTAATAGCGGTGACGCACGGCCATGGCGACCACCTGGGCGATGCGGAGGCGATCGCGAAGAGATGCGGCGCGCCCGTTGTGGCCATCTACGAGATAGCGACCTACCTCGGGAACAGAGGGGTGGAGACGGTGGGCATGAACTTCGGCGGCACGGCCCGGGTGAAGGGCGTATCGCTGACCATGGTGCATGCGGTCCATTCCTCCGGCATCCTCGCGGGCGAGAACTTCGTCCCCGGAGGGCATGCGGCCGGCTTTGTGATAGAGGTCGGAGGGAAGAGGGTTTACCACGCGGGGGACACGGACATCTTCGGCGATATGAACCTCATAGGTGAACTGCACCGCCCGCACGTGGCGCTGCTCCCCATAGGCGGACTCTTCACCATGGACCCGAGGGCGGCCGCCTACGCGGCTACGAAACTTATAAAGCCGGAGGTCTTTGTTCCGATGCACTACGGCACGTGGCCCCCCATAGACGTGGACCCGGAGTCCATAAGGTCGGAAATTGAGGGCGCGGGTATAAAGTACGCTGTCCTTAAGCCCGGGGAGACGCTGGAACTCTAAACCTCTCCCCCGCAATTTTTCATTATCTCCATCGCCTTTTCCAGCACATCCTCCACGGAGAACGTCTGAACTCTTCTGTTAAGCACGACGGGTTTTCCGCCCACGATGACGTCCCTCACGTTCTCCCGCCCGGCGGAGTAGACGAGGTCCGACACCACTGTGGCCGACGTGTAGGGCACGGTGAACGGCGAGGAGAGATCCCACACAACGAGGTCCGCGACCGCCCCCTCCCCTATCACCCCGCCCTCCAGCCCAAGGTACCTGTAGGCGTTCGTGGTGGCGAAGTCCAGCACGTCCTGGGCGGTGAGGATGGAGGCGTCCCACCTCTCGTTCTTCTGCAGCAGGGCGGCGACCTTCATCGTCTCCAGGAGGTTCAGAGCGTTGTTGCTCGCCGCACTGTCCGTGCCGAGGGTGATGTTTACGCCGTGGGCCATCATCTCGGGAAGAGGCGACGAGCCGCCCGTGCCGAGCTTCATGTTGCTCACGGGGCAGTTGACAGCCGTGACCCCTGCCTCGCCGAGCATCCTGATTTCACGCAGGGTGAGCCACACGGCGTGGGCCGCCGAGAGACGGGGGCATAGCAGGTCTATATCCTTCAGCCACTCCACGGGCCGGTTGCCGTACCTCTCATGGTGACCGTAAACCTCCTTCCTCGTCTCGGACAGGTGCATGTGCATGGGTATGTCCAGCCGCTCGGCCACCTCCTTCCCCTTCAGCAGGGTCTCCTCGGAGCACACGTAGACGCCCTGAAAGCCGATGGCGGGGGTGACGAGTTCGCTCCTGTGCTCCATCGCAAACCTCTCTGCGTTCTTCACGGGAACGCCGCTCTGGGTGGTGTGCTCCTCGTCCAGGACGGCCCACGCGAGCACGCCGCGTATCCCCGCCCTCTCAACCGCCCTCGCTATAACATCCTCCGAGTAGTAGAGGTCCATGAAGGCGGTCGTGCCGGAGAGGAGCATCTCCGCGATGCCGAGCAGCGCTCCAGCGAATAAGTCCTCCTCCCGTCTCTCCGCATCCAGGGCGAACGTCTTCCGGAGAAACTCATCAAGCGCCACGTCGTCCACAAGCCCCCTGAAGACGCTCATGGCGACGTGGGTGTGCATGTTTACGAGGCCGGGCGTGACCACGAGGTGCCTTCCCTCAAGGACGAACTCCGCCTCGCCCCTCACGTCCCCGACGGCGACCACACGGCCGTCCTCAACGCCCACCGAGCCGCGAACGACGCGCCTATCCTCGTCCTGCGTCGCTATCACCGCGTTTTTTATCAGAACGTCCATAGGGGCTAATCGTTCGCGGGGGACAAAACACTTTTGTTTGCATCGCCATGCAAATGATTTTTATACGATGCACATATACACCTCACCGTGCTGGGCCGACTTGAAAGGGAGGAAATACTCCATGGCAACGCTTATCGCGCTCTGTGGGTGCTGGGCCTACCCATAATGCTCGGCATGCTCGTCCACTTCCTCTACAACGTCACGGACACGTACTGGGTGGGAAAACTCCCGGACGCGCGCTTTCCCGTGGCGGCCATCCAGACGGTCTGGCCCATGATATGGTTCCTCGCCTCTTTCGGGCACGGTTTCGGGGTGGCGGGCGTCTCGCTCGTCTCCCAGTACATGGGCGCGAACAGGAAGAGGGACGCGGAGAGAAGCGCGGGGCAGGTTCTCGTGGTCTCGCTTCTCTTCGGCCTGGCGATAGCGGTTGCCGGCTTTCTCCTCGCACCTTTCCTGATAGGCAGCATGGGGCTGGAGGAGGACCTGGCGGATAGCGCCGTGATGTACATGCGTGTGGTCATACTCACCATGCCCCCGGGGTTTGTTGGTCAGACCTTCGCCTTCGTCCTGAGGGCCTACGGGGATTCCAGAACGCCCTTTCTGGTGGATTTCGCAGGGGTTATGTTCAACATCGTCCTTGACCCGTTCCTGATATTCGGCATCGGCCCGTTTCCGGCCATGGGCCTGCTCGGAGCGGCCGTTGCAACGCTCCTCGCTGCCCTCTTCGCCACTGCCCTGGCCCTCCTCCTCATCGCTAAAGGAAAGGTACCTCTCAGGATACGCCTCTCTGACCTCCACCCGCGGGCGGACATGCTCACGAGGATATTCAGAATAGGGCTGCCCGCATCCTTCGCATCCACCGGAACCGCGCTGGGCTTCGTGGTTGTGATATACATACTCGCCCAGCTCCCGAACGCCACTGTCGCCCTCGCGGCCTACGGCATCGCCGATAGAGCCATCAACCTGATATTCATCGTTATAAACGGCATCGCGGGGGCGGCCTCCGTCATCATAGGTCAGGCCCTCGGGGCGGACATGGAGGGCAGGGCGTGGGAGGCGATCAGGAAGTCCGTCGTCCTCTGCTTCGCGATACTTTCAATCGGGAGCGTCGTCCTCTACGCCCTCAGATATCCCATCATGTACGCGTTCATCCCCGGTGACCAGCAGGTTGTGGAGGAGGGTGCCCATTTCCTCTCAATAGTGCTGTACGGCATACCCTTCTTCGGCGTGTTCGCGAGCGTGACGGCCGCGTTTCAGGCCTCCGGGAAGACAAAACACCTCATGGCTCTGGAACTCACGCGGCTGTGGGGAATCCGGGTGCCCCTCGCGGCTGGCCTCGGCCTCGCGCTGGCCATGGGCTCCACCGGGGTGTGGGTGGGTATGGCGCTGAGCAACGTTCTATCCGCGCTGGTGGCCCTCGGGTTCCTCCTCAGCGGGGCGTGGAAGGGAAAGGTGATATGATTCACAGCCCCTTCACGTAGTTCACGGCCTCCACGAAATCGTCGGGCACCTCTCTGCCGATCTCCTCCGAGAGGACCTTCAGGAAAATCATCTCAACGGCCCTCGCGGGGTAGAGTCCGAGCAACTCTTCAAGCGCTTTTTTGAACTCGTCGGGGCGGTGATAGGCCAGCTCCAGCCCCTCGCCCCTGGTGACCCTCAGGTAGTCCTCCACCATTATCAGGAAGTTGGGGTCTATGTCCCTGAAGGCCCTCTCCACCGAGCGGATCACGTAGTCCATCAGCACGTCGCTGTTCATTCTATCACCACCCCCTCCGATGTCACTCTGTACGGGTGTATACGGCTGTCACAGTAACTCCCGCGCGCCTTGAGGACGAACATCTCCCTCCTGAGTTCGTCACCCACTTCCCTGTATCTCATCACGACTATGTTGTCGGCGAAAGTCGTGAAGCCCACGCGCTTCCCCTCGGCGAAGAGATTTTCGGCGGAGAAGTTGGTCAGGGCCATGAGGGTTATCCTCTCCTTCTTGCTGAGGAGGTTCAGATACCTCAGGTATCGGGTCTGCGTCTCCTCGCTCATGTGGTGGATTATGGCGCTTATGCTGTCTATGACGACCACCTCTGGTCCGTACTTTCTGACGCTGTCCTGCAACTCCATGAAGTACTCCACCGGCGTCTTTCCCTCGGGAACACGCGATATTATGATCATGTTGGAGGACACCTCATCCGACCACATGCCGTAGTTCTGGAGCATGCGCACGATGTGTCCCCGCGGCTCCTCAAAGCTTATGTAAAGCGCCTTTTTGCCATCCATCGCCGCGCGCACGGCGAAGTGCAGGCCGACAGAGGTCTTTCCGGAACCGCTCATCCCGATTACGAGCGTCGTGCTGTTCCTGTAGACGCCGCCTCCTAGCATCTCGTCCAGTTTGTCTATGCCCGTTGATACGCGCTCGGTGGGCGCGTCCGCGGACGTGAACTCCAGGGACGGCAGCGCGAACAGGCGTATCCCCTCCGATGTTATCACGTAGTCAAACTCGGTCTTCTCCAGCCCGACCCCGCGGAGTTTGAGAACGCGCATGACCCTGCGCGTTATCTCGCCCTCCTGTATGTATTTCAGCAGTATGACCCCGTCCACCACGAACTCCTCTATGCCCTCCCCGATCTTCTCGGACCCGTAGGGCATCTCGCCTATGAGTATCGTCGTCACGCCGAAGGCCTTGACGACCCGGCCTATAACGGAGTGCACGAACTCGCGCGCCTTGTCCCTGCCCAGCGACTGGACTATGGCGGAGATGGAATCTATGACCAGACGGCGAACCCCTCTGGCGCCGGCGAGCTTTATGAGTTCCCTTATTATCGCGTCCCTTATCGCATCGGCGCCCTGAGGCGTCGGGGTGATGTAGTCCAGATAGAAGAAATCGCCTCTCTTCTCCAGTTCCTCCATGTCCATTCCGAGGCGCCGCATGTTCTCAAAGTAGTCCCTCCGCGTCTCGGAGAATGAGAGGTACGCGCCCTTCTCGCCCGATAGGGCGCCTTTGTAAAGAAACGTGGTGGCGAGAATGGTCTTCCCCGTCCCGGGCTGACCGGCCAGGAGAACGATGCTTCCCCGGGGAATGCCGCCGCAGAGAACGCAGTCCAGACCCTCCACGCCCGTGTCTGACGTTTGCATATTGGAGCAATATGTAAGTCCTCATATAAGTACTTTGCCAGGGATTGTTGCGAGGTGAGCATGCGCTCCCCGCTCCATGAGGGGTCCTCCTCCGTTTAGATTTTATACAACCGTGCAGATGCCTTTTCACGGTGATGGAGTTGGTTAGGATAGGCATCATAGGCGGTTCCGGCATATACGGCATATTCAAGCCCGTAAGGAGCGTAAGGGTGCACACGCCCTACGGCCCGCCGTCGGGAGACGTTGAGATAGGCGAACTTGACGGCATAGAGGTCGCCTTCATACCCCGCCACGGCAGAGGGCATTTCATACCCCCGCACAGGGTGAACTACAGGGCGAACATATACGCTCTGCATTCGCTGGGCGTGGAGAGGGTCATAGGGGTCAGCGCCGTGGGCTCGCTTAAGGAGGATTACAGGCCCGGGGACATAGTGATCACGGACCAGTACATTGACTTCACCAAGGGAAGGGACTACACCTTCTACAACGGGCCGAAGGTGGTCCACATATCCACCGCGGACCCGTTCTGCCCTGAACTCCGCGAGGTGTTCATCTCGGCGCTTCGGGAGATGGGCATCCCGCACCACACCGGCGGAACGTACATCTGCATAGAGGGGCCCAGGTTCTCCACGCGCGCGGAGTCGCGGATGTTCAGGCAGTTCGCCGACATAATAGGGATGACTCTCGTCCCGGAGGTGCAACTGGCACGCGAACTGGAGATGTGCTACGTTAACGTATCTGCCATAACGGACTACGACGTGTGGGCGGAGAGACCCGTGAGCACCGAGGAGGTTCTGCGGGTGATGAAGGAGAACGAGGACAAGGTGAAATCGCTCCTCGCCAGGGCGATAAGGGCCATACCGCAGGAGAGAAAGTGCCCGTGCCGCGAGGCGCTCAGGGGTGCGGTTGTCTGACCGCACTCAAAAATTTAATATAGGTCGTTGAAAATTGGAAATGCATGGGCGAAATAGGGGTAGCACCCATAGGAGAGAGGATTCTGGACGAGTATCTCGGCGGCGGTCTCCCGCGCGGCGGAACCACGCTCCTCGTGGGAACAACGGGCACGGGGAAGAGCATACTGTCCCTCCAGTGGCTGGCCGAGGGCGCGAGGAGGGGTGAGACGTGTGTCTATGTATCCACCACGGTCCCCGTTGAGCGCATAAAGTCGTACTACGGCCGAATGGCCTTTCTGAGGGACGTGGCCGACGACATCCGCTGGTACCACATGAGCGCGGATCCGAAGGAGCTCATACCCTTCACCTTTGAAAAGCAGATTAAGTTCTTCAGCCACAGCATGCCGGACATAGTGGCCGAGGACGGCGAATTCCTCATAAAGGTTGACAGGTTCGTGCTGGATAGCATAACAACCATTGAGAAATTGATAAGCGACCCGGCTCTGTACCGGTTCATCATATACCGCATTATAAAACACCTGTACGGCAATGGAATAACCACGCTGCTGGTGGAAGAGAAGGACATGGCGGACATGTCCTGGGGGGAGACGCGCAACTTCGTTGAGGCAGTCCTCTATATGGAAAGGGTGGACCTCGGTGGGTACACGAGGGCCATGAAGATCCTGAAACGGTACGGCGTGGACCATCCCATTGACTGGATACCTTACACGATCACCGAAAACGGAATAAAACTGTGATGTCCCATGCTGGAATCCCTTGACCTGAAAAGGTACCTGGAAGAGTCAAAGATCATCATGGTGAAGGTTCTGCCATCCCAGAGGGCGGCCATAGGGTACAGGATAGTGGCGGACCTATTGAAAATGGGCGACGTTGAGGGGATATACGTTGCCCTCAACGTGCCGTACAACATAGCCAAGAAGAACATAGAGAAACTCGGCGGGGATGCGAACCGCATCTTCTTCATTGACTGCATCACGGCCTCCATAGGAACAATAGAGGAACAGCCCAACGTCGTGTTCCTTGACAGCCCGTCCTTCATACTGCTGGAGAACGCTCTGAAACACGGGCTGAAGGTCGTGCGGGGTCGCATGAACTTCGTGTACATGGAGTCGCTGAGCACGCTGCTCGGCTACAACTCCTTCACGTCCTTTCTGCGCTTCCTGCGGAAGGTGACGAACGAGATACGGCTCTACGGGCTGGTCGGCATAATCTTCATGATGGAGAAGGAACTGGACGAGGTGTCCTTCAGCCAGGTGTCCGCCTTTGTGGACGAGATAGTGGACCTAACGGCGATAAGGGTGAGTGAAGATGTGCTTCCTTTCTGAGGCGAAGGCGATCGGAGAGGAGATCAGAGAACTGCGCAGGAGAATTCACCGCAACCCCGAACTGGGATTTGAGGAGCATGAAACGCAGCGCCTGGTCATAGAGTATCTGGAAAAACTCGGGCTAAGCCCGCGCCCCATCGCCGGTACCGGAGTGGTCGTGGACATGGGAAGCGGGGACAGATGCGTTGCCCTCCGGGCCGACATGGATGCCCTCCCCATTCAGGAAGCGACAGGCGCGCCCTACGCATCCCAAAGAGAGGGGGTGATGCACGCGTGCGGACACGACGCCCACGTGGCCATGCTGCTGGGGGCGGCCCGCATTCTCGCGGGTATGGACCTCCCCGGCAGGGTGCGACTCATCTTCCAGCCGGGCGAGGAGGGCTTTGGCGGGTCCAGAAAGGTCATAGAGGATGGCGGTCTGGAGGGCGTGAGCGCGATAGAGGGGTTGCACGTGTGGTCACCGCTCCCAGCGGGCGTGTTCGCCGTGTCCCCGGGCCCGGTGATGGCGGCCGTGGATGATTTCGAAGTCCGCTTGACCTCCGAGGGCGGACACGCCGCATCGCCCCACCGGACGTCGGACCCAATACTCGCCGCGTCTCACTTCGTCGTGGCCGCCCACTCCCTAATCGGGAGAATCATCAGCCCGGTGCACCCGGCCGTCATGTCCATCTGCTATGTCAGGGGTGGCACCGCATTCAACATAATACCCAACGAGGTTGTTCTGAGGGGCACCATCAGAACGCTCCACGGCGAGGACAGAAGGAGGATTGCGGATGCCCTCAGAAACCTCTGTTCCCTCGCCCGGTCCATGGGCTGCGAGGCGGAGGTGGAGATACGGGAACTCAACGATGCGACTGTTAACGACCCCTCCCTCACCGCCATCGCGCGCGAGGTGGCATCCCGCGTTTCAACCGCTGTGGAGGCGAAGCCCACCATGGGCGGTGAGGACTTCTCGGAGTACGTGAAGGCGGTCCCGGGCGTCTTCGTCTTCCTTGGAAGCGGGGTGGGAAAGCCGCACCACTCGCCGCACTTTGACATAGATGAGAGCGTCCTCCCCCTGGGAACGGCGTTCCACGTGGGATTCGTCATGGAAATCTTTAAGAAGGCCGGCATGGTGTAAAAAATCCCCCAAAGTTTTATTTCCCACGAATGCCATATCTCATGTTGGGAGGCGGAATGAGGGTATCCCGCGTGGGAAGGGAACACGTGTTCCACATAATAGAGGACAATCTGAGCGCTCTGAGGGAGGGGAGGGGGTCGTCCATATTCATAGAGGGCGACTTCGGCTCGGGCAAGAGCTCTGTTCTCCGCGGCGTGGAGGAACTGGTGGCCGGAGATGGGAACACGATAACGATATCGGTCAGGGGCGGCGGCACACGCCTTCGGGAACCGTATCAGCCCTTCAGGGAGGCGATGGAGGAGTTTGAGAAAACCCTCGCACGGTCCATACGGGGCGTGGGTGAACTCCTCATACCCCGTGAAAGGGCCAGGCACGCCTCCAAGTTTGACGCACTCCAGCGCAAGATAATTGACTACACCCGCCTCTACGGGGTTCTTCTGCTTGTGGACGACGTCCACGACATGGACACGGGGAGCGTGTCGCTCCTCTATCAACTCACCCGTCTAACGCGCAAACACCCGCTCATGATCGTGGCGACCTACAGGGCAGGGGAAGCGCCCCCCTACCTCACGGAGACGGTGATACGCCTTCAGAGGGAGGGGATAACGACGTTTTTCCGCCTGGAACCCCTGACGGAGACGAAGACAGCGGAGTTCATCGCATCCCTCGGATACGTCCTTCCGGACAACGTGTGCTCCTTCATACACGCTCAGACCGAGGGCGTGCCCTATTTCATCGTTGAGATGCTAAGGGACATGGAGGAGAGAGGGCTCATAGACTACAAAAAGAGGTGGTCGGGCGTCTCGGGCCTTGACGACTACTCGCTGCCCTCCACCGTTGAGGGCATCGTTCTGCACCGCCTCTCCGCCCTGAGGGACGTTGAGAGAAACGTGCTTGAATACGCATCCGTCATCGGCGATGAGTTTGACTTTGACCTCATCAGGTCCCTAACGGGCCTGAGCGAGGACTCTCTCATTGAGGTCCTTGAGAGTCTCGTTAAGAAGAGGGTTCTGCGGGAGAAGGGTACAAGGTACGCCTTTCACCACCTGCTGATGAGGAAGGTCGTCTACAACGAGACGTCAAAGCTGAAAAGGATGCTGATACACAGAAAAATCGCCTACATCCTTGAGAACTCGGGGGGAAGCGTGTACGAGATCGCGAGGCACTACTACCACGGCGGCAATCAGAGGGAGGCGCTGAACTACCTCCTGCAGGCGGGGGAGGGCGCGCTCGCCGAGGGCATACTCAAGGACGCCCTGTGGTATTACCAGAGGGCGCTGGAGATCGCGCGGGCAAAGGGGGAAACCAGGAGAGTCGCCTACATAAGCAGGGAGATGGGAAGAATATATCTTAAACTCGGGAACTACAGAAAGGCGCTGGTTCACCTGAGAGAGGTGGCCGAGCAGGCCGGCGAGGAGGACGCTCGCCTGCTCATAGACCTGGCGAAGTGCCACCTGAACCTGGGCGACGTTGACAGGGCCATGGGCGTCTTTATGAGGGCGTCCGCTCTGGCGGGTCCGGAGGACGATATAGACATATACTCCGGGCTGGGGCAGGCGTACATGATGAAGGGGAACTACGCCGAGGCGGTGGAGCACTACAGGAAAGCGCTTGAAATCGCCCTGAAGACGGGAAAGGATGAGCGGGCGATTGAGATATACAACAGCATAGGGGCCATGTACCACTCCCTCATGGACTATGACAACGCGGAGGACTACTTCCGGCGGGCCCGCGAGATGGCAGAGAAGAAGGGCGATGAGGTGGCCCTCACGGAGAGCCTGGTGAACCTCGCCGCTGCGATATCCCGGAAGAACGTGGAGGAGAGCGTGGGCTATCTGAATCACGCTCTCGGCATCGCCGAGAGGAGCGGGCGCCTTGACCTGGTGGCCACCATCTACATGCACCTCAGCGAGGTTCTGTTTCAGGAGGGGCAGGTGGAGGATGCCATACACTACCTCACCCTCGCCGAGGAGATACTTGAGTCCCTCGGAAAGATGGACGCCCTGAGGGATCTCTATTTCCGCCTATCCAGGGTGGCGCTTGAAAGCGGCTCCATATCCCTGGCGCTGAGCAACATAGGGAAGTACACAGAGATAGCGTCGTACTTCGGCGACAGGTACTCGGAGGGAGTGGGGTATCTCGCAAAGGCGTACATATACGCGCTCGCGGGGAATCCCGACTGCGACGAGGTTCTGGACTACGGCGTTGAACTTCTCTCCGAGGCGGACATCGCGAACGCCGAGATGCTCATGTCCCTGTACAGGGGCAACATAGCGCTCGTCAGGGGAGATGTCCTCCTCGCGGAGGTGGAGTTTAGCCGGTACATTGAGGGTGCCATGCACGGGGGGAGGCAGGAGGAGGCGGCCGTGGGCCTCATACGCAGGGCCATATGCCACCTCGCCAAGGGGGATACCGGGGCCATGAGGGCCGATGTGGAGCATGCGATGAAGCTCTCCGTGAGGGATTTCCGCCTCCATATGATGCTGAACCTGCTGAGGTCCCTCGCCTCGGGCGACGTGGACGGCAGGGCCGAGAAGATGATAAACTCTTTCCGCGAGAAAGGACTGCTCTACTATTACCTTGAGGGCCTCATTCTGAGGGGCATGGCGGTGTACGTCCTCGGCGGGGGCGATGAAGACCTTCAGGCAGCCGTTCAGCGGGCGAGGAAATTGGGGTTCGGCGGCTATGAGGGCCTCTACATATGGGTGGTGTCAGGAGAGGTCGCTGAAGGACAGAATGGCGGTGGAGACGAGTAGAAAGGGGGTGATGTAGGGGAGCATATGTGAGTCGTCGTAGAACACGGCGACGTAGCCCCGCAATCTATCCCTCTCGCCGAACCCGGATATCGTCAGGACCTTTGAACCGCTCTCCGCGAGCATCCTCCGCGCCGTTATGTCAGATGTGTACTCTCTCTTGAACGTTATCGGCCCTTCGCGAAGGAGCCCCTCGTACCTGGCAACCTCCCTGTAACTTATAACACGGTTGCGCCTCACATAGTCGGGCGATAGGCCCTTTGAGTATATTATGCGCAGTTCGTCGCCTTCCCTGACCCTGACGATGAACTTATTTATCCAGAAAACCCTGTGGAGCGCCGAGTAAAGGCCGTCCAGGAGTTCTTCGCGCGATGTGGCCCTCTGGGCCTTCACCACGAAGGACGATATCTCGTAAAAAGCGTTTTTGACAAGGGACAGTTCGCCGTACTTCTCGTTGTACCTCTCAAAGAGGGAGAGCAGGCAGCCGAGGAACGCCGCGTGGGCTATGCTGTCCTTCTTTATGTGCCCCTCGCGTCTCGCGCCCACGAGCACGCCGTATGGCTCATCGCCGATGTACACGGGAATGGCCACCATATGGGAAAACCTCTCGCGGCCCATGGTCGCGTTTGCCTTCCACACGGGCATCTGCTCCAGGAGGGCATACCCTATGGGATTTGACTCATCCAGTTCCACATAATCCGGGAGGGAGGTCTCGCGGGTGTTCACCAGGCGGTCACCGTGGGGGGACACGCGGTAGTAACATGACACCTCCGCGTCCAGCAGGTCACGGACTGTGCCCATTACTTCCTCCACGATTTCATCCCACGTGTAGCCGTGGAGCATGTTCATGATCCCCCCTATGCGGTCCATGATCTCCACGGTCTTCATGGCCTCCTCCGTGTGGGTCATGAGGAGCAGAACCCTGCCACCTTCCAGCGGGATGACCTCCCAGGTGTAGGTGTTTTTTGTGACGCGGACCCTGCACACGGTGCCGTCCTTCACCGCGCGCTCTATGCACATGTCAACCTCAGCCGCAACGTCGTCCCCGTAGCGCCCCCTCATGAGCTCAACGACGGATTCAGAGCGCAGGGGGAAATGCTTCTCGGCGGCGGCGTTCATCTCCAGAACAGACCTCGTGGCGTCGGAGAGAACCGCGGGGACGAGGAATGATTTGAGCATCGCCTATATAAACGGGCGAGGAAAGGTATAAACTTTTCCCTCGGCACTTCGCAAAAAATGATTTATACCCCTGCGGTCCATAAACCTGCGATGATGGTGGACAGAGAGGCCGAACTGAGGCGGTTCATCTCGTTTCTTGAGGAGAACCACGGCGGTGTTGTAGTCGTGCGCGGTTCTCGTGGTATGGGGAAGACGACGTTCCTGGAGCGCGCCGCCGAGGAACTGAATAAATGTGGGTATGCGGTTCTCAGGGCACGCGGAGGCGCCAGCGAATACGAACCCTACTACATGTGGAAGGAGGCACTCCGCCCCATCGGAAGGGACCACATATTTCACCTGGGCGCCGCGAAGGTGCTGGGCGGCTATATATTCCACGTCAAAAGCGGTCTGGTTCTGTGCGGTATGGATGTGGACGACGCTGACCTTATGTCCGCCCTGTCGTCCGCCATAATGAAATTTTCCGGCGAAGCAGTGGGCGACACCACGCGAAAGAGGGTCATAGGTGGGGGACGCAGAAAGATGGTCATTTATCTCGGTGACCACGCCGGCCTCGGCCTCATCGTGGAAGGCGATGTGAACCCCCACCTTGACAGGATAGCGTTCAGGACGGTTTCCCTCATGGAGGAGAGGTGGGCGCCGGTACTTGAAGGGTGGAACGGCCAGATGGCCGAGGTCCAGGGTATGGGGGTCTATCTGGAGGACCTCGTTGGCAGGAGAATAGGAATCCTTTCCCGCGAGGAAATACGGGAGGCCCTCGCGGAGATCCTTGATGAACTTGCGGGCAACGGTGGCGTCGCCGTGATATTTGACGATGTGGACCGCGGCGACCCTGAAAGCCTTGCGCTCCTTGAGGTCATCGCCTCATCCACGCCGCCCAGGACCGTGGTGCTCGTCTCGTTCACCCCTGAGGCGCTCAGGGACAGGCCGGAAGCCAAGAAGACGATAACCTCCCTCATAGAGAATGGGCGCCCGTCAACGGTCATAGACCTGAGACCCCTTGAAGCGGAAGAACTGGGCGAGGTCCTCGGCACGGCTCATCCACACCGCTTCGGCGAGGAATTCATCCGGTGGGTCAGGGACCTGTCGGGGGGCAACCCCGGAACGGCGCTGGAAGTGCTCAGGCACCTCGCAGATGAGGGCATAGTGAGGGAGAGCCCCGACGGCGTCTGGGTTGAATCCCCCGCCTACAGGGACATACCCCCCGAGTCGCTGAGCGTTGGCGAACTCCTCAGGATAAAACTCGCGGACCTCGGCGAAAGGGAGAGGGTCGTTCTGGCCGCCATGCTCGCGCTGGAGGAGTGGGACCCCTCGGCGATTGAAGAGATAGCGGGGGTGGAGACGCGCGCACTGATGGAGGCGCTTGACAGGCTTGGCTCTGTGGGCTTTGACGAGAGGGTGTTCTCGGATGCGCTCCTGCGGGATACGCTCCGCTCGCTCCTCCCCGAAACTCTTCTGGGGATGATGCACAACCGGGCGGCGAGGCACTTCCTCAGCAGGGGCATGAGGGAGAGGGCAGCGTATCACTATTTCATGGCGCGCTCAACGGAAGGCGTGGAACTCCTGACGGAAATGGCCGGGGCCTACGAGCGAGATGGGCGAACGCGCCACGCTGCCATGTATTACAGGAGGGCCGCGGAGTTGTCGGAGCGCGCCGGTAAAAACGCGGAATCGCTGTATCACAGGGCCGCTTCCCTGTTCATGCAGGCCGGCGATTACCGGTCGGCCGTGGAATGCTTTGGCAGGATGAAAAGGGTTGACAGCGGCGCGGCCATGAGGTACATAGTGTCGCTTCGGAGGGCGAACGACCGGGCAGGCATGGAGGAACTACTGGAGCGTCTCCGGCGTGGGGGTGCGGAGGACTGGGTACTCAATTACGCCGAGGGTGTTTACCTGTTCATGAAGAAAAAACTACCTGAGGCCCTGTGGTACATAAAGAGGGCCATGGAGACGTATCCTGGCGATGACCCTGAAGTTCTGACGGACATGTACAACACCCTCGGGACGTGCCTGATGTCGTCGGGCGAACTCAGGGAGGCCGAGGAGTGCCTGAAAACCGCGCTCAGGCACTCTGAGTCGCTCAACGACATGCTCGTCGTGGGTGGCATATACGCGAATCTCGGCGCTCTTCTGCGCAAGATGGGGCGTCTGTCCGAATCGGTGAACATGCACCTCCGCGCGAGGGAGATCTACGAGATACAGGGGGCCACCGGCCGGCTGGCCAACGTCCTAGCCAACCTCGGTGTCGCGTATCAGAACATGGGCGAACTGCGCATAGCAGGCTATTATTACGAGAGGGCGGTTGATGTGTACAGACGCCTGGGAAACAGGGTCTACATGGCTCTGATGCTGTCCAATCTGAGCACGGTCTACCTGTACCTCGGAAAGTTTGAGGCGGCCCTCCGGTACATGGAGATGGCCGAAGATGCCTTCAGGGAGGAGGAACTCATATATGGCCTCGGGCTCGTTGCGGGCAACAGGGGTGAGTACCACCTATACAGAGGAGACCTTGATACGGCCGCCGAGCGATTCAGGGAGGCCGAGCGGCTATTTTCGGAGGCGGGGGTGAAGGAGGGGGTGGCCTACGCCCGGATACATCTGGCCTGGGCCCTCGCATCGGCGGGCGACCTGACCGGGGCCGCGGAGTCCATTGACCTGGCCCTTGACGACCTGCGAGACGGCGGCCTCTCGGAGCGCGCTCTGGCCCTGTTCATAAAAGGGCTCATAGAGGGGGAGATGAAGGGGGATCCAGAAACCGTCCTGATAGAGGCGAAGACATGTGCAGACGAGGCCGGTGTGCGTCCCGTCCGGGCCATGGCGTCCGCCGCACTTTCGTGGTTCAGAGGCGACGTCAACGCCGCGCGGAGCGCTTTCATAGGTGCGGGTGAGGTAATGGAGATGCCGTACAAGACGTTGACAATGGTTTATTCCGCCGCCGCCACCGGCGACGCCGACAGCATGCTCGCGGCGGCGAGGACCGTGAGAGAATACTCCATATCACCTCTTGTAATAATCAACGAGGAGGTTCGCCATCGCCTGGAAAGCGCCCTCAACGCCCTCGCCGGTCTTGGCACTGGTTAGAACGCCGTGGCCAGCACCTATCTTACGGGCTATGTCATCCAGCCCATCGGACGCATCGTCCCTTCTGAGAAGGAGGTCCACCTTGTTCCCGAGGACCACCTTGGGAATGCCCTCAAAGGTGGCGCTCTCGGAGAGCACGGACCACCTCTCCAGGTTGTGTCTGGTGAAGTCGCGCGAAACATCGTAGACGGCCAGTATTCCGTGGGCTCCGTAGAAATATGAGTCCTTTATGAGACTTGTGAAGGAGTGGTCGCCCATGATGTCCCATATGATCATCTGCACCCGCGTTCCGTCAACGCTGACGCTCTTTTTGTAAACGTTGGTTCCTATGGTTTTCAGGTATTCCTCTGAAAAGATGCTGTACACGTACCGCATAATAAGAGATGTTTTGCCGACGTAGGGGTCCCCCACCAGACATACCTTGAACTTAAACGCCACGTCGTCGTCCATTGCTGTTGATAATGGTCGCCATATTTTATAAATCTTTTGGAGTTTTTTCCTTTTTGGTTACAAATGTGCAAATCCATGCATATGTCCCCCGGCACCCGCGCCTGTGCACATCACTGCGAGGAGGGTGCAAAAAAGTTTTATATCACATCTCCGCATAGACGCCGGATGCCCCCCGTTTACCTCGGAAGGGTAAGGCTGTGGTGGTGCCTCCGGTGCAACGTTCCGCTGATCTCTGATAGGTGCGCCCTCTGCATGGGCGAGGGCGTGCGCGTTCCGGTGACGCCTCCAGGCGACGTCAGGCCCGCCCTGAGATGGGATGTGGCAACTCTGAATCGTCTTCTGGAAGATCGCTACGGCGTCCCACCCGTTGAGGGCTGCATCGTCCTTAACCGCCTTCCCGGACGCGACAGGGTTGAGGAGGTCTTCGTTGACGGCGTGCGGTTCGCGCTTTTGAGGTACGACGGTCGCTGGAAACTGTCGCTCACTCCCGAGGGGGCATCGCTCGTTCTGGACGACATAAAACGCGGTTATGTCATAGCCGACAAGGGTGCATCCGATTCAATTCTGAAGGGTTCCAACCTCATGGCGCCCGGCGTCGTTGAGGTGGCGGAAAACGTGAAACGGGGCGATGAGGTTGTGATTCTATGCGGCAATGTGGTGGCGACCGGAGTGGCGCGTGTGTCCCACGGTGAGGTGCCCGTGAGGGGCGTCGCGGTCAAGGTCAGAAAGGCGGTCACCGCCGAAAAGATGAGGCGCAGAGGGAGGGGCGCCTCGTGGGAAGAGGCGGTGAAGGCAAACGAGAAGGCGCTCCGAGCGCTTGAGGAGAGGGGGATCAGGTTCGTGAGGGACGTCGCGGAGAGGCACAAACTCCCTGTGCTGGTCTCATTCAGCGGGGGAAAGGACAGCATGGCGACCCTTCTCCTCGTCATGAAATCGGGCGTGCCGTTCAGGGCTTTTTTTCTGAACACGGGAATTGAGTTTCCTGAGACCGCAGAGTACGTTGAATCCATCTCCAGGAAATACGGACTTGATATGGACGTCGTTTCCGCCGGGGACGCTTTCTGGGAAGGTCTCAAAAAATTCGGGCCCCCTGGCAGGGATTACAGGTGGTGTTGCAAAGCGGTTAAACTCGGACCCACGGTCAGGTACATACTGGAAAGGTACTCCGGGAGCGTTCTCACATTCATAGGGCAGAGGCGCTACGAAAGCGAGGCGAGGATGAGAAAAGGCGCCGTGTGGAGAAATGAGTGGGTTCCGAATCAGATAGGGGCGTCTCCCATACAGAACTGGACCGCCCTGGAGGTGTTTCTGTATCTCTTCCGCGAAGGGGCCCCGATCAACCCCTGGTATGAACGTGGCCTCCACCGAATAGGGTGTTATCTATGCCCCGCGAGCGACATGGGAGACCTGAAAATAGTTGAGGAACACGGTTTGCTGGACGGGTGGTACTCGTATCTGAGGGAGTACGCCCTATCCCGCGGCGCGGATGAGAGGTGGGTGCGTGGCGGTGTCTGGAGATGGTCCTCACCGCCTCCCTGGGCCAGGGAAACGGATTCCGGCGAAGTGCCAGCCCTGCCGCGGGAGGGTCTGCGTGTGCGCGTGGTCGCGCACGGCGACGCAGTGCGCCTCGTACCCAGCAGGCCCCTGAACATAGACAGGTTGCGAAACATGGCAAACGTACTCCCACCGGGCGCGATGGACGCCGAGACACTCACCGTCCGGCGGGATTTGAAGGGGGCGGCTCTCCAGGTGGTTCACAGGTCGGAGAACTGCGTGGGGTGTGGCATATGCATGGGGCGGTGCCCCGCCGGGGCCCTCTACATCGGGGAAGGCGGAAAGGTGTGGGTACGCGAAGAGCGCTGCTCTCACTGTTCCCGGTGCCTTGGTCCGTGCCCCGCCTTCACCTTCCGCAGAAGATAGAGCAGGGTGAGAATGAGGGGGAGGGCCCCAGCCATATAGATCTCCGGTATGGGTTCAACGACGGTCACCCTGTCTGCGACGCTGCTTATGTCCGTTGATGCGTAAAGGGCGCGAACGGTAACGTTCTCGGTTCGTGGCGTTGCGTCGGGAGGGACGCTCACGGTGGTGTACACCGTCACGGTGTCGCCCGGGTACATGTATCTGGAATCCAGCGGCATCCCGCCCTCGTCCTGGAGAACCGCGGGCCATCCGCTGTCGGTGGAGACGGTGAATTCAACGGTGACAGGACCGTTCCCCGTGTACGTGAAGACGTGCGCAAAGGTCACGTTGTCCCCGGCGAATGCGGTCGCCGTCTGGGGCGAATCAAACGCACCGTTGACCTGAAGGGGATAGACGTGGACATATTTCCTCTGAATCGCCTCCACGGACGTCTCAACGTACACGACCGTGTAGTCAGCGAACCGACGGCAGTACACCCTCTCGTACGTGCCCGTGGTGTTGGAGTAGGCCACGTAACTCCCGTATGCGGGGGACATCTTGAACTTCAGGCGTATATAGGGGAAGGTGTAGTTGGCCCCGTTGCTTATCAGGGCCGTGTTGTTCTCCCTGGTGCCGTCGTTGGTGTACAGGTAGTCCACGGAGGTGAGAGGCGTGCCCGTGGCGTCAACGAGGTTCTCGTATTTGTATATCCTGTACGAGATGTTCGTTCCGTTCACGTGCACCATGGCGAAGTGGTAACTGCCCTCTATGTCCGGGACTATCCATTCGTAATCGTTGTGCGCCCCTCCGCCGCCTGTGAGCAGGGTCGGGATGCCGGGGTCCGTGAAGGAGGCGCCCGCCTCCCACTGCCCGGATGATTCGTTGTACACCAGGGTGGTGTTGTAGAATGTGTAGTTGTGGAGGTGCCCCACGACCATGAAGGACAGGTTGTTATCAACGAAAACACGCATAACATCCACAGCGTTCTGGGGGTCCTTGAACTCATCGTTTATGGTGTTGTCCCTGTCCGGCGGCCCCACAACGGGGTGGTGCATGAGCACAATTCTGTTCGGGCGCGTTGTGTTCTCCAGAACGGACTTCATGAAGAGATACTGGGATCCGTATATGTATCCTCCGTAGGTCTGGTCCGTCCCTGAGTACCACCACGAGTCCTCATCCTCGTAGGAATCCAGGGCTAGGAAGAGGGTGTTTGAGTAGTTGAAGGAATAGTATAGGGGGCCAAGGTATTCCGAGTATATGTCCTCACCGTGGTTTCGGGGGAGCGTGTCGTCGCGCGTGACGTCGTGATTGCCTATGGCCGGTGCAAAGAAGACGTCGCGGTTGCCCGTCGTGAAGTAGAATTTACGGTACATTACCTCGTTCACGACATCGCCGTAATCGGGCGCCAGAAGCCCTCCACCGAAGCCCGCCACGAGGTCACCGTCGTTCAGGCCCACGGGTGGCCTTATAACGCTCGTGTAATAGTACATGAAAATCCTGTACTCGGGGGAGGGGTCTGTGGGTGCGTCGTAGACGCCGCTCCCCGGCCTGTTATCCCCGAGGGCGAAGAACCAGAAATCGCCCTCCGGCATATACCAGGGGTGAATGTAGGCGGTCCGGTTTTCACCCGGGCGCAGGTAGACGAGGAGTGTGAGGGAGTACGTCCCCCTGCTCACGTTGGATGTGTCTTCAAAGCCCTCGGCGACCACGTAATCGGGGTCCTGATTGAAGAAGTGGAGGTACACCCACCCATCCTCGGCGGTTGGGTTGGCCACGGTCACATTGACGTTGAAATCGTAAATGCGGAAGTTGACCGAGGTCTCACCGCGGTTCAGCAGATAGGCGCCCTGAGAGGATACGGTGAGGTTCCGCGCGTCCAGAAACGCCGTGTGGGGTGTGTTTATGCCTATGGAGTATATGCCGTATCCGGAGACGCGGTAGACCTCAACCTTCCATATTCCGCTGACGGTTGCCGTGTAGGTTATGCTCTCCACGCTGCCGTTTCCGGGGTTGCTGGAAGTGGCCGCAATTCCGCCCCCGGGGTCATAGAGGCGGAGTGCGAAGTCCGCACCCCGGGACGGCTGAACCTCCACAGTGATGATATCCCCTGCATTCACGGAAAACGCATACACATCGCTGCCGTCCGGGAACGTATCGTAAAGCGTCCCCGTGCTGCTGTCCACGAGGGACGCGTTGTTCAGGAATCCGTACCCCGCGTAGGGCACGTTGACCGCTATCTCAGGCGTGCTTTCATCGTCTGGCGTGCTCCTTATGTCAAACGCGATTATGCCCCAATCGCTCGTGCGGTCACCTGCCGCGAGAACCCCGTCCACGTCGCCGCTCCACGCCTTCGTCCTCAGGTCGTATATCAGGTCCAGCGTGAAACCGTTGCCTGGGTCTATGTCTATTATGTCATCGCGGAACGTCAGCCCCGTGTCGTCGTCAAAGGCGGCTATCTGTATCCACACCGCCTCGTCGCGGGTGGTTATCGAAAACGTCGCCTCCCAGTCAGCGTCAAACTCGCTGGAGCCGTCCCACACGGGGCTCTTCACCTCCACATCGTTGACCGACACTATGAAGTACGGGTCCGGGTCGCCGGCCAGGAGTGGGTCAAGATCCGGGTCGCACCAGAAGTACTCTATCCTCACGGTTATGTTCCCGCTCCACGACCACCCTGTAGGGGTCGTGGTCGTGTCGGGAATCGCCGACCTTCCTGCTTCCGGAGGAACAGCGAACACCATCATCACGACGAGCATCAGGGCAAACCATCTCATGCGATAACCCCCTGTTGAACACCCATGAGCGTGTATACGATATAAATCCATCGGCTCACTTAAATACCGGTGAAGACATCACCCGGTATGCCCTACGCCGTCAAGTTCGGTTATATAGGATGGAAATTCCACGGCTATCAGGTTCAGCCGGGGGTCAGAACTGTGGAGGGCGATATAAAGAGCGTTTTGAGGGAACACAGGGCCGGCGAGTGGACAGGGGGCAGCCGCACGGACGCGGGTGTCAGCGCGAGGGGAAACGTTGCCCGTTTAGACACCGACGACCCTATGAGGGCGCTTCGGATACTCAACGCGCATGTGGAGGATGCCTTTTTCTGGGCTTACGCCGAGGTAGGGGCCGACTTCAACCCACGCCACGCTGTGATGCGGTGGTACAGGTATTTTCTACCCTTCTCGGGCCACGACATGGATGCGATGCGCTCGGCAGCCGCGCACTTCGTGGGGCGACATGACTTCAGGGGCTTCTGCCGCCAGGATGGCAGGGATACCATCAGGGAAATACAGTCCGTGGAACTGCAGAGGAGGGGGGCCTTTATAGTGCTGGACATCAGGGGCAGGAGTTTCCTCTGGCAGATGGTCAGGAGGATCGTCGCCTTTTTGAACGAGGTAGGTCTCGGAAGAAGGGACTGCGAAGAGGCTATTTCGCTTCTTCAGGGTGAGGGGGAATACACGGCCGTAGCACCGCCAGAGCGGCTCATACTCGTGGACGTTGATACGGGCTTTGGTTTCACACCCGTTCACATGTCCCATCTTAGAGATCACCTCGTGAAAACGGCACTTGAGGGTCACATCCTGTCGGAAGTCGCTTGCGTTCCAGCGGGAAACCTTAAATCCGCGTAATGGCATCAGGCAACATGCGCCCGTCGTGGGACGAGTACTTCATGGCCATGGCGTACCTCGCCGCCTCGCGCTCCACCTGCCTGCGAAGGAAAGTCGGCGCAGTCATAGTGAGGGACAAACGACTTCTGGCCACAGGGTACAACGGACCCCCCAAGGGGCTGGCGCACTGCGATGTCACGGGGTGCATCCGGAGCGAGATGGACGTGCCGAGGGGGGAGAGACACGAACTTTGCCGCGGTCTGCACGCGGAGCAGAACGCCATAATTCAGGCTGCGGTACACGGCATATCCGTGAAGGGGGCGACCATATACGTGACCAATCACCCGTGCGTTGTGTGCGCGAAGATGATAATAAATTCGGAGATTGAGGAAATCGTCTACGCGGAGGGGTACCCGGACCGCCTCTCGGAGCTCATGCTGATTGAGAGCGGTATGTCCGTCAGGAGATATGCGCTGAAAAATGAAAAGATAACGGGGCTTTTTCAGCGTTAGATGGCCTTCTCCAGTTTAAGGTACGACAGCAGCATAAACAGACCGGGGAGTGTTCCTATGATCAGGCCCAGTATGAACAGCAACATGCCCTTCTCCTTGGCCGCGGATATGTTCTGCGCATCTATGAGGGGTATGTACTCCTCCTTTATCTTCTTCGCTATTATAAAGAACTCCACGAAGGCCAGAACGAAGTACATCCCGACCCATATGATGTTGAACGGTATGAATATGACCCACACGAGGTTCCACACGGCGTAAAGCAGAAAGAGCGCCGTGATGACCACCGCCAGAACGGCAGCCCAGTGCGCAAATTCGCGGGCGCTCTTCAGGTTCTCTGGTAGCCCGGGGGGCGGGGGTGTTTCCCTCAAGATACTTCTGACCTCCTGTTCAATGTCCATGAATTATCACCGTTCACATTATAACACCTCTCATTTATATATCTTTTCATCGTCTCAGGAGAGCCACGGGCGCCAGGAAGTCATCCCTCTCATACATCTCCAGAGCGCGCTGTCTGCTATCCCCGTTGCCCGTTGCGATGTGGTGCAGATGATATGTTATCCCTGCGTACAGAAACTTCCCCTCTCTTCTGAAATAGTCGGCCATATAGAGGAGATGCCCGTAATCACTCTTTTTCCGCGCTGCTATGAAGGTGGACACGATAGTGAACCACGTCTCCAGGTCCTCTCTTCTCAGGTCCATCAAAAACCTCTCCACGGCGCTCAGTTCCTCCGAGGCGCCTTTCACATCCCCCTGAATGCCCAGTATTGTGGCGATGTAGAGGCGCGCTTCCGTCTCCGCGAACCTGTCCCCTGTCCGGGTGAGGGGCTGCAGCGCCTCCCTCAGGCATTTCAGGGCCTCGTCAAACCTGCCGAGGTAGTAGTGCAGGATGCCTAGGTTGCTGAGAGATATGCCCTCCAGCCGGGCGTCGCCCACCTTTCTCGCGTATCCCAGCGCCTTCCTGTAATGGCTCTCCGCCTCCTCCATCTGACCCCTGCTGAAGTGTATTCTCCCGATGCTGTTGTGGGTGGTGCCTATCTCCGAAATTGCGCCTATTTTCTCCTTTATCTCCACGCTGCGCTCACCGCGTTTGACCGCTTCCTCGTACATTCCGAGCCGGCCCAGCACCACGCACAGGTTGTGATTGATCTCCCCCACGAGGTCCAGCATCCTCTCCTCCTCGGATATGCGAAGCGCCTTTTCGTAGTACTCACGGGCGCCGTCCAGATCCCCGGCGTACCAGCGCAGGCCGCCCATACCCATGAGCGCCTCGGCCACGGCTCGCTTCCACCCCCTGCCAGACACCTCTTCAAGGTATTCCTCCATGAGACGCTCTGCCCCTTCCACATCGCCCATGCGCACGGAGCAGACCGCGAGTCCGTACTTCGCCCTGATCTTCTCGCTTTCGGAAAACGATGGAGCGCTGAGGGCCCCTCTGAAGGCTTCCGCCGCCTCCTCCGTGCGTCCCTCCCGGAGAAGCAGGTTGCCCAGCCCCACCAGGGCGTCGGCGCTTTCCCCCATTTTAAGCGCCTCCTGAAACATCTCGTGCGCCTCATCCCATCTGCCTATGACCATGCATAACCGTCCGGCGCGGGCCAGCAGGCGCGCCCTTTCCTCCCCCTCGGACATGTCGGCGGCCATCCTGTACATATGGAGCGCCGATGGATACGCGAATTCTCCTTCAAGGGCCGACGCAGCCCGGAGCGCACACTCCCTAGCCCTCTCGGCGTCCCCACCTTTGTGATAGTGAATTGCAGCCCTGTAAAAATCCCCTCTCTCCTCGTAGTACTCCCCGAAAACGACCTCATACTCCTCGCGAAGTGGAGGTGGTATGCTTCCGTAAACGACATCCCTCTCAAACCTGTGGTGAAACCTGACACCCTCCCTATGCATCTCCACGAGGCCCGTTTCCTCTGCGACCTTTCTCAGAGCGCGCAGGACGCCCAGACGGCGCATGCCCATGACCTCGGCCACCGCCTGCACATCTATCTCGTATCCGCAAACGGAGCACACTTCAAGGAGTTCGCGGTTCTCAACGAACTCAAGCCGTCTCAGGACCACCCCTTCCATGGTCGGCGGTATCATATCGGGGCTCTCGCCGGGAGGCATTCGGGATAGAAGACGTGCCATCTCCTCCACGTAAAGAGGGACTCCCTCGGCGCGCCCGTGGACGAGGTCAACAATCGCCGGGTCAACCCCGCCGCCCAGGATCTCCTCCAGGATCGCCCGTGTGCTGTCCGCGCTCAGGGGGCCGAGGTGCAGGGTCTCCACCGCTTCCTCCCGCTTCAGATGGTTTAGAAGTTGCATCACGGCCGCGTTTCTAGGGAGTTCATCGCTTCGCGCCGTGGCCACGAAGCAGACGGGGAGGCTCCTCAGGCCCCTGATCAGGTGGTGGAGGAGCGCCACAGAGGCCTCGTCCATCCAGTGTATGTCCTCGAGCACAACGGCCAGAGGCCGTCCACCCCGCAGATACCTCTCCAGACCCCTCATCACGTTCGTGTGAATCCACTCGGCCCTGTGCTTCTGGTCAAGCGAGTACGTTCGCTCTCCCGACTCCTCTATGAACCGCTCAAGCATGGACTGCACGCCTTTCATCTTATCCATATCGCCGTTCCACGCCTCAAGGACGTGTGAATGCGTGTCCTCTATGCGGCTCAGGAGGTCCTCAAGGTCCGTCACCAGGTACTCACTCGCGTGCCCCTTCATTATGGCCACGAGGGTGAAGCCCTCACCCGCGGTGATGAAGAGCGTGTAGTCGCCGTATTTCAGTTCCCTTAGATACTCACCCCCCGTGGAGACGGGGGCGAGAGAATCCGCCACGAACATGCCCACGGCTGAGAGCATCGATGTGAATATGTCCGGGTCAACGGTCATCTCGCGCCCAGCCCATGCGAGGAGTATGCCCGAGGAGTCCGTCACAAGCAGGGCCTGTAAATCGGGGTCCGGGCTGTACCTTATGGTTCTCTCAAGGTCTATCTCCCTGAGCGCCTCTGCGAATGGTGCGTACTCAAGCCCGCCTTCCGGGAGACACGAACCTCTCGCGACAGTGCAGTCAATCCTCTCAAGCGTTCTTTCCACGAGTGTGCTCTTCCCTATCCCGGGCTCGCCTGTCACCAGGACCAGCCCTGTTTCCCCCTGGAAGGAGGAGAGGACGGCCGAGGCCAGGCGTTCAACCTCTGCGCTTCTTCCTGTAAACGCCATATCCCAGTACCACCGCTACCGCCATGGGTATGTATACGGGGTAGCGCATCTCGGGTATGAAAATGTTTCCCGGGATGGACATCCAGTGAACCTCGTCGGAGCCCTTCTGCCTGGTCGGCGGGGGCTCCCATTCACGCCACGCCACGTAGAAATCGCCGTTGGGACCAGCCGAAACCGTGGGGTCGTAGTCGCTGTACAAGCTCTTCGTGAGCAGATAGTCCCGCCCATCCCCCGCGCTGCTCCATCTGAAACCGCCATCCGTGGAGTTGGAGTAGTGGAGTTGCCTCACGCCCGTGTCGTAGTCGTACTCGCTCCAGACGACGTGGTACACGCCGTCATCCGGCGTCACCGCTATGGCCGGCGCTCTGGCGTTGAACTTATCGGGATAGCTCACTATGTCATCACCACCCGCCCCGGTCCACCCCACGCCGTCGTACGTGGAGTGGTGTATCTCCACCGTACCACCTATTTCATCGTACTCCTCCCACACGGCCACGACCGTTCCGAAGGCCGCCGCGGAGACGTTCAGCGCGTCGTAGCCGTCGGCGTAGCTGATCATATCCAGCGTCCACGTGGCCCCACCGTCCTTCGACATGGAAACGAAAACCTCGTAGTTCCCGCCCCTGGGCTTGTTCCACACGACGTATATCACATCGTTCCTGTCCACCGCGATGTCCACGCTCTGGACATCACCCACGAGGGCCGGGTCGGAGACGAGCGTGTACTCCCGCTGTGAGGACCACGTGACCCCGCCGTCCTTTGACTGCGCGTAGTAGGCCTCCCACTGCTTGACGGATGTGTTGAAACCCATCCAGGCCATGTGCAGCACTCCGAGGGAATCAACGGCCAGTTTGGGAGCCACGCAGTCCGTGACTATAACCTCCTCTGGGTTCGTTATCATGTTGTCGGCGCGGGTGCTGCTCCACGTGGCCCCCCCATCCGATGAGTTCCCGAACATGATGTGCCACTGCCCGTTGACGTTCTCCTGCCAGACAACGTAAACGTTTCCCTTGAACTCCACGATGTCGGGGTTCGTGGCGTCCTGTCCGTTGTTGTAGGATATGACCTGATCCTCCTGCGAACCGTACCACGTGACCCCCCCGTCGTGTGAATATGACAGGTGTATCTCCCTGTTCGTGAGGACCAGCTCATCCCACACCACGTATATGTCGCCGAAGGGCGATGACGCCATGGACATGTTCAGGGCGTTGTTTTCATCCAGATTGTTGCTTATTATGATCTCTTCTCCCAGGGCCCTGGTTTCCTCCCCCGTTATCGTGCTTCCAGTCCAAGGAGCATAAACAATGGCGATGGCGGCGCATATGAGAATGACGACCACGGCCGAGCGGATTTTCATGCGATACCCTCCATTGATTTGTTATAACCATGAAAGCATATAAAACTTTTTAAAAACCCATGGCTTAATATAGGACCTGTGGTCTTAATGCCCGTGGGCGGAAACGGAGAGAAGGCAGACCCGAATATGCCGGTGGCTGTGTGGCGCGAGAGGGATTCGCTGAGCGGGGAGGTCGTGGACGCCTTCGTCATGGTGCTCCGCACCTCGGGCTGCAGATGGGCCAGGGGAGCCGGGTGCACCATGTGCGGATATCGGAGGGACACACATCCCGGCGTCGGTCCAGAGCACCTGAGAGCACAGCTCAAATGTGCGCTGCAGCGGTACGGCGGCGAACCCATCGTTAAGATATACACCTCTGGCAGTTTCCTGGACCCTGAGGAGATACCCCCCGACTTCGCCCGGGAGGTCCTCTCCTCCTTCGCATCCACAGCATCCCGCGTGCTCGTGGAATCGCGGCCGGAGTACATCGCGGACGATGCTCTGGACATGCTCTCCGCCTTCAGGGAAAAGGTCTGGGTGGCCATCGGGCTGGAGAGCGCCAGCGATGAGGTTCTGCAAAAATGCGTTAACAAGGGCTTCACCGTGGACGTCTACGTGGAGGCGGCCCGGAAGCTGAGGAGCGCAGGCATTCCGCTGAAGACCTATGTTCTTCTCAAACCACCCTTCCTCAGCGAGTGGATGGCCGTGGAGGATGCCGTGAGAACCGTGGAGTTCGCCGTGGAGCACTCGGCGGAGGTGTCCATAAACCCCGTGAACGTTCAGTCCGGCACGCTCGTTGAGCATCTCTGGCGCCGGGGTCTTTACAGACCGCCATGGCTGTGGAGCGTGGTGGAGGTCCTACTACGGACTCACGGAAAGGGTAGAGTGGTATCGTACCCCACGGGCGGAGGGAAGAGGAGAGGTGCGCACAACTGCGGCAGGTGTGACGGTGAGGTGCTCCGTGCCATACGGGAGTATTCTCTGAAAGGCGAGGCAGACGTGCTCGCATCCCTGAACTGCGGGTGCAGGGAGCGATGGAGGGCCATCATGGAATACGGGCGCGTCACGCTCAACAGCGACGACGTGTGAGACGCCACGTTTTTATATTCTCCGACCTTTCCTCTCACCATGCCCGTTGTGCGCCTGCTGAGGTCCGAGATGAGAAAGCTGTATCCGGAAATAGATTTCAACGAGTTCGTAGAGAGGATACCGCTCCTCGGAGCGGACGTCAAGAGGGTTGAAGAGGAGGAGATTCACGTTGAGTTCTTTCCCGACCGGCCGGACCTCTACACCGTGGAGGGGGTGATACGCGCCTACAAAGGGTTCATCGGAAGGGAAATCGGTCTCCCGCGGTACGGGGCCACACCCTCGGGCGTAGAGGTCACCGTGGACGAGAGCGTGGCCTCTGTAAGGCCGTACATCGCGTGCGCGGTTGTGAGGGGCGCCGAGGTGGACGAGCCCTTCATAAAGAGCGTGATGGACGCACAGGAGAAACTGCACGAAACAGTTGGGCGGCGCAGGAGGAAGGTGGCCATAGGACTGCACGATCTGGACCGCGTGGTCCCGCCCTTCACTTACCGCGCCGCTCCGCCGGATTCCATAAGATTCGTGCCTCTCGGATTTGATAGAGAGATGACTCTGAGGGATGTGCTGAGGGAGCACCCCAAGGGTAGGGAGTACGGACACATCCTGGAAGGGGCTGACGCATATCCGGTCATCCTGGATGCCAGGGGTGAGGTACTCTCGTTCCCGCCCATAATAAACGGCGTGCTGACGCAGGTTCGCGAGGACACGAGGAATATATTTATAGATGTTACGGGCACGCACAGGCCCACCGTTATGAAGGTGGCCACCATACTCACCACGTCCCTCGCCGAGAGGGGGTGGCGCGTTGAGACCGTTGAGGTGCGTTATCCTTCGGGTCCAGAGACCTCCCCCGACCTCGCCCCGAGGAAAATGGAGGTCCCTCTGGATTACATAAGGAGAATAATATCACCCGACCTCAGGGAGGAGGAAATCGTGGGGGCGCTTCACAGGATGAGGATGGGCGCGGAGGTTGTGGGGAGCGTTGTGCACGTGGAGATACCTCCTTTCCGGGCGGACATAATGCACCCCGTGGACGTGGTCGAGGACGTGGCCATAGGCCACGGGTACTGGAGGTTCGAGGGACACCTTCCAGAGCGCTACACTGTGGGTGAGCCGCTGCCCGTGTCGGGGCTCGTTGAGAGGGTGCGCCTCGCCTTTGTGGGGCTGGGCCATCTGGAGGTCACGACGCTCACCCTCTCGTCCGAGGCGAGGCAGTATAACAGGATGTCCGTGGAGCCGGAGCCGGCGGTGGTTGTGATGAACCCCATCACGGAGGACCACACGGTGCTGCGCACGTGGCTCATACCGTCTCTGCTGGAGATTCTGGCGGAGAACAGGCATCGCGAAACGCCGCAGCGCATATTTGAGGTGGGCGACGTTGTGGACGCGAGGGGGCAGGGTAAGAAGTTGGCCTTCGCGGTGGCGCATTCCCGGGCGGGCTTCAGCGAGGCGAAGTCCATAGTTGAGGCGTTTTTGACCGCGGTCGGCATACGGGATTACGTCGTAGAGCCGAAGGAGCACGGCTCCTTCATACCCGGAAGGTGCGCCGCTGTGATGCGCGACGGCGTTGAAATCGGATTTTTCGGGGAGATCCACCCGGAGGTTCTGGAGCGCTTTGAACTCACAAATCCGGTGGCCGCGGGGGAGTTTGACCTGCGGGCCATAAAGGAAATCACGGGGTGATTGGCGCCGGGGGAGGGATTCTGCGCCCCATACGGGGCTTGCTCGCAACTCCGCTTCGCTTCGTTGCTCGTGAACCCTCGCTCATCCGGTGAAAGCACAAACAGATGTGGATGGCGCCGGGGGAGGGATTTGAACCCTCGCTCCCAAAACGGGAACCAGCTCTCCAGGCTGGCGCCTTACCTCTCGGCAACCCCGGCGCGTGCTCAGCCCCTTCCGCCCCGCCTCTCCTTCGCCTTGAGGCGGAGCCCCTTATAACCGCATCTGCGGCACTTCCTGGCGTTGAGAGGGTTCCGCGCGTTGCACTTCATACATATTTTCTTCAGGAGTATCCTGTTGACCGCTTCCTGAAAGGTCATGCTGTACCACCTTGTGATGGGTAAATGAAGGGAGTATATAAAATTGTCCTCACCCATATGCGCTTTTCTCTGTCGCAAGAAACACCGGTAATCTGGTGCGGGGGGAGGGATTTGAACCCTCGAACCGCTGACGGACTAGACCCTGAATCTAGCGCCTTTGGCCAGGCTCGGCAACCCCCGCCTGCCTGCGGGAAACGTAAAGGGCATCTCGGTATTTAACTTTAATTGATTAACCCCATCAGTTGAAAAGCAATATTATGCGGCATGTTAATATAATACCCATGCGTTACACCCGCTCAGGGGTGTTAAGATGCGACTGCTTCCAGAGGTGGTCTATGCAAAGGGGTATAGGACCCTGAAAAGGAGGGGTGACATCCTCGGATGCGTCATATCGCTATCAATTGCCTACGCTGCCATCTCAACGCTCAGCGATCTCGTATTGCTGAGCAGCGGTAACAGCCATCTGGGGGCCATATTGGCCGGTGATGTTGCTTTCATCTATATTTTCATGGCCATGCTCCTCCTTTGTCCTCTCATAATGGGGATAGTGGTCAAGGGCGTATCGTCGGTCATGGAGGGCGATGTCAACTGGAGGAAGATACTGATATCCGTCGGGCGAGGTTTGCCGCGCATCCTGATAGCCATGGTGGTGTATGCAGGTGCCCTCGTGGGGATATTCATATCGGTTGTTGCTCTGTCGGTCGGCACGGGTTCGCTCGCCTGCATATGCGTGGGACTGCCCATCGCCGCCGTCCTGGTGTTCTATGTGGCCCTCCGCCTATCGCTTGTGCTCCAGTGGATACTGCTGGGGGAGGAGGGGGTCATCGTGTCCTTCTTGAGGAGTTGGAGCATGACCTCCGGCCACGTGGGTTTCATGCTGGTCCTGCATCTGCCTCTCTACGTGGTCATCCTCGTGACGTCCGCTCTCCGACCCTGGCTCTTGGACGCTGTGGCGCACCTCAACATCTGGGACCCCACATTTCTCCCCGCCCTGCTGATCCTCTGGCTGTTCAACTTCCTCAATATGCTGTTTATGATACTGCTGGAGAGCGCGTTAACGATAGCGTACCTGGAGATGAAACCCTCATGGGAAGAGAAGGTGAGACGCGAGATGGAACGGGAAATGGGCCACGCTCTCCGTGAGGACTACTCGTGGGTCTGATGTCGCAAAGGTTATAATTCTGCACTTCTTTTTATTCACGGCATGTTTGTGGACAGGGAGTCCGAAATCCAAAAACTGACGGCGTATTTAGAGGGGGCGGCAGAGGGGCGGGGCCGAACCGTGGTGATTCTCGGCGAGACGGGCGTTGGCAAAACGGCCCTCACGGAACGTATGATCTCTCTCGCGGAGAGGCGCGGCTACATGATTCTCAGGGGCGCCTGCGTGGAGAGCGCGGGCGTGCCCTTTCTCCCCGTGAAGGAGGCGCTTGAGAGCGCCGGGCTGTCGCACCTTCTCACCTGGAAGCAGCCCCATGTGATAGCGGCCTATGCCATACACAGGGAGACGGGGCTTCTCCTGGGCGTGGCCGAGAGGGAGATGAGCGGGCTGGACCCGGACATATTCGCCGGCATGCTCTCGGCAGTCCAGAGCTTCGTTAAGGACTCGCTGAGTTTCATGGGGGAGGCGAGGGGCTATCTCAACACGCTCGGCTACGGCGAGTACAGGATACTCATCACCAGGGGGGATTACCTGGACGTGGTGCTCATAATCAGGGGGGAGGAGAGCGAGGCGCTGAAGTACGAGGTGCAGACGGACCTTGAAATCTTTGAGAGCGCCTACGCCAGGAAACTGGAAACGTGGTCAGGTGAGATCGGTGAGATACCCGTGGAAGACGTGGTCAGAAAATACGTGGAGTCGGAGAGGTACACCGGCAGGTCCGTTGAGGATGCGCAGAGCCGGAGAGAGGCCATGTACGACAACGTCGCCCACGGCCTCCTCATGCTCTCTCAGAGCAGACCCCTGCTCATCGCCATAGACGACATCCACTGGGCCGACGCGGATACGCTCGCCTTCATACACTACCTTTCCAGAACGCTCAGAAACGCGAGGGCTCTCATCGTATGCACGGCTCGCTCTGAAGAGAGATCCCCGCTTATGGAGGAGAGGGTCGCTCTGATGAGCAGGGAGGGGCTGGTGGAGAGGATTGAGCTCTCACGGTTCAACCTCCAGACGGTGAGGGAGTTCATAGATGCCCGGCTGAGCCCCAACATCTTCCCGGAGAGGTTCTACGAGCGCATGTACGGGGAGACGGGAGGCAATCCCTTCTTCGTTGAGGAACTGCTCAACACCCTCGTGGCCGAGGGGCGCATCTACAGGGATGGGAACATCTGGAGGGTGAGGGGGGAGGTCTATGCGGACATAACGGAGAGGATACGCGATGTGATCTCCAGACGTTTGCGTTATCTGACTGAGGAGGAGAGGGAGGTGCTGGAGTTCGCCGCGGTGCTCGGCGAGCGCTTCTCCTCCTCCATGCTGGAGGGTCTAACGGGTCTGCCGCGCCTGCGTCTTCTCCGCATTCTGGGTAATCTGGAAAGGAAGCACGGCCTCATAAGACACGTGGAGAACGGTATGTACGCGTTCCACCACGTGAAGATACGCGATGTGATTTACAGTGAGATGCTGCCTGAGATGAGGGTGGAAATCCACAGGATGGCCGCGGATATGCTGAAGCGGCGTGGGGCAGAGCCGGGTGAGATCGCGGTGCATCTCCACGCCGCGGGGGACCCTGAGGCCGTGGAGTTTCTGGTGAAAGCCGCGGAGAAGGCCATGGAGATGCATCTCTGGGGCGCCGCGGCGAGGTACTACGAGATGGCCGCAGAGCTCGCGGAGGAACCGAAGAAGTACATACTCAGCGCGGGCGATGCCTACTACGTCGGCGGGGACATGGAGAGGGCAGCCGGGTGCTATGGGAGATTTGCGGAGGGCGACCCTGAGGCGGCCTGCAAACTCGCGTGGGCTCTCGCCAGGGCGGGGAGAGTTCGCGAGGCCGAGGCCATCGCGGAGCGGTGGAGGGGCAGTGCCGGTCGCCACGAACCGAGGATCACCGGCGCGCTCGGTGCGGCTTACACCACGGCGGGACAGGGCACCAGAGCGATCCCGCTTCTGCAGAGCTACATATCCTATCTCGAGGGAGAGGGCGACGGGGAGGCGCTGCCGGAGGCCCACCTCATACTCGGCCGTGCGTTTCACATCTCGGGAGACCAGGAGAAGGCGCTGGAGCACTACAACATGGCTCTCTCGCTCGCCACGAAGAGCGGGCACAGGAGGATGGTAGCGGCTGCGCTGGTAAACGTGGGGATAGTGGAGGCGGAGAGGGGCAGAATGCGCGAGGCGGTGAAAAGCTACACGAGGGCACTGGAAATGGCTATGGAACTGGGCGACAAAGCGGTGGCGGCGAGGGCTCTCAACAATCTGGGCGTGGCTCACCACTCCGCGGGAGAAGTGGAGAAGGCGCTGGAATACTACGAGAGGGCGCTGAGAATAAACGAGGAACTCGGTTCCTATCACGGACTGGCGATAGCGCTGGGCAACATCGCCGGCATATACAATCAGATGGGTGAGACGGAGAGGGCCATGGAGTACCATCGCAGAGCGCTGGAGACGTACGAAAGGATGGGCGACGTTCACGGCATGGCCGTTGCACGCCTGGACATGGGCGTCGTGCTCTACACCATGGGGCGCTTTGACGAGGCGGAGGAAATGCTGCAGTCATCACTCTCCGTGATGGAAGAGGCGGGGGATATATCCACGGCCGCCTTCGTGCGCCTCATGCTCGGTGCGGTGAGAGGGATGAAGGGAGACCTCGGCGCCTGCATAGAGGCGGCTGAGGACGCCATGCGCGTCTTCACCTCCACGGGGGAGAGGGAACTCGTGGCCTACTGCCTCATGCTCAGGGGGAGGGCAGAACTCCTGTCTGGAAAGCGCGAGGGGGCGGAGAGCCTCCGGGAGGCGGAGGAGATATTCACGGAGATGGGCGGGAAGAACAATGCCATCATATGTGCCTGCCTTAGAGCACTTTTGACAGGCGAGAGCGTGTCTGTAAATTGCGATGTGGAAGAGATAGGCGATACCGAGACCCGCGGGCTGGTTCGCATCGCGTGCGGACTGGAGAGAGGGGATATGGAGGGCGTCCGTGCAGGGTTGCGGGAACTCGCATCCTTTGTCCCAGCTTACGTCGTTGCGGTTGCCTCCCTGATGGCCCGCCATGTGGAAATTGATGTGGAGGACGCAAGGCGAATAGTTCCACACGTAGATGCGTGGGCACGGCGAATCGCGGAGATTCTCCGATGAACAGATGTGTGGCATACTGTTTAAATAGATATACAGGATGAACGCTTATGGACCTGAAGGCCGTCAGGAGCATAGCGATTATAGGCGCAAGCAACAACCCTCGCAAATACGGGAACATTGTTCTGCGCTTTCTGGTGGAACGTGGATATGAGGTTTACCCGGTCAATCCAAAACACGCTGAGGTGGAGGGGCTGCGGTGTTTTCGCGATGTGGCCGAATTACCGTCAAACACCGATCTGCTGGTCTTCATAGTTCCACCGAAGGTCGGACTTGAGGTCGCGAGGAGGGCTATCTCCTCAGGTTTCAACAGGTTGTGGTTCCAGCCGGGCGCGGAGAGTCCGGAGATAGAGGAGATGCTGCACGGCTCGGGTGTGGAGTACTCCACGGGGAAATGCATAATGGTTGAACTGTCCGGGGGCGAGCGGGTCCCCATGCTGAACGTTTAGCCGTGGAAAATCCCGCACACCACCCCTGCGAGGGGATGCAGGCGGACCGTATGCACCTCCGCCCCAAGCGCTCTCAGCACCTCACAGAGGAAATCCGCCGTTGAGGGAAAATCCAGAGTGCCACCGTCATAACCCACATCGTCAAACTCGCTCACGTGCATCTCAGGCGGCTCGAAGAACATTATATCCCCGATGACCATCCTACCCGGCCGGCGCAGGATGGATGCGAGGTTTTTCAACGCCTCGGCCTTCATATCGTCCGGGAGGTGATGCAGGGAGTAAAGCGCCAGCACGCGCGTTATGCCCATGGCGTGCAGGTCCATTTCCTCGCATGGATTTTCAAAGGAGCCGGCGGCGAAGATCACGTTTGAGACCCCGTGAAGACGTGCGTTTTTCTCTGCGATCTCCAGAGACCTGCGACTGATATCTATGCCTATAACCAATCGGCACATGGGCGCTGCCCGTATGGCCCATGCACCAGTTCCCGTGCCCACGTCCAGCAGCACATCTTCTTTGCTCAGTTCAAGCATATCAAACGCCGTCTCGCCCACCCGCGTTATCACGCCTCCCCTGTGTGCCGTGGACGCATCCTCGAGGAGTTCGTCAAAGCGTCTGGCCACGCGCTCACGCTCGTAGGCGGACATGCAGTATCTCATGGGTCCCCTGAATGAAAACGTTTCTCCTCCGGAAGGTTCATAATCTCCACGGGTTTATCCTCACGCATGGCATATGTTCACGTGTACACAGGGGACGGCAAAGGAAAGACGACCGCGGCCGTGGGCCTTGCCACAAGGGCCGTCGGCAGGGGACAACGCGTCCTCTTCGTCCAGTTCATGAAGCCTGAGGGTGGCTACGGCGAGCAGACGGCGCTCCGGAAACTGGGCGTGGAGGTACATGCGTTCGGCAGGAATTCATTCGTGAAAATGCACAACCCCGATGAGGTGGACATACGCCTCGCGAGGGATGGACTGGAATTCGCGAGAGAGGCCCTCTCCTCGGGCGAATACGACCTCATCGTTCTGGACGAGATCAACGTGGCGGCCCACTGCGGTCTGGTGAGCGTTGAGGATGTGCTTGATGCGGTGAGGAGCAGGGCTGAGAGAACCGAGGTGGTGCTGACGGGAAGATATGCCCCTCCCGCGTTCATAGAGATGGCGGACCTAGTGACGGAGATGAGAGAGGTGAAGCACTACTTCCGGGAGGGCGTGATGGCCAGAGAGGGGGTGGAATTCTGAAAATCATAGACGCATCCGGGCTACCCGAAGACGTGAGGGGAGATGTGCTACTCACTCTGTACCTGATAGGGTATGCCCTGTCCGTCATGGAACGCGATGCATCCAAGAGGGAACGGCTGACCGTCTACGTGAGCGAACGCGTGGAAGAACTCAGGAAAACCCTCGGCGTGGAAGGGGATTTCGAGGTGCGGACCCCATGGGCGACCTTCCAGATTTCGGGCACTTCCGCAAGTATGAGGAGATAATTCCGGATTTCGACTCCTTCCTGGAAGCGCTCGGCAGACCTCAGCCCTACTGGATCCGGGTCAACACGCTGCGCATAGAGCCATCGGAACTCGCGGACAGGCTGGGATCAAAGGGCTTCTGCTTAGAGAGGTTCGGCAACCTGCCGGTTTTCCGCATCGTGAGTATGCCCATGCGCCATCCCGGGGCGACGGTGGAGCATTCGCTCGGCCACTACTACGTTCAGGACCTATCCTCCATGATGCCGCCCATCGCCCTAGCCCCTCAACCGGGGGAAACGGTGCTTGACATCGCCGCCGCGCCCGGAAGCAAGACGACGCAGATGGCGGAGATGATGGCAAACACGGGAACGATTGTTGCGAACGACGTATCCCGTGAGCGCATAGCGGCCCTCGTGGGGAACCTGGAGAGGCTGGGAGTGACGAATGTCGTTGTGACTCTGCGAGACGGAAGGAGTGCATCTTTCGGCGCGGAGTTTGACCGCGTGCTTGTGGACGCGCCCTGCACCGGCGAGGGGGTGGTGAGGAAGAACCCGTGTGGCTTCCGGGCCCCGACCGAGAGGGACCACAGGTCTTTCGCGGGTCTTCAGAAGGCCATCCTCCGGAACGCCTACAGGCATCTCAGAAGAGGCGGTCTCCTCGTGTACTCCACATGCACATTCAACCCGCTGGAGAACGAGGGGGTCATACACTTCGCCATTGAAAATCTCGGGGCGGAGGTGCTGTCCTTTTCGCTCCCCATCCCGCACACGCAAGGTGTGGAGGAGTGGAATGGCCGGGCATTCCACCCCGACGTGAAGAGATGCGCGAGGATATACCCTCACATGGTTGACACAGGAGGGATGTTCGTTGGACTTCTGCGAAAGCCCTGAGGCGAGGGAGTACTTCCGGGAGAGGTTCGGCGTGCCGGAAGAGGTGCTGTGCCGGTACAGATTTCTCCGCCGCGGGAAATACGTGTGGGCCTTCTCCGGCACCGTGCTGATCCCCGGAAGGGTTGAACACGCGGGCATAAAGGCGCTTTCCCTCGGAGGGGCCACGCCGAAGCCGACCACGGCGTTCCTCCGCGTGATAGGTCCCTATGCCACGAAGAACGTGGTGAGGGTTGGCAGGGAGGATGCGCTCGCCTTTCTGAGAGGCGAGGAGGTGCCCGGCAGATGGGATGCAACGCGCGGCTATGTGGTCGTGATTGCAGGGAATGACGTCCTCGGATGCGGGTTTTACACGGGCGATTCCCTCAGGAGCATGGTGCCGAGGGAGTACAGGATGGAGGATACCTGGGTCTGAATTTTAGGTCTAATATTCATAAAATTCTGATTCTGTCAGCGAAAAGTTCATATAGTGTCAGACATATATACCCTATATGTCAGTCATATGGTAGGAGGTGTAAGACATGTGGCATAAACCCTATGGGATCGGCAGGGCGGCCGTGTATGCGCTTATGCTTTACGTCTGTCTATGGTGGCTGCCTCTCTTCGGTCCCATGGTGGCCGGCTACGTTGTGGGAAGGAAGGCGGGAAGCCCGTGGAAGGGCGTTGCCGCATCCCTCGCTCCCCTGCTGGCCTACCTCCTGCTCCGCCAGCTGGTGATGGCGGGCGTGATTATACCCCCGTCCACAACATACTCACCCTATTCATCCTTCATCGCGGGCACGATAACGCCTCCCCTCACCACCTTTTTCATATCCACGAAGGACCACTTCGTGTTCTACCTTGAGAACTTCACCGCCTTTGTGAGAGACGCTCCCTCCTCCTTTGTCATCCTTTCCGTGTTTGCCTACGTTGGCGGGGCCATGAGCGAGATACGGAGGATGGAAATCGGCTACATGCGCCTCGCCGCCTTCAGGGCATCCGTGAAGGGAAAGGTTGAGCGCGTGGCCCGCCCGCGGGAGCGCGTGCCTGTGAGGACGCAGGAGAGGCCGCGACCCGCGGGGAAGGTTGCGGTTAAGCCTATGGCTGCACGTCCCGTGCCGGTGGCTCCGCGGCAAAGACCGCGCCCCATATCCGCTGTCGCCCGCCCCACACCGCATCCGGAGGTATACCGGCAGGACATACGCAAACTGGGGAAGAAGAGGATGCCCCCTCTGGTGAAGAAGGCGCTCAGAGATAAGAGAAGGCACAGATGGGAGAGGCTGTGATCAGAGAACTGCTCAAATGGGATAAAAATAAACTTTATAGCCATCACCCCATACACTATTGTGTCGTTGGGGGAGTACTTTCTGTACATAGATGAGTCAGGAGACCTCGGTTTCAGTTCAAAGAGCACAAGATATGTCGTGGTTGCTGGGATGCTCATTCCATCATCAAATGTCAGATGCGTATCTAGAATACCCAAGAAGATTAGAACTAAAATACTGAAGAGGTCAAAAAGAAAAATACCTGAGATAAAAGCAAACAGCAGTAATGAGAGGGTCAAAAGGAAAGTGCTGGAGTATCTCTCTAAATGTGCCAACAGCAACGGTATAACGGTATTTTTTGTGTGGATTGACAAGAAAAACACATATCAGTATATAAAATCTTCTGGCGATAATAAATCATATCATTATAATTTTATGATAGCACAAATCCCACGTGTTTTCCGGAAACACTTTTTATCACATCACATAAAGAAACTTACAATAATTATTGATGATTACCCGGTGAAGAAAAGGAAAGGGGTTGGCACAACACGTAAAGAAGAGTTTCAGAGACATCTAAAAAGCGCATTCATACATTACTGCGGACTGAATGTAAATATCATACAGCGTTCCTCAGCTGGCATACCGGAATTGCAAGTCACGGACTTTGTTTCACACGCCTACTTCCAATATCTAGAACGGGGGAACGCCGAATACTATGATATACTTCGCTGTTCAGGTATAGAAATAGAAGTTAAACAGATATATTGAGGTGGACCCCGGGTCGGCCATCGTGGCGTACCTCATGGTACGCGCCAGCACCCGGGCCTTACCCACCTGAATTTCCTATCACACATCATCTATATTAAACTTGCGCAGGGGTGACGCATGTATTGGGCACCATACGAGGTTTATACATCATCGCCCTCCGTTTTTATCGCCCTGTAGGCGAGTTTTGCGATGGCGCCTGCGATGTGCTCCGGGTGCTCGCCCCCGCCCCTCAGGTACTCCTCCACTTTCCTCTCGTCCGCGGACAGTATGTTCCTCACCGTCTGCTCCGTGATTCCCAGATACTCGGCGATCTCGCGGTTGGTCTTCACAGCGTCGTTTTTGAGGGCTATCACGTAGGCCGCCTCCGCGAGGCTGGGCAGCCATGTTAGATTCCTGTACTCCACGAGCTTTTTGAGACCCCCGAGTATTCTGATGCTCTCGTGGAATATCCTCTCCGCCAGCCGGTCTATGTTCGCTCCTTCTCCGACAGGCCTCGTTATCACCTCCATCTCAATCACCTCCTACAACCTCGCTCAGAGGCCTCTTGATGTCTATAAGCCCCGTATCGGTTATCTCAAACACGTAGGTCTCCGACGCATGGGGCACCAGACGGCACCCGTCGATCCTTATGGTTCTTATAACCTCGCCCATCTTCCTGCCGTAGAGCCGCTCCTCCCACCGGGTGGTTATCACGGTCTTGTCCATTACGATGGTCCCGTCAACGATGTGCGCCACCGCGAGGCCACCGGCGGCCTCGGCCGTCTCGCTGCTCTGGGATGAGCGCTTCTGTGAGACGAGAAGTGCCGTCTGGCTCCACTTTTTGAGGAAGTTGAATATCTGCCTGACTATCTGCCTGGCCAGAACCTCGCGGTGCTCGTATAGGCCCGTTACGCTGTCTATCACGACGTTCTTCGTGTTCTTCCTCCTTATAGCGTAGGCGATGGTGTCGAGCAACGCGCCCATGTTCTCCCTCAGCTCCGCGTCCTGCGAGGCGTCTATCACGATGATGTTCTCCTCCACGGTCTCAAAATCGAGGCCGAGGGCGTGCGCCTTCTGCTTCAGGGCGGTGTAGAGGAAATGCGCCGGCGACTCCACGGTTATGAAGAGCACAGGGTAATTCCTCGCCGCCTGATAGACGGCGAACTGCTCCGCCAGGATGGATTTCCCCGTGTCCGGAATGCCCGTGATGTTCATCACCGCGAGGTGCGGTATGCCGCCGAGCGGCTTTTTAACGTACTTACCCTCCCGCTCATCGTAGACAACGGTGTAAAACATCTCATCCAGTTTCGTTCCCGTCGGTATGCCGAAGATTTTCGGCGCCCGCTCCCTCAGTTCGCCGAGTTCGTAGACGTATGCCTCGTGCTTCATAATGATATTATCTTCGTTATGGGATATATTAAATTTTCGCCGGAAAAGTTGAGTGTGGAGGGCAGGCCGGGATTTGAACCCGGGTAAACGGGATCTGCAGTCCCGCGCATAGCCTCTCTGCCACCTGCCCTTGAGGAAGAGGAATTGGAAAGTGGTTTATTAGGCTTTCCCTGAGAGGAGGGAGTTTGGAGAGAAAAGGGCAGGAAAATACCAAGCGAGCGGAAATGCCCAAAATTCATCTGCAGTAGCAAAGCACTTTGGGGGTTGCATCAAAAGTTGATGAGTAGATGAGTAGATATTAACCCTTGGTTAAGAAAAAAGTTAATATACCTCGGTGAAATGGATGTATAGCTAGATGAAAAAAAACAATCCCCCCCATACCACCAAAGTTGTAAAGGGGTATGAGCAATGGAGAAGATATTGATCACGGGTGGCGCAGGATTCATTGGTTCAAACTTGGTTGATAGATTAGTACGGATGGGTAAATACGAGATATACGTACTAGACAAAAAGAAAAATCCGAATAATTTAAGGGATGTTATTAAGGATATACATTACATACGCGGAGATCTACGGGATAAAAAACTAGTAGATAATATACTTAAATCAATACCTTTTGTGGGTGTGATCCACTTTGCAGCAGTATCTAGAGTGATATGGGGTGAAAAGAATCCGGAAGAATGTGTGTCCACTAATGTGGATGGAACCAAAACACTTCTAGATAGCATATCAAAGAGCGGTTATACCCCGTGGTTTATTTTTGGCAGCAGTAGAGAGGTATATGGAGAACAGACAAAGTTTCCGGTAAGGGAGGATGCCCCGAAAAGGCCCATAAACGTATATGGAAAAGCCAAGCTAAAAGGTGAGAAGTCTGTTATAAAACATTCAGAAAAATACCATATGAACAGCATCATTCTTCGGTTCTCAAATGTTTATGGTAATGATAAGGACATTCTTGACCGAGTAATTCCCAAATTTATATTGAATGCACTCAAAAATGAATCCCTTGAGATTCATGGAGGCACACAAATATTTGATTTCACGTATATTGATGACACGGTGGAAGGTATTATTTTAGCTATGAATCTCCTAGAAAAGTCACGTATTATGGGGGTTGAAGATTTTCATATACTTCCTGGGTCTCCGGTAAAAATAACAGATCTACCAAAGCTCATCTCGGAGCATGTGGGTTATCCTGTAGATACAAAATTTACATCTCCGAGAGAATACGATGTAAATAAATTTTATGGCGATCCCACAAAGGCAAAGGATATATTGGGATTCGTGGCGAAAGTAGACATCAGAGAAGGAATAAAAAGAACAACAAAACGATTTGAGGAGGTTTTCCTATGAGAATCCTACAGGTAATACATGGTTTTCCACCCTATTATATGGCTGGATCGGAGGTGTATGCATACACCGTGTCCAAAGAGTTTAATAAAAATCACGAGGTCTATGTTTTTTCAAGAATTGAAAATCCATTCATAAAGGACTACGAGCTTATTGAGGAAGTTTATGATGGCATACCTGTCTATAGGGTAAACAAACCTCGCGGGGATTATTCTTTGAGAGATAAATACCTAGATGAAAACATAGACCGAGTTTATAGCGAGGTTGTAAAGAGGGTTGACCCCGATATCGTTCACATCCACCATCTCTCCCATCTCTCTACGAACATCCCCCTGATAACCAAGGAGATTTTCAAAAAGCCGATCATATTTACGATTCATGATTTCTGGATGTTCTGCGTGAGGGGGCAACTTTTAACGCCTGAATACAGAATATGCGGTGGTCCAAGCATAGAGAGATGTACCAATTGCCTAAGTTATCTTTACACCAGGAAGGAGGAGGTGAGAGAATTTCAAAAGCATATGCGAAAGGTTCTAGAGAGCATTGACCTCTTCCTCTCACCTTCACATACTCTCAGAAATTTCTACATCAGGATGGGGATTTCCCCCTCAAAAGTTATATACTCCCCCTATGGACTTGATAAAGATAAAATAAAATATAGGAAGAAGGTGTACCGGCAGGGGGATCCCCTCGTCTTCGGGTTTGTTGGTAGAGTGATCCCCCCAAAGGGAGTCCATCTGCTTATAAAGGCATTTTCAACCATTAAAAACAAAAATGGGAGTGTTTTGAAAATATACGGAGAGGCAGGAAAATTGCAGAGGTATCTGGAGAAGATGGGTGATGAGGGTGTATCCTTCATGGGTGGATTTGACAACAGAGAGATCGACAAGGTTCTGGAGAACATAGATGTTCTTGTGGTGCCCTCAATCTGGTACGAAAACTCGCCCTTGGTTATCCAAGAGGCATTTCTCAAGGGAATTCCTGTAATAACCTCAAATATTGGTGGTATGAAAGAGCTTGTGAGGCCGGGAATTGATGGTTTTCTTTTTGAAATGGGCGACGAACTCTCCCTGAGAAGAATCCTGGAAAAAATCATAGAAAATCCAGAAATCCTGAATTCCCTCTCCGTCAACAGAGACTGGCTGAGAAGCATAGAAGACGATGTAAGCAATATCGTGAATTTGTTCAGGAGGTTTGTAAAATGAGGCTACCACCCAAGTTGGAGGGACTTTGGAGAATAACATTTGACACAAATCCCGATTTGTGTAACCTGAGATGCATCATATGCGACACACACAGCATCTTCAATCCCCACCGAGCAGAGTGGTTCAGAAGAAACCGAATTATGCCCATAGAAACGGTGGAAAGAGTGATAAGATCTGCACGTGCATATCTGAAGGAAATCATCCCAAGCACGATGGGGGAACCGCTCCTTTATCCCTATTTCCAAGAGCTTTTGAAAATAATCAAAAAATACGAGATAAAGCTCAATCTAACAACCAACGGCACCTTCCCTAGATTGGGTGTTGAACAGTGGGGCAAACTTATACTGCCCATTGCAAGTGATGTCAAAATCTCAATTAACGGGGCAACCAAATCCACAGACGAGACAATAATGGTTGGTGTAAAGTTTGAGGAGCACATAACCAACATCAGGAAGTTTATTAAGATTAGGGATGAAATTAGAAAATCGGGTATAAATCACCCAACAGTAACCTTTCAGGTAACGTACATGGAAAGAAATCTTAACGAACTTCCGGATCTCCTAAAACTGGCAATAGAACTAGGAGCAGACAGATTTAAAGGACATCATCTCTGGGTCACTTGGCCCGAACTTAAAAACGAGTCTCTGAAAAGGAGTCGCGAGAGCATACGCAGGTGGAACGAAATGGTGGACCGCCTGTATGAGATACGGGACGTGATGGGATCCGACATAAAACTGGACAATGTGCACAAGCTCTCTGAAAATCCGGGCAATGAAATTCCGGATAACTGGGTGTGCCCATTCCTTGGGAGAGAAGCATGGATTGCTTGGGACGGCACCTTCAACGTGTGCTGCGCTCCCGACGAAAAGAGGAGAACATTTGGATATTTTGGAAACGTTAATGAAACAGACTTTATGACTCTATGGAACAGCGATAAATATAACAACCTCATAGAGAACTGGGGCACGAATTCGGTATGCAAAAGATGCAACATGCGCAGGCCCATCGAGGAGGTGTATGGGTATGAAAGAAAAAATTGATTTTACAGAAGTAGAGATTTCTTTTGATGAAACACATCATTTATACCGTGGAAAGCCGCTTTACGCAAAGAGATTCAAAAAAGTGATGAGCTTCCACCCGCCAGGAGTGGCCGCAGTTGAGGATGAAACGGGGGCATATCATATTGATTTGAGCGGAAATCCCATATACAAGGAGAGGTACATAAAAGTGTATGGCTACTATGAGGGAATTGCAACCGTTGTTGATGATAAGGGATACTTTCATATAGATTTGAACGGAAAGCCCATCCACAACAAACGATTCGCATGGGCAGGAAATTTCCAAGAGGGGCGCTGTGTGATAAGGGATTTCGATGGATTATATTATCATATAAAGAGAAATGGAGAACTCGCCTACTCCGAAAGGTACAGGTATGTCGGGGATTTTAAATACGGTATCGCGGTCGTGTATGACTACAATGGGCTTGCTACTCATATAGACAAGAACGGAAATAAAATCCATGGTAAGTACTACCTAGAGCTGGGCGTATACCATAAGGGATATGCTATCGCGAGGGATCATGAAGGTTATTTTCACATAGACAAAAAAGGAGAGGAATTGTATCCTGAGAGATTTAAATGGGTTGAGAACTTTTACAATGATTATGCTCTTTGTAAAAATAAAATGGATGAGCTTGTAATCATAGATTACAATGGAAATATCGTTCATAAGATTTCTCCAGATGACAAAATAGAGAGTGTTGACAGCAGCACAATTATAAAACTTAAAAATGAGATTGTGAGGTTTGCGCACCTAATATATGAAAAGGGATACAACAACGGAATTGACGGTAATATATCGGTTAGGTTATCTAAAGATAAACTTCTCATGACAGGTAGTGGTTCGGCTATGGGATTTTTGGCTGTTGAAGATATTGTGATCACAGATTTGGATGGAAACCTTATCAGAGGAACGAAAAAACCAACATCGGAATACAGGTTACATACCTGGATTTACAAACATAGGAGTGACGTCTCCGCAGTGATTCATGTCCATGCACCTTTTGCAACGGCTTGTTCAATCGCCAATATAGATCTCATAAAAATGTATACTACCATCGCCCCCATTCCTACCACAAAGTACGCAATGCCTTCATCTCAAGAGGGTCCTGAACGAATAAAAGAATACATAGACAAATACGATTGGTTTATTTTGCCCAGACACGGCGTAGTTACTGTTGGCAGAACTCTCAAAGATGCTTTTTTCAGATTGGAGAGTGTAGAAAAAGTGGCTAAAATAGTGTTGATGGCTAAATCTGCAAGTGAAAAGATAGAATCGCTCCCCAAAAGAGAGGTGGAAAAACTCCTAAAATTTTATGGGTTGGAACATCAAATAGAAGATGTGATAGGGGGTGATGATAATTAACGTTCCGGATATTTACACCAAGTACTCCACACTATATAACAAAGATCGGGGTATGGCCATAATCATAAGACATTCAGAAAAATACGAAAATTTCCCCGATGGAGATACCGGATTGGATATTGATCTGACTCCAAAAGGGGTTGATCTGGCCAGGGTTATAGGCTCTACATTTTTTAAAGATAGGGATTTCACTGTGTTTAGTTCTCCCGTAAAAAGATGTGTTGATACAGCAAAATATATCTTTGAAGGAGCCAACCAAAATCCAAGTATAATAAGAACGTCTATGCTAGGTGAACCCGGACCCTACGTGGTACATCCAGAAAAATGTCAAAAGCTTTTCATGGAATTGGGCACAAGGCGATTGGTAAGGCAATTCATATCTGGCCAAAAATTTGAATGCATGAGAACTTTGGAGGAGGGGAGTCTCCTTCTTTTGAAATACATAATGAAGATGATTGTTCCCGGAAAAACTGTGATTTTCATCTCTCATGACGCTATACTTATGCCATTCTTTGCATACTTAACCAATTCCAGTTTAGAAGGTGAGTGGATAGAATATATGGACGGAGGAATTATCTATGGGAATATGAACAGTTATTTTGTCTACTTTAAGGGAAGAGAAATGGAGGTAAAAGTATGATAATAGTTGGGCTGTATGGAACAAAAGATGTTGCACTATCTGAACGAGGCAGGAAATTCATAGTGCACGATCATAATTTGAGTATTCTAAAAGATGGTAACTTGAAATACTTTATCCAGCTGGAGAGATTTACAAACATAAAACATGATAATAGGTTAGAGGAATATATAGATCTCCTTATTAAAAAATATGCGCTTAACTTAGTGGAGAAAGGCGAAGAGATAACCTTCATCTCGGTTAACTCATTCTTGGGAAATTCGTTTGAATCAAACTCGGGAAAATTGAGAATTGAACCCATATCTGAAGTGTCTGTTGAGAAGATAATTTCTGAATCTTTTGGGATGTTGTTTGATGTTGAAGAAAAACTGGGTGAAGATTCTAATTTGCTATCTCTCATACTTCCAACCATTCCTGCAAGTTTTTACATAATGACCCATGAGTTTGCACACATCGCTACAAATTTACCATTCTATGGTCGGTTCAAAGAGAATAGTTTATTAGTACATATTGATGGGGGTGCTTACAAATCAAATTCATCGGTATGGTATTTCGATGGGGAGAGGATAAAATTGATAGATTACTCATGGAATAAATTGAAAGATGTTGTTAATAACTTCAACGCAAATCTATTGACCTTCTACATATTAAACGATCCCCACAACACACACCTATCCATTCCCGGAAAGCTCATGGGTTACAGCGGTTATGGAGAGGTGGATGAAGGTATTAGAGAGTGGCTAAGAAAGAATAGGTATTTTCTTGATTTTGAGGGGGATAAAAATGAGTTACTGGATATAATCAACAAGAGATTTTCATCAAATCTCAAAAGCTTTGATATGAAAGATAGGTTAATAATGAATATTGCAGCAACCATTCAAGATGAATTCAAGAGAAAGGTGGTGGATTTCATAGAGCACTACAAAGATTTGCTTGGAGCCGATTACCTCTATTACGCAGGAGGAGCCGCGCTCAATATTAAAACAAATTCTGTATTGGAGGATAAATTAGGGTTCAAACAAGTATATATTCCTCCACCTTGCAATGATTCGGGGTTGTCTCTGGGTGCAGCCTATGGATATTTGTGGATGGAGAACAGGGACTTTGAATTAATAACACCGTATATAAACAACATCTATCCAGAGGATATCAACCCCATAAGAAATAAACTGGAGAAACATGCATATGAAACGTATTCAGATAGTCAAGAAGTTATGAAAACTATGTGTGAGATGTTACATAATTTCAAAGTTTTAGGAATTTACATGGGCCACGGTGAGGCCGGACCCCGAGCGTTGGGACACAGATCTATAATAGCAAGACCCGATGACATCGATCTGAGGGTTAGGGTAAGTGAAAAGATAAAACAGAGAGAATGGTATAGACCTGTAGCACCTATCATACTGGATTATTTGGCGGAGAAAGTGCTCTTGGAAAAAGAGCATGTAAGGAGTAGTTTTCTTGGAGAATATATGCTTAGGGAATATTCAATCAAACCGGAGTACACGAGATATTTTAAGGGAGTCATCCATGCGGATGGCTCTGTTAGGGCGCAGATATTATTCAAGGAAAAGGAAACAGAATTTCTCTACGATGTGATGGATTGTATGTTTAAAAAATATGAAATCTACGGGCTAATTAACACTTCGTTTAATCGGCGAGGCAAGCCCATTGTTCAGGGAGAGGAAACAGCACTGTTGGAGGCAGAAAGAATGGGATTAGACGGGGTGTATATAAATGGCAGATTACATATCTTTTGATGAAATGAAAATTCCCCTCAAGGTGATATTCTTTGATATCCCTGTGGAAAAACTCAACACGGATTCAAAATATTATTCTGACAAAATACAAAACTATGAAATGGCAAAGGAAAGTTACGCCGCCAAAAAAGATTATATAGACAACTACCCCATAAAATTAACTCTCCAGACCACTGAAAAATGTAATTTGAAGTGTGACATGTGTCAGATTAATAGAAGGAAATATTCCAACAAAAGCCTCAGAGATATGGAGACTGCCATAATAGATAAAATAGCCAAAGAGGTATTTCCATACCTGATTGAGGTTCATCCCTCCAATATTGGAGAGTCCTTGTATTCTAAAAATTTCCTGCATTTGGTCAACTTACTAGATGAATACGGGGTCCTGCTAGATTTAACCACGAATGGGGTCCTTTTAAACGAAAAGATGTTGAGGAAAATCTTGCCCATAACCTCGGACATAAAGATATCGCTGGATGGTGCCAAAAAAGAGACATACGAGCGCATTAAAAAGGGATCAAATTACGATGTGATAATGAGAAACATAAGGGATGCCATAAAATTGATAAAAATGAATGAATATGAGAACAAACCCACCGTAACTTTACAGATGACTCTTTTGAGATCCAACTTCCACGAACTTTTAGATGTCATAAGACTTGCAAAGGATTTGGAAGTCCACAGAGTGAAGGCTTTTCACCTGTTTTCCTTCTATGAATATATGGATGATGAGGTAGTTATTGGTTCAGAAGATGAGGGTGAATTCAACAGGGTACATGATGCTGCGTTAGAATTGGCCAAAGAGCTTGATATACCCATTGAAATCGCGGAGCCCAATGGATTCGACTTAAAATATCCTTTACTTCCGATTCGTTGTCCCCTTCCTTGGACTCAATCATGGGTTCATGTAAACGGGCGAATATACTCATGCCATTCACATAATGGGATTTCCTGTAGAGATATCTTAAAAGATGATTTTAGGAAAATTTGGAATTCAAATTGTTATTTACGCATAAGAAAAGGGCTAAATGAAAATAAACCAGTAGGTCTCTGTAAAAATTGCGGCGCTAACATTTACAAGGTCTATCATCATCAAAGAGTTCCATATGATGCAATAAATTTCAAATCCTCGGGGCCATACCATAACGTTCCCATAAGGTGGAGTGGGAGAATGAAGCAATTCGACTTGCCCGAATTTTGGGGTGAGAAATATGGAGGAAATAAAAAGGAAGATGATTGAAATACTTTCCACAAGACCATTGTTCGATATAGAGTTAACATCACATTGCAACATAAATTGCGTATTCTGTCCACGAGATCAGATGAATAAAAATAATAGGCTTGGAATAATGACGCCAGAAACAATAGAATATTTGATAGAATGGCTACCCAGGAAGGGAGACGTGATGTTGAGTGGTCTCGGTGAACCTTTATTAAATAATAGGATATATAATTCCGTAAAAAACCTCAAACGCCACGGCCTTGGTGTAACTATAATAACTAATGGAACTCTCCTCACAAAAGATGCTGCTGAAAAGCTTATAGAGGCAGGGGTTGATGAAATCCAAGTGAGCTTTCATCACATAAATCCAGAAAAATTCTCAAAAATAGAAAAGGGCGCTAACTTCTTTAAGGTTTATGAAAACATACGCACCCTTTCTGATTTGGCCAAAAACAATAAGAATGTGAGACTCAGATTAAACATTGTGGTGTTTGAGAAAAACAATGATGTTATTGACGATATTAGAAAATTTGCAGAGGAGTTGGGTTTCAATCTGTATATAAGAAACATCCATAGCCGAGGAGGGAGCATACAAGAGAAACAAAGGAAGGGTATGTTCCAGCACCTGTACACCGGATGTGGTATTTTCCCAAAAGTCCACTTCATAAAATATGATGGTACAATATTGCCCTGTGTGAACGATGTGTTAGGAAAATATCCTATAGGATCCATATCGGACATCTCTTTTTCAGAGTTGCTCAACATAAAAAGAAAACTCATAGAAAACACGGTAGGGGAACTCTTCCCAATGTGCAGAGTCTGCACCGATGAATATCGTAAGGTAATATTAGACCGGGGCGGAGATATATAATATGTATGTGTTTATCATAACTGGGGCTTGCGGGTCAGGAAAAACCACAGTATCAGAATATCTAAGAAACCATTATTTTTTAAACAATGCGGTACCAATTATAAACTTTGATGATGTTCTTGGATATAGAGAAATAACCATCGCATGGAGACAAAGGAGTTTAAAAAAACTAATTGAAATACTAAATGGCTACAGAAAGAGAGAGGTGAAAATGGCCATTGTAGAGGGAATGATACTGCCAGATGATCTCCTAGAATATGTAAAAGATATTGATGGCCTGGACATCTATTTTATCCTCTTGGAACTCTCTCCCCGCACCCGAAAAAAAAGATTGCAACAGAGAAATGCACCATCCTTCCTAGTAGAAGATACCACTAATCTCATGGAGCTGAGAAAAGAAATTAAAAAATATCCGCATAGGATAATAAATACTGATGGTGTTACAAAAGAGATTGTGGGATCATTGATATACGAATACATAATTGAAATCACTAAAATGGGGGGCATCTCCGATGAGATGGATACACTCAAAGATGTATGATAAGCTTACAAACGAATGTGGTTGCGAGAACGTAAACTTCTGTGTGCTCTGTCGCATAAATCAATGTGATGAGTTGAGGGAGTGGGATGGAAGATGGAGATGGGAGGCGGGTGGAGGAGGGTCAGAGAGATCGGAATAGGTTAAAGAGGGAGGTGATGATGAGGAGTTCTCTGAGGGCATAGTGAAATTTGCGAGCGGAGAGTGTTTCGCCGAACAGGTGTTTCAAGGAAGAGAACAGTGATTCAACGAGCCATCTTTTGGTGTAGCCGGATTTTCTTGCCCAGTTCTCGCATCTCTGTGCGAGCACTGCTTTTCTCCGCGCAGGGGAGCCCCTTGAGAGCGCGGTGGAGTTCCTGCGGACTTTGATCAGGGGCACAATTCCGTGCCGGGCGATGAGG
>Ga0209426_1000237_pt1 | contig 76331 bp, 62 predicted proteins | sample Deesub1362B_J571_FD_187697 | JGI IMG/M metagenome (GOLD analysis project Ga0209426, IMG submission 187697) | Deep oceanic, basalt-hosted subsurface ecosystem from Juan de Fuca Ridge flank, Pacific Ocean, CORK Borehole 1362B_J2.571 (SPAdes)... ... | reverse complement strand
CCAGGGTGAGCTGGAGTTCCCCGACCCCCAAGCGGCCGAGAAGCTGGCCGCCCGGCTGGCCAAGCTCGGCTTCAACGCCGTCCGCCTCCACATGCTCGACAGCCCCTGGGGCTTTCGCCCCTTCGGCCTCTGGCACGACCCCTACACGAACACCCAGGCGCTCGACCCCGTACAGCTTGCCCGCCTCGATTGGCTCATCTATCAGCTCAAGCGCCACGGCATCTACGTGGACCTCAATCTGCACGTCGGCCGGGAGTTCACCCCCGGCGACGGTGTCACCGCCGTCCCGGAGCTCCAGGAGGCCGGGCTCGAGTTCCACAAGACGGTGACGCTCTTCGACCCCGTGATGATCGCCCTCCAGAAGGACTACGCCCGCAGGCTCTTGGACCGGGTGAACCCCTACACGGGGTTTCGCTACGCCGACGACCCCGTGATCGCGCTCTTGGAGATCACCAACGAGAACACGCTGCTGCGGGCCTTCGCCGACGATCGGCTGCATCCGCCGCGGCTGCCCCCCTTCTACAGCCTCCAGCTCGACGGCCGGTCCCCCTTGGCCCGGGGCGAGCCGCGGCTCAACCGCCTGCACAACCCCGGCTTCGATCGGGGCCTCGAGGGCTGGTTCGCCCTCGCCCACGGGCCGGCCCAAGCGGAGTTCGACGCCGCAGAGGGGATGCTGCGCATCGAAGTCCGAAGGCCCGGCTCCGAGGCCTGGCACGTCCAGTTCGGCCAAGGGCAGCTGGCCCTGCTCGCCGGGGAGCGCTATCGGGTGCGCTTCTTCGCCCGGGCCGATCGGCCCGTCACCGTCTACGTGACCGTGATGCGCGATGAGCCGCCCTGGGACGACCTCGGGCTCTACCAAGCCGTGGAGCTCACCCCCGAGGGGCGAACCTACGAGCTGGAGTTTTCCGCCACCGAGACCGTCTTCGGGACGGCGCGGCTGAGCTTCGACCTCGGGGCGGAACGCGCCACCCTCTGGTTCGACGACCTGCTCTTCCAAGAGGCGAGGGAGACGTTCGGCTGGCACGGCTGGCTCTATCGGAAGTACGGGAGCACGGAGGCACTGCGGGCCGCCTGGGCGCCCCCTGCCTCCGCCGCCCGGGAGGAGGAACTGCTTCAGAATGGGAGCTTCGAGGCGGGATTCGAGCCCTGGTGGTCGGAGCTCCACGGGGGCGCGGAGGCCGAGTTCGCCGTGGTGGAGGGCGAGGCGGCCCACGGGGCCCGGGCCCTACGCGTCTCCATCCGCGAGCCCGGGACCGCGGACTGGCACGTCTCCGTGAACCAAGGGGTGGCTCTGCGGGCCGGGCAGCTCTATCGCCTTTCGTTTTGGGCCAAGGCCGACGTCTCGGGCCCGATCGCCTTCGGACCGATGCAGGACCACGCCCCCTGGGAGGCCCTGGGGGACTGGGGGAGTGCGAAGCTCGATGCCGAGTGGCGGCACTTCGAGCACTTCTTCGTCGCGGCCGCGGACGAGCCTCAGGCCCGGGTTCAGTTCACGCTGGGGGGAGTCCGGCGGGTGGTGTGGCTCGACGGGGTAAGCCTGAGATCCGCCGCACCCCGGGGGCTCCTCCCCCACGAGAGCTTGGAGCAGAACAACGTGGCCCGGTTGCGCCCCGGTGAGCTTCCCGGCTATACCCTGCCCCGCGTCCGCGACACGATTCAGTTCTATGAAGACCTCCAGCGGGCCTACTTTGAAGAAATGCGCCGCTTCCTCAAAGAAGAGCTGGGCGTGCAAGCCTTGGTCACAGGGTCCGTCGGCTACGACAACCTCGCCGACCTCCATAGCCAACGGGGGATGGACTTCTTGGATCACCACTTCTACTGGGATCACCCCTGGTGGCCCCACGCGCCCCCCTGGTCGCCCACGGGCTGGGTGATCGCCAACAAGCCCTGGGTCAACGAGCCGCTCGCGGGGCTCTTTGCGCTGGCGGCCTCGGCCGTCGCGGGGAAACCCTTCACCCTCACGGAATGGAACCAACCGTTCCCCAACCGCTACGCCGTCGAGGCCCCGCTTCTGATCGCCGCCATCGCCGCCCATCAGGACTGGGACGCGGTGTTTCAGTTCGCGTACGCCGGCGACCAGCGAAACTTCGACGCGGACCGGGTGGTGAACTTCTTCGACTTGGCGGGCAACCCCGTGGCCACGGGGCTGATGCCGCTGGCCGCCCGGATCTTCTTGGAGGGCCAGATCTCCCCGGCTCCTTCGGAGATCGGACTGCGCTTCTCTCCCCAGGAGCGGGCCCGCTCCTTCTTCAGCTCCTGGGACGGAAACGTGGGCGCGTTCTTGGAGGCCCGGGGTGTGCATCCGGCGGTGCTCCTCGCCGGGCGGCTGCGCATCGTGGACTTCGCGGCCGAGCACCCCTTCCCCTCGGGGCCCGATCTCCCCGCCCCCGTGGGCCCCGACTACCGCAGTCCCGACGGACAGCTCCGCTGGGACGTCTCCCTCCCGGGGCGGGGCCTCTTCGCGTTCACGGCGCCCCGGGTGCAGGGGGTGGTGGGCTTTCTGGGCGGACGGAGGGTGCGGGTGGGGCTGTTCGAGGGCCTGCTGGAGGTTTGGGTCCCCCCGGGGACGGCGGAGTTCGCCGCGGTGGTGCTCCAGAGCCGCGATGGGAAGCCCCTTGCGGAGTCCGACGAGCTGCTGCTGGGGATCTTCACCCGGGTGGAGAACACGGGGATGGTTTGGAACGAGGACCAAACCTCCCTGGACGACCGGTGGGGGACGGCCCCCACCCTCGTAGAGCCCCTGCTCCTGGAGATCACCCTGGAGCTTCCCCGGGCCGGGGAGCTCGAACTCTGGGCGCTGGACGAGACCGGGGCCCCGAAGCGGCGCTTGGATGTGGAGCTCTTGGGCGCAGACCGGCTGCGCCTGAGGGTCGACACCGGGGCAGACAAGACGCTGTGGTACGCGTTGCTCCGCCGGTCGGAGGCTCGGCGATGAGCCCGAGCGCAAAGGCCCTCCTTGCCAGGGTCGTCGTCGCTTGCTCGGTGGCCCTTTTCGTGGCTGCGGCTGCCCCGTCTCCCCAAGGGACCCTCGGACACCCGGACCTCACGGGCAGGCGCGACCACGGTGGCGTGGCAAGCCCATACGCCGCCTCGGGGCCGATGGGCTCCCCAGCCACCGGTTGGGAGCCCACCAACCCCGGCGGAGGCGGCGCCTTCAACGCCGTCGGGGCCGGCCCCACCGGGATCATCCTCGCCGCCAGCGACCTGAGCGGCGCCTACCGCTCCCTCGACGGCGGGCAGACCTGGGAGGCCATCGGCTCTTTCCGCGGCCTGACCGTCACCCACATAAGCGGCCTGGGCTTCGACCCAGAGGACCCCGCCGTCCTGTACCTGGGCACCGAGGCGGGCATCTTTCGCAGTGCCGACTTTGGCGAGACCTTCGCCCCGGTCCTGACCCACGGCTACATCACCGACATCGAGATCGCCCCCGGCAACCCCCACGTGGGCTACGCGGCCCACCACTCGCAGTACAACACCGCCGACGGCACGGTCTACAAGACCACCGACCGGGGACAAACCTGGGCGCGCGTCAGCGGCGCTTCCCTGCCCGGAAACCTACACATCCTCGAATTGATCGTGGACTGGGAAGATGAGGACGTGGTGTACCTCCTGGCCGGGGAAGGCCGCTTCGCCTGCGGCCCGGCCGTCCTCTACGAGAGCGCCGACGGCGGCGCCACCTGGAGGCGCCTCGCCGCCGACCTGGGCCAGATCGCCGACGTCGCCCTGGCCCCCAATGATCCCAACACCCTCTACCTCACCACCTACGGCGACGTGTGGGACCCCGGCTACGAGTGCATCGCCGATGACCCGAAGGGTGGCTTCCTTTACCGGGGCACCTTCGACGGGGACTGGACGTGGGAGCAACTCACCGACGAGGGCAACCTGGGGAGCCGCAACCTGCTCATCTGGCCCGACGCCGACGACGATCACGCCATCCGAGTAATCGACCTGGACTATCCCGAGCTGTGGGAATCCACCGACGGCGGCGAGACGTGGACCCGGATCGGCAGCAAGGAGGACTGGGACCCCGGCTGGACGAGCGTGGATTTCGCCTACGGCATGAGTTTCAACGGCGACGCCAAGACCTTGGGCGTGGACCTCTCCGACCCGGACGCCCTGCTGTGGGTTGACTCCCAGTTCGTCTACGCCACCCGCGACGACGGGCGCACGTTTGTCCCCCTCCACACCGAGGAGGTCGCCCCCGGCAAGTGGCAATCGCGCGGGGTGGACAACATCGTTCCCTTCGGCCTGGCCCTCAGCGCCGATTCCACCCACGTCTACCTGGCCATGGCCGACCTGGGCTGCTTCCGCAGCGACGATTACGGCTCAAGCTGGCAGAACTGCAACGACGCCGACTACGTTGGCACCTGGGAGGGAAACGGCGGCAACAGCATGACCGTGGTCGCCGATCCCACGCGTCCCAATGTGGTCTGGATCACCCAGGCCAACGAGATCGAAGGCCACCCGCACACCCTGCTGCGCAGCGACGACTACGGGGCCACCTGGTCCCCCGCCAACACCGGCCTGCCCGACGGCATCCCCTCCGGCCTGAGCGTGGTCCCCGGAAGCCCTCCGAACTCCCGCACCCTGTTCATCACCGTGGACGGTGACGTGTATCGCAGCCTGGACGACGGGGAGAGCTGGACCTGGGTGCTGGACTGCAACGGGTGTCGCTACACCGCGGTGGACGCCCACGAGAGGGACCGGGTCTACGCCGGGGGCGAAGCGGGGTTCTGGCGTTCCACTCAGGGCGGGGACCCAGGGACGTGGGAGCAGACCGGCCCGCCGGAGATGAGGGGCGGGCTGGGGGGCGAGTTCTGGGATGTGTATTGGGAAGGGGTGGCGGCCATCCGGCCCGACCCCGTCCGGCCGGGGTGGGTATATGTGGTCGTCTTCGGCGAGGGGAGGGGGCTCTACCGCAGCCGGGACGGGGGCCGGAGCTGGGAAAAGCTGCTGACCGACGACTTTATGCGCGACGTGGCTATCCTACCCTCCGACCCGGATCGACTCTTTGCTGCCACAAGCAGCGCCCTCTACTCCGGCGGCTACGATCCGGCCTCCCGCGGCGTCCTCCAGAGCACCGACGGCGGGCAAACGTGGGTGCCCTTCAACGAGGGGCTACCCTGGCCCTTCGCCAGCGTACTGGTGGTGGACCCCAACCCACCGCACACCCTCTGGCTCGGTTCGCCGGGGACAGGCTACCACCGGCGAAAAATTCCCTCCTCTATTGAGAGCCAAGGAGGCAGCCGATGAGGAGAAGCATCATCTGTTTTGGGGGACTGTTATTAGTGATCGGTTTGACTTGGGGCCAGGAGCTGCCCCACCCGGCAAGCAGTGCCGCAGTGGACATCTCTGACTGGCCCACCACCGCCCGGATCGCCACCCCCTGGGACTACCCCCCCCGGAGGTTCGATAGCTGGGAGGAGGCGGTAGACCAGGCCGTGGCGGACGGGGCCAACGTCATCCTGGATTGGCACTATGTGAGTGACTACTGGCAGGCCCTCTTCGAGCCCTTGCTCTCCCGAGATTTGGAAGCGATGGCCTACCATGCCAGCTACATCCACACCCACCACCCTGGGGTGCGCTACATCATTTACGTAGCGCCCCTCGAATATGTCACGCCCGACGTTGATGTGGATCAGGACGGCCAGGTCGACCCCGGCAAGGAGGGGGAGAGCCTAGCCCTGCAGCACCCCGGCTGGCTTCAGGTGGGGATCGACGGCCGCAGCGCCGTCTTCTATGGCTCACACCCCGGAATGCCGTTCTGGGTTTGTGGGACCTGCGAGGACGTTTGGCTCACCCCAGCCAGCCCGGAGTATCGCGCTTTGGTCCTGGAGCAAGCGCGCAGGATCGCCGCCACCGGGATCGACGGCGTCTGGCTTGACGTGCCATTTTTAAGGTTTAACTTCGGGGAGGACTGGCAGGAGCAGTGGCCGACTTTCGACCCTTGGGCGGTGGCTCAATTCGAGGCCGAGACTGGTTATATCGTCCCCCAACCGCCCGATCTCTTCTGGCCCGACTGGGACGATCCTGCCTGGCGGGCCTTCGTGAGGTGGCGTTATATCCTCATCTCAGAGTTCCTCGCCGATTACCAGGCCGCGCTCAAGGCGGTGAACCCTGGGATCAAGCTGATCATCGAGACCTCTGTGGGGCCGGATGTGAGCGCTACCCAGCAGGGCTCGAGCACCTTGGATTTGCCGGCTGTCAGCGACCTCACCGCCCACGAGCACGGCGGGCCTTGGCGGAGCGCCGACACCCACTACTACATGTGGCTGCGCTTTCTCAGCGACTTGCTCTTCTGGCGCCACACCGACGGGGCGCAGCCGGCCTGGCTCCTCTCCTATGTGAAAGCGGGTGAGCCCGACACCCTGGAGGTAGCCTGCCTCCACGCCGCTACGGTGCTTGCAGTTGGGATGAACTACTACACTTCGGGGAACGAGACGATGGCCGGGATGCCGGATGTGAAGTTCCGTAGAGAATTCTTCGCTTGGCTCGCGGGAGAGGAAGGGGCCTATTACGATCCGGGATGGAAGCCCTATGCCAACGTGGCCCTGGTTTACTCCCAGCAGACCTTGGACTTCTTGGACAAGGGGAGCTGGCAGAGCGAGTTTGCTTACCACGACGCCTTCTCGGGGATGGCGATGATGCTTTTGGAGTCGCACATCCCCTTCCAGGTGGTGAGCGAGCGGGAGCTCCATCGGCTGGAAGACTACGAGCTGGCGATCCTGCCGATGTTTGCGGCGATGAGCCCTGAGCAGGCCCAACAGATCCGCGATTATGTGGCCCAGGGCGGGAGGATCATCGCCACCGGCCCTGCCTCGCTCTACACCGAGGAGGGGATCGAGCTTTCCGACTTCCAATTGGCGGGGCTGTTTGGGGTGAGTCACGCCGAGGTCCAACCGGGAGAGGTGTACGTGAACGACTACGGCGCGGGGCGGTCGGTCTTCCTCTACAGCCTCGAGCCCGGCTGGGTCCTCACCCATGAACTTGACTACTTCTGGTCCGCGGAGCCCTGGCCGGGCGGGGTCATAGAGCCGGGGACGGCCGAGGCCGCAAGGCGTGCCTTCCTGGACGAGCTTTGGTCCCAAGCCGGAGTGGAGCCCCTGGTTGCCACCACGGCCCCCAAGGGCGTGATCTTGCTTCCCTTCCGGAATGAGAACAGCGATGAGTTGGCCGTGCGGGCGCTCAACTTCCATGGGGTCCACTTCGGCGACGCCGTTCCCATCCCCACCACCGTGGATTTGAGCCTGCGGCTCCCCCCAGGTGGGAGCGTGGCCTCGGTGGAGCGGCTGGAGTTCCTCGGTGATTGGAAGCCGCAAGGTTTTTCGCAGGATGGCGACTGGGTTGAGCTGCGCTTCCCACTCAAGGTTCACGTGGTAGTCAGATTGAGATGAAGGTGGCCTCGGCCTTCGCGGGCCCTGACGCTGTTGTCCGCCACCTTCGGTGAAGGTCACGGGAAATGAGTGGGGCATTGGAATCCAGGGCAGGTCGCCCCTCATCCGGGGAGAAAGCGTAGTACCGACTGAGGCCGGCTGGTTAGTGGGTTTCAAGCTCGGCTGAGGGCCTTTGTGGGAACCCCTGTGCCGCACCGCCGGTGGGGGGCGCTGGGGGCCACCCCGGGCCCCACAGGCATGGTAGCGTTACCGAAAACAAGGGGAGAAAGGAGGGAACGACGCTTTGGGAGAAAGCCAGCAACCAGATCCCAGAGGAATCTTCCAGGAACCTCCTGGGACAATTTGGTTAACGGAAATACAGACGGGAAGCTGCCATGCCTTCGATACACACTAGCTGAGGCGGTATGTGGGGCTTTCGGATGAGTTCGCTGGTTTTTTCGGTGCATTCCTTGGACGGAGACCGGAAATTTGGGAATTCTGGGCTTCAAAGGGGGGCATGAGGGCCCGTCGCATGAACATGCAGTGGTTCACCCCCCTCAATTTCTGGTGAGGGAAGTGGAATTGGCCTTGACAGCTGATTCTCGCCGCCAAGGGCCAATTTCTGAGATCAACGTACCTATGGTTCCCCTGGTGCGACGGGAAACCTCACTCAGATGGGTCCCGTAACTAGCTCGGCGAGTGAGGTCACAGCTTGGGCAGGCTGATTTGCGCACCAACTACTGGAGCGCTGGCCTATTCAAGCGCGCGCTTTACACAAATTCAACTCGGTTTTTTGTGAGTGATGTGGTCGTAGCCGCAGCGGAACAGCTCCACCACGTGCTCGTCGTCCAGGGCGTAGTAGATGGACTTTCCGGCCCGGCGGGTACGTACCAACCCCTGCATCCTGAGGATGCGCAGGTGGTGGGAGGCTGCCGGCTGGGAGATGTCCAGCAGCTGGGCCAGGTCATGTACGCACAACTCGGTTCGGGACAAGAGGTATAGGATCCGCACCCGAGTGGGATCAGAGAGCACCCGGAACGTCTCGGCCAAGCGCTCGGCCAGCTCTACCCCGGGCATCTCGGCCAGGAGTTTTTGTGCTCGGCGTTCGTCCAGGTGGTGGTACATGTCCTGGTCAATTTACCGTGGATTGTGGAGTTGAACCAACCGGCGAGACCATGTATAAACAAGGAAGCACTCGTTTATGAATAGGAGGGGACCCTTGGAAACTTCGGTGGACATCGGCCGCTTGCACTGCCCCACCTGCGCCCGCCAGCTGGAAAACCGGCTGGCCGCCGTGGAAGGAGTGGAAAGCGCGGAGGTGGACCCCCTATCCGGCAACTTGCGCTTGGCCTACGACCCCAGCCGCATCGCTCCGCAGGAACTCCACCAGACGGTAGCCACCATCACCCGCCACCTCTCCCACCCCGAGGGAGAGGAGGGAAGGGGGCTGAGAGATGTCCTCACCCTGGCTGCCGGAATCCTCTTGGTGGCGGGCGGCCTTTCTTTCCTGGTGGGGGACCTCCCCTTGGGCCGGTGGACGCTTTCTTCACTCCTGTTGGGCCTGGGGGCAGTGGCCGGGGGGCTCCCGGTGGCGAGGCGGGCCCTCTCGAGGCTGCGGCGGCGCCTGTGGGGGGTCGATCTCCTGGTGACCATCGCCCTCGCCGGGGCCCTGGCCTTGGGTGAAAACTTCGAGGCCGGGAGTCTGGCCTTCCTGTTCGGGGTGGCCGAGTGGCTGGAGGGCCGGGCCGCCAGCAAGGCGCGCCGCTCCCTGCGGGCCATGTTGGATCGGGCTCCCAAGCGAGTCACCATCTTGCGCCACGGCCGGGAGCTACAATTGCCGGTGGAAGCCGTCTCCCCTGGAGAGGTGATCCTGGTCCGGCCCGGTGAGACCATCGGCCTGGACGGGGTGGTGGTCCGGGGTCAGGCCAGCGTCTCTGAGGCCGCCATCACCGGCGAGGCCACACCCGTCCTGAAGGGGGAGGGGGCCCCGGTCTACGCCGGCAGCTTGAACGAAGACGGCGCCTTGGAGATCAAAGTGACCCACCCCGCCGGGAGCTCCACCCTGGCCCGGATCGCTAAGCTAGTGGAGGAGGCCCAACGGGACAAGGCGCCCCTGGAGCGGCTGGTGGACCGGTTCGCCCGCTTTTACACCCCCGCGGTGGTGGCAGCAGCCGCCTTGGTGGCGGTCCTGCCCCTGGTGTTGGGCCTGCCCCTGCGGGTGTGGCTCCTGCGCGCCTTAACGCTCTTGGTCATCTCCTGTCCCTGCGCGCTGGCCATCTCAACTCCGGCAGCCATGGTGTCCGCCCTGGTGGCGGCTTGTCGCCGCGGCATCCTGGTGAAAGGGGGCTCCGCCCTGGAAGCGGCCGCCAGGGTCAAGTACCTGGCGCTGGACAAAACCGGCACCCTCACCACCGGAGAACTTAAGGCCGATTTGGTCCTCCTGGACGACGTATCGCCTAAGCAGGTGCTGAAGATCGCGGCCGCCCTGGAGCGGGGAAGCGAACACCCCATCGCCCGGGCCATCCGCCGGCTGGCCACTGGTCTGCCTCTGCCCAAGGTGGAGTCCTTTCAAGCCCTCCCAGGAAAGGGGGTGCGGGGGGTAATCGGGGGAGAGGAGTATCTGGTGGGCCGTCCAGAACTATTCTCGGACCTCCCGGAGAAGGCCAAGGCGCTGGAGGCCGGAGGACAGAGCCTGGTGGTAGTGGGAAAGCCTGACCAACCGCTGGGGGTCATCGTGCTCTCGGACGAGCTCCGCCCCGAGGCCAAGGAAATCCTCCACCGCCTCAAGGGGCTGGGGGTACGACCGGTTCTCCTCACCGGAGATCGAAAGGGGCCCGCCCGAAAGGCGGCCACGAGCCTGGGCATCGCGGATTTCCACCCCCAGCTCCTGCCTCAGGAAAAGCTCGCCCATGTCGCCCGGCTGAGAGAGGAAGGGGGGGTGGCGTTCGTCGGCGACGGGGTAAACGACGCCCCTGCCCTGGCCGCCGCCGACGTGGGGATCGCCATGGGCACCGCCGGTACCGACGTGGCCATCGCGGCCGGGGACGTGGCCCTGATGCGGGATGACCTCTCGGGGCTGCCGGAACTCATTTCCCTGGGCCGTCGGACCCTGGCGGTGATCCGAGGGAACGTGGCCCTGGCCCTGACCCTCAAGCTGTTGGTAGCTGCCCTGGCCCTCTCTGGCCATGCCTCCCTGGCCCTGGCGGTGCTGGTCGGCGATATGGGGGCCACCGTGCTGGTGACTGCCAACGCCATGCGCCTCCAGCGCCCCACCGGAGTTGCTCCCCAACCCCCGGTGACCTCCCGACCCGCGGTAGCTAGCGCCGCCGCGGGCCGGCAATTAACATTTCCGCGGAATCGAAGTTAGGGGCTGCGGGGTTTTTTCTGCGGCATGGCTCAGCATCCTCCGTCGCTCTGCCTTCCGGCAGGGAGAGGGCTGATTCGCAGCCGGAAGCGAGGTGTTGCGAGATCTGGGTCCAGGCAGACCCTAAGGTTTGCCAAGAGGTGAAACTATGGCCGACACGAAAGAAGGCCTACGGCTAAAGGTGGCCGAGGCCCATCCGGAGGACGCGGGAAAGGGCATCGCCCGCATCGGTTCCCAGCACATGGCAGCGCTGGGGGTGGCGGCGGGGGAGCCCATTGAGATAAAGGGGAAGCGCACCACCGGGGCCATTGCCGCCCCGGCCCACCCCTCGGATGAAGGCCTGGACATCGTGCGCATAGACGGGTTGATCCGGGCCAACGCCGGGGTGGGGATCGGGGACCCGGTGGAAATCCGGAAGGCTTCCTGGCAGGAGGCGACCCACGTGACGGTGGCCCCGGCCACCAAGGGGATGCGGCTGGTGGCGAACCCGGAGAGCTTGCGGCGGATCTTGCTGGGGAAGGTGGTCAGGACTGGGGACGTGGTGTCCACCACCGCCACCCGCCCGCCTCAGGTCCCCTTCGGGGGGGAACTCCTCACCGATCGCATATTCCGAGAGTTCTTCGAGATGAGCTCCGCCTTCGGCCTGGGGGAGATCCGCCTGCGGGTGGTGAAGACCAGCCCCAAGGGGTTGGTGCGGATCGTGCCCTCCACCCAGGTGGAACTGCTGCCGGAGTATGTGGAGACCGCCGAGCGGGGGCGGGAGATCCCCGAGGTCACCTACGAGGACATCGGGGGCCTCAAAGATGTGATCCAGAAGATCCGGGAGATGGTGGAGCTGCCCTTAAAGAAGCCGGAGCTGTTCACCCGGTTGGGGATCGAGCCCCCAAAAGGGGTGCTGCTGTACGGCCCTCCGGGCACCGGGAAGACGCTGCTGGCGAAAGCGGTGGCCCACGAAACCGACGCCCATTTCATCGCCATTTCTGGCCCGGAGATCATGTCCCGCTTCTACGGGGAGTCCGAAAAGCGCCTGCGGGAGATCTTCGAAGAGGCGGAGAAGAACGCCCCGGCCATCATCTTCATTGACGAGCTGGATTCCATTGCCCCCAAGCGGGCGGAGGTGACCGGGGAGGTGGAGCGGCGGGTGGTGGCCCAGCTCCTCACCCTGATGGACGGCCTCAAGGAGCGGCGCAACGTGATCGTGATCGGGGCCACCAACCGCATCGAGGCCATCGACCCGGCGTTGCGACGTCCTGGCCGGTTCGACCGGGAGATAGAGGTGCGGGTGCCGGACCGGGAAGGCCGAAAGGAGATCTTCCTAATCCACACCCGGGGCATGCCCCTGGCCAAGGACGTGGACTTGGACGAGTACGCCGAGCTCACGCATGGGTTCGTGGGCTCGGACATCGAGGCCCTGACCCGGGAGGCGGCCATGAACGCCCTCAGGCGGGTGCTGCCCAGGATCGACTTGGAGAAGGAAGGCATCCCCAAAGAGGTGCTGGACGAGCTGATCGTGCGCCGAGAGGACTTCGACCAGGCTCTCAAGGAGGTACGCCCTTCGGCGATGCGGGAGGTGCTGTTTGAGATCCCCAAGGTGACCTGGGAGGACATCGGGGGCCTGGAAGAGGTGAAGCGCCTGCTGCGGGAGGCGGTGGAGCTCCCCTTGAAGGCGCCGGAGTCTTTCCGCCGGCTAGGGGTCACCCCTCCCAAGGGGATCCTCCTCTACGGCCCCCCGGGCACCGGCAAGACGCTGCTGGCGAAGGCGGTGGCCAACGAGTCGGCGGCCAACTTCATCACCGCCAAGGGCTCGGAGCTGCTCTCCAAGTGGTACGGGGAGTCGGAACAGCGGGTGGCGGAGGTGTTCCGCCGGGCCAGGCAGGTGGCCCCGGCGGTGATTTTCCTGGACGAGCTGGATGCCCTGGCCCCTCGGCGGGGCACTGCCGTCGGTGAGCCCCACGTCACCGAGCGGATTGTGAACCAGCTGCTTGCGGAGCTGGACGGCCTGGAGGAACTGCGGGGAGTGGTGGTCATTGGGGCCACCAACCGCCCGGACATCATCGACCCGGCGCTGCTCAGGCCGGGGCGGCTGGGGGAGCTCATCTACGTGCCGATCCCAGACCAGGAGGCTCGCCTGAAGATCTTCCAGGTCCACACCCGGGGCATGGCTCTAGACGAGGATGTGGACTTGGAGGAGCTGGCCAGGAGGACCAACGGCTATTCCGGGGCGGACATCGCCGAGGTGTGCCAGAAGGCGGGGCGGTTGGCCTTGCGGGAGGACATGTCGGCCCGGCGGATCAAGTGGCGTCACTTCCTGGCCGCCCTGGAGCAGACCCCGCCCTCCATCACCCCGGGGCTGGAAGAACATTACCGAAAGCTGGCCCGGAACCTGAGGAAGGCTTCTCGGCAAATCGGGTTCCTGGAGAAGGAGTGACCCTCTTGACAGCCCCCCGGGGATGTCGTATTTATAAGTTGCCGCCCGCAGCTGCGGGCGGCCATCTTTTGGGGGCCATGGAAAGCCCAAGCCAGCCCTTAGGACCTCTTGGCCGCTAACCCACAGCTCAGGAGGACAAAGCCGGGGGAAGGGGGGGCGATGAGGGTCATACTCGGACTGTTTCTCAGCTTGACCTTGGCGTTTGGGCTGGGCACGGCCTCGGCCGAGGAAGCAGAACTGCTCTTCACTATCGGGGTGCACGTGGAACCATTGGGCGTCACCGCTCAGGGGTATAGGGGTGGGAGAGGCGATTACGCCAACCCCCGCTTGTTCGCAGCCCACGTGGAGTACCTATATGGCTTGGCTGAGGTGGCGGAACACCACGGCGGCCTCCTGGTAATTCAGGTCCAATCGCCGTTCACCGCAGTGGCCCAGAGCGTGGGTGCCACCGTGCTGGCGGACTTGGCTAGCCGGGGACACGAGATAGGCCTCCACTTCCACGAGGACGCCCACCTGGGCGCCGATTCAGAGCGGCTGCCCCCGGAGACTTGGTGTCAGGCCATGACAGAGGAACTGGAGCTCATCCGCCAGGCAGGGGTGACCACCCCGGTCCGCTATTGGAGCGGAGGGAATCTTTACCCCATGGTTCTGGAAGCGGCCAGCTGTGCGGGCCTGGACGTGTACAGCGATTGGAAGGACCCCCGCCGGCAGGTTTCCCACGAACTGGTGATCGGGGTGGTTCCCTGGCGGCCGGCCGGGGGACCTGATCCTGATCACATGGCCATCTTCGCCACCCATGACCCCGCCGGCCCGGTGATCTACCTCCCCACGGGGATGATCGACCCTCAGGCCTTTCGGCTCAAGCGGCGCATCATAGCCGAGGAGGGAGCCCGGGGGTGGTTCTCGGTGCTGCGGGAGGACTTGCTGCGCTCGCTGGAGGCGGCTCGGCCGGGCTTGGTGAACGTGCACCACTTCACCGTGCACCCAGGGGAGTTTCCGTTGGACCTAATCGACGAGTTCCTCACCACCACGGTGGACCAGCTGGTAGAGAGGGGACTAGTGGTTTGGGCGACCTTTTCTCAGATGGCCGATCGATTCCGGGAGTGGGAAGAAGCTCACCCGGGAGTCGACCCCCGGTCCCTTGGAGGATTTTAGCGGCAGCATCCGGGGCCCGCTGATCTGGGGAACTGTCCCCAAGGCTGAAAGCCGGGCCAAATCCGCTTTGCTATCTTTGCGCGAGAGCTAGGCTCAAGTTGAGCCCCCTGCCCCACCGCCCCTGGGTATGACGAGAACTGGAAGACCAACAACACCGTGGTCCGCTACGGGGTGGACGCCGCCGGGGCCCCGATCAACGGCACCCCAAAACACGAGAACTCCCGGAAGTAGAGGATAGGCAAGGGGCCACGCTCATACGAAGTTGTTGGCAAGCGTGGGCCACCGCGGGGTGTGAAGGAGGCGGGCCTTAAGGGTGGGCCTCTTGGGGTCAGGCCCGACCCTTGGCCCGCTCTGCCTTCTTAGTCCACCAGTACAACACTGGATTGGCCACGTACATGGAGGAATAGGTGCCCACGATCACCCCGATGAGCAGGGCCAGGGCGAACCCCCTCAGTACCGGGCCCCCCAGGGCAAACAGGATCACCACCGGAATGAAGGTGGTGAGGGAGGTGTTGATGGTGCGGGACAGCGATTGGTTGACCGACCGGTTGATGACGTCGAACACTGGGGCCTTTTTCATCAGTTTGAGGTTTTCCCGTACCCGGTCGAAGATGACGATGGTGTCGTTGAGGGAATACCCCACGATGGTCAGGAAGGCGGCGATCACCGGGAGGTTTATCTCTACCTGGAACAGGGCGAACACTCCCAGGGCGATCACCACGTCGTGGACCAGGGCGGCGATGGCCCCCACCGCGTAGCGGAGGCGGAAGCGCCAGGATATGTAGACCAAGATCGCGCCTAGGGCGATCAGCACCGCCTGCCACGCCCGCCGCATCAGCTCCCGGGATACTTGGGCCCCGATGGAGACCCGGGATACTTCCTCCGCCGCGGGATGGGCACGGAGCGCGCGTTCGATTGCCTCCACCAACTCTTGCTGGGCCTCCACGTCCACCGGGACGGTGATGACCTTGCCCGGCCGCCCCCCTAGGTCCTGGATCTGAGCCTGGGAGAGGTCTATCTCCCCCGCGGGGATGGCCCCCAGCGCCGCCCGCACCTCCTCGGTGGGCACCGGTTCGGAGAAGATCACGGTGAACTGGGTGCCGCCGGTGAAGTCCACCCCGGCCCGTAGGCCCAAGGTGAGGATGAGCACCACGCTCAGGATCACCAACCCCAGGGAGAGGGGGACGAAGAACTTGGCCTTGCCCAGAAAATCGAAGTTGGTCATGGTGGGGCTGGCTAGCTGACGTGCAGGCGCCGAGCCATGCGGGCCTTGAGCCGGGCCGCCCGGTTGGGATGGATGGCCCGCCGTTGGGCCGCCTTGTCCACCGCCTTTTGGAAGTTCGGGAAAGCCTTAACTGCCTCCTCTAACTTCCCCTCTTTTATTAAACTCTGCAATGTCCGCCGCCAATAGCGGATGGCACTCTTGCGCAGATCGTTGCGGCGGCGGCGCCTTAGGTTTTGTCGCAGCTGCTTCTTCGCCGAGCGTGTGTTAGGAATCGCAGATCCCCTCCTCTCCAAACCGACCTGGATCCGGAAGGATCCAGACCCCATTATCAGCTTTCTCCCCTGGCCGACGTTGGGATCTCACCCGCGCCATTAAATTCCACTCAGCCAGAGGTTTGACGTCCAGCGGCCGCCCCTCTGGTTCCAAGAACCAGGTTAGGGGAATGCTCCCGGATGTTAGCTGGTGTGTTCCCAAGGCGCAAGGCCAAACAGCCAGCGGGGGGTGGGGAGGTCAGGAGGGGCATTGGCAAAGGGAAGAAGAGGCCGGGCCCAGCTGGGGCCCGGCCTCTTCCACAGTTTTCCTCACTGAGTTCCCACCGTGAACCACACCAAGATTGCCCTCCCCGGGGAAAGTACCGCCCACAGTCGATATTCCCCCGGCGGGAGGGCCTCGGGGTCAAGCTCGATCACAAGCCGGCTCCCCAGCCTCCAATAGGAGAAGCCACCCACCACCGGCCCCTCGTCCATCCGGGTGAGGCTGAGTCGAGGCCAGCCGGCCGTCCACGCCTCCGGCTCCATTTCCAGCTCCAGCCTGGCCAGCTGCCTCAGTGGCACCGGTTGGAGGTGTGGGGGCACCTCGGGGAGGGCCTGCCAGGCAAGCCGGCCCTCGTTGTCCCCCGCCGGAGTGGCCAGCAGTTCGCTGCCGTCCGCTGCCTGGCCGAAGGCCTTGAGCCCCAAGTTGGTGTCCCACCCCTCGGGGCTATCGGGGGCCAGGGGAGACACTCGCTCCAAGGTGGCCGAGAGGGCTGCGTCCCCACCTGGCCAGCCTTCCCCTTCGAAGGCATTGACCGTGTCCACAACCTCCCCGGCGGGGTTGAGGAGTTGGATCACCGCCCCTTGGTCCGGGAGGTCTAACCCCAGGGTTCCCTCTGGGTCGTAGACGAGGTCGGCGGGCCGATCCCTCACCGCGAGGTCGTGCCGGCGCTCGAGCAGGAAGTAGCCGTGCTCCCGCCGGGCCAGTTCTTCCCTGGCGGTGAACTCCAGCCACACCAGCCCATCTGATTCCCTGGTGTGAACGATGAAATCAGTCCACCACGGACGAGGTTCCTCCACACAGGGGGTCACCAGGCAGGGAGGAATCACCCCTCGCAATTCCACCACTCGCCACCGGGTCTCCTCCGGGGTCTGGGGGTCCTTGGGCCGCCAGCGGATCACCCAACCGCTGAGGTCCACGGGCTGGGCACTCAGGTTCATGAGTTCGATCCACTCATCTTCGGAATCGGCCGGGGTGCCGGCCCACGCCACCTCGGTGATCACCACCCGAGCTTCACAAGCGGCTGCCCCGGCCAGCCCGGCGATCTCCCGGGTGTCAAGCGTGTGGGTGGCCACCGCACTCACTCGGGTGCCCCAGGGGTTTTCCCCACTGGCGACTGCCACGTTCTCCACCACGCCCGCGGCGGCATCTTCCTGGGTAACCAGATATCGCTTCTCATATACCCAGGCTTCCCCAGGGTCCAAGATCGCATCTCCGTCTAGGTCACCAGAGCTGGGGCCGGGGATCTGTCCCAGCACGTCGTCCACCACCTCGACCCCAGACAGAGGCACGTCCCCCGTGTTCTCCACCGTGAACCGATAGACGATCTCTTGCCCGGGCTCAGCAGAGAGAATTGGGTTCCCCTCGAGGTCCAGCGTCTCTTTCAGCACGCTGAGTCCACTGGCGTAGGAGACGTACACCACCCAGTTGTCCTCAACCACCAGCTCTCGCTCCCCGAAGCGGGCGATGGCTTGGGCAGTATTCATGAGTTCGGGGATGTCCTCCAAACCCAGGGTATAGCCGATGGTGTACTCCCAGGTGGTTCGAGCTGGGAGGAGTGGGATCACCACTTCAATTCCCAGCTTCTCATCCACCAACCTTACGTCCTCCAGGTCAATCTCCCCGGGGTTGGTGACCAAGAAGGTGTAGTAGACAGTGTCTCCCACGTCTGCATAGGCGACGTTTCCCACCTTGTCCAGCTCCAGGGCTGCCAGGTTTGTAAATTCCTCGGCGATGTTGTTCTCCTCGTCGGGGTCAATGGTGTCGGAAGCCACAGTGGCCACGTTCTCCAGCTGCTCGGAGGCCGCCGGGTCCACTCGACCGATGATCTGGATGGAGATTGATTCTCCAGCGGGGATGACCGGGAACGTCCACCGGTTATCGGTATCCGGATCTGGTTCGGGGGTGGCGCTTTCGAAGTGGAACCAGGGGTCGTAGGTTTCGGTCACCACCACGTCCTGGGCATCGGAGGGGCCGTGGTTGGTCACGGTGATGGTGTAAGTGAGCTCCTCTCCTGCAATCACCGGATCCGGGCTTGACTCCTTGGTGATCTCAAGGTCCGCCCGGGTGATGACGTCGGTCTCCTCTTCATCCGAATTGTCGTCCTCGTCGTCGTCTTGGGTATCGGAGTCCACCACCACCGTGTTCAAAAGCTGGGTCCCCTCAGGGGTTGCGGGGTCCACGGTGCCGGTGATCTCGATGGTCACCGAGGCTCCGGCGGGGAGGGTGCCCAGGGTCCACCGGTTGTCCGTGCCCTGGTCCGGAGCCGGGTCGGCGCTTTCGAAGTGGAACCAGGGGTCGTAGGTTTCGGTCACCACCACGTTCTGGGCGTCCGAGGGGCCGTGGTTGGTCACGGTGATGGTGTAGGTGAGCTGGGTCCCGGCGATCACCGGATCCGGGCTTGACTCCTTGGTGATCTCAAGGTCCGCCCGGGTGATGACGTCGGTCTCCTCTTCATCCGAGTTGTCGTCCTCGTCGTCGTCCTGGGTGTCGGAGTCCACCACCACCGTGTTCAAAAGCTGGGTCCCCTCTGGGGTTGCGGGGTCCACGGTGCCGGTGATCTCGATGGTCACCGAGGCTCCGGCGGGGAGGGTGCCCAGGGTCCACCGGTTGTCCGTGCCCTGGTCCGGAGCCGGGTCGGCGCTTTCGAAGTGGAACCAGGGGTCGTAGGTTTCGGTCACCACCACGTTCTGGGCGTCCGAGGGGCCGTGGTTGGTCACGGTGATGGTGTAGGTGAGCTGGGTCCCGGCGATCACCGGATCCGGGCTTGACTCCTTGGTGATCTCAAGGTCCGCCCGGGTGATGACGTCGGTCTCCTCTTCATCCGAGTTGTCGTCCTCGTCGTCGTCCTGGGTGTCGGAGTCCACCACCACCGTGTTCAAAAGCTGGGTCCCCTCTGGGGTTGCGGGGTCCACGGTGCCGGTGATCTCGATGGTCACCGAGGCTCCGGCGGGGAGGGTGCCCAGGGTCCACCGGTTGTCCGCGCCCTGGTCCGGAGCCGGGTCGGCGCTTTCGAAGTGGAACCAGGGGTCGTAGGTTTCGGTCACCACCACGTCCTGGGCGTCCGAGGGACCGTGGTTGGTCACGGTGATGGTGTAGGTGATCTCTTCGCCCGCCACCACCGGATCAGGATGGTCCACTTTCTCTACCGAGATGTCTGCCCGGGTGATGACGTCGGTTTCCTCCTCATCGCTGTTGTCGTCTGGGTAATCATCCTGGGTGTCGGAGTCCGCCACCACCGTGTTCAAAAGCTGGGTCCCCTCTGGGGTTGCGGGGTCCACGGTGCCGGTGATCTCGATGGTCACCCAATCGTAGGCTCCCAAGGTACCCAAGGACCATACGTTGTTTGTACCCGGGTCTGGCTCGGGACTAGCGCTTTCGAAGTGGAACCAGGAGGGGTAAGTCTCGGTCACTACCACGTTCTGCGCATCGCTGGGTCCACCGTTGGTGACAACGATAGTGTAGGTGATCCTCTCCCCTGCCACTACTGGGTCCGGATCGTCCGCTTTCTCAACCGAGACGTCAGCCCGGGTAATGACGTCGGTGGTCTCGCTGGCACTGTTGTTGTCGCCGTTGGGGTCGTCTACGGGAGAATCCCAGATTTCAACCGTGTTCACCAGGGTAGAACCTTCGGGCAAGGACTGATCCACCGAGACGGTAATCCGACAGCTCACCGAGCTCCCAGCAGGGAGTTCCGTCACCTCCCATTCCCAGTACGTGTCCCGCCATATCCCATTGCAGTCGTCCTCCACGTAGGTTACCCCATCGGGGAGGGTATCCCGGATCTCCACATCGTAGGTATCACTGGGGCCGTAGTTAGTGACGGTGATAGTGTAAGTGAGCCTGTTTCCGGCGATCACCGGGTCAGGGTCGTCGGTCTTCTCAATCCCCACATCGGCTTCGGGATAGCTGGCGGTATCCTCGGCGTCCTGGTTGTTGCCCTCGTCCGGATCGTAGGTATCGGAGTTCACCTCCACAACGTTCATAAGGGTGGCCTCGTAAGCCCCGGAGTCCACGGTCCCCACCAGGGTGATGATCAGGGAATCGCCCGCCCCCAAAGTGCCCACATGCCACTCCCAGCGGTCGTCGTAGGTGCGATCTGGGGCTGGGGTGGCGCTTTGGGGGTGGAAGTACTCGTCGTAGTAGTCCACCACTACGACGTTACTGGCATCGGAGGGGCCGTGGTTGGTCACGGTGATGGTGTAGGCCAGCTGGGTGCCTGCGATCACCGGGTCGGGGTTGTCAATCTTTTCCACGGCCACATCGGCCTCGACCTCCACCTGGTTGGTGCAGGTATCATCATTGTCCGCAGTGTCAGGGTCTGCGATAGAGGAGGTCACCGTGGCGGTGTTGGCAAGCGAGGTCACCCAGGAGGCCACATCCGCGTAGATCTCGATGACCGCCGTGTCCCCGGCCGCCAACGTCCCCAAGTTGGCCGTGCCGGTCCACGCCCCTTGGTCTACCCCATCCAGCGTCCAGCTGGCATCCGAAAGCCCCACCGGAAGCGCATCACTCACCACCACCTCCCGGGCATCGCTGGGCCCCTCGTTCTCCACCACGATGGTGTAGACGAGCTGGTCGTCTACCCCGGCAGTCACCTGGTGACATTGCTTGGTGATCTCCAGGTCGGCTTCGATGCGCAGGGAGTGGGAGTCGGAGCCCTCCACCGGGTCCCCATCTACGTCCACACCGCTGGCGGTGGCGGTGTTCACAAGCGGGTTCGGTGCCCCCACCGGGATGGTGTAGTCAACTTGGTAAACCCAGGTCTCTCCGGCTTCCAGCACCCCGTCCCCATCGTCCCCGCTCACGTAGGTGGCCGGTCCCCCCAAGGAGTCGGTGACCGTGAGGTTGTAGATGGGGGAGCCGTCACCATTGACAAGGTCGTGGCTCACAGAAATGGTGTAGGTGACCGTGTCCCCCTCGGAGGCATGGGCAGGTCCGGTTTTATCCACCAAGAGCGCAGGTTGGTCGTCCACCGGCTGGACGGTGATGGTTACCACCGCGGTGTCGCAGTCTGCAGTCCCACAGTCCCCGGCATCGCACAACCGGTAGGTGAACCGGTCTGTCCCACACCAATTGGGATTCGGGGTGTAGGCGAAGGAGCCGTCTTGGTTCAGGGTGAGGGCGCCGTGGTCCACGCCGTCGGTCACCGTGAGGGAGCCGAACCCCTCCCCGTGGAGATCGTCGTTTCCCCGCACCCCGGGGGCAGCGATGGTCAATGTAGTGTCCTCGTTTGTGGTGTAGGAATCGTTCCGAGCCGTGGGGGTATCGTTCACCCCATTCACCGTGATGGTGACAGTGGCGGTGTCACAATCCCCATCGACGTCACATAGCCGGTAGATGAACGAGTCGACACCACAGAAGTTCGGATTCGGGGTGTAGGTGAAGGAGCCATTTTGATTTAGGTTAACCGTCCCATGATTGGGGGGAGCCCAAAGGTTCAAACTTCCCAGCCCATCTGGGTAGGAGTCGTTCGCCAAAACCCCGGGGACGGAGACGTTCAAGGGTGTGTCCTCGGGCGTGGTGTAGGAATCGTTCACGGCGTCCACCGGGAGGTCATAAACAACCTCGATCACGAAGATAACCCCCACTGGGTTGGGGGTGTCTCCCTTCGTACAGTTCGCAGATGCACAACCATAGCCATCATAAAAGATTTGCGTGCATTGATACTGAGGATTTATCACACAATCATAGTTTATAACGTGCAGGAGAAGCGTGTTGCTGCCTGGCTGCACTTCATTAGTCATGTCGAATTCGTAAACGGTGGCCCACTGAGGGGTGGTAGCCACATGCTGGTCATTCAGGTAGATTCTCACCTCATCGTCCACCGCAATCCTTATGGTGGCCGAGGTTATCGTGGCTCCGGCTGGGATAGTGAACTGGTGCCTAAACCACCTTTCAGTCATATCGTTGGGTCTCTGGACACAATAGGTCTCGGCCAGCCAAGTTGCACCGGGGATATCCGGCCAGTGAACACACTGAACCCACGTGGCAACGCTGTTTTGCCAGGGGCCAATGGAGCTGCTTGTGCTCACCAGCGTCGTGCTGCCAGCCTGAGAGTAATACTCGTACCTTCCAGCCTCGCCCACCAATACCAGCGACGCCACCAGTCCTATCAACAGCCACCACAATTGCCATCTACCCCTACCCATGTCTTGCATCACCACCTTTGGGAAAAGCTGTTGTCAACCCCTAGTACTGCTTTAGTCTGGGATTTCGGGACTAGGAAGGCGCTAATAGGACACCTTCCCCTCCTCAGCTCGCTCAGCGAGGACAATCCATCCACCCCCGAGTCAATCTAAGATTCTGCCTGCCCACTTTGCCCTCAGAATCGAACTTCCCAGCCCAGTTCCAGCTCCATTCCCCCCGTTGCGGGCAGTTCCCCGTCCGCCCACACGGTGAACCCAGGCCCCAGCGGGACCTCGGCCGCCACGGTCACCCGGCTCAAGCCGAACTGCCCTCCGCTGGAAGAGAAGTACGCCCTCGTCTCCAGTGTGCCATCTCCCCCACAGCAGCCGGGGAGACACGTCCTGACTTTGATGTACTCGAATTCGTCCCCGGTAAACCCAAGGGTGCCGGGAGCGAAGGCGGTCTTGAACTCAACCTCTTGGCAATCGTTAAGCCCACACAAGATCCTAAGTCCCTGGATCCGGAGCCCCTCCAGCTCCCCCGGCCCTGGGCCGGACTCCACTTCCCCATACAAGGTGAAACAGAAGTCCTCGGGGAAATCCAGCTTGGGGGTCATGGAAATGCTTTTCCCGTCAGCGGTGAACTCCACCGCCAGGTCGAAGGCGAAACAGCCCGGGCACAGGGTGAGATCCCGCAAAGCGAAATTCAATTCTTCAAACCCAGCCTCTTTGGAGAACCTGAGGCTGGCCTCCCCTGTGACCCCGCAACACAATCCCACTTCCCTCAAGGTAAGGAGCAAATCGCGCCACATGGTGCCGGAGCAGCAATCCTCAAACCGGATTAGGGCGCTTCCCTGGTCCCAGGTTACCTCCAGTCGGTACTCCAAGTAGGAGGCGCCGGTTTGCAGGCAAGGCCGGCTCGGGGCATAGGGAGGGGCCCAGTGGGTTACCCCCCAGGTGATGGAAATCTCCTCCCATACCCCGGTGGCAGTGGCCTGGGCGCTTTTGTAGGCTGGGCTGAGGAGGTCGAACCAAGCTTCTCCTGTGAAATACACCCCTCCCAGGCTTCCTTTGAGCCGTAGAGTGAGGGTCTCCATCGGAGTAGCATCCCAGTAGGCAACCAGTGAGGCCTCCCAGGTTTCGTAGAATGCGTATATCAATTCCAAGCGGGTTTCCTGGAACGCAACCCCTGGGAGCACTGTCAATGCCAGGTCCCAGGTTCCCGAAAATTGAGCCAGGCCGGCCACTGTCCACACGCATGCCACCGCCACTGCCACCCCAATTTTCACGTTCGACCTCCTTGGTGATAAGCCGTCAGCATAATTTGAAAAACAGTTTAGTGGGGGATGTGCGCGCAGGTCTGTAATCCGGACAACTATCCGAAACGGATATATCGAAACTGCTGTTCCCATGCTCGCTACAGAATGCGAGATGTTTGTCCGTCATGAACGTTACCGCCGCTTCTTCGGAAACTGCCCCCACACCCCCACGCAAAAACCAACCGCACTCCATGAACGGGCAACCACTCACTCCATGCAGCAGGTGGTTGCGGGCTCGCCCCTCCCGTAGAATTCCACCCACCAAGGAGGAAACATGGCAGGATTTATCGTGCTGGGGGTGGTCGCGCTGCTGGCGGTGTGGGTGGCCGCCACCTATAACCGATTGGTCAGGCTCCAGGTCCGGGCAGAAGAAGCTTGGCGCGACGTGGACACCTTGCTCCGAAAACGCGCCGACCTCATCCCCAACCTGGTGGAAACCGTGAAGGGCTACGCCGGACACGAGCGTGAGCTTTTGGAAAACGTCACCCAGGCCAGGGCCGCCTCCCTCAAGGCTACTACCCCCAAAGAACAAGGGGAGGCAGACAACTTCCTCCAAGAAACCTTAAAGAGCCTGTTCGCCGTGGTGGAAAACTACCCCGAACTAAAAGCCAACCAGAACTTCCTCTCCCTACAAAGCTCCCTGGAGGAACTGGAGACGGAAATCGCCCGCTCCCGTAGGTTCTACAACGCGGTGGTCCGGGACCTGAACACCAAAATCAAGGTGTTCCCCTCCAACCTGATCGCCAACTTGTTCGGGATCCGGGAGCGGGAGTTCTACGTGCTCTCTGAGGAGGAACTGCGGGAGCCACCGCAGGTCTCTTTCGCCCGATGAGGTGGGCCTTTCTCCTGCTGGCGGCGCTCACCCTCCCGGCCCTGGGCAGTGAGTGGATCGAGCACTACCAGGTGCACATCGCCGTCCTGGAGTCAGGCTACGTGCTGGTCGAGGAACAGCTCACCGTGCAATTCAACCTCCCCCGCCACGGCATCTTCCGGCGCATCCCTTACTCCTACCGCCTCCCCACCGGGGAACGCTACCGCCTGCGCCTCGAGGTGGAGGAAGTGCTGGCCGATGGGCAGGAGGTGCCTGTGCGGCTCCGCCGGGAGGGAGGCCAGCTTGTCCTTCAGATCGGAGACCCGGAGCGGCTGGTCTTGGGACAGGTGGTCTACTACCTCCGCTATCGGGTGGCCCGGGCCCTGCGGACCTACGGCGAAGATGTAGAGCTGTTTTGGAATGCGGTGGGAACGGAGTGGGAGCTCCCCATTCGCCGGGCCACAGTGGGGGTGAGGTTGCCCCCCGGGGTCCCCCCGGGGGAGGTGCGCACCGTGGGTTTCCAAGGCCCTTGGGGGAGCAGTGCCCCGTTCACCCTGGAGTGGAGGGAGGGCAAGCTGGTGGGGACGGCCAGCGACCTCGCCCCGGGAGAGGGGATCACCATCGCCGTCCGTCTGCCGGCTGATTATCTCACGCTCCCCGGGGTGGGGATGAGTATCCTGTGGTTCCTCCAGGACAACCTCTACGCCGGGATTCCCTTGCTTGTCCTGGTGGGGATGACCGTCCTGTGGTGGCACAAGGGGCGGGATCCCAAGCCGGGCACCATCGCCCCGGCCTTCACCCCCCCCAAGGGGGTGGGGCCGGCCGAGGCCGGGGTGTTGGTCGACGACCGGTTCGATCCCCGGGACCTGTCCGCCGCCATTGTGGGCCTGGCAGTGAAAGGCCGGCTCAAGCTGCGGGAGGTATGGGAAGGGGAGGGAACTGGCAAGGCCCCGGACGACTTCGAGCTCATCAGGACAGAGTCGAAAGTCCCACTGAGCGAGTTCGAGGAGGCGCTTCTGGAAGCGCTGTTGGAGGGAGCTGAACGAAGACGCCTCTCGGAGCTCAAGTACAAGTTCTACCAGCACCTAGGGGGGCTGGGGGCGCGGCTTTACATGGACCTCAGCGAGAAAGGTTTCTACCTGGGGAATCCGGATCGGGTGCGGTCCCTGTACCGGGGGGTAGCGCTGGGGATGATGGGCTTGGGGGTGGCGGCTGGGGTGGTGGCCAGCTCCCTGTACCTGGGGGCGGCCGTGGTGGCCTCGGGGGTGATTGTGCTGCTGTTCGCCCCCTTCATGCCCAAGAAGACCCGGGCCGGCATGCGCCTTCTCCGGGAGGTACTGGGCCTGGAAGAATACATCCGGCGGGCGGAGGTGGAGCGGATCGAGTTCGCCGCCGCGGAAAAGCACTTCGAGGAGTTGCTCCCCTACGCCATGGCCCTGGGGCTGACCGAAGTGTGGACCCGGGCCTTCCAGGGGTTGCTCACCCAGCCGCCCAGCTGGTACGAGGGCCGCTTCCCCACCTTCGCCCCTTACTACCTGGGTGGGCGGCTCTTGGCCTTCCACCACGCGGCTCGGGTGGCGGCCACCTCGGTCCCCCGGTCCGCCGGCGGGGGATGGCGGGGCGGTTCCGGGTTCGGCGGGGGAGGTTTCTCCGGCGGGGGCATGGGCGGCGGCGGGGGGGGCAGCTGGTAGCCGATGGAACTGGCGCTCCTGGTGGCAGTGGTGGTGGCCGGTGGGGGTGGCTGGTGGTGGTGGCGGGCCCGAGGCCTCCTCTTGCGGACTAACCGAGCCCTGCAAGGGGCGTGGCAGGAGGTGGAGGCGGCCCGCCGGCTGCGCCACCAGGCCCTGGAGACGTTCTTAGCCCAGCTGCGCTCCTTGGGCCTGGTGCCCCAGGCCCAACCCCTCTTGGCGAAGGCAATCCGGGAAACCGCGGCCGCCTCGGCCCCCCGGGCCATGGCCGAGGCAGATCGGGAATTGAGAGGGGCTTTGGCAGCCGCCTACCGGGGCCTCCCCCGACGGCGGCCAGAGGACCTGCGCCAGGCCCAGAACGCCTTGGCCGAGGCGGAAGACGAGCTCGACCTCGCCCGGTGGCGTTACAACGACCTGGTGCGCCGATGGCGAGGATTGCTCGCCCGCCGCACCTACCGCTATCTCTCCCGCCGTCTGGCCCTGAAAGAGTGGGAGTTCTACCTCCTCCCCGGGGAGGAACCTCGGGGTTCCCAGGGCAGCTGGGGGTGAGCCGGCCTCAGCTGGAGGGCTTCCCCACCTCGACTTCCCGCCACAGCCCCAGGGACCAAGCCAAAAAACCGTAGAGGATCAGCCCCGCCAGCGTCCCCGCCGCCGCCTGCCCGGCGAAGGACAAGTTGTCCAGGGCCGTGCGCAACAGCCCCCACAGGCCCAGCGACATCCCCCCGGTGGCCAGAGCAGCCTTTCCCAGAGCCCGCCCGGGCCACCAGCCGGGCACTTGCCGCCACAACCACCCCCCCAAGGCGATGGCCCCCACCCAGCCCGCCACCCCGGTGGCCAGGGCCAAGCCGAACGTCCCCCACCACCCCACCCACCACAGGTCCAACCCCACGTTCACCACCACGGTGAGGGCGGTGGCCAGCAGGGGCACTCCGGGGCGTCCCAGGGCATAGCAAGCCCGGCTGAACAGGTACACCAGCCCGTAGGCGAGCAGCCCGGCGAGGTAGCCAGACAGGGCCTGGGCGGTCTGAGCGGCTGCTTGGGCGGTGAAGGCACCGTGCTGATAGAGCAGGCCCACCACCGGCCTCCCCAGGAGCAGCAAACCGGCCAGGGCCGGGAGGAGTAGGGTCCCCCCCAGCCCCATCCCCTGGGCCAAGGCCTCCCGGAAACCAGCTGAGCGTCCCCGGACCGACTCCCGGGCCAGCCGGGGCAACGCAGCGGTGGCCACCGACACCGCCAGCACCCCGAGCGGAAGCTGGAACAACCTGAGCCCATATTGCAACACCGACACCGACCCATCCGGGAGGTGGGAGGCCAGCCGGTAGTCCACAAGCAGATTCAGCTCTGCCACCGCCAATCCCCCCAACACCGGAAGCAGCCGCCGGCCCATCTCCCCCAACTCCCCCCATCGCCAGCCCTGCCCTCCCTGGAGCTGGCCGAGCGCCGCCGGGGCCAGCAACCCCACCATCGCCCCTCCCCCGGCCAGGGCGCCCAGCACCAACCCCAGGGCGGGGGGAGAAGTGAGTCGGTAGAGGATCAAGGCCCCGGCGATGATGCCCAGGGACAAGGTGGCCGGGGCCAGGGCAGGGAGGAAAAAGCGCCCCTGGGCGTTGTGCAGCGCCCCGGCTAGGGCGGCCAGGGAGAACAGGGCCAGCAGGGGAAACAGCCACCGGGAGAGCTGAGTGGTCAGCGCCAACTTTTCCGGGGAAAACCCCTTGGCCAAGAGAGGGATGTAGAGAGGGGCCAGCCAGCTCCCCAGGGCACACAGGGGGATCAGCAGGGAGGTCAGGCCCACCAAGGCCGTCCTGGCAGTGGCCGGACCGTGGCCGGCTTGTTGGGCCCGGGTGTAGACGGGCAGGAAGGCGGCCGCCATCCCCCCCTCCCCAAGCAGCCGGCGCAGGAGGTGTGGCACCAGGAAGGCGATTAGGAAGGCATCGTAAGTGGCTGAGGCCCCCAGGGCATGGGCCAAGGCCACCTCCCGCCCCAGCCCCACCAGCCGCGACAGCCCGGTCCCCCCCGCCCCCCGCAACACCTCCCCCAAAAACGACCCCCTCCGGGGCTCTGGGCCTGTCTGGTCCTGGGCCGAGCGCATGAGGGGCCTAGAATGCCAGGGCTGGGAGGTGATGTCCATTACCTCCGCCCCCTACCTAGGAGAGCTTTGCCCCCTGCAAGAGAAGCGGGGCCTTCCGCCGGGCTACCGAAAGGCCCCTCTTTTGAGAGCCCAAACGCGGGCCCCACCGTCCCCCGTGCCGGTGGGTCAATCCGTCGGGGTGACCACCACCTTGATCTTGGCGGTGATGTCCTCGTAGATGCCCACCTCCACGTCGTATTCCCCCAGGGCGTGGATGGTGTCCATCTTTATCCGATGGGGGTCCACCTTCTCCCCGAACTTCTCCTCGATCGCCCGGGCCACATCCTGGGCTTTGACCGAGGCGTAAAGCTGGTCCTCGTCGTGCACCTTGCGGGCGAAGGTGAACTCGGCCCCGGCCAGCTTCTCCGCCAGAAGCTGGGCCCGAGTGCGGCGGTCGGCCAGCTCCGCTTGGTATTGGGCCCGCAGCTTTTCATAGCGGGCGAGCTCATGGGGCGTGGGGTGGGTGGCCAACTTGCGGGGCAGGAGGTAATTGCGGGCGTAGCCGTCCTTTACCTCCACCACATCCCCCGGAATCCCCAATCCAGGCACTTCTTTGATCAGCAGCACTTTCATATCCGTCCCCCTTTGCCGGGCCAATGGTAGGGGGAAGGGGGTGGGGGATCAAACCTCAGCCCCGCGGAGGCTGGGTGGGACGGCGTCTTGGGTGAGGAACCACACCAGCCGCTCCCGCGGGGCCACCCGGGTCGCCGGAAGCCCTTCCTCCCCGGCCCACGCCCGCGCCACCGCTCCCCGTTTTTCCGCCCCGGCCACCAGGAAAAACACGCCTCGGGCCGCGTTTATCGCTGTCAGGGTCAGGGTGATCCGGGGGAGAGGGGGGTCTCCCACCGGCCAGGGGACCGCCGCCACCAGCCCCCTCGCCTGCAGGGCGGGGGCCCCGGGGAAGAGAGAGGCCACGTGCCCGTCCTCCCCCAGGCCCAACAGCACCAGGTCCAGCCGCCCGAAGCGTCGCAGCTCCTCCTCGTACCGGCGGGCTGCCTCCAGCGGCGGCAGCTCCCCCCGGATGCGGTGCAGGTTCCCCGGGGGCAGGGGCACCCGGCCCAAAAACGCCTCCCAAGCCAGCCGCCAGTTGCTGTGGGGATGTCCCGGGGGCACCCCTCGCTCGTCCGCGAAGAAGACGTGCAATTTGGGCCAGTGGATTTGGGGGGCAAACCTCGTCCCCAAAAGCTCGTAGAGGAGCCGGGGCGTGCGGCCCCCGGACAGGGCAAGGCCGAATCTCCGCCCTCCCCGGACGGCGGAGACGATCTCCTGCCCCGCAGCCAGACTCAGGCTGGCAAGGTCGGGAAAGATCTTGAGCTCAGTCGTGCACAAGCCAGCGATCCTCCTGCAACAGCTCGTCTGCCTCCTTGGGGCCCCAGCTCCCGGGGGGATAGGGGTGGGGCGGGGTGGGCGCCTCCAGGACCGGCTGATACAACTGCCAGGCGGCCTCCACCTCGTCCGCTCGCACGAACAAGGTGGCCTCCCCTTCCATCACGTCCAGGAGCAACGCCTGATACGCCTCCGGCAGGGGGCCGAAGGCTTCCTGGTAATAAAAATCCAGCTCTTGGGTGAAGAGCTGCAGCTCCTCCCCCGGGGCCTTGACGTCGAACGAGAGGGCAAACCCCTCTTCCGGCTGGAGCATGAGATAAAGCACGTTGGCGTGCACCCGGCAACTCTTCTCGCTCCGGAACAGACATATCGGAGGCTGGCGGAACCCGAGGGCGATCTGGGAGGTCTTTCGGGCCAAGCGCTTTCCGGTGCGCAAGTAGAAGGGAACCCCTTGCCAACGCCAGTTGTCGATCCACATCCGGAGGGCCACGTAGGTCTCGGTCTGCGAGTCCGGAGCCACCCCCGGCTCGCGGCGGTAGCCCAAGTACTGTCCGCGCACCACGTCCTCCCGGGTCAAGGGGCGCACTGCCCGCAGCACCTTTACCTTCTCGTCCCGGATGGAAGTGGCGGAAAACGAGGCCGGCACCTCCATCGCCACCAGGGTGAGGAGTTGGGTGAGGTGGTTTTGCACCATGTCCCGGAGGGCTCCGGCCAGGTCGTAGTACCCCCCGCGGCGCCCCACCCCTTCCTCCTCGGCCACGGTGATCTGGACACATTCCACATTCCGCCGGTTCCACAGCTCCTCGAAGATGGGGTTGGCAAACCGGAAGATGAGCAGGTTCTGTACCGTCTCCTTCCCCAAATAGTGGTCGATCCGGAAGATCTGCTCCTCCTGGAAATAGCGTCCGAGCAGGGAATTGAGGTCCCTGGCCGAATTCAAGTCTGACCCGAAGGGCTTTTCCACCACCAGCCTGGTCCAACCAGGGCTTTGGGCCAGCCCCGCTTCCCCCAGGCCCTGCACCGCCTGGGGCAGGGCACCCGGGGGCAGGGCCAAGTAGAAGATGCGGTTTCCGGGCAGGTTCAACTCTCCCTCCAGGGCCGCGATTCGGGCGGCCAGCGCCTGGTAGTCGGGCTGGGGCAAAGGGTGGTAAGCGAGGGGCGTGGTGCGCAACCCCGGCGCCACCTGGAAGACGAATTCCCGGAACCTCTCCTCGTCCCAGGTTCGCCGGGCCGCTCCCAACAGGGCCCAGTTGGGAGGGAGCCTGCCCCGGTGGGCCAGCTCCCCCAGGGCCGGAAGCAGCTTCCTTTGGGCCAGGTCCCCGCTTGCCCCCAAGATCACAAACAGATGTGGCTCCACAGTCATCGGTGCCCCCTTCGCCGGCGAGGCTGCCGCCCAGTTTACCAGGGGAAGCCGGAGCACGGCGTATACTTGCGCCAGCCATGGTCGGGACCTGGATCAACCTGGGCACGGTGTTGGTGGGGGGCACTCTGGGCTGGCTGCTCGGGGAACGGCTGCCCCCCCGCGTGCGCCAGGGGGCCGGCTGGGGGGTGGGGTTGGTCACCCTGGTGCTCGGGTTTAGGTTGGCACTTGGCACCCAGCACCTGCTGGTGCTCATGCTGGCGGTCATCCTGGGGGGAGTCCTGGGGAGCCTCATGCGGATCGCAAACCACTTGGAGCGGCTGAGCCGGCGGGTGGAGGGGTTATTTTCCGGCCGGCCATTGGCGGAGGGCTTTTTGACGGCCAGCCTGCTCTTCTGCCTGGGGCCCCTCACCATCTTGGGCGCAATCCAGGACGGCCTCTTCGGGGACTGGTCCCTGCTGGGGGCCAAGGCCATCCTGGACGGGGTATCGGCGATGGCCCTGGCCGCTGCCTTGGGCCCGGGGGTGCTCCTGTCCCTGGTGGTGATCCTGGGCTACCAGGGCGGCCTCACCCTGGTGGCCCGGCTCCTCTCCACCAGCTTGGCCGGCTTTTCGCCGGAGTCGGCTGCGGCGGTGGAGTTGTCCGCCGCCGGGGGGGTGATAGTCATCGCCCTCGGCCTCTCGCTCCTCGAGCTGCGCGACCTGCGGCCCGCCAATTTCCTCCCCGCCCTGCTCCTGGCCCCATTGCTGGCCCAGCTCATCCGATTCCTGCCGTGATGGCGGCCTTCAGGCGGAAGCTCGCTGCCCTATGGGCTCGCTTCCCCCCTGGGGTGTGGGCCCTGGTGGCCATCCAGCTCATCACCGCCATGGGTTTTTCCATTTCCCTGCCCTACCTCTCCCTGTACCTGCACCAGCAGCGGGGGCTGTCCATGGCCGTGGTGGGGACGATCATGTTGGCTTCTGCCTTCGTGGGGGCGGCGGGGCGGCTCGGCGGGGGGGAGCTCTCCGACCGCCTGGGCCGGCGCCCGGTGCTCCTCTCGGCCATCGGGTTGCGGGTACTGTTGTTCGCCGGGATGACCGCCCTGTTGGCCCTGGCCGGGCCGGTGTGGGCGGTCGCCTGCCTGTACTTGGCCATCCGCCTCACCGGGGCCCTGGCCATGCCGGCCATCTCCGCCATGGTGGCCGACCTCACCCCCCCTGCCCGGCGCACCGAAAACTACGGCTTGCTGCGAGCAGGCACCAACCTGGGCTGGGGGGCGGGCCCGGCCATCGGGGGGTATCTGGCCACCGTGTTCCCCTATGCCACCCTGTTCGGCTTCACCGCCCTGTCCTCGGTGGTGGCGCTGGCGCTGGCCTGGGCGTTCGCCCGCGAGTCCCAAACCCAGCGCGAAGCTTCCCCTTCCCTGGTGCTTTTGCTCGCCACCTTCCGCGACCGGCGGTTCCTGGGGTTCGTGGCCCTGAGCCTCCTGGTGCTGGTGGTGGGAGGGCAGCTGGTGTCCACGCTGTCGGTGTTCGTGGTGGATCGGCTGGGGTACTCCGAGGCCGCCTTCGGGGGGCTGCTCACCTTGAATGGCCTCCTGGTGGCCGCCTGGCAGTATCCCATCGCCCGCTGGGTGCAGCGGCGGTGGCGGCTGGGGCTGGTGGCGGGCAGCTTGCTCTATGGCCTGGGGTATTTGGCGTTCGGTTGGTTGCGGGCCTACCCGGCGCTCATGTCCGCCCTGGCCGTGGTCACGGTGGGGGAGATGTTGTTCGCCCCCACCAGCTTGGCGGTGGTGGCGGAGCTGGCCCCGGCCACCAGCCGGGGGCGATACCTGGGGGCATTCGGGCTGGCGGAGTCGGTGGGTTGGTCAGCGGGCCCCTTCTTGGGCGGGGTGCTGTTGGACGTCTTCCCCTCTTCCCCACCCCTGGTGTGGGGGCTGATCGCCTCCCTGGCCTTCCTGGGAGGAGGGGGGCTGGGGCTGTGGGAACGGGGCAGATTGAGGGAGCGATTGTGCCCCCAGGGGAGGCGGATACAATGCCCCCGGTGAACTGAGTCATGTGTCTTGCCGTTCCCGCCAAGGTGCTGGCGGTGGAGGGGAACCTGGCCACCGTGGACCTGGGAGGTACCCAGGTCCAGGCCCGCTTGGACGCCCTGGCCGAGGAAGTCAAGGTGGGCGACTACCTCCTGGTGCACACCGGGTTTGCCATCCGCCGGCTGGATCCCGAGGACGCCCAGGAGACCCTGCGGCTGTTCGCAGAATTGTTCCAGGCCCTGGACGAGCAGGATGGCCACCAGCCCGTTTGAATTCCGCGACCCAGAGCGCGCAAAGCAGCTTGCCCAGGCCATCCGTCGCTGGGCTCCCCCCCACCCCACCAAGATCGTCCACGTGTGTGGCACCCATGAGATCACCATCACCCGTCATGGCCTGCGCAGCCTGCTGCCCCCCCAGCTCTCCGTGCTGGAAGGCCCCGGCTGCCCGGTGTGCGTGACCTCCACCGCCGAGCTGGACCTGGCGGTGCAGTTGGCCTTGGAGGGAGTGGTGGTGTGCACCTTTGGAGACATGCTGCGGGTTCCTGGAAGCCGGCTTTCCCTGGCCGAGGCCCGGGCTCAAGGGGCAGATGTGCGCACCGTGCTCTCCCCCGCGGCGGCGGTAGAGGTGGCCAGGGAAAACCCGGGCAAGGAGGTGGTGTTCTTCGCGGTGGGGTTTGAGACCACCGCCCCGGGCACCGCCGCGGTGCTCCTCTCCTCCCCCCCGGACAACTTCTCGGTGCTGGCGGCCCACAAGCTCATCCCCCCCGCCCTGGAGGCCCTGCTGGGGCTCCCCGGGGTAGAGGTGGCCGGTTTTTTGGCTCCAGGGCACGTGTCCACCATCATCGGGGTGGAGGCCTACGCCCCCCTGGTGGAGAGGTTCTCCGTGCCGGTGGTGGTGGGGGGGTTTGAGCCCCTGGACGTGCTCTACGCCCTGGCCTTGATCGTGAGGCAACTCTCCCAGGGCCGGGCCGAGGCCGAGAACGCCTACCCCAGGGCGGTGCTCCCCCAAGGCAACCGCAAGGCTCAGCAACTCTTGGAAAAGGTGTTTTACCCTGCTGGCGCCCACTGGCGGGGGATCGGCCCCATCCCGAACTCGGGCCTGGCCATCCGGGAGGAATTTTCCGCCTGGGACGCGAGTGTGAAATTTGACCTGGAGGGTGCTCCCGGCGAGGAAATCCCCCCTGGCTGCCGCTGTGCCGACATCCTGGTGGCCCGGGCGGTGCCCACCGACTGTTCCCTGTTCGGAAAAGCCTGCACCCCCACTTCTCCGGTGGGGCCCTGCATGGTGGGGAGCGAGGGTGCCTGCCACGTTTGGTATCGCTACGGGGGGAAACCGGAGCTATGAGCCCAAAAGAGCTCTCCCAAGACCGCGTCACTTCCCTGCACGGGGCCGGGGGTGAGCTGATGGGAAAATTCCTCGATGTGCTGATCCTGCCCCGGTTTCCCTTGAAGAAAGCCGGGCCGGTGGGCTTGGACGCCCTGGACGACGGGGCGGTGCTCAGCCTGCCCCCTGGCCAGCCGGTAATCACCACCGACTCCCACGTGGTGAAGCCCATCTTCTTCCCCGGGGGTGACATCGGCCGGTTGGCCGCCTGCGGTACGGTGAACGACCTGGCGGTGATGGGGGCCCGGCCCCTGGCCATGACCCTGGCCCTGATCATCGAGGAGGGCTTTTCGATCCAGCAGCTGGAAAAAATCCTGGACTCGGTGGCCCAGGTGGTGGGGGAGCTGGGGGTGGCGCTGGTGGCCGGGGACACCAAGGTGATGGGTAAAGGTGAGCTCGATGGGATCGTGATCAACACCACCGGGATTGGCGTTGCCGCCCGCCCGGTGACCGACGCCGGCCTCGCCCCGGGGGACGTGATCATCGTCACTGGGCCGGTGGGGGACCACGGGTTTGCCCTGCTGGTGGCCCGGGAGGAGTTCGAGCTGGAAAGCGGACTGGAAAGCGACGTGGCCCCGCTATGGCCGCTTTTGGAACCCGCGTTGGCAGCCGGGGGGATCACCGCCATGAAGGACCCCACCCGGGGGGGATTGGCCGCCGCCCTCAACGACCTGGCCCGGAAGTCCCGGGTGGGCATCGAAATCTGGGAGGAAAAGATCCCGCTGCGGGACGAGGTGCGGGGCCTGGCCGAGCTCCTCGGGATCAGCCCCTACGAGATGGCCTGCGAGGGGCGGGCGGTGCTGGGGGTGCGACCGGATCGGGCGGAGGAAATCCTGGAGATCATTACCCGACACCCGCTGGGGGAAGGGGCAGCTATCATCGGCCAGGCGGGCGAGGCCCATGCCGGCCGGGTGATCCTGGCCACGAAGGTGGGGGGGCGGAGGTACCTGGAGATGCCGCTGGGAGACCCCCTGCCCCGGATTTGCTGAAAGGAGGTGCCGGTGCTGGGAGTCTGGGGGCGTTACGTGGAGGTCGACCTCACTGTGGGGGAGGTGCGGGAGCGGGAGATCCCGGAAAGGTGGTATGAATTGCATCTCGGGGGCCGGGGGATCGCCGCCCGGCTGCTTTTGGAGCTGGTGCCCCCCCAGGCCGACCCGTTGGGGCCGGAGAACGCGCTGATCTTTGCCACCGGCCCCTTCCAGGGGACCGGGCTCGCTGGGGCAGGCCGGCACGTGGTGGCCGGGAAATCCCCCAAGACGAACTCCATCTCCGACTCCTACGCCGGCGGCTTCTTCGCCCACGAACTCGGCCGCTCCGGCTACGACGGGATCATCGTCCTGGGGGCGAGCCCCCGGCCGGTGTACCTCTTGCTCCAGGAGGGCCGGGCCGAGCTGCGGCCCGCCGAGGACCTGTGGGGCAAGACCACCGGGGAAACCGAGGACATCTTGCGGGGGCGGCATCCAGGGGGGCGGGTGGCCTGCATCGGCCCTGCGGGCGAAAGAGAGGTGCTGCAGGCCTGCATCATCCACGACAAGACCCGGGCTGCTGGCCGGCCCGGCTTCGGGGCAGTCATGGGGGCCAAGCGCCTCAAGGCCATCGTGGTCAAAGGACACCAGGACAAGAGGCTGGCTGACCCGGATGGCTTTTCCCGCGCCCGGGCCGCCTTCGCCCAGGAGCTCATGGCCAGCGAGGGGATGCGGATGTTGGGCCGCTACGGCACCGCCCGCGGGCTCACTTGGCTCTCGGAGATGGGCATCCTGCCCACGGAGAACTTCCGCCAGGGTACCTTCGAGGCAGCCGAGGCCATCGGGGGAGAGAGGCTGGCGGAGAGCATCCTGGCTGATCGGGACACCTGCGCCGGCTGTCCGGTGCGCTGCAAGCGGGTGGTGCGGGCGGAGTTCCGTGGCCGGGAGGTCTCCCCTCACTACGGGGGCCCGGAGTACGAGACCCTGGCCGCCTTCGGCTCCCTGTTGCGCTGCTCCGACCTCTCGGCCATCGCCTACGCCAACCAGCTGTGCAACGCCTATGGCCTGGACACCATTTCCACCGGGGTGGTGATCGCGGCCCTGATGGAAGCCTCCGAGCGGGGGCTCGTCCCCGAGGAGGTGCCCTGGGGGGACCCGGAGGCCATCGTGGAGTGGGTGGAGCGGCTGGCCAGAAAGGAAGGTCTGGCCGGGGAGATCGCCACCCAGGGGCTGGCAAGATGGGCCGAGGAGCGGGGATTTGGGTTCGCCATGGTGATAAAAGGCGTGGAGCTCCCCATGCACGAGCCCCGGGGGAAGGTTGGTTTGGGGATCTCCTATGCCGTCAGCCCCCGGGGGGCCACTCACCTCGAGGGGATGCACGACACCATGTTGGAGGGGGAGGCCCCCACCCCGGAGCTGGGGGTCCACCAGGGGATGGACCGGTTTCAGCTCACCGGCAAGGCCCCCCTGGTGGTGCTCTACGAGAACCTGCGCTCGTTCACCAACTCACTTGTGATGTGCGTCTTCACCACCAACATGACCGGCCCCCGCTACAACTATCCCCGGCTGAGAGAACTCCTTCGGCTTGCCACCGGGCTTGAGCTCTCCCCCCAGGGGATGCTGGAGATCGGCGAACGCAATTTCGCCCTGCTGCGGCTTTACGCGGGGTTGGTGGGGTACCGGCGGGAGCACGACCGTCTCCCCCAGCGGTTGCACGAGCCCCTGCCCCGGGGGGCGTCCGCCGGCCGGCCCATCGACCCGGAGGCCTTCCAGCGAGAGCTGGCGGAGTACTATCGGCTGCGGGGCTGGGACGAGCGCGGCCCCACCGCCGACCGACTGCGCCAACTGGATTTGGAAGATTTGGTGGACAGGCTCCCACGCCAAGGATGAACCCCACGGGGGCGATCATGGTTCCCGGGTGAGGGAGTGCGGCCATGAAGGTGGTGGCGTTTATCGGGCATAAGGGATCAGGCAAGACCGCCTTCCTGCGGGCGCTGATTCCGGTGCTCTCAGCCCGCGGACTCCGGGTGGGCACCGCCAAACACGTCTCCCCGGAGGTGGAGCCGGACACCCCGGGGAAGGACACCTACTTCCACCGCAAGGCCGGCGCCGCGCGGGTGCTCTTCTACTCAGAGGCCCACGCCGCCCTGTTTTGGGACCACCGCAGCGCCCCGGTGGAGGAGTTCCTCGAACGCTATTTCTCCGACCTGGATTTGGTCTTGCTGGAGGGGTTCAAGGGTTCCCGCTACCCCAAGATCGAGGTCTGGCGAGGAGGGGAACCCCTGGCCGGCCGCATCCCGGTGCTGGCCGTGGTGACGGATCGCCAGCCCCGGCTCCCCGACGCCGTACCCGTCCTCCCCCGGGACCCGGAGATCGTGGCCGACTTCTTGGAGGCGGAGATCTTGGGGAGGGGGTGAGGTCCGGCGGGAAATTTGCTGGCCCGGGGCGGCCCTGGCTATCATGGCGGGGGAGGTGGAACAGGTGAACAGCAAACGGTGGTTAGTGGGGCCGCTCGTCCTCCTTACGGGGCTGGCCCTGTCCGGGTGTGGGCTGTTGGACCTATTGGAGCCGCCCCTCGCCCCCCCGGCGGCCCCGCCGGCGGAACTCACCGCCAGCCTGGGAGAACTTGAAACCCAAGTCCGAATCCAATGGGCGCCGGTGGAAGGGGCCACCTTCTACGAGGTGTTCCGGGCCGAGGACCCGGAAGCCTATTTCGCTCCCCTCGGCACCACTTCCACCACCAGCTGGTTCGACCAGCCGGCGGAGGACCATCCCCTGCCCCCCGGCGTCCTGTACTGGTATCGGGTGCGGGCCTGCAATCAGGCCGGCTGCTCTCAGCTTTCGGACTCTGTGTTCGGCTACGCCGGCTACCCCCCCCCGTCCCCACCGGGGTCAGCGCCAGCGACGGCCTTCATGCAGGTCACATCGAGGTGGACTGGTCCCCCGTCCCCGGGGCCAGCTCGTATCAGGTGTTCCGGGCAGCCGCTCGGGAGGGGGACTACAACCTGGTTGGCACCACCACCGAACCCTCCTACCTCGATTACACCGCCCTGCCAGGCCAGCGCCATTGGTACCGGGTGCGGGCTTGCAATCAGTGGGGCTGCAGCCTGCCCTCCGAGCCCGATCGGGGCTGCCGCGCCCCCTGCCCACCCTAGGGAGGTTGTTGCCCCAGGACGGGTGGGGTAGTTTTGCCCCATGCCCAGGAAGGTAGTGGCTCGGAACCGCCGCGCCCGGCGGGACTACTCGGTGGAGGAAACCTACGAGGCGGGGATCGCCCTCACCGGCTCCGAGGTGAAGTCCCTGCGCGCTGGGCGGGTCTCCCTGGACGAGGCCTACGCCAAGCTGGAGGCCGGGGAAGTCTGGCTGCACGGGATGCACATCGCCCCCTACAAGCCCAGCTCCTATTTCGGCCACGATCCGGAGCGACCCCGCAAGCTGCTCCTCAAGCGGCGTGAGATAGACCGGTTGCTGGGAAAGGTCACCCGGGCCGGCTACACTCTGGTCCCCCTGTCGCTTTACTTCAACGAGCGTGGCTATGCCAAGGTGGAACTGGCCTTGGCCAAGGGGCGCACCAAGGCCGACAAGCGCCGCAAACTGATCGAGGAGGAGGAGGAACGGCGGGCCCGGGAGGCCATGAAGCGCTTCCAGCGAGGGAGTTGGTGAGCGTAAAGGCGGAGCTGGAGCGGCGAGAAGATCGGGACTTGGCCCCCTGGGCAGTGCGTTCCTTCCGCACCCGGGGGCGGGAGTACCCCGTGGAGCCGGACGAGCTGCGCACCGAGTTCCAGCGGGATCGGGATCGGATCATCCACTGCAAGGCCTTCCGCAGGCTGGAGTACAAGACCCAGGTGTTCGTGATCCACGAGGGGGACCACTACCGCACCCGGCTCACCCACTCCCTGGAGGTGGCCCAGATCGGCACCACCATCGCCCGGGCCCTGAGGCTGAACGCGGATTTGGTGGAAGCCATTGCCCTGGGCCACGACCTGGGGCACACCCCGTTCGGCCACTCCGGGGAGGAGGCGCTGGACGAGCTGGTGCCGGGGGGGTTCCGCCACTACGAACACTCGGTGCGGGTGGTGGAAGAACTTGAGGAAGCCTACTTGCACCACGGCCACCGGGGGCTCAACCTGACCTGGGAGGTCAGGGAGGGGATCCTGAAGCACGCCGTCTGGAAAAACCAACTGGACCCCGAGAAGTTCCCCCACCTTGAGCCCCGGCTCCTCCCCACCCTGGAGGGGCAGGTGATCAACGTGGCCGATCCGGTGGCCTTCATCTCCCACGACTTGGACGACGGCCTGCGCTCGGGAATTCTCAGGGAAGGTGAATTGCGCCGGCTCAAGATCTACCAGGCGGTGGGCGGTGGCCAGGCTTGGATTCGGAAGGTGATCCCGTTTCTGGTGCACGACGTGATCGACCACACCCGGGCCCGGATCGAGGCCCTGAAGCTGTCCGGGCCGGAGGAGGCCCGCCAGCTCCCGGAGTTGGTGGTGGGCTTCTCCCCCCGGGTGAGACGGGTGTTCGCCGAGCTGCACGAATTCCTGTTCCAGAGCTTTTACCACCACTTCCGGGTGCTGCGCATGCGCCGGCGGGGGATCGAGACGGTGCGGCTCCTGTGGCAGGCCTTCACCCAGGACCCGCGGTTGCTGCCCCCGGACACCGCGGCTCAAATCGAGGAACGCACCGCGGCCCTGCCCCCTGATCTCCCGTTGGAGGAACGGGAACGGCGGGAGGAGAGGATCCTCCAGGAAGTGGTGCGGGACTACATCGCCGGGATGACCGACAGGTTTGCCTTCCGCACCGCGGCGGAACTGGCCCCGCCCGGGGCCTTGCCGAGCGAGTGAGTCCGCTTCAAGGGCCGTGCCGCTCCACCGTGAACCGGAAGATGCGGCAGGGCTCCTCCGGCCCGATCCCGGCCTTCAGCTTTGCGATGCGTAGCTGTTCCTCCACCGTGTCCACCCCCGGCAGGTCCGGGAGGAGCAGCCCTCGCCGCCAGCCGCTTTCCACGATCACCCCATAGCGCTTGGGATCGAGCTGGTCCGGGGTGGCTGGCTCAGGAGAAGACAGCACGTCCACCGACACGGAGATCTCCCGGAGTTCCTCCGGCCGGAGGGGAGGGAACCGGGGGTCTTGGGTGGCAGCCCGGATGGCGTTTTGGATGATCTCCTCGGCCAGGGTGGGTTCGGAAGGCTGGAAGGTGCCGATGCAGCCCCGCAGCTCCCCCCTCTTCTTGATGGACACGAACGCCCCGGCCCGACGCTCCCTCAGTTCCGGGGGCAACCCCGGGGGCAAGGGAAGCGGCTCCCCCCGCTCCAGATAGTGCCGGATGGCCTGGAAGGCCAGCTCCACATACGGGTCTCTTTTGCTCACTGCTCCTCCCGCCCCCTTCACCTGGGGGCCAGCTCACAGAAGTCTGGTTGGGGTCCGGCCCAAGTGCCGGTAGGCCTTCTCGGTGGCCTGCCGGCCCTGGGGGGTGCGGCGGATGAATCCGCGGGCGATGAGGTAAGGCTCGTAGACCTCGGAGATGGTGTCCCGGTCCTCCCCCAGGGCAGCGGCCAGGGTCTCCAACCCCACCGGCCCCCCCTCGAACCGGTCGATGATCACGCTCAGGATCTTCCGGTCCAGGGCGTCCAACCCTTCCTCGTCTATCCCCAGCATGGCCAGGGTCTTGGTGGCCAGCTCTCGGTCCACCTCTGCCCGGCCCTCCACCTGGGCCACGTCCCGGGCCCGCCGGAGCAGCCGGAGGGCGATCCTGGGGGTGCCCCGGGCCCGGGCCGCCAGCTCCTCCGCTCCCTCCGGGGTGACCTCGATTCCCAACCGTCCCCCGGCCCGGCGAATGATCTCCGCCAACTCCTCCGGTCGGTAAAAGTCAAGCCGGAAAGTGACCTCGAACCTGTCCCGCAGCGGTGAAGTGAGCAGGCCCTCCCGGGTGGTGGCCCCCACGAGGGTGAACGGGGCCAGCTCCAGGCGGATGGAGCGGGCGTGGGGCCCCTCCCCCAGCACGATGTCCAGCTTGTAATCCTCCATGGCCGGGTACAAGACCTCTTCCACCTGTCGCCGGAGCCGGTGGATTTCGTCGATGAAGAACACGTCCCCCGGCGAGAGGCGGGTCAGGATGGCGGCCAGGTCCCCGGGCCGCTCGATGGCCGGCCCGCTGGACACCTTTATCTCCACCCCCAGCTCCTGGGCGATGATGTGGGCCAAGGTGGTCTTCCCCAGCCCCGGCGGGGAGAGGAGGAGCACGTGGTCCAGCGGCTCCCCCCGCTGTTTCGCCGCCTGGATGTAGATGGAAAGGCGTTTTTTTATGCCCTCTTGGCCCACGAACTCCTGCAAGGTGCGGGGGCGGACCGCCCGCAGGGTGGGGTCCGCCTGCTGCAGCTGGGGGTCTATGGCCCGCTGATTTTCCATGTCTGCACATTTTAGCATCCCCTGCCCGGGGCGGTGGGAACCTGTTTCCCCGGGGGCATTTCGCGAGGCCAGCTAAAAGACCTGGAGCAGGAAGCCGCGCAGGTATTCCCCCTCTGGGTAAGCGACGGCCACGGGGTGGTCCTGAGCCTGGGACAATCGCCGGAGGATGCTCACCTTCCGGCCGGCGTCGGCAGCGGCCCGGGCCAGGGCCCGGCGGAACTCCTCCCACCCCACCCGGCCCGAGCAAGAGAAGGTCAACAGCAACCCCCCCGGGCGCAGCAGGCGCAGGGCCAGCCGGTTGAGGTCGTGATAGCCGCGCAGGGCCCCCTCGAGCTCCCGGCCCGAGCGGGCGAACTTGGGTGGGTCCAGGATCACCAGGTCGAACCGCTTCCTCTCCCGGGCCAGTCGCCGCAGTTCTTGAAACGCGTCCCCGGCCACGAACCCTCCCCGCACCTCCCCCAGCCCGTTGAGCCGGAGGTGGTCCCGGGCCCAGCGCAAGTGCCTGGCCGAGGTTTCCAAAAACAACACCGACTCTGCCCCTCCGGCCGCAGCCTGTACCCCAAACCCCCCGGTGTAGCAGCAGATGTCCAGCACCTCCCGCCCGGAGGAAAGCTCCCGGCAAAAGAGGCGGTTCTCCCGCTGATCTAGGTAAAAGCCGGTCTTGTGTCCCCCGGCGATGTCCACCCAGAACCGCACTCCCCCTTCCCCGATCTCCAGCTTGGGCGGGGGAGGCTCGCCGGCCAGAGGGCCTTTCACCGGGGACAAGCCCTCCAGGGCCCGCACCCCCACGTCCGAGCGCTCGTAGATCCCGGCCGGCGAGAACAGCTCTTCCAGCAGTTCCACCAGGAGCTGCTTGCGTCGCTCTATCCCCATGGTCAGGGCCTGCAGGACCAGGAACTCCCCGTAGGCGTCCACCACCAAACCTGGAAGGCCGTCTGATTCGGCATTTATCAGCCGCAAGGCGTTGCTTTGGGGCCGGAGCCTTTCCCGGGCGGCCGCGGCCCGGGTGATGGAGTCCCGCCAAAAGGACTCGTCTAAGGGGCGGTCATCCTGCACCAGCAGGCGGACGGCAATTTGGGAGTGGGGGTTGTAATACCCCTGGCCGAGCAAGCGCCCCTTGGCATCTCGCACCCACACCAGGTCCCCGGGGCTGGGGCTCCCTTCGACTTGGGAGATGGCCCCCTGATAGACCCAGGGGTGTCCCAGGCGGAGGGGGAGGTGGGAGCGCGGGTGGAGGAGGATTTCTCCCTGGGGCCGCTCCGTCTCCATGGCTAGAGGCCCCGCAGGGCGGCTCGGGCCACCGGGGCTCGCCGCTCGTCCCCCAGCCAGGCTTTGAGCTCCGCCAGCACCGGGTCCGGGGCCAGCCTCCCCAGCTGGCGGACGGCCGAGGCCACCGCTCCCCGCACGTAGCGGCGTTCGTCCAAGGCCAGCTTGCGGAGCAGGATGAGGGCTCGCCGGGCCCGCCGGGCTGCCGCGGGCCCGGACAACGCCCACGCCACATGCCACAGCACCTGCTCGTCGTAAGAAGTGGACCAGTAGGCCAGCTGCTCGAAGGTGTCCTCTGGGTAGAGGGAAGACAGGTGTCGGGCCAACACCCGTGGGCCCAAGGTCGTTTTCACCTCCGGAGCCCGATCGGAAAGCAGCGGCTCCAATAGCCGCAGCAGGGGGTCGGCCCACTCCAGGTGTTCGGGGCGCGCGCCGGCGGCCACGGCCAGGGGCACCGCCCGGCGCACCCATGGCTGGGGGTCCCCCCGCCACATGCCCAGGATGGGATAGGTGTCGGCGAAGGCGCGGGCCAGCCAAGCTCCAGCGGCCTGGGCTGCCAGTTCCCGGGTCCGGCGGTCCGGGTCCCCGGCCAGGCCCCGCAGTTGGGCCAGGGCCAGCTCCGGCTCCCCATCCCACTCCCCCAACACCGCGGCCGCAAGCCGCCTCCCTTCCCGCCCCTGGGCCAGGAGCCCCGGACCCCAGGCCTCCCACCTTTCCCGGGAAAGGGCGGCCACCACTGCCCGCCGGGACTCCCCACCCCGCTGCCAGGCCGCCAAATAGGTCGCCAACCCCTCTCCCCGAACTTCGCTGGTCATCTCCGGGGAGGAGCTTACGCCGTCAGGGGTTTGCCGAGCAACCCGCCGCCTCAAGAAGCCGCTTCAGGCGCAGCGCATCCTGACACATGTACACGTTGTTGAAAAACAGGTAGGCTTTGGAAGCGGAAACCCGGGCCAGCGAGCGCAGGAGCCAGCGGAGGTCATCGTCGGAGTACTGGTAGTAGTACATGCGTTCCCCAGGTGGGGCACCGTGCAGACGTAGGTAGGCCACCTCCCCCGAGGTCACCGGCCAGTGGGAGAAGGGGTCGGTGCAGTGGATCAGCGAGAACTCGCGACAGATCTCTGCTACCAGCTCCGGCACCCGGCCCCATTCCCCCCGGGGCTCCCATACCAGCGAGAAGCCTTCCCGGTCCACTTGGGACAAGAACTGGCGCAACTGCTCCTGGTTCTCCGGGGTGGGGCCGAAGGAGGGGGGGCACTGGAGGAGCAACAGCCGGGCCCGCAACAGGCGGGCGATGGCCGCGGTACCAGAAAACGCTTCCTGGGCCGCCTGCCCCCGGAACCGGGCCCGGTGCGTAACCTGTTGGTTCACCTTAACCGTGAACTCGAACTCGGGGTCGATCTCGTCGGCCAGGGCCCGCCAGCGCTGGGCGGTCTGGGGTTTGGGGAGGCGATAGAAGGTGGAGTTGACCTCCACCGCCGGAAAGTGGGCGGCGTAGAGTTGGAGCTTGTGGGAGAACTTGTCGCGCCAGGCAGGTTCCCCCACGTCTTCCCCCCGTAGGCTGGACCACCCGCAGCAACCCACTTTGATTTGCACAGGGTGATTATCCCGCTTGCCCGGGTTCCGGGGGAGGGCCCTCTCCCTATAATGGCCGGGGAAAGCGAAAGGAGGGTGCATGGGGCGGAGAGCTTTGGTGTTGCTTGTGGTGGGGCTGTGGGCTGTGGGGGGCTGGCCCCAGGGGGCGCTCCCGGTGGGGATGCTGGCCCGGGAGAGGCTGGGGGAGGGCGTCTGGGTCACTGCGGTGGCTATCTGTCCCCGGGGGCACTACCTGGCGGTGGCCAGCCAGGGAGGGGTGGAGCTGAGAGAACTCCCAGGCCTATCACTTATCCGCACACTGTCACAACAGGACGTGCGGGCCCTGGCCTTCTCCCCACGGGGCGAGTTTTTGGCCGCCGGCACGGCAGCTGGGGAGCTGGTGGTCTGGGAACTCCCCGCGGGACGCGAAAAGTTCAGGTTCGCTTTGGGAGAGACCATCTGGTCCCTGGCCGCATGCCCAGCCGGGAAATACTTGGCAGCCGGCTTCGCAGATGGCACCATCCGGATTTGGGAGTGGCCCGGGGGGGAGCTGGTGGCTGATTGGCTAGCCCACAGCGGGCTTGTGGCCTCACTTTGCTTCTCCCCCGACGGGGCAGCGCTGCTCTCCGGGGGCGGGGGAGACGACCGGTTGCTTGGGTGGCAGGTGGGCACCTGGGAGGAAGCCGGGGGTTTATCTGGGCCCCGGGGGGGCCTGTGGGGACTGGCCTTTCACCCCGAGGGGGCGTGGCTGGCCGCCGGGGACGGCTACGGGGCGATCTGGGTTTGGACCTGGCCGGAAGGAGAACTCCAGGGGCAACTGCTCGGGCACGAGTTGTCGGTCTGGGAACTGACTAGCCACCCAGCCGGGCTGCTGGTTTCCGCCGGCGCCGACCACACCGTGCGGGTTTGGGATCCAACTTCCGGCTGGGAACTGGGCACCCTCGTGGGCCATCAAGGCTCGGTGTGGTCCCTGGCCTTGTCCCCGGACGGCCAGTATTTGGTGTCCGGCTCCGATGTGGGGGGGCTGGCCACCTGGGACCTCGCGTACCTCCTCGACCACCGGCCTCGGGTACTGGGGGTGTATTACTCGGCCCGAGCGCAGGTGGGCCGAGGCCAGATCATCACCGTCCAGTTTGAGGATCCCGATAGAAACATCTCCCTGGTCTACGTGGAGGTGGTGGAAGGCGAGGGCTGGACCACGGTGGAACCTCACCTCACCTTCAACCCTCGGGTGGTGGGGAGGGCCCGGGGTAGTTTTTGGTTTACCGCCATCTTGAGGGAGGCCCGGCCGGCTCGCCTGCAGGTGGTGCTGGCGGACCAAGCTGGGATGAAGAGTGACCCCTGGGAGTTCGAGCTCCGGCCGGACTAGCTCCCCGGGCACTGGGCAGCCACCTCGGGGGGGATGTCCTGACCGGAGAAGGCCTCTTGGAAGTGCTGGGCGAACTCCCGGGCCAGGGCGGCGGCCCGGCGGTCATATTCCCCCTGGTTTTTCCAACTCTCCCGGGGCCAGAGCACGGAAGCCGGTACCCCGGGGCACTTCCGGGGCACCCACAGGTGAAAGCGCGGGTCCTCTCGCAGCTCCCCTCGCTCCAGTTCTCCCGCCAGTGCGGCTTGCACCATGGCCCGGGTGAGCCGGATGTCGATCCGCTGGCCCTGGCCAAACGGCCCTCCGCTCCAGCCGGTGTTCACCAAGTACACCCGCGCCCGGTATCGGTCCAGATACTCCCCCAGCAGCTTGGTGTACACCGCAGGCTGGCGGGGCATGAACGGGGCGCCGAAGAAGCGGGAGAAGGTGGACCGGGGTTCCCCGATCCCGGTCTCGGTGCCGGCCAGCTTCGACGTGTAGCCCATCAGGAACCAGAACATGGCCTGGGGCTTTTCCAGGACGGCGATGGGGGGAAGGACCCCGTTGGCATCTGCGGTGAGGAAGAAGATGACCTGGGGGTGGCCTGCCCGGCCGTCCAGAACCGCCTGGGGCACGAACTCCAAAGGGTAGGAGGCCCGGGAGTTCTCGGTGAGCCGGGCGTCGTGGAAGTCGAACCTGCCGTCGGGGTAGATCATGGCGTTCTCCACTATGGTCCCATGGTCTTCCGGGGGTGCCGAGTGCATCACCGCCCACCAGATGCCCGGCTCCTTCTCTTGGGAAAGCCCGAGAAGCTTGGCGTAACAGCCGCCCTCGAAGTTGAACACCCCCTCCCCGGACCAACCGTGTTCGTCGTCTCCGAGCAGCCGTCGTTCCGGGGCTGAAGAGAGGGAGGTCTTCCCGGTGCCGGAGAGGCCCAGAAACAGGGCCAGCCCCTCGCTTCCCAGGCTGGCGCCGCAGTGAAGCGGAAGCACTTCGAACTCAGGCAAAATCCAATTCATGACCGTGAACATAAGCTTTTTCACCGAACCAAGATAGGCCGACCCCCACACCAACCCCAGGCGCCGGTGGAAATCCATGGCCACCACCACGTCCGAGCGCAGGCTCCCCTCGAACTGGCCCTTGGGCACCCGGTCATATGGCAGCACGAGCAGGGTAAAGGGAGGAGAACCCAGGTGGGAACGCTCAGGCTGCTGGGGCCAGGGGCGGAACATGTTGTGGGTGAACAGGGCCACCAGGGCGCGGTCGGTGACGGTGCGCACCGGGAGGGCGAAGCGGGGGTCGGCTCCCAGCCCACGTTCTGTCAGGTAAAGGCGGTCCTTCTTGGCAAGGAGCCTCAGGGCCGCTGTCCACAGCTCGGCGAACACCTCCTCGGGCAGGGGGTGGCAATAGGGGGAGGACCAGTCCACCTGGTGGTGCACGCTGGGGGAATCGACGATGTAGGTGTCCTGGGGGCGGCGGCCAGTGGAATCCGGCGGGGTCCAGGTGGCCAGGGCCCCGCAGCTGGCCACCCAGGCTTCCCGGCGCCGGATCGCCTCCCGGATCAGCTCCCGCCGCTCCGCCACCACCACCCGAGGGTGGTGGCCCAAGGTCCGCTCTAGCTGCTGGGCGAGGGACATCGGTGGGGGCTCAGCAGGGGACCAAGGGCCGCTCACTCTTCCCCCAACCATTCCTTGAACTTTTTCTTTAGCTTTTCCTCGATCTTCCTCCCCAGTTCCTCCCAATCCCCTTCCGCCTCCCCCTCCACCCAGCGGTGGAGGGCGGCCTTGATGCGGGTTTCCACCCGTCGGCCCAGTTCCTCCCAATCCCGCAGGCGGCGGCGGTACACGTACCGGCCGGCCCCGATCCCCACCCAGGCGAAAAGCAGCGTCACCAGGAACCACAGCCCAGCTGCCTGCAGGTACGAGAGGCGTGGGCTCCAGCCCAGGTGCCCGGCCACAAGCGAGTTCCACAGGAGCTGAATGATCCAACTGAAGAAGAAAAAGGCGGCGATCCCACCTCCGGTGACGACTCCGATGATTGCCCTCACGATTCATCACCCCCTTGGCAAAAGCAGTTTGCTGCATCCGGACTCCATCGGCAAGGGCGGAAGCCCCGAAACCTCTGCCCCTTGGCGGCTGTAGTTATGGCGTATTCGGACACCACTTGGCCCCCCGGGTGGGCAACAGGCCAGCCGGGATGTGCTATAGTGGTAGGATCCCCCCACTCCTTTGGAGCGGGGGAAGGAGGTGGTGCGCAGTGCACAAGTACCTTTCGGTGATGTTGGCGGTCCTCCTGGCGGTGGGGCTCTCCCTTCCCCTGGCAGCTCAATCAGAGGAATACGAGTCGTTCCTCCCCCAAGTAGTGGCCTTGGCCCAGGCGCAGGCCCAGGCCGCTGCCCAGGCGGCTGCCCAAGCCCAGGCGCTGGCCGGTGAAGCAGAAGATCTGCTAGCGGGCCTGGATGTAAGCACCTTCCTGGAGGCAGCGGCCAGTGCCAACGCCTCTGCCGCCGCCGCTGCCCAAGCGGTGGCCCAAGCGGAAGCCCGGGTGGAAACCCTGGTGGAGGCCCTGGCCCAAGCTTGCGCCCGGGCAGTTGCCGAGGCCCAGGCGCAGGCCCAGGCCGCCGCCCAGGCAGCGGCCCGAGCTGCCGCCCAAGCCGAGGCATTCGCCACGGCTTGTGCTTCTGCCCAGGCGGACGCCCAGGCCTCAGCCTCTGCCTGTGCCGCGGCCAAGACCGAACTTGAGGCCGAGGCCGAGGCGCTGGCGCAGGCCATCGCAGGGGCCCAGGCCGAGGCCCAGGCCGCCGCCCAGGCCTGCGCGGCTGCCCTGGCCGAGGTGCAGGCCTATGCCGAGGCAGTGGCCGAGGCGATCGCCGAAGCCCAAGCCGAGGCTGAGGCCCGGGCGAGCGCGGCTGCCCAGGCGGCTGCCACCGCTCAGGCTGAGGCCCAGGCGGCTGCCCAAGCCGAGGACACGGCCCAAGCACAGGTGGCAGCGTTCGCCGGGGTGCGGGCCTTCGCCCAGTCCCAAGCCGCCTCTTCCGCCCAGGCTTCCTCTCAGGCTCAGGATCAGGCGGAGATCGTCAAGCAGACCGTCCAAACCCAGGTCCCCTGCGGGACCGTGGTCACCCAAGTGGGCGGGGTGGTGGAGGCCATCGCCACCGCGGTGGCCGAGGCCAGCGCCGCCGCCCAAGCTGCGGCCCAAGCCGTGGCCCAAGCGGCTGCCTTCGCCGAGGCGCGGGCGGAAGCAGCGGCCAGCGCTGAGGCCACGGCTTACGCGCGCGCCCAGGCCGCGGCCAGTGCTTACGCCCAGGCCCAGGCCCATGCCGAGGCCATAGCCACTGCCCACGCCGAGGCGCTGGCAGAGGCAGAGGCGGCGGCCCAGGCCATCGCCCAGGCCTACGCCCAGGCCCAGGCCGCGGCCCAGGCCATTGCCCAGGCTTATGCCCAAGCGCAAGCAAAGGCCCAGGCGGCCGCCCGGGCCATCGCCCAGGCCTATGCCGAGGCCGATGCCCAGGCCACGGCCATCGCCCAGGCTTGTGCTCAGGCCAGCGCCTCCGCCGAGGCCTATGCGGAGGCCATCGCCGAGGCCCAGGCCGAGGCTCAAGCCCAGGCCCAAGCGGCTGCCCAAGCGTGCGCCCAAGCTCAGGCCCAGGCCCAGGCCATGGCCCAAGCTGTGGCTCAGGCCAGCTCCAGCGCCCAAGCGGCCGCCCAAGCCGCTGCTTCCGCTTATGCCCAGGCTCAAGCGGAGGCCGAGGCCATGGCCCAAGCGGTGGCCCAAGCTGTGGCCCAGGTGAAGGCTCATGCTCAAGCGGCTGCCCAAGCCGCCGCCCAGGCCCAAGCCGCGGCCGAGGCGTGTGCCCAGGCTGCCAGCCAGGTTTCCGCCCAGGCGCAAGCCCAGGCTAGCGCAGCCGGCACCGGTGAGGCCTATGCCTCCGCCTACGCGGCTGCCGAGGCCATGGGGGCGGCCCAGGTGTTCGCCCATGCTCAAGCGGCTGCCCAGGCGGCTGCTCAGGCCCAGGCGGCTGCGGAGGCCGCCGCTCAGGCCCTGGCCCAGGCCCAGGCTGAGGTGGCCGCCGGGGTGGAGGCGGTGGCCGAGGCCGCTGCCCAAGCGCTGGCCCATGCTGAGGCCGCTGCCCAAGCCAACGCCCAGGCGGAAGCCGAGGTGGCCGCCGGGGTGGAGGCCATCGCCCAGGCCAATGCTCAGGCCGAGGCGGCTGCCCGCGCGTGTGCGGCGGCGGCGGTGCGGGTGCTGACGCAAGTGGAAGCCCAAGCCAACGCCTTGGCCCAGGCCCACGCCCAGGCCCTGGCGGCTGCCCGCGCGGCTGCCCTGGCCCAGGCCCAGGCTGAGGCCCAGGTCGCGGTGGGGGTGGAGGCCATGGCCAGCGCGTTCGCTCAGGCGGCGGCTAGCGCTTATGCCGCCGCCGGAGCCGAAGCGGCTGCAGAGGCCCGTGCCTACGCAGCTGCCAAGGCTCTGGCCGAGGCTCAGGCCGCCGCTTACGCCTCAGCCCAGGCTTGTGCCCTGGCAGCGGCCCAAGCCCAGGCTTCCGCCCAAGCCTGCGCGGCTGCCCGAGCCCAGGCCCACGCGGCCGCCCAAGCCTGCGTGGCCGCCCTGGCCCAGGCCCAGGTGATGACCCAGGCCGTGGCCCGAGCGGCTGCCACCGCCACCACCTCGGTGGAAGTGGTGCCCGATATCCAGACCTCGGTCCAGGCGTTCATCGACCCCGAGTGTCTGGCCCCCACCTGTGAGGAGTACCTGCCCCCGCGGCCCGCCCCCACCGAATGCCCTGAGACGCAGTATCGAACTTGGGACTTCGGGTCGGTAAGCCCTGGGATGCAGGTGAGCGTCACCCGCCAGATGCCGGAGGAACTCCGGCAGGTCATCGCCCAGGCCGGGGCCACCTCATATCAACTCCTCTCCTCTAACCTGCCCCCTACCCTCAGCTTCGAGCTCCTGTTGCCCTATGGCCAGGGGAGGCTGAGCGGGCAGGTGCCCCCTGGGGCAGCTACCTACCAGCTGATGTACTCGCTCTACAACCAGGCCCAGTGTGAGGTGATCCGCCTCACGGTGGTGATCACGGTGGGGGAGCCCACCGCTCCCACGGGGGGCCTCCAGGTGACGATCACCGAGGCGGTGGCGGAACAGGTGTGTGGGGATGAGTATTCCCACCTGGTGCTGGTGAGCTGGCAGGCTTCTGGCGGCACGCCCCCCCTCTCGGTGGGGCCGATCGCCCTCCAGTTGCCCGACGGTTCCTTCCAGCTGAAGCTGGGCAATTTCCCCACCTCGAGCTCGGTGACCTTCCAGGTGAACGCGCCTTCCGGAGGGACCGCCACGGCCCAGGTCCGGGTCCAGGACGCCCAAGGTCGGACCCAGACAGCCCAGCGGGAGGTGGAACTCCCTGCTTGTCAGGTGGGCATCCTACCCCCCATCCGGGTGTATCCGCTTCAGGTCCAGCTTGACGTCCGGGCGCATCGGCTCATTCACGTGACCCCGGGTTACGAGGAGCTGGAGCTCCCAGTGCGGCTGTCGGATGAGGAGGAGGAGCGCTACACCCCGTTCACCGTCCAGCGGGCTCAAGGCACTCAGATCACCCTGTGGGTCCCGGCCCGGAGCGGAGTGGCCGGGCCTTACGGGGTGGGGTTCCGCCACTTCGAGGTATGGGAGGGCGATGCCCAGGAGCCGGTGATCTACGAAGGGGTTTACAATCGTAGGACTGGCACCTATTCCCTGACGCTGACCTTGAACCAGAACACGCGGGTGATCGCGATCTATCAGGACATCATAGGCTGAAGGGTGTCGGGCACGGGTGTTGTTTCCGCCCCGGCCTTCGGGCCGGGGCGGATTTTTTTGGTGGCCCAACCTTCGTGCTCCCCTTGCCGGAGGTTCACGTTGCCCCTCCCCGCCATGTCCTTCTCTAGGCACCCCGTTTTGCTTGTCTGGGCCTGAGGTCCTCGGGTAAAATGAATGTGTGCGAAGGTGGCGGAATTGGCAGACGCGCTGGCCTTAGGAGCCAGTGCCTTCGGGCGTGCGGGTTCGAATCCCGCCCTTCGCACCAACCTTGAAGGAGGGGGGGTCCCCTCCGTATAATGCCCTTGCAAGCGGGAATAGCTCAGCTGGTAGAGCGCCACCTTGCCGAGGTGGAGGTCGCGGGTTCGAATCCCGTTTCCCGCTCTGGGCGCAAGATGCCGGGGTGGCGGAATTGGTAGACGCCGGGGACTTAAAATCCCCTGAGCCGTGAGCTCGTGCGGGTTCGATTCCCGCCCCCGGCAGAAGCGGGGTGGAGCAATTTGGAAGCTCGCCGGGCTCATAACCCGGAGGTTGCTGGTTCGAGTCCAGCCCCCGCAACCAGGAGGCGGAGTAGCTCAACCGGTTCAGAGCGCGCGGCCCATAACCGCGAGGTTCAGGGTTCGAGTCCCTGCTCCGCCACAGAGGAAGCCCGCCGGGAGGGCGGGCCGTTTTGAAAAAGTGGGGATGTAGCTCAGTTGGGAGAGCGCCGCGTTCGCAACGCGGAGGTCGGCGGTTCAAATCCGCTCATCTCCACCACCCCGGCTCGAGTTGACCCCGGGCCCGGGGGCCATAGAATTGGCGCGATTCACGCCGGGGTGGCGGAATTGGTAGACGCGCTGGACTCAGGATCCAGTGGGGAATTGACCCCCGTGTGGGTTCGAGTCCCACCCCCGGCACCAACGTGTTCGGGCTGCGCCTCGGTGCACCGCCCCGCGCTGAGGCGCCGGCCTGACTTTCTCAAAACTCGGCCCGGGAAAGCGGACAGGGAGGCGCGACTTGGGGAAAGGCCCCGATTGGAAAAAGCCCTTCGCGCAGGCCAAAGCCGTGGGCGAGGACGGGGAAAATTTCTCATCGGGGAGCCATCGGCGTTGATGAGCCCCTCGCTTGCTCCAGCCGGAGAGAAAGCAGCGGCCACGATGCCTGGGCTGCGCACGCCAGGCCGATGTGAGAGGTGACTTGTGGACCTACAAGCGACCCTAAACTCCCTCCGGGAGGGGAACGTCTCGCTTTCCCAGATCATCGTCTCTTTGTGGGAAGCCATCGAGCGTAGAGAAGAGGAGCTGCGGGCGTTCATAAGCCTGGCCGACCCGGATCAGCTGGTGAGGGATGGGGAGGAGCTGGCCGGGCTTCCGTTGGCCGGGCTCCCCATCGCCATCAAGGACAACCTCATCACCCGCGACTTCCCCACCACCTGTGGCTCCAAGATCCTGTCGGGGTTCCGGCCGCCGTTCGACGCCACCTGTGTGGCCCGGCTGCGGGCGGCCGGGGCTCAGGTGCAGGGCAAGACCAACCTGGACGAGTTCGCCATGGGCTCGTCCACCGAGCATTCCGCCTTCGGCCCCACCCGCAACCCTCATGATCCCGAGCGGGTGCCGGGGGGGTCTTCGGGGGGCTCTGCGGCGGCGGTGGCCGCCGAGGAGGCCTTGGCCGCCCTGGGGACAGATACCGGGGGTTCGGTGCGGCAGCCGGCGGCCCTGTGTGGGGTGGTGGGGTTGCGGCCCACCTACGGCCGCGTATCCCGCTGGGGCTTGGTGGCGTTCGCCTCCTCCCTGGACACGGTGGGGGTCCTGGCCCGCTCGGTTCGGGATGCCGCCCTGCTCCTGTCCCTGATTGCCGGCCCCGACCCCCGGGATGCCACCTGCCTCCCCCTCCCCCCGGAGAACTACTTGGAGAGCCTCGGGGAAGGGGCTCTGGATGGGCTCAGGATCGGGGTGCCCAAGGAGTACGTGCCCGCCGAACTTTCTCCCGCCGCACGGGCGCTGGTGGACCGGTGGTGCGCCCTGGCCCGGGAGCAGGGGGCGGAAGTAGTTGAGATCTCGCTCCCCCTAACCGAATACGCCCTGCCCACCTACTATCTGATCGCCTCGGCCGAGGCCTCGGCCAACCTGGCCCGCTACGACGGGGTCCGGTACGGGCTGCGGTTGCCCGGCGAACAGGTGGCCCAGATGATGGCCGCCACCCGGACGGCGGGCTTCGGGCGTGAGGTGAAGAGACGCATTGCCCTGGGCACTTTCGCCTTGTCGGCTGGCTACTACGATCAGTACTACGGCAAGGCGCAACGGGTGAGGACGCTGATCGCGAGGGAGTTCCAGGCTGCCTTCCGCGAGGTGGATCTGATCATGGGCCCCACCTCCCCTACCCCGGCCTTCCGGCTGGGGGAGAAAGAAGATCCGATCGCCATGTACCTTTCGGATGTGTTCACCTTGCCCTCGGCCCTGGCGGGGTTGCCGGCCATCTCCATCCCCGGGGGGGAGGTTGAGGGGCTGCCCTTTGGGCTGCAGCTGATAGCCCCCCGGCTGGCGGAGGGGAAGCTGCTGGGGGCGGCCTACGCGCTGGAGCAAGTTTTAGGCTGACCAGTTCCCACTTCACCTGAGCGTTTTCCCCTCGACTCGTCTCCGGCATCGGGAAGGGGCGATGTGACGGCCCTAACATTGGTATGAAGCTGATTAAATCTGAATCAAGGGCTAAATAAGTCTAACGGGTGGTCGGCTGCGGTATAACCCCCTTGCAACACCTTATCCACCGAGGGGGGAGAGCGATGAAGAAGCTAGTGGCCCTGATCCTCACCGCCACCGCCCTGCTCGCCATGGGGGCTCAGGACTCCGTTGTGGTGAGGATTAGCTGGCGTGTCCTCCCCTTCGCCCTGCTGTCCCTGGACGGCCAGGAGTGGGGGGAGAGCGCGGTGGCAGCCACCCCACTGCCTGCCCCCACCCCCACCGATTTCCAGCGGGGTTACCTGTCCCTCCCCCAGGCCGTCACCCTGCGGGTGATCAGCAACACCCGCTGGACAGTGTTCGTGCAGGCCCTCTCCCCCAGCTTGGGGACCAGCTACGACGGCACCTTCAACTGGGAGATCAGCGCCCTGGAGGTGGGGATCGGGGGCGACTTCTTGCCCCTCTCCCTCGTCCCCCAGCCCCTGGTCTCCGGGGCCAACGGCAGCCACGTTTTGCCCGTGGATTATCGGGTGAGGTTGCCGGAGAAAGCCCTCCCGCCCGGGGATTATCAGGCAGTGGTCCTCTACACCATCACCACCGATTAGGCCCCCCGGGATCAGCCGGTAACCTCCACCTGGGAAACTGTGGGGAATTGGAGCAAGGTTTTTTCTAGTTGAGTCGCGGCCAACCTCCTCAAGGGGGATGAGAGTTCTTCCCATTCCCCCCCCAACCGCACCTCGGCCACCCCGTTTGAGATAGAGAGGTCTAGGATTTCCACCTCCTGGGGCAGGGCGGTCCAGTACCCCCGGACCCGCTCTCGCCAGCTGGGTCCTCGGGTGAGGAGCTCCAGCGCCTGGGTGGCCACCGCCGTCGTGGGAGGCACCCGCCGGATCAAGGGGAAGGGACGGCCCTCGGGGTCAAGGAAGTAAAGCTTTATCCATCTGTAGGGGACCTCGGCGAACACTATCCCGCGGGAGGTGAGGATCACCTGGTCCAGTCCTGGGACGGGCAAGAAGACCTCTAGGCGCCCACGGGGGCTGGCCGGGAGGTCGTAGTAGATCTCCAGGGTCGCCCGGCCGGAGGAGTCCGCCCCGGCCGCGTCCTCGGCCAGCACCCGCCCGTAGGAGTCGATGAGCCGCACCCCGAGCTCCGCCCCCTCCGGAAGTCCTCCCAAAACTACCCGCAAGGGGAGCCCCACCTCCTCCCCGGGGGCCGGGGACAGGATCTTCACCGCCGGAAGGGGGCTTCCCGGGGAGAGCACCAGGGCCACCCCCAGGAGCGCCACCCCCAGCAGAAAAAGCCAAGCCCAGGCCTCGCTCACCCTGGCTCCTCCTCCGCCAGCCGGGCCAGCCTGTCCACCAGCCTACGGAGCTCCCCCTCCACCTCTTCGTGCTTCTTGGCCGCGTTCCTCAGGTGTCCACCCAGCGTGCCGAAGCTCCGCTGTACCGAATTCAACTGATTGGAGATCTCCCTCAGTTCCCCCAGCACCCGCCGCACGTTCTCCGCCAGCGACAGCCCCCGCAGCCCCAACGCCACCGATTGGAGGTAGGCGTAGAAGGTGTTGGGGGAACAGGGGATCACCCGCCGGGACCAAGCGTAAGCCAGGAAATCCTGGTCCAGCCCCTCCTCGGGGGTGATGAGCTCCAGGAACACCCCCTCGGCCGGAACGTACATCAGCGCGAAGTCCCCCGTCCCCTCCGCCGGGCGGATGTATTTTTCCGCCACGGTGTCCACGTGTTTCTTTGCGGCCTTGAGCAGGGCCCGTTTGTGCCGCCTGCGCTCCTCGGGCGTTTCGGCAGCGAGCAGCTTCTGAAACGACTCCAGGGGGAACTTGGCGTCCACCGGCACTACCATCCCCGGGAGGAAGATGGCCGCGTCCACCCGCTCCCCTCCCCGGAGCTGATGCTGCAGGGCGTAGGTCTCCCCGGGAAGGACCTGGGCCAGGAGCTCGGAGAGGATCCACTCTCCCAGGCCCCCCCGCGCCTTGGGGGCCCTGAGGATGTCCTGCAGTGAGGCGATGTCCTGGGCCAGCTCGGCGATGCGCCGGGAAGCCTCCTCCAACCCCCCCAGCTTCTCCTTGACGTCTGCCACCACCCCTTGGACCCCAGCGAGGCGCTGGCCCAAAGTGCCCTCCTGGCGTTGGAGGAGCTGGGCGGTGGAGGAGAGCTGCCTGCCCACCTGCTCGGAGAGTGCCGAGAGCTGGCCGGAGAGGAGCTGGGATAGCCGCCCCACTTCCTCGGACAGGGCGCGGGTGGACTCCCGGATGGCGGCGAGTTCTTCCCCTGGTTTTGCGCGGCGCAGGAGAAAGAAGACGAGCGCCACCGCGGCAACGGCCAAGGCCGCCAGGGCGAGCCAAAGAGCGGTCATAAAACCTCCTGCAGTGCCAGGGCCTTGCGCAGGTACTGGCCCGTGTAGGAACGGGGGTTTTCCGCGATCTCCTCGGGCGGGCCCTCGGCGATCACATAGCCCCCCTCCTCCCCGCCCTCGGGCCCAAGGTCGATGATCCAGTCCGCGGTCTTCACGACGTCCAGGTTGTGCTCGATCACCACCACCGTGTTGCCGGCGTCCACCAGCCGGTGGAGCACCGCGAGGAGCTTCCTGACGTCCTCGGGGTGGAGGCCGGTGGTGGGCTCGTCCAGGACGTACAGGGTCCTGCCGGTGGCCCGGCGCCCCAGTTCCCGCGCCAACTTCACCCGCTGGGCCTCCCCCCCGGAGAGCTCGGTGGCCGGCTGGCCCAGCTTGATGTAGCCCAGTCCCACGTCGTACAGGGTCTGGAGCCGGCTGCGGATGGGGGGGATGGCCGAGAAGAACCCCAGGGCCTCCTCCACCGTCATGTCCAGCACCTCGGCGATGTTCACCCCCTTGTAGCGCACCTGCAGGGTCTCCTTGTTGTAGCGGGTGCCCTTGCACACGTCGCAGGGGACGTAGATGTCCGGCAGAAAGTGCATCTCGATTTTCACCTTGCCCTGGCCCTGGCAGGCCTCGCAGCGGCCGCCCCGCACGTTGAACGAGAACCGGCCCGGCCGGTAGCCGCGCATCCTGGCCTCCGGGGTGGCGGCGAACACCTGCCGGATGGGGTCGAACACCTTGGTGTAGGTGGCCGGGTTGGAGCGGGGGGTGCGGCCGATGGGCGACTGGTCGATCTCGATCACCTTGTCGATTTGCTCCCAGCCCTCGATGTCGTCGTGGGCTCCGGGTTTGCCGGCCGAGTACCCCAGGCGCCAGGCCAGGCCCCGGTACAGCACCTCGTCCACCAGGGTGGACTTCCCAGAGCCGGAAACGCCGGTCACGCAGATGAACAGCCCCAGCGGGAACCGGACGTCGATCCCCTTCAGGTTGTGTTCCCTCGCCCCTTTCACCACGATCCAGCGGTCCTTGGGCCGCCGACGGGTCCTGGGGACCGGGATCCGCCTCCTCCCGGCCAGGTACTGGCCGGTGAGGGATTTTTCGCAGCGGGCGATCTCCTCCGGGGGGCCGGTGGCCACCACGTACCCCCCGTGCAGCCCCGCCCCGGGGCCCAGGTCCACGATGAAGTCCGCCTGGCGCATGGTCTCCTCGTCGTGCTCCACCACGATCACCGTGTTCCCCAGATCCCGGAGGCGCTTTAGGGTGGCCAAAAGCCGCTGGTTATCCCGGGCGTGCAGGCCGATGGAGGGCTCGTCCAGGACGTACAGCACCCCGGTGAGCTGGGCCCCGATCTGGGTGGCCAGCCGGATCCTCTGGGCCTCCCCCCCGGCCAGGGTGTTGGCCGACCGATCCAAGGTGAGGTAGTCCAAGCCCACGTCCACCAGGAAGGACAGCCGGGCCCGCACCTCCTTCAGGATCTGGTGGGCGATGAGCTGCTCCCGCTCGGCGAGCTCCAGCTCCTGGAAGAACCGGAGGGCCTCCCGGATGGACATGCGGGTGACCTCCCAGATGTTCTTGCCGCCCACGGTGACCGCCAGGGCCTCCGGCCTGAGCCGGGCCCCTTTGCAGGCCGGACAGGGCAGGGCGGACATGTACTGGGCTACTTCCTGCCGCACTTCCTCCGAGGTCGCCTCCCGGTAGGTGTGTTCCAGGGCCGGGATCAGGCCGGAATAAGGGCGGTGGTAGACCCGGGTGCGGCCGTAGGTGGTGGTGTAGGTGAACGCCACCTGCTCTCCCTTGGTGCCGTAGAGGAGGATGTCCAGCTTCTCCTGGGGCAGCTCCCCAAGCGGCAGGTGTGGGTCGATGTCGTAAGCGCGGCACACCCCGTCCAGCACCGCCCACAGCCAGCGAGATTTGGAGCCCGCCCAGGGAAGGAGGCCCCCCTCCCGCAGGGACTTGCGCCTGTCCACCACCAGATCCGGGTCCACCACCATCTGGACCCCCAGGCCGTCACAGACCGGGCAAGCCCCGTAGGGGGAGTTGAACGAAAACAGGCGTGGCTCCAGCTCCTCGATGGAGATTCCGCAGGTCGGGCAGGCGAAGTGCTCTGAGTAGAGCCGCTCCTCCTGGCCCATGATCTCCACGATCACCAGCCCCCCGCCGTGCTTGAGGGCGGTCTCGATGGAGTCGGCGATGCGGGGGCGTTTGCCCTTCGCCACCTTGATCCGGTCCACCACGATCTCGATGGTGTGCTTTTTCTTCTTGTCGAGCTGGATGTCCTCGTACAGGGTCCGGAGAACCCCGTCCACCCGCACCCGCACGAACCCCTCTTTTTTCAGCTCTTCGAATACGTGCTTGTACTCGCCCTTCCGGCCCCGCACCACCGGGGCCATGATCTGCACCCGAGTCCCCTCAGGGAGGGCACACACCTGGTCGATGATCTGCTGGGCGGTCTGGCGTTCGATGGGCCGGCCGCACTGAGGGCAGTGGGGCTTCCCGATCCGGGCGTAGAGGAGCCGGAGGTAGTCGTAGATCTCGGTCACCGTGCCCACGGTGGAGCGGGGGTTGTGGGAGCGGGCCTTCTGGTCGATGGAGATGGCCGGGGACAGGCCCTCGATGAAATCGACGTCAGGCTTCTCCATGAGCCCCAGGAATTGGCGGGCGTAGGCCGAGAGCGACTCCACGTACCGCCGCTGGCCCTCGGCGTAGATGGTGTCGAATGCCAGGGAAGACTTTCCCGAGCCGGAGATGCCGGTGATCACCACCAGCTTGTTCCTGGGGATCTCCAGGTCGATGTCCTTCAGGTTGTGTTCCCTGGCCCCCCGGACGATCAATTTCTCCATAGCGGTTTTAAAACGCGCTTCTCCCCCTCGATTTAGGCACTATGACCCCACCCAATCATACCCCTGGCCCCCGCGCGGAGCCAGCTCCCCCGCGGGGCAGGGGGCCGGAGTTTGGGAGGTGGGGATGAACCCCGACCCCAGGCCTCAGGGGGCGGAAAGGGGAGGAGCTGAAAGCGAGACCTGCATTACCTCACCTGTGATGTACACCGGTTCGAGCCCCAGCTGGAGCTTGAAGGTTCCTCCCCAGCGGCCCAGGGATTCCCCGTAGATGTCCTGGACCTCGACCTCTCCCCTAGGCTGGATCCAGACTGCCCCTTGTCTGAGCCAAGGGTCCTGCCACAGCACGGAAACCTCCCCTGCCGGGCCGAAGAAGCGGAACCAGCTCACCCCCTCCTCTTCCCAGCGCCCGATCAGCTCCGCTTCCCGCAGGCGGGCTGCCAGCTCCCGATAGGCGAAGAAACTTAATTTCTTCACCCCGGCACCCCGGTCGTAGGGGCCGAACCCGTCGTATATCAGTCCTGCTTGATCGAAGAAGCCCACCCCGGTGCCCTCATAGCGGGGCTCCACCAAAAAGGTCCAAAAGGTCTTTTCCACCCCCAGGGAGTAAAGGAGCACGAACCGCTTCACCAGGTCCGCGGCTTGTTCTTCCTCTGATTGAAAAATTTCTCCTACTTTCCCTGAGTAAGTGGATGTCTCGCTGCACCAGATCGGCCGGCCCTGGTAGCCGAATTCCGCCAACACCCGGCGCAACTTTCCCACGAGCTCCTCCCCGGTGCGATAGGTTTGGGCGGATGGGAGCCGGGGGTGGGGCTGGGCCAGGCCGTAGTAGTGAAAGTTGTAGACATCGATCCACTCCCCACCCCCGGCGGCGAGGAACCGCCGCAGATACGGCTCCAGTGCCCAGTCGCCCATCTCGGGGCCGTCCAGGAGGCCCCCCATGACGACGGTGCAGTCCGGACAAGCACGTCTGATGCCGGCAGAGATTATCTGCACCCGCCGGGCGAACTCCTCCGGCGAGCAGGAAGTGCCCCAGCCGCCGTTCTCCTCGTTTCCGATCTGCCAGTAGCGGATCGGGGCCCCGACCTCCTTGACCCCCGGACCGGTGGTGAAATAGGCCACAATTTCTGCCACCGAGGCGCTGGCCTGGGGGGGTACCTCGCCGGCCCAGAAGGTGGGGATTGGGGTCACGCCCCGTTCGATGAGCCCCCGCATGCGGGTGCGGTCCCGGGGCCGGGCTTCCGGCGGGCCCTGAGGGCCGATGTAAAGCCCATAGATCACATAGTCCACGCCCAGCTCGGCTAGGTAGTGGAACTCGTCGGGGGACATCCCCCCGGAGATCCCGAAGAACCCGGGTTCCCTGGCAAGGCCAGTAAAAAAGACCAGGGTACACAAGCCAACCGCCACCAGCTTCATAGCCCACCTCCTCACCGGCATTTACACTTCTGCAGGACGGCGGGATACACTGGGTTTGGCTGGATGGGGTTAATGAGTTAGCTTGAAGCATCATGGGCTACCGCTATTTGGTGTTGGGTGTAGGAAGACAAGGGATGGCTGCTGCCTACGACCTCGCCCTGCTGGGGGAGGCCGAAGTGGTCGTGCTGGCAGACGTGCGCGGGGAAACTGCTCGGATGGGAGCAGCCCGGGTGAACTCCCTCCTCGGGCGAGAGGTGGTCCGACCCCAAGCGGCCGACGCCGGGGACCTGCTCCAGGTGAAGCGGTTACTCATCGAAGCAGACGGGCTCCTCTCGGCGGTCCCCTATCGGTTCAATTTGGCCCTCACCGAGGCCGCGATCGCCAGCGGGAGCCACATGGTGGACCTGGGCGGCCACACCGGGATCGTGCGGCGCCAGCTCGAGCTGGACGGGCCCGCCCGGCGGGCTGGGGTGACGGTGGTCCCGGACTGCGGCATGGGCCCGGGGATGAACATCACCCTGGCCCTTCACGCCATGTCCCTCCTGGACGAGGTGGAGGAGGTGCGGATCTACGATGGCGGTCTCCCCCAGCGCCCAGAGCCCCCCTGGAACTATTCCCTTTTGTTCAACGTGGAGGGGCTGATAACCGAGTACGACGGGGAGGCTTTTTTCATCAGGGACGGGGAGGTGATCCCGGTGCCGGCCCTGTCCGAGCTCGAGGAGCTAGAGCTTCCCCCCCTGGGCCGGCTGGAGGCGTTCGTCACCTCGGGGGGCCTGTCCACCATGCCCTGGAGCTATCAGGGGAAGCTCAAGGTGCTGGAGAACAAGACCCTGCGCTATCCGGGACACTGCCTGATGGTGCGGGGCCTGCGGGAAGCGGGGCTGTTTTCCCAGGAGCCGGTGGAGGTGGGGGGCTGCGGGATCCAGCCCCGGGCGCTGCTGGCCCGCCTGTGGGAGGAACGGTTGCCGCAAGACAAGGAGGACGTGTGTTTGATCCACGTGCTGGTCCGGGGGAGGAGGGGAGGGGCTCCGGCGGAGGCCAGGGTACAGCTCGTCGACTACTACGATGGGGCCACCAGGTTTTCCGCCATGGAAAAGCTCACCGGCTGGCACGCGGCCATCGTGCTTCAGCTCGCGGTGCGGGGGGAGCTTCCCGCAGGGGTCATCCCCATCGATCGGGCGTTGACCCCGCAGGCGTTCCTGCCCCAGGCCGGGGCCCGCGGCTGGTGTGTTCAAGCTGAAATCGCGTGAAAGGAGGCAAAGGTGTCCGAGGTGAAGGACCGGGTACTCGCGACGCTGAGGGAGCTGGGGCGGCCGGCTCGGCCAGGGGAGATCGCCCAGGCCGCTGGCTTGACAAAGGACGAGGTTTCCAAGGCCATCAAGGAGCTGAAGAAGGAAGGGAAGATCACTTCCCCCAAGCGGTGTTTCTACGCCCCGGCAGAGTAGGGGGCCTGCCCCCGGGGCTTTACTTGCCAGCTTGGGAGAGGGTTTGGGCATTAGCCGGCACTATTCCTGGGGGCAAAGTGGGCAGCCCCCTTGAGGGCACCCGGTCTGGGGAGGGGGCGCGGCCGCTACCACCATACTTTGTCCCCGTCCCCGAGGGCGTACTTCGGGGGGGGGACCTGGTCCATATTTTATACAGGCTCCCCTCTATCCGGGGCCCCTCACCTAGGGTGGGGCCCGAGCCTGAGAGCCGCTGAGCTATACGAGCAGTGGCTGCTGTGAGGCGGGTGGCAAGTGCCGCCCCCGCTGCGTGCGCTATTGCACCGCCCAAGCCAGTTCGAAGCCGGTCCAAGCTTGCCGCTTTCACCTCCGCCCCGCCACACCTCGAACTTCTACCTTGGCGGCTCCTTAGTGATCTAAATTACAGTTCACTTAAAGTAGCCTACATTACAGACAACACCCCTCCCAACCTGCTATCATGCTGCTAAGAGAAGGAGGTGGGAAGGATGGCACGATGTGGTGTCAGCTTATTGCTGACGGCTTTGATTGGAGTCCTGGTTCCCGTCATGGCGCAGCAGATCCAGGATTTGGAGCTTGACTGCGTAAAACCTGTGTACATCATCGCGGACGATTTCAATCGGGATTCATATCCTGACTTGGCCCTGGCCTGCCACTCTTGCAATACGGTGGTGGTGGTCCCCAACCTGGGCCCAGCGGGCTCTCCCTGTGCCCAGTTTGCCGGTGCAGTTACTTGGGAGTTGGAGGACGCCCCTACTGCACTTGCGAGCGGCTATTTCCTCGATCCGCCAAGCGGCCAGAACTTTCCTTATTACACCGTGTTCCCCAATGTGTTGGCAGTTACCCAATATCGGCCGGGATTGATCAGGTTCTCACCGCTGGATCCCCGCAATTCCTTCTCGGCGTTTAGAAACTCCCCTGCTCCCATCGAGGTGGAGGTTGTCTCCACGTTTGCCACTTTCAACCACGTGCTAACCGCAGATTTCACCAACGACGGGGCCTTGGAGGTGGCGGTACTGGATGGGCTGACCCCCAAGATCGGCATTTATCTTGGTAGTCGCTCTGACCTGAGTCCGGCGGTTCCGGGGAGCCCGGGGGGGAGCTCGGTAGGAGCCCCGGTTTCCCTCACCCTCCCACTTTCGGCCCAGCGAGCGCATTTCATGGCCACGGGAGATTTCGATCGGGATGGCTACCTGGATTTGGTGGTCGCAGCTGATGGCAAAATCATGTTTTTCCGGAACCAGTTCACTCCTGGAGGGACGCTGGGATTTGCCCCGCCCCCGCAGAATGTGTTTCCCCGCGCCACCCCAGAAGTGGTGGTGGGGACCCAGGTGGTGGGCTTGGCTGTAGCGGACTTCGACCGGGATGGCTACCTGGACGTCGCGGCTGTAGACCCCGAGTTCGGTGCCCTTTCCATATTGATGAACCGAGGGGGATGTTGGGAGTTTCAGATGGTAGCCCGCATCAAAATGGAGGGAGAGCCGGTGTTCATCGTGGCCTTTGACTGTGATCGTAACGCTCTGATTGATTTAGCGATCGCTGAGCGAGCCACTGACCAGGTGACCATCGTGCTCAATCGACTGCAGAACCTGCGAGACATTTCTCGCCCTGACCTCTGTGATCGGACAGTGCCCTCCCCTGAAAAGGTGGATGATACTGAGCTCTTCGTCACCTTCTCCTTCCCTGTCGGGCCTCAGCCGGTAGGGCTGGCGGTAGCAGATTTCGATCAGAACGGAATTTCTGATCTCGCCGTGGCCCTCAATGGGGGAGGCCCCCCGGGGACGGACCCTGCCGCTAAGGTGATCTACAACCCTTGTTGCTGTGCCATTTGCGACAAGGGCACCTCCTGTTGTGGTGAAGCAGAGTCCGAACTCGAGCGCTGCCCCGAGGAAGTAGGAGGGGCCCCAAAAGGGTAGAGCTGGGGCCCGAGGAAGAGGTTCCGGGTCCCAGCGAAGTGGACAGTGAGGAGCCCCCTCCGACCCCAGACGCGCAGGAGTTCGAACTCAAGTTGTTGGGAGCGGAATTAGTCGAAAATCAGGGAGTGGGCGACGAGTGGCTCCTCACAGCCGTGGTTTCCGAACGTGAGACGAAACTCGATCTCACACAGTTGCCCCAGCTCCTTTACTCAGGCCCCGTCAGGGAACTAGAGATCATCTTCAGGGCCGTGGAGAGAGACGCCGCTCAGGATGATGTGGGAGAAGCGATCTTCCGCCTCACCCCTCCCTGGGTTGCCGGGGCCAGTGAGGTGGAAATCGTAGTGTATGAAGACGGCCAGGAAGGCAATGCGCAAGCTCGCTGGCAGCTCCGGCTGGGAGTTGTGGAAATCCAGCCGGGGGGGAGCTCCGGGGAAGCTACGATTCTTCCTCCACCAAATCAGACCTCTGGGGAACCTGGGACCTTGGTGGGCAGTTGGTTGGGCACTTATAGCCTGCCTCCCCTCGGTTTTAGCCTCATTGGGGCTGGTGACCTGGACGGCGACGGGTTCGCTGACCTGCTCGCGGCGAGTCCTCGTTCCTCCCTGGTCTCCTTGTTTGCCGGCCGCGGGGACGGACGGTTCGAGGCCTTGGGAGAGGTTGGGGTAGGGGTAGTGCCAGAAAGGCTGCTGGTGGCCGACTTCAACGGCGACGCCCTGGGAGACATAGTTGCAGTGGCCTGGGCAGACCGAAACGCCAAGCTCCTCCTCTCGCGGGGACAGTTCCAGCTGGCTCCAGCCATTTCCATAGGTATTCCCTATGGAGCTTGGGATGTGCAGGTGGGGCAGCTCAACGATCACCTGGGCTGGGAGTTGGTGTGGTTTACCCAGCGCGGACCCGTGGTGTGGAGCTTCACCCGTCAGGGGCAAGTGATGGAATGGATGCACCCACCAGCTGGCCTTTCCTTCGTGATGCTGGTGCCACCTCCGTATGTGTGGACCGATGTCAATGCCGATCGGAGCTTAGATCTCGTCTACTACTCTCACAATCCGGGTGAACTCTACCTCCGGTGGAGGGGAGAAACCGATCTTCTGATTGGGTTCACCCCCGATCAAGTCCCCCTTCACCACTTGGTAGCAGCTGATGTTGACGGTGACGGTATGCCAGATATCTTGGGTTTAGGCAGCCAGGGTGAAGTCTACATTTGGAGGTTGCATGCGCCCTGATACCAGGAAGGATGGGATAGGGAAGCCGGGCCGGTGGTTCTGGCTCCTGGTGTTGCTACTTTTTACGGTGGACGTGGCAGCAGCTCATATGCGGTACGGCCTGGGGACACCGCGACTCGATGGTTGGTGTCGCCTACCCTGGGGGGTAGTGTGTGCCTATGGGGCAGCTGTGGAAGGGGACCGGGGCGGGCTGGTCCTCTATCCAGCTCCCAGTCCCCCCGGTACTGGTTTCCAGATCTCCATCCGCGATATTCCTGGTCCGGCGGTGCTTTTTGTACTTGAAAGCGCCCATGAGGGAGGATGGGTTCAAGTGTCCTGCGGAGAGGGAGACTGGGAAAGCATTTCCATCCCCCAAGCAGGGCAGTGGTGGCTGGCTGTGGAGGACTTCCCCTCCGCAGGGGTACTTCGGCTTGAGCTCGGCCCCTACGCCGATGAGCTTCTTATCAGCTCAATCTACTACCGCTGTACACCGACAATCTCTCGTCCTTCTCCAGTTAAATGGGGGTGTTGGGAGGAGTTTCTCGGAGGGATGGTGGTAGGGGCGATTGTGGCGTGGTTACTGGTTTGGGTGTGGCAGAATGGGTAGGGGGTGATGTGGGAGGGATCAACCTCAATGGGGTTGTGAACTAGGTCAAGGACGTCAAGGAGGTGTGATATGAGAAGAGCCATTGGGTTGTGTGGCGTACTGGTGGTCGCTGCTACTTTGGGACTGCTGGGGGGGCCGACCATCCAGGATCTTGCGTGGGACTGTATTCTCCCTAGCTATGTGATTGCAGGGGATCTGAACGGTGACGGGTGGGATGACATCGCGCTAGCTTGCCATTCTTGTGACACTATTTTGGTTGGGCTGAATCCCACCCGGGCCCCGTGCCCTATACCCTGGCCTGCTCCCAAAGCTTTTGTGCTCAACGATTCCCCGGTGGCCCTGGCTTGGGGGCTGTTCGGGGGAGGGGTAGGGCCATACTACATCCAAGTGGTGGGGGGTACTCAGTACCTTCCAGCCTGGACCGCGTTCAAGGTCAGCGGGTCCTCCGCCTCTTTGAGTCAGCTGCCCGCGGTGACGGTTTCCCACCTCACCGTAGGTGACTTCGATGGCAACGGTAGCTTGGACGTTGCGATCCTGGACCCCCTGGGATTCAAGGTGCTGTTTCCCCAAGGTGGGGGAGGTCCAATAGACCTCTCCGCCCATGTCCAACCCGGGGAGCCAGCGTTCATCGCCACTGCCGACTTCGACCGCGATGGGGATTTGGATCTGGTCATCTCCAGTGGCACAAGTCTCCTTTTCTTCGAAAACGATGGCTCGGGCATGTTTAGTTTGAAACTAACCAAGGCCATCGGCCTTTCCCTCCGGGCGATTGCCATCGCCGACTTCGATGGGGACACAGACGCGGACCTGGCAGTGGTGGACCCGCAGTTTGGAGCCTTGGCCACCCTGGAGAATGAGGGCTGTTGGGAGTTCAGCATCACCGCCCGCATCAAAATGGACCAGGGGCCGGTGTTCGTGCTCCCCTTTGACTGTGATCGCGATGGTGATAACGACCTGGCTGTGGCAGAGTTCGACGGAGACTTCGTTTTGATAGCGCGGAACAACGGGCGCGGCAGCTTTTCGGTGGACTTGCTGTTCAGGGTGGGAGACAGTCCGATCGGGCTTGCGGTGGGAGATTTTGACCGCAACGCTATTCCGGACCTAGTGGTGGCCCTTTACGGCGGGGGGCCAACTGGGACCGGGCCAGCAGCCCAGATAATCTACAACCCTTGCTGTGCCACCGACGACTGCACTGGGACTGCTCCGTGCTGTGATCAGCCGCTGCCACCGCCAGGCTGTGAGGATCGTCACCCATAGTGGAGGAGACCAGCCCTCCACCGACAGCGAACGCATGGGGGGCCTGGGCGCTGTTGCCCCCGGCCCCCCTTCCTTTGTGGGGAGGTCTCCTGCTGGTAAAAAAGAGGCTGCTGGACATGTTGCCCACTGGCTCTGCGAGACTGAATGAGCGGACCTTCGGCAAAGCGGGAAGCGCCCCGTGGAATGTCTCCGAATATAAGAGCATCTCAGTGCTTCCTTGAGAAACGAACTTTGGAAAAGAGCGAAAGATGCTGTGGGGAGCCCCGTTCACACCGCGAGAGGAACTTCTTGAGGGCCCCACGCTCGTGGGGGATCTTCTCCCCCCTGTCTGACCATCCCCCGCTCGTCTTCCACCACCGCAAACGTGTACCGCTTGCGGCAATCGAACGCGACATACTCCATAGGCGCGCTCCCTCCCTTTTTATTTGCAGCAGGCTAATCCCCGGGGAGCGCATTAGTAACATTCGTAACCGGTGCGCTATCCAAACTGCCGGGGAGGTCTATCCAATGGGGCTATCAAGTGCCCCAGTTGCCCTCCCAATGGACATGGTCTCTGCGTTAGCAGCCGATGTCCTTACCTCCTTCAGTTGCCTTTGGGCAAGCTTTTCGTATCTGAGGAATCTTCAGCCACTATTGGAGTTTTACTTGAACTTAGCAAGGAAGTCGTCTATGGAAACAGCAGGGAAACTTTGGATCTTCACTGTGCCCCGCGCCGCCAGCTCCACCGACATCCTGGCCACCGAGGCGGGATCAGGGGCTTCCACGATGGTCACGAAATCGTAAGGGCCAAGCACTGCGTACTGATGAAGCACGCGCACGCCGAACTCCTCGATCTCCCGGTCAACCTCCTTCACCCGCTCCGGCCGCTCCTTGAGGGTGGCAGCCCCCTTCTCCGTTACCTGACTGAGGAGCACGAATACCATCACCCACCTCCTAGGCAGGATTATAAACCTTTACAAGTTCCCTCGAGCGGCGGAAGGTGGCCGAAGCTCCGCTTAGTCAACCCGTAAGCCTCGAAGAATGCCATCTTCTCTTCTCCCTCCAGCTGGATCAGGGGATGAGCCAGAAGCCCATCACCTGGAAGTGGTGGTCGGAGGCGAACGCCTCCTCGATCCTCTCCTTCTGCATCACGACTGGGCATCGTCTTCCACGGCCAGCGTGGCCCAAGCCCCGGTGTCCACGAACACCTTGACCTTAGCCTTGGCCTCGGCCACCTTCGCGGTCCTTTTCGGAGTGGATCGAGACCAGGTAGTCATCGTGCCTCTCTGCTAGGTTCTCCTTACCGACCTTCCCTGCCAGGCCCAGGATCCCCAGGGCGGGGTCCTCCTCAGGCGGGATGACCTCCTCCAGGTAGCTGGCGATGCTCTCCCTGATGAGCTGGGACTTGGAGCCCCGCCGGACTTTGGCTAGGTGCTCCAGCAGCCGATCCTGCTCCTCGTCCAAATACACCTGAATTCTCGCCTTCCACCTGGGGATCTGGGTGAGAGCCAGCCTGAGGAGCATCGTCCCTGGGGTGAAGAAGGGGATGAAGCTCAAGAGGCGCACCCAGGGGAGGTCCGGTCCCTGGATGATCGGCCCGATGAGCATCATCGGGAGGGCGGGCAAGAGCCCGATGAGGCCTTGGAGTTGGCTCCCGAATTGGAAATGCTCCATCCCCCCCGGGCCTACCGGGGTTCCCCTCTCCCCAACCGGGCCAGGGCCCGCCACCCGGCGGGCAGGAGCAGGGCCGCGAGGGCGAGCTTCACCGCATCCCCGGGGCTGAAGGGGAGGGGGATGGAGATCCGGGCCATGAGCGCGGTGAGGAGGCTTCCACCAACGATCGTCGCCACATCATAAAGCAGCTTGGCCCGGGGCTTCACAAAAGCAGGCCTGAAGACATCCGCGAAGACCATACTATGCACCTCCAAGGTATTGTGGGGCTACGTTTACCCGGGATTGCAGCGGGACTCAACCCTGAACCGGTGGACCTCCGCGATCACCTCCCGATAGGCATAGAACAGGGCCGTCCTCGCCCCGCGTTCCAGGGCCTGCCGGAAGCGGCGCAGTCTCTCCTCGGGGTCAGCCGTGGCCGGGTAGCAGACGAACTTCCCGGTGAAGAAAGGTGAGACGCCCTCCACCCCATGGCGCTGGGCGTAGTAGACGATCACCCGCATCCAGTTGGCATCCAGGGGGGCTATGAATGGCTCGTGGAAGTAGGGGTTCCCTTCTCTGGTCCCCTCCCAGGTGAAGACCTCGGGCTGGCTCAGCCAGGTCTCGGTGATCCAGGTCTCCTTCCCTTGCGCCCCGGCAAAGGCGATCGCCTCATCCACCACGTTGCCCTCCCCCAGCCAGCCCCGATAGTCCTCATAGAGGCCAGCCGGGCTGTAGAGCTGGAAAGCCACAATGTCCACCTCTGGAAGGAGGGCGAACTGTCGCGCCAAAGGCAGCTCCTCGGTGTTCACCGCCGCGATGACCCTAGTCTCGGGATGGATGCGCTTCGCAAGGGCAGCCACCTCTCGGACCAGCTCGAGCCACTGCTCATCGGAGATCCTGAAACTCTCATTTCCGGCCGCTACGACCCTCTTCTCCATGGTGATCGGCTCGGTGACCACCGCGTAATAATTCGGCCGATGCCTCCCTACGAACTCCTCGGTGAACTCAAGCTCAAGGTGCCTATATCCCTCCAAGGAGGGGATGGGGACCACGCCCACCATGTAGGCCACCATAAGCTTCAGCCCTTGGGCCTGGATCCGGGCGATGAGGCATCTTAGCGTTCCCGGTAGCGCGCGTAGTGGCAGGGGGAGATCGAGATTCTTATGCAGTCCACACCGGTCTCCTTAAGCACCTCTAGGAAGCGCCGGTCCATCTCCTCGTCGGTTTTGGTGACCACCCGCTCGCTGGCCACGATGTGGTGGGCGCAGAAGCTCATCGGTCTGAATTCCTCGGGCCTCCACTCCGCAAGTTTCTCATCAAGCCAGGCGTTCACCTCCTCATACCAAGCCCGGGCCTGCGGCGGGACCTCCGCCGAGCTGCGCCCGCGGACCTCCTGGATGATCTCCCGGTAGGCGTGGAAGACCTGGGTGCGCCTCCCCTCCTCGAGAGATCTCTTCCAAGACGAGATGTCCGCTCCCAGGGAGGTGTAGAAGCTTGTGCTGTAGTCGACAAAATATTGCACGTGGAAGGGGCTCACCGACTCGAACTCCAGCCTTTGAGCCCAGTAGACCACGGCCTCCTGCCAGCGGGCATCCAGGGGCTCACGCCACGGGAGGTCGAGCTTCTCCAGAACTTTGGCGTACTCACCTTCGTGGAGCCAGCCGGCCATCGTCTCGAAGGTGAACGGCTCGTAGCCCTCGGGGGTGAAGGCCGGGCCGTGATAGGCCCAGCCGCCGTCGGAGAGCCAGGTGTCGGTGCTCCATAAGGTCTTGCCCCTGGCACGGGCGTAGCGGGCCATCTCCTCCACCCGCGCCCGATAAGAGGGGTAGATCAGCTCCACCAGGTGCACCGCGACGATGTCCACATAGGGGCTGTCAACGGCGGCCTTGAACTCCTCCACTTGATGGTCGTAGACCGGCCCGGTAAGCATGACGATCTTGGTCCGGGGGCTCACCTCGTCCAGCCACCTTCGGATCTGGGGGAGCATTTGAAGTAGGGCCCGCCAGCCGGTCGGCCCCGGCGGAAGCTCGAGGTACTCCGGCCGGTAACGGGCGACCACATCGTAGATGAAGGCCTCCCTCTTCTCCAGCTCCTTCTCGAAGGCATCGGGGGCTTTGGGGTCGATGTGGAGGTACTCCGGCCCCATCACATCGTGGCGGATCAAAAGCTCAAGGCCATGCTCCCGGATCCGTTGGAAGATCAGATCGTAGTTCTCCCTGATAGCGGGGTCTTCGGGATAGCGCATCATCACCTTCACGTAATCCACGCCCAGCTCGGCGAACAGATCGATGAGCCCCAGGCTTATCTCCACGTCCCAGAAGGCGAAGGGGTCGGCGGGGAGATCGTTGAAGGCCGGCTCCTCAGGTGTCCCCTGGCGATAAGCCTCGGGAAAGGTGGCCACGAAGGGGTTGGCGGTGATGAGGTGGGCCCCGAACTCCATGGGATGGAACTCCTCGGGGGGCTGGGCCAACTCCTCCAAGAAGCGATCCCACGCCTTGTACCACAGCAGGTATTCGTGGGGGACGTCGAGCCGGCGTGCCTCGGCCAGCTCCACGATCGTCTCATAAGTCTCAAACTCCGGGGCCAAGGCGTCGTAGACCCGCGAGACCCCGAAGGAGAGGCGAGAGGCGTCTTGTCCCATGAAGCCGCCGTGGACGGGGTAGATGAAGACGATGTCCCGCTCGGAGAAGAACTCGTCGGCGTGCCGCAAGAACGCCCGTTGCTCCTCCCGACTCAGCTCCTGAGTGAACGCTCCCAGCGGCGTCCGGGTCGTCCCCGCCCAGTCGATGAAGGCAAACAGGGGGATCTCGCCGAGCCTCCCCCGAACTTGAGCGACGATCTCCTCCCACCTTTCAGCGTCCAATTCCCGATTTCGGACCTCCTCCACCGTGGGGGAGGCGGTCACAAAATCCAGCGGGGGAGGGGCGAAGGGCAGCTCCACAACCGTCCACCAGGTGCCCACGTAGATGGGCCGTCCCAGTTGCTCCCCGTGCTCGTGCAGGGCCTCCACGACCCCCGCGGCCGCCTCGAACGCCGCCCGCACCGCCGGATGGTGCGGGTCTCCTGTGACCTGATGGAAGAGGCGCGCCTGGGTGAAGAGCATGTCCACAAAGAGCGCGTCCACGCCGGCCTCGATCTGCCTCCTCGCCCAGCTCAGGAGGAGCTCTTGGAAGACGGGGTGGGTGATGTCGGGGAAGTAGCCGCCCTCGCCCGTGCCCCCCTGCTCCTGGGCGAACCTCTGGAACTCCTCCTTAAGCCAAGCAATCCCCCACTTCGTCGGGTCGAGGGCCATTTCCCAGGTCTCGCTTTCGGGATACACACGACCCGTGATGGGGTTGTGCTCCTGGAAGTTGATCCTTTGGGCCCCTACCGAGCCGCAGAGGATGGCTTCGGGCAGCTCCTCCTTGATCCGTGAGAGCGTCTCCTCCAGTTGCTGGTAAGTATGTCCGGCAAGGTATTGGGGATGTGAAGGAGGCAGGGTTTCGGGGGTGGGAGTCCAGCGCCACCAGACTCTAAAGATGAAGTCCGGCCTCGTTTCTCGCAGGATCGTAAGGAGCTCCTCCCAGGTGCGCACTCGGGAGGGATGATAGAGTCCGTCGGTGATGCGCTGGTAGAGGATGGCCACCTCGACCTGGCTCATCCGATCTTCTGTGTGGGCCGCCGGAAGCAAGCCCTCAAGCGCAAGCCCTCCCGGGCCGGAGATGTCTTGAAAGGCCTCTAGCAGGACGATCCCTACGAGCAAGAGGCCGAATGCAAGGAAGATATTTTGTATCATAGAATCTTCACCTCACACTGAATCGTCCGATTACTATTATGCGAAACTTCATCAAGTCCTGCCCCGAACTTCCTCGATCACCCTCTGAAACTCGCGAAAGGCCAGGGTCCTCCCCCCTGAGCGAGGGCCTCCCGGAAATCTGCCAAGTATGCAGCAGTCGGCACCTGCCGGCCGCCCTCAAACTCCCAGATGTCATACCCCGAATAGAGCACGAAGTAAGAGGTGAACCAGGGCTCGATCCCCAGAAGATCGTTCCTCTGCGCGTAGTAGGCCATCACCCTCAGGAAGCGGGCGTGAACCTGCGTGCCTGAAGCGGGGGTCGCAGACGATGAACCTCTTCACCTCGGGGACGCGTCTCCGCAGGGCCGCCTCCACCTCCCTCCAGGTGGGTTTCCTGAGCCCGAGCCGCGGGTTCTCCAGGAAGGGGATCGCGGCGATCACCGTGGCCCCGGGCTCGGCCCCGGCCCCTCCCCGGCCCGCTTTCCCGCGGGCCAGCTCCACGATCGTCCCGTAGGTGCGGAACTCCGGGGCCAGGGAGTCGTAGACCCGCGAGGCCCCGAAGGAGAGGATCTCGGCGTCGTTCCCCATCCAGCCCCCGTGGACGGGGTAGACGAAGACCACGCCCCGCTCGGAGAAGAACGCATCGGCCAGCCTCAGGAACTCCCGCTGCTCCTCCGGGGAGAGAACCTGGCTGAACTGGCCCAGGGGCGTCCCCGTCGTCGAGGCCCAGTCGATGAAGGCGAGGATGGGGATGTCGCCGTGGATCCGGCGGATGGCCGCCAGCCTCTCGTCCCACCTCTCCCCGTCGAGGCTCAGCTCGCGGACCTCCCGGGCCGAGGGGCTCACGGTGACGAAGTCCAGGGCGGGCGGGGGATGGGGGAACATCGCCGCCGTCGCCCAACTGCCCACGTAGATCCGTTTGCCCCTTGCGGCGCCGTATTCATGGATCCAGTCCACGATCCTGTGGATGGCCTCGTAGGTCTCCCGCACGGCGGGGTGGTCCATGTCCCCGGCGAGCCGGGCCAGCATCGCCGCCTGCCTGAAGAGCATGTCGATCCAGATGGCATCCGCCCCGGCGTCTATCTGCCGCGCGGCCCAGCTCAGGAGGAGCTCCTGGAACCCGGGATCGGTGAGGTCGGGGAAGTAGGCCGCGGCCCCCGCGGGGTCGTACAGGGCACAGTCCAGGTCCCGGGGGACCCAGAAGTGGGTCTTCCCGAAGCGGCACTGGAGCTCCTCCTCCGACATGGGCAGGCCCCATTTCCCGGGGTCCAGGGCGAGCTCCCAGGTTTGGGGATACCGGATGATCTCGCCGGTCTTGGGGTTCCAGACGGCCCTCCTCTGGACGATCTGGGCCGGGACCGCGCCCACGAAGACCAGCCCGGGGAGCTCCGCCTTGATCCGGGAGATGGCCTCCTCCAGGTGCTCGTAGCTGTAGCCGCGCAGCTCGCACCGCTCCCGGAGCCTGCCCGGGGGGAGATCCTCGCAGCGGTTGGGGCAGGGGACCCACCTCCAGAAGCCGCGGAAGACGAGCTGGGCGTGGGTCTCCTCCAGGATAGCGATCACCTCGTCCAGGTCCCGGACCCCATCGGTGGCCTGCTGATAGAGCACGGCGATCTCTACCCCGCCGAGGCCGTCCCCCAGGGCCGGGAGCGCACAGAGAACACACATCAGCCACAGCCGCATCCCCCGCCCCCCAGGAACCGGGTGAACTCGCCCCAGCCGGTGGCGTCCACCGGGATCTCGCGCCCGTCCCAGACGACCGTGCCCCGCCAGCGGATCACCGCCCGGCCCCAGACGTGCTCCGCCTCGGGGTCCCACCAGGACCCCACGGATACCCCCCAGCGGGCCGGGAAGTGGAGGAGCACCTCCCCCACGAGCTCCACCCTGCCCCCGTCGAACTCCCCCTCCAGGCGGAAGGCCGAGGGCTGGAGCCCCCCGTCGTCGCTGAAGGTGAACTCCTCCAAGACGAAGCTCTCCCCCTCCCCGGGGAAGGCGATCCTCGCCTGGTGCTGGAAGGGGACTGGGGGCTCGAGGGGGGAGGGGTTCTCGGAGTGGGCGAGCGTCAGGAAGAGCCCGTCCTGGAAGAGGTAGAGGCAGGAGAAGGACACCACGCGCCCCCGCCGGCCGGGTCCCCCGTAGGGCTCGATCCTGTGGGTGGCCCGGTCGAAGAGGAAGTGGCCCCGGGCGGAGAGGGAGCCCCTCCCGGGGATCCCGAGCTCGGCCCGGAAGGTCCCGATGTCCCAGAAGCCTCCCCACACATCGAGCCCCTCCACGCCGGTGTAGGCGCCGTGGACGATGTAGGGGCCGGAGAACTTCCCCATCCAGAACGTGGTCCCCAGGGCCCGGCCCACGAGCTCGAACCTAACCCCCTGCCCCGCCAGGGGCGCGATCCGATAGGTCCAGGTGCGCTCCTCCGGGTCGTAGGTCAGGGACTGGCGGTGGCGGCGGGCGGCGTCGAACTGGTACACGGTGGCCTTCCCCCCGGATTCCTCGTAGTAAAGGGGGCCCCGGAAGGTGGACAGGAGGTGCCAGCGCCCCCCGAGGAAGATCTTCGGGGAGAAGGCCCCCTCCCCGGTGAAGGGCAACCTCCCCTGGAAGAGGAAGGGCCTCCCCTCCCCCGTCCTCCCCACGGCCACCAGGATGAAGCAGCTCTGGACCCAGGCCGGATCGGGGATGTAGCTCAGGGTCCCGTCATCGGCGAGCCCGTACACCACCCCGATGGGGACGAAGTCCTCGATGGTGGGGATATCGGTTATCCCGATGTTGGAGGGGGCGAGCTCCCAGCCGGTGGCCGGGAAGACCATGGCCGAAACGGCCGCGGCGAGCATGAACCTCCGCATCTCCGCATCACCTCCGGGGAGTTTTTATCCGGACGCGAGGTCGAAATGGAACCAAAGGAGGGTAAACGAAAGGTCGAAAAGCGAACAAACCGGCCACAAGGGGGATATGTTCTTACGGGAGCCTATGGAGAGGAAAACCCTCGAGCGGATCAGGGCCGGGGATGGGGACGCGTTCGCCTCGCTGTTTCACCGCTACAAGGACCTGGTCTACCGGACCGCCTATCTCATGCTCGGCGACCCTTACGAGGCGGAGGACGTGCTCCAGGAGGTGTTCCTCCGGGTCCACCGGTCGCTCCATACCTACCGCCGGAGCGGGGGGCGTTCACCACCTGGCTCCACCGGATCACGGTGAACCAATGCCTCAAGCGGAGACGGAGGCGGCGGGTCGCCTCCGTGTCGTTGGACAGGCTCCTGGAGCGGAACCCCGGGCCCGCCGTCGAGCCCTTCGACCCGGAGCTCGCCGAGCGGATCCAGGGGCTCGTCCTGAGGCTCAGCCCCAAGCTCCGGGCGGCGGTGGTCCTCCGCTACTACTGGGGCCTCTCCTATGCCGAGATCGCCGCCACGCTCGGGATCCCGATCGGGACCGTCAAGTCCAGGCTGAACAAGGCTTTGAGGCTCCTGCGGGGGTGGCTGGAAGGGGGCGGATGAGATGGAGTGCAGGGAGGTACGGCGGCTGCTCTTGGATTACCTGGAGGGGGAACTGGGCCGCTCCGAGGCAGAGGCGGTCGGGGTCCATCTGGAGCTCTGCCCGTCGTGCCGGCGGGAGGCGGACGCGCTTCAGGGGACGCGGGAGCGGCTCGTGCGGGGCCTTAAGGCCGCGGG
>Ga0209426_1000236_pt1 | contig 76774 bp, 67 predicted proteins | sample Deesub1362B_J571_FD_187697 | JGI IMG/M metagenome (GOLD analysis project Ga0209426, IMG submission 187697) | Deep oceanic, basalt-hosted subsurface ecosystem from Juan de Fuca Ridge flank, Pacific Ocean, CORK Borehole 1362B_J2.571 (SPAdes)... ... | reverse complement strand
CCCTCGATACCCCCATCACTCCACCAACACCACCCACCAACGATAACACCTCACCACTACCCACTACCTCTATTCCTCCCCCACGCACCACCCGACTCAATAACATGTCCAAAAGACCCCTTTGAAGATAGGAGATGTCTTCGGAGCTGTGGAGCTCAAATGGCAAAATGGCAACACGCTTGACATCAGCACTATGTGCAGAAAAAGGAAGCAACAAAGCAGCAAATAATACCCCAAAAAACATTCTCACCTTCAAAAACCTATCTAGCATGACTACCCCCAATCACCTGCAATACAGGGCTTCTATCTTTTTATAGCGTAGCGAACCCTAAAGGCCTCGGCTACATTGTCATAACATAAAAGCCTGGTAACAGAATACCTAATCCGCACTGTTCACCAGCAGGAGACAATGCGGACTATCTCCTTGAAATAAAATGGGCTTTTGTTTTTGGACTATGTTGCATTTTTCCACAATGATCCTTCAGGCTCGAGAAAATCGATAGGGATCTCCCTCGAACCCTGGGGCTTCGGCCAGGCAGCCCCCCCGCTAGGCCCTCAAGAATTATCCGGGCTAGCAGGTTCCACCTCCATCATAATTCTCTCTCTGGACCGACGTCAAGGAAGGGCCGAAGCTTAGACCTTCATACCACCGGGCGCTGTGCCCGATCTCCTTCTTACTCAAAATAAAGACCTCGGTCCGGATTTAGAGCTAAGCGAAGGAAAATAGGCGAACCCACTGCCCGAGTAAAATCGAGCCAACAGCGGACACAAGAAATGTTACAACATGTATCCGAAGGCTTTACCCTTCGAAAAAACGAACCCTATAGGGTTCGGCTACAGAATCAGGGATACAGGATGTGGGGGTATGGGCCGGCTGATGTGGAAAACACTTATGGCCCCCTCTGCATGGAATGAGCGGCAACGGGACTAAGACCAAGGACTAAAAAAGGGGGATCCCGAATGGATCCCCCTGAGTCGAAATCGCTGCTCTCGAGCCCTTAGAAGGTGTAGAGAAGCCTCCAGAAGAGCTCGTAGGCGTCGTCGCCACCCGTGCTGAGACCGGTCACAGGGCTGATGTGATCCAGCCCGTCGTCAGCGATGAAGTAGGCGCCGACCAGATCCAGGCTCAGATGGTCGTAGATCTTGTACGTGGCCCGAAGGTCGATCTCGAACCCGAGGCCGTTGTCGTCGTTGTCCGCAGCGGCCAAGGCGAACTTATCCTCGTCCTCCGTGGCCCAGATGTAACCGGCAAGCAGATCGAGGAGCAGCTTCTTGGTCACCTGCCAGTCGGACTCCAGGCACAGGGCGGCCGTGCCACCGGGTGCCGTAGCGCCGTGATTCTGCACAGCCCATTGTCTTCCACCGGAGTAGAAGATCTCGAAGGGCGCGAACCAGGCATCTGGAGTGGACCAACGATCCCATTCTGGATCGTTGACATCAAAGGCATCTTCGTCGTTGCCGGTGAAGTACCAGCCCTTTAATCCGACCTTGAAGGGTCCGAGCTTCACGCCCGCACGGCCGATGAAGGCCCACCCGTTGGGATCCTGATCCGGGTTCTGAGCGTACCCGGGATGGGACTTGCTGACCATACGGTCGTTGTCGTCCATGCTGCCCCAGAAGTAGTTGAAGTGGAAGCGGGAGTAGAAGATCCCGGGGTTGATACTCACCCAGAAGCCGTGCCAGAAATAGTCTCCGTCAACGCCAACCAGATCCAAACGCCCGCCAAGAGGCCCGAGGTCGGCCACGTTGTCAAGCATCGTTGCCCCGTTGTGGCGCACATGGAGCCACTCGTGGTAAGTCCCGTACGAGAACCACTTGGCCAGGGCGCCCGTGGCCCGGATCCAGTAGTAATCCGAGTCATCGGAGTTCTGGGTGACGCCTGCACCCTCGTCCTGCTTCATCCAGGCCATACTCAGGTTGAGCATCCCCTTGACTACGGGCACGTCCACCCGGACCCCGAACCAGTCACCGTTGCAGCCATGCATGATGATGTCCGGGTCGATGACAAAGCCCTGGAGGCCAGCAGTGACCTTCACCGGGGTGCCGGGGATGTAGAACCAGATGTAGGCATGCTTCATGCGCCAGATGTCGGTACGGTCATCCCCGTGGGCACCCATATACCAGTCCTCGGTAAAAGAAACGGTGTCAAGTCCATCCAAATAGCTGGTGGACGCCGAATCCTGCCCCCATGTCCAGTTCCACTCGAACCCGATGGTCCCACCGTACTTACCCTCGTAGCTCGTGTCGAACCACCAACGGAAACGCTGGAACACGGACTGGGCATGATCATGGGTATCATCGTCGAAGTCCAGGACATTGTCCAACGTGTGCCCCTGGATCATGTACCAGCCGCGGAACTTGAAGTCCGGCGCGCCCAGGTACTTGCCAGCCGCCTGCGCAGGCAGCGTGAAGGCAAACACCAGAGCCGCCGCAAACAGCACCGACAGCACTTTTCTCATGGATGATCCTCCTTCACTTTGGTCTCCAATCTCTTAGGGGCCTTCTCCCTCCCAAGAGAGGCCCAGATTTCATCCTTTTTAAGACCTTTCATCACCTCCTTTCCCTTGTGTATCTCCGGGACTTGCTAAGCCCGGGCAGCCCCTCTTCCCGATGCCGGCCGGAAAGGAACCTCACTTCTATGCCCAATTCCCCAATTCCAGGTTCCTTCTCCAAAACGCAAAGACAAACCAGCCCTCGGGAACTTGGGCACCGCCGCTATTTTTAGCATCAGGATCTTCGGCTGTCAAGCGTTTTTTATTCCGAATACTCCGTCGAAGAGATCATTGCGAGAAACGGCGATAGTACCCCGCCTTGGCGGGCCGGGCGGGGCGAAGCGAAACGGCCGTCCCGCGATTTCGCGGGATCTGAGCCCAAAGGGCGAGTTTTTGAATTTGCAGTACAGCGAGGTCCGCCTATATTTGTGCCATATGGCATTAGCTTTGGCGGACTCGAAAAAATTTAGGATGTGAAGGACACCTCCTGACACGGACTATTTTCAACGTAACTGCCCATCTCACGCCTGGGCGTGGCACCCTCGAGGGATGAAAATGCTTACCCGGATGCGAAGATCAATGCCTTTATTCGGGGAGAGACGACTTCAGTTGCCCCCCATTTGGGAGGCTAAAGCCTCCCCTACCCAACCAAAAACAGATAGACGAAACGACGATATGGACGAAATAGACGAAAGACTATTTTCAACGTAGCATATTGTGATTATTCCCCGTCCATCACTCGCTCGGGATGGGTGTAGATGTCCATCTTTCCGCCCCGCACTGACCCCACCAGGGTCATCCCCACCCGGCATGCCACCTCCACACCAAGATCCGTGGGAGCGGAACGGGAAATGAGGACGGGAAACCCAGCGCGCGCCGCTTTCATGACTATCTCCGATGAGGCCCTCCCCGTGGTGAGGAGGATCTTGTCCCTGGCGGAGATCCCCTCCCTAAGCAGATGCCCCACGATCATATCCACGGCGTTGTGTCGGCCGATATCCTCACGCATAAGCAAGAGGTGCCGAGGTGTGGCCAAAGCGGCGCAGTGGGTCCCCCGCGTCTGGCGATAGAGGGGGGCCCTCTGGACCATCTCCCTCATCCTGCAGATCACCTCCTCGGCGAGGACCCGCACCGGACTTTCCTCCTCAATCGGTCCGATCTCCATGGCCTCCAGGGGCTGATAATAGAGGCTGGCGCGGCCGCATCCCGAACCCAGGGTGCGTTTGATGAAGGGGCGCTCATCCAGGATGTCTTCTCTGCGCAGGCGTACATGGACCACCCCCTTCTTCTCCTCCACCTCAAGAGACTCCACCTCCTCCATGGCGGATAGGAGCCCCTCAGAACGAAGAAACCCCAAAGCAAGCTCATCTTGATGGTGGCCGCAACAGAGCAGGGTTACCAGCTCCCTACCGTTTAGAAAGAGGATCAAGGGGACCTCTTGGATCAGGACCTTCTGAAGCCTCGTCCCCTTCCCTTGCCTCATTCTCCATAGACTCCGCTTCCGCACGAGCGTCATGGATCTCGCATCTCCTCTCTCCTCCACCCTCCCGCTGCACCCTAAGCTTTTGTCCTTTTCATTCCCTCCGAAGGACCCGCTTGTCTCCCACCCGCATGGTCACGCGAATGCGGTCGAAGTACTCCAGAAGGGGGATCATATACTTTCGAGAGAGCCCAGTCATCTCCTTGAAATCCAACGGAAAGATCTCTCCCTTTTCCTTCAAGAAGCGGACCATCCTCTCTCTCAGCCTCTCCAGCTCCTCAATAGAAAAATAGAGCCCCTCTTTGACCTTCCTGAGACGCCCTTGTCGCACCAGGAGCTCGGCCAGATCCTTGACCTGTTTCTCCTCAAGGCCCAACTCCTCTCCCACAGCCTTCAGAGAGGGAGGCTGAAGGCCTGACGTCTGGAAGATCCGGTCTATCTCTTCCAGTTGGTGACGCTCATCTTCCCCCAAGTCGATTCGATGACCCTTTCTACGCCAGCGGTCCCCCTCCACTTCGAGCAAGCCTCCTTTCTGGAGCGTCTGAAGGGCAAAGGCGAAGATCCTGGGAGAAGGTCGGGAGGGGCACCTCCCACGGAGATCGTCCCTCGGAACTCCAGGCTCCAGAGGATGAGAGGCATGATAGGCTTCCACCTGATCCACGATCTCTCGAGTTAACCGCTGAAACCACTCTTTGGATACAAAGATAAGATCCTCTCTGGAGGCTCCACCCTCGTTCCCTACGGTCACAACCCCATCCAGAAAACGGGCATCTTCCAGGATCTCTTCCCAACGCTCTGGGGAAAGGTTCAGCCTTCGGTCCAGATCGAGTAGACTCAACCCTTCCAACTGAGCCCCTTCTATCATCTGCAAAACGACCCGAAGGGAGTCCCCAGTGCCCATGGCCTCGAGTCTTCGGACCACTTGGGGAAAGGAAGGGCGCCGGTGCTTGCGGGGAAGCCCATCCAGGACAACACCACCCCCGATGGTACGGATGGGGGAGTAGCTACGAATGACGAAGGGATCCCCATGAACGGCGACGGTAGGCTTCTCCAGACGAAGCTGAGCCAAGGCCTCCCCTCCAGGCTCCAACTCCTCCCTATCCAGAAGGACCACACGGGCCAGAATCTCGCTTGTACCCGTGTGAAACCTCACGCGTGTTCGGTTCTTGAGCGGTCTTCCCGCATGGGGAAGGTACTCCAGACGGACGTCTACCATATGGGTGGGAAGGAAGGAATCCGGAGGGATGAGCACGTCTCCCCTCTCCACTTCCTCTTTTTCCACTGCCTGAAGGTTGACCGCCGTGCGGGTACCCGCAAAGGACTCGGACACGGATCGGTTGTGAACCTGAATGCCCCTGACCCGGGTCCGGATCCCTTTCGGAGCGATGATCACGGGATCTCCTTCGGAGATCCTTCCCTGCATCAAAGTCCCGGTGACCACCGTGCCGAACCCCCGCATTGAGAAGACTCGATCCACGGGCAACCGAAAGAAACGGGCCATGGGGCGAGGTTCCAAGCCCTGACATAGGGCATCCAGTTGGACCAACAGCTCCTCAAGACCCTCCCCTGTCACCGCCGATGTCCGCACCAAAGGGGCTCCCTCCAAGAATGTCCCGCGGAGAAAATCACCCAAGTCCTCCTCCACCAACTGGAGCCACTCCTCATCCACCAGATCCACCTTGGTGAGGGCCACCACTCCTCGCTTGACCCGCAGCAGCCGGCAGATGTCCAGGTGCTCTCGAGTCTGAGGCATGACCCCTTCGTCGGCCGCAACCACCAGGATCACCACATCGATCCCAGTGGCCCCGGCCACCATGGTCTTGACAAAGCGTTCGTGTCCGGGTACATCCACGACCCCCACCAAAAGTCCGCTAGGGAGTGTTAAGTGGGCGAAGCCCAACTCGATGGTAATTCCCCTGAGCTTCTCCTCCTTGAGTCGATCCGTGTTGATCCCCGTCAAGGCCTCCACCAACGCGGTCTTTCCGTGATCGATGTGCCCCGCTGTACCAACGATGATTTCTCTCAACCGGGCCTCCCTCCTTGTTGACCGACTGCCATGCCCCGACGTTGGTCGCGGAACCTTTGAGGCATAACAATGTCCACAACTCTCTCGTTTCCGTCCCTTTTTCCAACGCGCAGGCTAATCCGCCACAATGCTAGACATCGTTCATGGTGGACGGGTAAAGCCTGCGGCTACCCCGCCTTTGGCCGGGCTCAATGCTTGGTAGGTCCCTCGCCTCTGGCCTTTTCCACCAGGGACGGACTCGCGCCTTGTGCCGCAAGCCGCACCTCGGTGCAGGAAAGTTGTTTTCAACCGACCCTAGTATCCTCTCCGGTCTACCCTGATTCCAAGCTCCTTCATCTTCTTATGAAGATGGCTCCTTTCGAGCCCAATGGCCTCGGCGGTCTTGGTGACGTTGCCTCGGAAGGCCAAAAGCTGCCTCCTGATGAAATCCCGTTCGAACTCCTCCCTGGCTTCCTTGAGCGTCTTCGGCCTGGCCCGAGCCTCCGTCCTAGAAGCCGGGCGCAGGGGAGGTGTCAGATCCTCAATGCTCACACACTCCGAACGTGACAGGATCAGGAGCCTCTCCACCATGTTTTTGAGTTCTCTAACGTTTCCAGGCCAGTGATAGCGCTGAAAGGCATCCAGGACTTCCGAGCTGAAGCGACGCTTCGGGTGACCGTGTCGTTGAGAAAACTCCTCCACGAATTCTTGGACCAGTAGAGGGATGTCCTCTTTACGATCGCGAAGTGGAGGGACTTCCACTGGGATGACGTTGATGCGATGGTAGAGGTCTTCTCGAAATCTGCCTGCCCGAATCTCCTCCTCCAAATCCTTGTTGGTGGCGGCAATGACGCGCACATCCACCTGGATGGTCCGATTCCCCCCGACCCTCTGGAACTTCTGCTCTTGAAGGATCCTAAGGATCTTGGCCTGGGTGGCCAAGCTCATGTCCCCGATCTCATCCAGAAAGAGGGTTCCCCCGTCGGCCAAGTCGAACTTGCCCCTCCGCATCTGTGTGGCCCCGGTGAAGGCTCCCTTTTCATGGCCGAACAGCTCGCTCTCGATCAACTCCTCGGGGATGGCCGCACAGTTCACCTCCACGAAGGGAGCGTGGGCCCGTTTGCTTTGTCGGTAGATGGAACGGGCCACCACCTCCTTACCCGTCCCATTCTCCCCATAGATGAGGACCCAACTGGAGGTGGGGGCGATGATGCGTATCTGCTCTTTGAGCCGTCGAATGGCGGGGCTGTTTCCGGTGATTTCCTCCTGGGGTTGGACCTGCTTGCGCAGCCGGAGGTTTTCCTCCTCGAGTCTTGCATAGCTCAGGGCGTTCTGGACAGTGACGACGATCTTGTCCAGGGAAAGCGGCTTCTCTATGAAGTCATAGGCCCCCATCTTGATAGCTCGGACGGCCAGCTCAATGGAGCCATGGCCTGAGATCATCACCACCGGAATCGACGGCCATCGCTCTTTGATCTGGCGCAAAACCGACAGCCCGTCCTGACCAGGCATCCAGATGTCCAGCAGGACCATCTCGGGACCCTCATCCTCTAGCCATCGGAGGGCCTCATCGCCGTCAGCAGCGCAAAGGACCTCATGGCCCTCGTCCTCAAGGATTCCCTTCAAGCTCCTCCGAATCCCCTCCTCATCATCCACCACAAGGATGGTGGCCCCCTTCGATCTCATACTTCGTCTCCCTCCCTTACTCCCCCCGGGCAGGGCACGAACGAAACGGCCGTCTCCCCTTGGTCAGGACACACTAGAATGGTGAAAATAACTGCCATTTCATCGGTTTTCCGCCTCTGGCGGACTCCATTGCTCCATACTATTTGCTATTGACTTCCCCCGCCCCGCCGCAGGCGGGGCTCCAAGCTCCACGCTATTAGGCTCCGCGTGATACGTGGGTGAGGCAATCCTACATGGTCCCCTATCTCCCTCCTTGCTGTATACAGGCTAAAAACCGATAGGCAACTCGATGACGAATCGAGTTCCCTGGGGCACTTGATCCAAGATCCGAATATAACCCCGATGATCCGTCACAATGGAGCGGACAATGGCCAGCCCCAGGCCGCTTCCCGTCCGTTTCGTGGAGAAATCGGGCTCGAAAACCCGGCCCTTGGCTTCGGGGGGAATCCCCGGGCCGTTGTCCGCCACCTCCAATCGCACCACTTTCAGCTTTCGATTGTACGCGGTCTTTACCTGAATGAGACCCTCCTCCTTGGGAAGGACGGCAAGGGCGTTCTCGATTAAATTGACCAGGACCTGGCGGAATTGATCCCGATCCAGGGCAATGACCGGAAGGTCCTCTTCTGGGTCGAATTGGAAGGTGACATGGGGATGGCTTCCCCGATAAAAGGCCAGGGTCTCTTCCACCAGGGAGTTGAGGTCCAAAGGGGCGGGACGGGCTAAAGGCATTCGGGCAAAGCTGTGGAATTCATTGACCATGGCCATCAAGTGATCCACCTGCTCGATGATGGTGGATGTACACTCGTCCAAAACACCATCCCCATCGGCAAGCATTGGAAGATAGCGCCTGCGGATCCGCTGAGCGGAAAGCTTGATAGGGGTGAGTGGATTTTTGATCTCATGAGCGATTCTCCTGGCCACCTCCTTCCAGGCCAGCATTCTCTGGGCCTTCTGGATTTCCGTAATATCATCGAAGACCGCAACGAGGCCCCGATAACGGCCTTCCTCGTCCCGAAGTGAGTTTACCGTGACCATGAGAGAGAGGGGGCGTCCGTCAATGCTCAGGTGCACCTCCCGCTCCATGGTTTCCCTGCCTCCTCGCTCCCACTCCTCCACAAGGGACTCCACCAACCCTCGGTGCTCTTCCTGAATGACCTCCCAAAATGGACGGTCAAGAACCTTCTCAGTCCGGATACCTAGCATGCTCTCGGCAGCCCTGTTCACCGTTGTAATGCGATCCTTTTCATCGAGGGAGATCACCCCTGCGCCGATGTTGCGCAGGATGATCTCCATGTACCTGCGTCTCCTTTCCGAATCCCATGTGGCCTTCCGGAGCTCCCTATGCGAGGCCTCAAGGGCAGCCTGACTCTTTCTCAGCTGTCTGGTCATGCGGTTGAACGAATCCACCAAGGTGCCGATCTCGTCCTTGGACGTCTCCTCTACCTCGAAGTCCAAGCGTCCGCGGGCTACCTCTTGAGTCTTCTGGGCCAATTGCTGCAAGGGAATCGTAATCTGTTTGGAAAGGTAGAAACCGAACCAGGAAGAGAGGAAAATCACCATCAAGAGAACGATGGTCAATAGGATATAGTAATTCCACTCGATGGGTCTCTCTCTGTTTCGCAGTTCACGATACTGTCGGTAGGTCTGGGAGACGGCCTCCAGATTCTTCCCGAGTGCTGCTGGCAGTAAGTAGCCCGCTGAAAGAACCCCCTCTAGATCCTTGGGATCATGGCTGGAGTAGACGGGCACGAAACCCTCGATCACTTCTCCCACATCGAGCCTGCGGATCCGATATCCCTCCTCCCCGGGCCTCACGAAGGCCTTGAGAGTTCCTTTGCTTGCATAGCGCCATCCTTCGCTGGGGATCCCTGCGGAAAAGGCCCCGGCCACAGGATCATATTCCAACGTGTAGAAGACCAGAAAATCCAGTTGAAACGTCTTTCTTTCCCTCTCCAGGAGAGCCTTGACCTCCTTGGCCGTCCTGGTGTCCGCAAGCCTTTTCCCCTCCAAAAACCCCGCCACACGCCGGGCCACGGCCAAAGCGGCGGCTCCCTTCTCCTGCCGGAAGGTCTCAATCAGCGACTCAGAAGCCTTAAGTGATTGCTCTATTCTAGCATTGAGCCAAAGATCTGTACTCTTGCCTATATAGGAGATGGCGGCCAGGAAGAGCATTCCCGCCGGGACCACCGAAAATCCCACAAAGGCCACTACGAATTTGGTCCTCAGTTTCGCCCCGAAGATCCCCTTCCTCCTCTCGAAGAGGAGCTTGACGAGGTTCCTCACCACCAGAAAGAGAAGCAGGAGGATGAGGATGACGTTAAGGGAGAGGAGCCCGAAGACGAGAATGTTGCTCGCAAGGGAAAGGAAGGTGGTAGGGCCGGAGAGGTAGACCATGAGGGAGGTGGTTCCGATTAGTAGGAGGGCTCCGAAGAGGATCAGAAGGCGTTCCCTTCGCCTCCGACGCTGTTCGGCAAGGTCGGCTAGGGGTAAAGATCGGTCGGATTCCATGGGCTTCCGGGCTGTGGGGTTCAGGCAGGCCCCTCCAACTGAGGAGAATAAAGATCTTTGCCTTCGTCTCCTGGAATGATTTCATTCTAATCCAGTGCCTGAAAGCTTGGCAAGGCAAGGAGATAGAAAAAACCTGCCCTTCCAGGCTCTTGGGCCAATTCATTGACTGGGAATGAGTCATGTGGTATTTTGAAATCAGTGTCGCTAGGGGTGGTGAACTGAGAGTCACGCTCCAGGCGTGGCAACCCTCAGAACCTGATCTGGGTAATACCAGCGTAGGGAAGCGGCACAGACCCAACTCGCCATACCGTTCGATTCTCGACCGAGTAGGGCCTACTGGGTTCTGGCCGCCTCCCTTTGGGGAGTGCGGCACTGTTTTATTTGATCATTTCTATACCCCCTCCCCCTTTCCGGTTTGACCCGGTTCATGTCCTTCAATCCACACCTGTGAAGGAGGCTTAGCATGCCGACCCTCCAGGGTTCCCAGCGAGCAGGATTCATCCGACAAATGGGTCCCGCCTGGATTATCAGTGCCGTGGCCTGCGGTCCGGCGACCATGGCCAGCGTAGCCATGGCAGGAGCACAATATGGATTCCAGCTCCTCTGGGTGGTGGTCTTGAGCGCTCTTCTCGCCTTCGTTGCTCAATATCTCGCTGCCAAGGCCGGAATTCTTGGCGGGAAAGGGGTCATCTCTTTGGTCGAAGAGCGATTGGGAAAGGGATGGAGCTGGGTCCTTATGGTGGATGCACTTCTGGCCACGTGGTTGGCCTCAACCATTCTGATGAAGGCCCTGACGGATACCACGGGGTTGATCACGGGGGTTCCCAGCCCATGGTGGGCTGTGGGCTACGCGGCCTTTATTTTCCTCCTGGTGGGAATCGGTGGTTACGGACCTCTGGAGTGGATCTGCAAGGCGCTGGTAGCCCTCGTGGTAGGCTGTTTCTTCGTCACCGTCCTCATTGTGGGGCCGAGTCCCGAGGGAATCCTACACGGCCTGATTCCCCGCATCCCCGCTGGTGTGGACGCGGCCCTTATGATGGCTGGCATCATGGGGGGAGCCGTGCACATCACCATCATCGCCATGCATACCTACAACGTCAATGCTAGGGGGTGGAAAGAGGATCACTTGAAATTGGCTTGGACCGACACCTTTTTGTCAATGTTCATCGCCTTTGGAATCTATAGCGTGGCCATCTTTACAGCCTCCGCGTCCGTGCTGAATCCCCAGGGGATCCGAGTGAGGCACGCCCTGGATCTCGCCCAAGCCATCCAACCTTTCCTCGGCCCTTATGCCCAAGTAGTCTTCATGGCCGGCATCTGGGGGGCAGTCGTCTCCACTATCATTCCCACCTTCCTGGCAGCGGCCTATTTCCTGTCCGACAAACTCGGGTGGCCATTGGACAGTCGGACCGCCCGGTTTCGCATGGTGGTCCTCGCAGGCTGTCTCCTGAGTCTGCTCAGCCCTCTGCTGAAGGGAAGCTTCCTCTTCCTCCTGGTAATCATGTTGGCCTTGGGCCTCTGCGGGACACCTTTGATCCTCCTGATCCTTCTGCTGCTGTTAAACCGGAATGATTTCGCGGGGCAGCACCGAAACGGCATACTCCTCAACCTCTTGGGGGGCATTTGCCTGTTGGTGACCACGTTTCTAGCCCTGAGATTTCTATTGTCCAAGATGGGCTTACTTTCATAAGAAAAAGGAGCACACGGATGGGCCATCAACAAGAAGATCTGGAGACGCTACGGGAATTCGCCTGTCGTATAGGGGCCAGCCGGGCTCTAGTGATCCCTAGCTCGGAGCTGATGATTCGAGACAGCGCATGGGCCAAATGTTTCATTCCAGCTTGCAAATTCTACGGCAGTAGCATCATGTGTCCTCCCCACAACCCCCTGAAACCGGAGGTCACACGGCGGATCGTCCGAGAGTTCCGCTACGGGATTCTTCTCCAGTTGGATGCCCCCGTCGAGGACTTCGTGGGCGAACAATGGCGCGAGAGGCATGTGCCCACGGAGATCAAACACAAGGAGATCGTAGCCAAAGTGGAGGGGCGGGCGTTCTATATGGGTTACACGCTGGCCATGGGCTTTGCTGCTGGTGAGTGTTCCTTGTGCCTTCCGCAACGGCCCTGCTCTGTCCTTCAAGGGAAGGATTGCGCTCATCCTCTCATGGCGAGACCCGCTATGGAGGCCTGTGGATTCGACGTCTTCAGTATCGTCAAGAAGGTGGGCTGGAGGCTCGCCCCTATCGGGCACGGATCGAGAAAAGATGAAGTCCCTTGCGCAAGCCTCATAGGTCTTATCCTAGTGGTCTAAGATCTCCTTCGGGCCATATGGGAGCCACCATGAAAGCTCCAGTGGAGATGTCCTCATTTCTTGGGGCCCGGACCCTGATCCTTGGAGAGGTAAACTCCGGGAAAACCGCTCTGACCCGGGAGGTCCTCCAAGGTCTCTTGAATAGGGTTCCACCAGATCGCATCCTGGTTCTAGATCTGGCTCCCCGGGTCTCCGAGGAGGAAGCCACGCGAAGGGGAATGGAAGGGATCGGAGGGACCTTGGACCCCGGCCATCCGGAGGTCCTTTATCTCCATCCTCCCCTAGCTCCTCCCCGTCTTCGTGCCTCTACAGAGGAAGAGGCCCTGGCCCTGGCTCGGGCAAACTTGGAACGGATTCGGGAAGCGCTCGGCCGCGTCCCCCGATCCAGCAGGTGGGAGGCCCTCTTCATCAACGACGTGACTCTCTATCTCCATGCAGGGACCGCATCAGAGCTTGTTCAGTTCATGAACCCTTTCACGACGGTCGTGGCCAACGGCTACTGGGGGACTCGATTGGGAAGAGGTCTTCTCTCCCAAAGGGAGAGGCAGGAGACAGAGGTCCTGAAAAAGGCCTTCGACCGCGTCCTGTTTCTCTTCGAGCCCATCTCCTCCGCCGGAGCTTCACGGAGGCCGTCCTTGGAATGATTCTTTCCAAAGACCGCCAGGGCATAAAAACTCGGAGGCGGCCGGATGAGTTCTACGACCGTCAATCGAAAATCGCAAAGTAAAAGTTGGTTTGGCAGGAGCCTTTGAACAGAGGTGACAGACGCCCCAGGAAATCCTGGGACTCCAGGAGAAAGAAGGATGAAAAAGGTGCTCACCATCGCCGGATCAGATTCAGGAGGGGGGGCTGGAATTCAGGCAGACCTTAAGGCCATCACGGTCCTCGGGGGCTATGGGATGAGCGTATTGACCGCATTGACCGCACAAAACACGGTTGGGGTCCAAGGGGTCCATCCCGTGCCCCCGGATTTCGTCCGGCTCCAGATGGATTCGGTTCTCTCCGACATAGGCGCCGACGCCGCCAAAACGGGCATGCTGGCCACGGCCGAGATCGTCCGCACCGTGGCTGAACGCATACGGGAGTTCCGCGTCGAGCTCCTGGTAGTGGATCCCGTCATGATGGCCAAAAGCGGCGATCCCCTTCTGGAAGAGGACGCCCGTGAGGCCCTCATTGGAGATCTTCTCCCCCTCGCCCGGATCGTCACCCCTAACCTTCCAGAGGCCCAGGTCCTTTCGGGCCTCACGATCCAAGACCTCCAAGGGATGAAGGAAGCGGCTCGCAGAATTTACAAACTGGGACCCCGTTTCGTCCTTATAAAAGGGGGCCATCTGGAAGGTAGGGCTGTGGACCTGCTCTACGACGGAAGGGATTTTCAGACATTCGACGCTCCGCGTCTCCCCCAGCGCAACACCCATGGCACAGGCTGCACCTTCTCCGCAGCTCTGGCCACCCTCCTTGCACAGGGGTTTCCCATCAAAGAGGCCGCAGCCCGCGCCAAGTCCTTCATTACCCTGGCCATTGCTCACGGACTAGAGATCGGATCCGGGCATGGCCCCACCAACCCCTATGCCCACATCCAGCGCTGGGTGAAAAGGGCGGAGCACCTGCGTCAGCTAGGGGAGGCCTTGGAGCGCCTTTCCTCGCTGCCCTTGGGGCACCTGATCCCTGAGGTGCGCTCTAATCTAGGTTTCGCCCTTCCCGGAGCCACCGGCCCCGAGGAGGTGGCTGCGGTGCCAGGTCGCATCAGCCAGATAGGAAGGCGAATCCTGATCTGCAGGGAGCCAGCTTTCGGGGCTTCCCGCCACATTGCACGGGTGATCCTGGCCGCCATGAACCACGACCCAGCCCTTCGCTCTGCCATGAACATTCGATACAGCCGGGAGGTGATTCATCTTTGTTCGTCTCTGGGGCTCCGTGCAGCTTCGTTCGACCGCTCCGAGGAACCCCCGGATGTAAAACAGAGGGAGGGGTCGACTCTAGAATGGGGTACTCACCGGGCACTGGAGAGGGCCGATGGACCTGTTGATCTCGTCTACGACCGGGGAGAGATGGGCAAAGAGCCTATGGTCCGGATCCTTGGGAGAACGCCTCAAGAAGTCGTAGAAAAGGTTCGACGCATCGGCGAGGCATTATCCTGAGCGCATCATGAGCGAAAAGGAATTGAAAGGGCCTTTCCTCTCCGTGGAGGGCCTTCAAAAGGCCTACGGGGAGGGGGGGGATAAATTGGAGATCCTCCGGCAGCTTTCCTTTCAGGTAAGACCCGGAGAATTCCTTAGCATCGTGGGACCAAGCGGCTGTGGAAAGAGCACCCTCTTCAATATCCTGGCCGGGCTGATTCCTCCTGACAGAGGGGTTCTCCGCTTGGATGGAACCCCGGTGGCCAATCTCAAGGGGCGTGTTGCTTATATGCAACAGAAAGACCTTCTACTCCCCTGGAGAAACGTCTTGGACAACGCCATCCTAGGGATGGAAATCCAAGGGGTCCCCAAATCCCGGGCCAGGGAAGAGGCTCGTCAACTCCTTGAAACCTTCGGCCTGAAGGGATTCGAGGACCACCTCCCAAGGGAGCTTTCTGGCGGCATGCGGCAACGGGTGGCCTTGATGAGGACTATCCTCTGCCATAAGGAGATCCTGCTTTTGGACGAACCGTTCGGGGCCCTTGACGCCATTACCCGCGCTGGCATGCAGCGATGGCTGCTGGAAGTATGGATGCGGTTTCGTCAGACGGTTCTTTTGGTCACGCACGACGTGGAAGAATCGTTGCTGCTGTCGGACCGGGTCCTCGTGATGAGCAAAAGGCCCGGAAGGATCGAGGGGGAAGTCCACATCCCATTGGATCGGCCGAGGGATCCCACCCATCCCGAGGTGGTATCCCGTAAGGCCCGCATATTGAACATACTGGAAAAGGGACAGACGTATCCTTCATGAACCAAAGCCCCTGGAAAGAAAAATTTCTGCCCGTCATCCTCCTGCTGACCTTGGGAGGCCTTTGGGAGGGGGCCGTACGGCTATGGGATTTCCCCGCCTATATTCTACCCGGGCCGGTCCGCATCTTTCATGCAATGCTCGACAGGGCTGAGATCCTGGTCGTGCATTCCCTGGTGACCCTGAGCGAGATCGCCGTGGGATTCCTGGTGGCCTTCATCGTAGGGGTCCTTCTGGCCCTCGCCCTACAGTCCTCGCGCATTCTGGAGCGCGCCCTCCTGCCCCTTCTGATCGCCTCTCAGACTATCCCGGTCTTCGCCATCGCCCCTCTCTTGATTCTTTGGTTCGGCTACGGCATGGGCTCCAAGATCGTCATGACGGCCATCATCGTCTTTTTCCCTATCGTGATCAACACCTTCGAAGGACTGAAGGCGGCGGACCCTGATCTGCTGTCTCTCCTCCGTATCATGGAGGCCTCCCCATGGCAGATTCTCTGGAAGGTTCGAATCCCCCAAGCCCTCCCCTTCATCTTCTCCGGAATCAAGATCGGGGTGGCGGTAAGCGTCATCGGGGCCGTCATCGGCGAATGGGTTGGAGCTCGGAAGGGATTGGGGTACCTGATGATCCATGCCAATGCCCAACTGGAGGTGGATCTCGTCTTCGCCTCTATCTTCTGCCTTTCCCTCATGGGGGTGGGCCTCTACGGTTTCGTGGAGGTCTTGGAGCGGGCATGCATCCCCTGGTCGTGGGAAGGGCAGAAAAAAGGAGAGGCCTCGAGCTGAGAAGACTCGGTCCGGAGCGACTCGAAGGAAAACAAGATCCATTCTGAAAAGGAGGTGTGGAACGATGAGCATCAAAGAGTGGAAAGGGAAGGGGACGGTCCTTTTGGGGGTTCTCGGGATTCTTCTTTTAGGAGGCGGAATCCCCCAAGCCGGCGCTCTGGATCGGATCCAGTGTATGCTGGACTGGTTCCCCAATCCGGACCATGTCCCCTTGTACGTGGCCCAACAAAAAGGCTTCTTCAAGGAAAGCGGGCTCGATGTGGACCTCATAGTCCCCGCCGACCCCAACGATCCCCTCAAACTGGTCGCAGCTCGCAAGGTACAGTTCGCCATCAATTATCAACCCAGCGTCATCATGGCAAGGGCTCAGGGACTTCCCGTGGTCTCAATCGGGGCCTTGGTCCAGCACCCTCTGAGCACTATCCTCTTCCTCAAGGAATCCGGTTTTCGGAGTCCCTCGGATCTCAAGGGCAAGCGCATCGGATATTCCGTAGCCCCTCTCTACGAGGTCCTATTCGAGGCCGTTGCCGAGCAGGCAGGCCTGAAACGGTCCGACTACACCCTCTTTCGAGTCGGCTTCAACCTGGTGCCGCCTCTTCTGAGCGGTCAGGTAGATGCGGTCATCGGAGCCTTCCGCAATTACGAGGCCATCCAGATCGAACTGGAGGGTAAAGCCGTCGGCCTCTTCCCTTTGGAGGAAAACGGCGTCCCTGATTTCTACGAGCTGGTCCTCATCACCCATCCGCAGGAGATCAAGTCATTCCCTAGACGGGTCCAGGCCTTCTATAGGGCCGTGGCCCAGGCGATAGACTTCACTCTCAAGAACCCGGAGGAGGCCTTCGAGAGTTTCCTGGCGGTGCATCCAGACCTGAAGGACGAGCTGAACCGAAGGGCGTTCCGGGCGACACTGCCTTTCTTTCGGGGGAGCCCTCACCAAGATCCGAGCCGGTGGGAGAGGCTCCAAGCGTTCATGCTCGAGCGAGGTTTGATCAAGAAAAAGATCCCTCTGGCTGAGATGGTGTGGATGCCTTCTACGTCCCGGCCCTGACACGCGGAGGCCGCTCGGAAAGGCCGGCCTTCCAGAACTCCTTGCTCAGGGGTGGCGAGGTGGAGCCTCTCCAGAAGGGATCCCGGAGCCTGTCCCGTTGGACAAGACGGGCCTCCACCTCGCCGAGCCATTTGACCTGCGTGGCCCTTCCATATACGGGGATCCAGAGGCTGTCCAACCAAGCGTCCACCTCTCCCCGCACCGCGGAGATGATCTTCCGGTCCAAGGAGGCCCGTACCCAGTAGGCCCCGGGCTCCACTTGAGGTATGGCATGGAGGCGTCTTTTGGCCTCCTCCTTGTCAGCCACCCGGAACCGGAGCACGAACCCGTCCTTTCGGGCCAGAGTATCGATGCGATAGGAGGCCCCCGGGCGAAGGGGCCCGAAGGCACCCAATCTCCAATTGTAGAAGGCACTCAAGGGGTCGTCCAGAACCCTCTTGGCCGTCCTGCGGCGACGCTTCCGGATGCGGTAAGGGCGGATGCTATGCTCCTGGTACTCCCCTGAGCCTTGTCGAAAGACCAGGACCTTCCTCTTCCAAGAGCCCTTGCGGGATACCTGCTCCACGTACCATCTTGGTAGAAAACGCCTCTCCGAGGGCGACCATACCAACAGGGAGGCGAACTGCTCCCTGCGCTGAAGGGAGATGACTCCGGCAATCCCTGTCAGTCGGGCATCCATAAAGGCCAGGCAACGCTCCCCTCCGCCGGGGACCCGAAAAAAAGATAATTCTCCCCAAGCGATGGAGGGAAAGAGACGGCAGTCTACTTCGTAGGCCAACCGTTCCCCAACCCAATCCTCCCATCCTGACTTCGAAGGGGCGGCGGCCGCTTCCCAATCTGAGGGCCCTTTGATGCTCAAGGAGGCTGCCGCGATGACACACCCCTCCAAGAAGGCCCTTCGAGTCAGTCTTCCTATCCCCATAACCACTCCAGTCTCATTGACATCTCCGGCTCATAGTATATCGTCTAAAGACAGCCTGGCAACCGGCTAAGACTCCCTAAAAAGGTGGAAGAGGTGTTCGTATTCGGACATGGCGGGCTGACATTGGCGTCCGCGGCACTCTTATGGCGGCGAAGATGGGGACCTCCCCCGTGGGAGAGCATGAAGGGATTCTTCCTCCTTTTGGTCTTCGCCTTACTCCCTGACCTGCTCGACAAACCCCTCACCCTTGTGCTACTTCCGGAGGCCCCCTCCACTCGTTGGGCCGGCCATACACTACTCCTGTGGATCATCTCCTCTCTGGTGGTTAAGAGGATTCGTCCTGCATGGAGTCCCTATATTTGGGCCTCTTTGTTCCACCTCGCTTTGGATCGGATGTGGACCTCTCCTCATACCCTCTTTTTCCCGCTTCTGGGTTGGAAGTTCGACCCCAGTGACTCCGCGGAGATGGACTTTTGGAAGTTTTTGGTCCACAATCTCCAGGCCTATGGAGGGCACTGGAACCTACTCATTCCCGAGCTGGCGGGACTCGGGACCTTGGTGTACGCCTTCGCCCGTCTCAGATCCGGCCGCCTCCGGGCAAAAAAGCACTTTCTGGTCAACTCCCCTAAGCTCACCTTGAAATCTCGATCCCTGGAGAAACCCTTTCTTTGGTCCCGTGGTCCGAATCGACACCTCAAACCCCCAGGGGAAACCTCAGTGGAGGCCGATCTCCACGAGGGGAGTCTTTAGATACCGACCTAGATCCCCCTCTTGGGATTGGGAAACGAAAAAGGGAGAAAAGCCTCTCATTGCGGCCGTCCTCCCTCTCTGATCTTCCAAAGTCCTCCCCGAGTCCAGGGGAGGAAGAAGACTTATTTTTCGATCATTGGAAACCGATTATATATGGACTCCACTGGTTTACTGGACCCTCCGTCCTCAATACATTTGCACCTCCCCCTCCCTCTCCTCTCCCCACCGGGGAGAGGAAAAATGGAGGGATCCTTAAGTTCCCCCTCATCTCAACCCTCTCCCCCAGAGGGTGAAGAGGGAGTATGAAAGCCCGGCTGGAGAGGTCGGTCAGAAGATCCCTGCAATCTGTTGAGCCGCCAGTTGGACCAGCGTCGGAGCTGCGGCTTCGGTGGTGAGCCAGATCTTGGTTGCCGACGCTGCAACACCGCACCGGTGATCTTTGGGCTGGGGCAGGGACCGTTCCGAGACCCTCACATCCACCGCGATGACTTGGGTCTTGGTCCGTGTGGCCACATCGGCTCCCACGCCCAACGCCCCCCCTACCAGTGCCCCGCCCGCTACTCCGGCTGCACTTCGGGCGATGGCCAGACCGGAAAGTGCACCAACAGCAGCCCCTGTGATGATGCCATCCTTGATGATCTTGTCATTGTAGATCCCGATGTAACGGATGTTAGTCTGAAGCCAGTAGTCCGCAGCATTGGGATCGTTGGTAAGCACATAACCCTTGCTCTGGAGCTGAGAGGCCAAGACCGAATGGAAGCCGCCTATCAAATCCGGGCGGTTTGTGGTGTGCTTGACCTCAAGATAGATGGTCTTGGGGCTCTTGGCCAAAGGCTGGAGGAAGACGGACCGATCCATCTTTACGTCCGTCTTCATGGTGCTGTAGTCGATGACCCTCTCTGTGGCGGCGCACCCCACAAGCACCGCCACCAAAGTCAAAAGAAACCCTCCGTACACCATCCTTCTCCACATGGCATCCTCCTTCTATTTCTCCTCTCCTCCGAGGGTTTGTGTGTATCACGTCACCTGGCTTTGAGGCCTTTAAGGACACCTGAGCAGCAGAGACGATCAGGCTCCTCCCTCTTGCCGAAGCACCACCAGCGCATCCACAGCCACGGGACGGCTTCCGTGGACGATAAGGGGATTGACGTCGATCTCTTGAATTGGGTCATGCTCCAGCCCTATCTTTCCAAGGGCGATGAGGCTCTCCGCCAGCACGTCTCGATCCACCGGCTCCATCCCTCGAACGGCCTCCAAGATTTTACGCCCCTGGATCTCCTCCATCATCTCCAGCGCGTCCCGTTTCTCGATGGGGGCCACCCGAAAGGAGACATCCCGGAGGATCTCCGTAAAGATCCCCCCTAATCCGAACATCACGCAAGGACCGAACTGGGGATCCCGGATCATCCCCATAACCAGCTCCCGAGCCCCTTTGACCATCTGCTGTACGAGGAAGCCCTCTTCCTCCCCGTTCGTCCGACCCCGAAGCCGGTGGAAGGCCTCAACCAACTCCTCTTCGGTTCGCAGGTCCACCTCTATGAGCCCTTTCTCGGTCTTGTGGGCCAGGTCCGAGGAACAGACCTTCAAAACCACGGGGTATCCTAGAGCAGCCGCCTCCTTCTTTGCTTCATCCAGGGTGCTGACCATGGCTTCTTCCACCACGGGGATCCCATAGGCGGCGAGGATCCTCTTGCTGTAGTACTCGGAGAGGGTCTTCTGCCCCCTCTGCTCTGCCTCCATCAGAATCTCTTCCACCTCTTTCATCATGCCTCCATTCATCTCCTAAATCGACTTCGAACACCTGCCCTTGCCTCTACTTCACACGGATCGGCAGGGATCACTGGGCGAAGTGTTCCTCATAGAGCCTCCTCGCAGTCTGCCGGTCCTCTTCGTCAGCAGGATCGTCGCTTGGAGGTGCGTCGAGGACCCACTCCAGCTCCTTCTTGGCGAGATCCCTCTTCTTCATCGCCAGATATGTCTCCGCCAGAAAGACATGGGTCAAAAAGCTGTTGGGACCCACCTCCAAGGCCTTCTTCAGATACTTCAAAGACTCTTTCTTGCTTCCTCCGGCAAACCAGGGAAGCTTGAACGCCACCCTTCCCAACATTCGATAGGCAGCTCCCTCCCTATAGGTGGGGTCCAGCTGAATGACGCGGTTCATCTCCTCTTTGATGGGGTCCACAAGGCTCAAGCTTTTCAACACCCCTTTGGCCTCACCGTAGACCCCGTAACATACGCCCAACCAATAATGGCAATCCACACAATCGTCATCCAGTTCAACCGCTCTTTTTGCGTAATCCACCCCTTTCCGGAAAACGGTCGTCTTCTGGTCCTCGGGACTATGCTTCCCCAACCAGTAATAGACTCTAGCCAACTTCCAAAGGGCCTCCACGTTCTGAGGATCCTTCTCCAGCACCTTCTCATAGAGTTGGGTCATCTCCCGTGCATATCGAAAATCGGCCCGCTTGGGCCAGAGGGAGTCAGCCCTGGCCATCCATTCCTCGATCTCCCCGGCACAGGCTGCCCCGAAAAAAAGCAGAAAAGGGATTACCCCTCCAACGATCCATAAGGATCGAACCCACCGTCGCATAAGATCCTCCTCCCTCTAGGCCCATTCGAGTCTCCGGGGTTTTCCCAAAGGTTCTTATACAACAGCATTCCCTCACCTGTCCATGGAAAAAGCCCCCTGATTATCCGGAGGGTCGTCCGCCTTCCTGAGGGGAGGGGCATCCTCACCTTCCCTCCGACCCCGTCGGGAGGGGATCGAGAAACTCTGGTCGGAGAAATTCCGGGTCGGGATAGGTATAAAACCCTCTGCCCGTCTTGACCCCTAACTCCCCTCGCTGGATTTTCTCTTTCAGCGCTTCTGGGGGGCGATCCTTCGGGTCACCCGAATCCTTATAGTAGACCATCTCAATGTCATAGACGACGTCCAGCCCAACTGTATCCATCATTCCAAAAGGGCCCATCTTCATCCCCGTAAAGATCATCCATGCCCGATCGACATCCCGGAAATCCACGTAACCGTTGGCCCACATATAGAGGGTCTCCTTCTTGATGGCCCTCCATACCCTGTTGAAGCAAAACCCAAGGAGCTCCTTTTTCACGGTCAGGGGGATGCAACCCAATGCTCGCACCCACTGAACGCCCGATGCAAAGACATCGGGCAATGTCCGGCTTCCCCCCATCACATCTACCATATTGATCCCGAGCAAAGGCATATAAAAATGAAGGTTAAGGCATCGCTCTGGCCGTCCGGAGCTCTCCTCAAGCCTGGAGACAGGAATGGAAGAGCTATTGGTGGCCACTATGGACTTGGCAGGAGCAAGCTGGCCTATCTGTCTGAAGACCTGCTGTTTTAGAGAGATATCCTCCGGGACCGCCTCGACTACCAGATCCGCCCCCTCCAAAGCCTCTTCCAAAGTGGGGCAGATCCGGATGGCGTTCTTGCACTTCTCCCATTCCTCCCAAGGGATAAAGGGTTGAATCCCCCTGCCCTCCAGATCGGAACGCAATCGGCTCAAGCTCTGGGCGAACGCCTCTGGGCGAACATCATAGACCCGGACCTGATGCCCTGTATGACAGGCAAGCATGGCGATCTGAACGCCTAATGTCCCACATCCCACCACGGTGACGCGCTCCAAGCTCCTTCCCATCATACGACCTCCTTTAAACGGCCTTGCTCTAGCCCCTTAGGGACTTTCCTTCAAAAGGCCCCCCACAGACTTCCCTGCCCCTGAGGCTGAAATACGACGAAGACCGGCCAGATGTCAAGTACGGCTGTGATCCAGGAAGAGCCTCCGGGAAGTCTATAAGCAATCCAAAGAAAGATCTTGCCTTCTGAGAGGAAGTGATTATACATTAATAAAGTTGAATCTCATTCGGCCAGGAGGACAAAGATGCCCATTTACGAGTATCGTTGCCGTGACTGTGGCAAGGAACTGGAGGTCATGCAACGGATAACAGAGGACCCTCTGACCACTTGTCCCGGCTGCGGAGGGTCCCTGCAGAGGCTCATCTCCAACACCAGCTTCATCTTGAAGGGAACCGGTTGGTATGTGACGGACTATGCCCGAAAAGGCAAACAGCAAGAGAAAGAGCCCAAAAAGGAAGAACCGGGCAAGGGGAAGTCCTCCTCCTCTGAGAAGAAGGACAACTGATCCAGACCTTGCGATCAATAGCGTGAAGGGAGAAGAGAGTGGTCGGATGGGATGTCGAAGCACTTGAGGTTCCTCAGGATGTCATCTTTCCCTTCTTTCAGGATATCCCTCTCCTAAGTGAAGACGATCTCCTACCATGCTGGGCAGTGAGGAAACATCCGGCGCCGGGCAAGGATTGACAGCCCTTTGCCTTTCTGCAAGAATCATTTTGTGCGGAAGTGGATAGGTTCTGGTGGGCCTCCTGGACTTCAAATCCAGTGTCCCGGCCTAAACCGCCGGGGGGTGGGTTCGATTCCCACGCACTTCCGCCATCCGCGGCGCCAAAGCGCTCTTTGATGCACCAAGGAGGATGCAATGTTCAGCCCCGGTCCATGGGAACTTATCATCATCCTTTTGATCGTCCTAATTATCTTCGGTGCGGGAAAACTGCCGGAGATCGGAAGCGGGCTGGGAAAGGGTATCCGGAACTTCAAAAAGGCGACTTCAGGAAAGGACGAAATCGATATCACCCCTTCCTCCTCCGAAGAGACTCCTGCGACCAAGGACGAGACAAAAAACCCCTGAACCTGAAACCCCGGGCCACATGATTAGCGGGAGGTGTGGGGGGCCTGGGTGCTGCATCCATTGCGCCGCGGTAGCCTCCAGCAAAGGAGACTGCCCTCCTTGGTTTCAATAACCTTATCCTGGGGCTCACCTGAGGTTCACGAAAGACCTCCTGACTCGCCTCGGCTATCTTGAGGAGACGCACAGAACCCCCCTCTTCATCGACCTACAAAGGCGTCTTAAAAAAGACCCCGACCGTACGCTCCCTCAGTCTCGGAGAGTTGGGAAAAGCTCCCTTACCCCCTTCCATTCCTTGGGATTTCCCCGGCCTCTATCTCCGAGTGGACCTTGGGACCGTATCCGAAGATGATGGCTCGGAAATTTTCCCCCACCGTCTCCCCTGTGGTGGCTAGATAGAGATGGGCCCCCAGGAAGGATGTGAAAAGGGCCGCTAAGATCAGATGGATCACCCCCACTACGCCGATTCCGCCGATGGCCTCGATAATCTCCTGGAAGGAACTGGGATACATATAAAGGAGGCCGCTTATAATGAGCATGGGCAACAGCAGTGCCTGGAACTGCACGTAGGCCAGTTTCTGAAGGGGATTGAACTTGTTGTCCTCGGTGGGGACATAGGGATGGGGTTCATGCTTGAAAATCCCGTAGAGGTAGAAGCGTGTCTGCCGGATCATTCCTGCGGGGTATTCCCCCTTCTTGGGAAGATAGTGGGAGATCCTCCCGGTAACTATGTTGTAGACCAACCAGAATAGGTAACAGAAGACCGTAATCCATCCGAATGCATTGTGGACCGCAACGGCCCCCGGAAACCATCCCGGAAATTTCTCCGGCCAGTGAATCATGGCCCCCGTGAGGATTAAGACAAGAAAACAGATGGCCTGACACCAATGCCAGAGCCGCTCTAAGAACGGATGCAACAGGATCTCCTCTTCGACATGGAGATGACGGATCCTCTTCCTGGTGAGATAGCGAAGCCCTCCATGCACCACAGAAAGCCCCAGAGGGGCTACAACGAGAAATATGAGAAGGGTGTCGAGAAGGGGGATCCGGTGCGCCCCAACCGTATATCCCACTTTGTCCAGAGACTCCTCATTGATGAACCCGGCCTGGAGAAAAGAGGCCTTGCGGGGGCTGTCACTTTCCAGGAGAGTGTATTTGGAGTGACACGAGTCGCAATCCGCCACATAGGTCTCCACGGCCGGGATAGTATGAATCCGATTCTCCGCACCTCGATGACATGTCATGCACTCCAACGCACGGAAGTGCAAGTCGGCCTCACGCAGGACAAGGTGGGCTCTCCTATTGTCGATGCGGTAGGCCTGATGGCACTCCAAACAGGCTTTCAGGCGGAAAAGCCCCTTTTGGGTCTCCATCCTCTTCCCATAGTGCACGTCGTGGCAGCCTATACAAGGCGGGGCATTGCCAGCAGCGGGGTTTCCGTGGGCGCTCACACGCACAGCATCGATATCGTGGCATTGGGCACAATTCACCCTTTGCAGACGTTGTAGATGAGGAATTTCCTCCACATCCTGATGGCAATCTATACAGGCCATCTCTCCATGCACTCCCCGACTGTATTCTTCCAAATCGAGGGCTAGGGACCACTTCCCCATCCGATAAGGAAGCACGGGGCGCGGAGGAAGTGGAGTCTCGGGAACCTCTACTTGTTCTAACCTCTCCTGGGGGCTCAACTCCAGGAGATCCGCATTGTGGCAACTGATGCAGGTCTCGTTGTCTACCTCTTCCCCTAGTGCATCCTTGTCTCCAAATCCAAAGACCGTCAACCCTAGGGCCAGCACCGCCACAAAGAAACCACAAACACGAACTGTGCTCATCGCTCCACCTCCACAAGCTCAGCTTCCCAAGAACCTCTCCATGCGGCCACTCTCCCTAGGGACGAACTCCCCGGGCCCCACCGGGGGGGAAGTATAGGTATGGGAACAGGCAATGTCAAGACGTAAATTCCTTTATCTATTATGCTTTTTGGGGTGTTCCAAGGTTGCATCCAAAAAGAAAAGGCGGCCGTCAAGCCGCCCTTTTACTACACTCCAAGCCAGAAATCCTGGTTGTCGCTATCCTACTTCTTTTTTTTATGGGCCACCTTGGGGTAGGCCTCTTTGTAGTTGAAGGGTTTAGCCGGCGGATGGCCTTCTGGGCGATCCTGTCCATGACACTTCAAGCAGACCTTCTCCTCCTGAAGAACTAGCCCCGCCTGAACGGCCTTGGCCCTTTGTCCTTCCGGGTCCTTCTTGTATTTGCTCTTGCTCATAATCTTAGGACTCTTATAGAGGCTTCCGGGACCATGGCAGGCCTCACATTGGACACCCTCCAAGACCGCCCCCTGCTCAGCGCCGGTCCCATGACACTTCATGCACGCAGGATCCTTTCTCTGGTCTTCTTTCAAGACTTCAGAGGCTTTGGCATGTTTAAAGGCCTTCCAGGCTTTGAATTGATAGCTGTGACAGCCCTTGCACTTCTTATACCCCACGTAATTGGCATCAGCAGCAAAGGAGGAACTCCCCAGAACAAGCACCACTGCCACAGCAAAAAATATCCCCCTGTACCGTCTCATCTCTCCATCACCTCCCAATCCAAACAAGCACCATTACAGCTCCGAATCTAGGCGGAGGAACCTATCACACTGCCTGTGGCCATGTCAAGTCAATCCTTAGGCTTACCTGAGGGAGACCCCCGTTTCCGACGCGTAAGAAACATGTCGGAATTGACTCCTCCTCTGAAGATGTGCTACCACGGAAGCCGATTTAGGGGTGTAAGGAGCGCTTGAGAGGAGGTGGCCGATGAGGGCTCCGCTGGAGGGCCTCAAAGTGATAGACATGTCGAGGCTATTTCCAGGTCCTTTCTGTTCTATGTTCCTCGCCGACCTGGGGGCAGAGGTGCTGCGAGTCGAGTCCTCCCGATTTCGCGCTGAGGGCACCGGAATGCCCACCGTTATGCGGAACAAACGCCACATGACCCTCAATCTGGACAAGCCCTCAGCCCGAGACGTCCTCTTCCGGCTCCTGGAAGATGCGGACGTATTTCTCGAAGGGTTCCGTCCCGGGGTCCTTCGAAGACTGGAAATCCATTACGAAGCCTTGAGGGGTCGTTTCCCCTCCCTGATCTATTGTTCCATCACGGGATATGGCCAGGACGGCCCCTACCGTAACCTCGTGGGACATGACATCAACTACCTCGGATTCGGAGGGGTACTGCGCCTCAACACCCGGGGAGGAGAGCCCCCACTAATTCCGCCCATCCAGATCGCAGATCAAGCGGCCGGTGGTCTGATCGCGGCCGTTGCCATATTGGCTGCTCTTTATGACCGGGAGAGGACAGGCACCGGGCGCTTCATCGACATCTCCATGACCGACGGGATCGTCTCCCTGTTACCTTTCCCTTTCACGGTTCACCAAACCACGGGAAAAGACCCTCGCCCTTCGGATGAACTGCTCACCGGAAGGTACGCCTGCTATCAAGTCTATGAAACCCGCGACGGCCGATATATCTCCATAGGTGCCCTGGAACATAGGTTCTGGAAGAACCTCTGCGAGGCGCTCGACTGCCCCCAGTATGTGGAGGATCAATATGCAGAGGGGCCCAGGAGAGAGGAAATCCTGGATTTCTTTCGTCGGACATTTCGGGAAAAAACGAGAGATGAGTGGTTCGAACTCCTCAAGGAGCGCGACGTCTGTATCGGCAAGGTCTTGGAATTCCACGAAGTCCTCCAGGATCTCCACCTCCGGAAACGGGGTCTTTTCATCGAGCCCCAAGCAGGGGAAACAGGCCACTCCATGCTGGCCAACCCCATCAAGATGTCTGACTTTACTCCCACCATAAGGCGGCCTCCAGCCCAATGGGGAGAACATACGGAAGAAATCTTACGAGAAGCAGGCTATTCTAAAGAGGATATCGAGGCACTGCGCTCTGAGGGCGTAATTTGATCGGTGCTTTGGGTCCTCTAGCTCCTCATTGAAAGGATACGCTTACTTGTGCTATATTCAATTAATCTCTGTGAAGTATTCTCTAAAAGTGGAGGCACTGAGGACATGCCTAGATTATTGACCCCTGAAGAGCTCGAAGGGCGTATGGATTGCTTCGGCGATTTCGACGTAACGGACGAGATCTGTTTGACCCGCTGTGGTCTGAATATCGCCTGCGCCCAATCTCAGTGCGAGACAGATGAGTCCGACTTGAACCCGGAGGATTTCCCGGGAATCCCGGAGGTCCATTTCGACTGATTCCGCTCGGTGGTAGGCCTCATACCCTTGGCACTGGGGATGGAAAGACGATGAGGGGAAGACCCCCTCATCTTTCGTTTCGGCCCGATGTGGAGAGGGAATTAGGTGATCTGCCTATGAAGGCCTTGATCCAACGAGTCCAACGAGCCGAAGTCCGGGTCGATGACCGGACCGTGGGGCAGATCGGAAAGGGATTGTTGGTCTTCCTCGGCGTGGGGCTGGAAGACACTCCCCAGGGTTCGGACGAACTCGTTGAAAAGATCATCCATCTGCGGATCTTCGAGAATCCACAAGGAAAATTCGATCGATCCGTGTTGGATGTGGGAGGGGAAATTCTGGTGGTCTCCCAGTTTACCCTTTATGCGGATTGCAGCAAGGGGCGTCGGCCCTCCTTTACAAAGGCCGCTCCTCCGAGCAAGGCCCAGGAGCTCTATGACGGATTCCTGAATCGACTCAAAGCCAAAGGAATCCCAGTGGCCTCCGGCCTTTTCGGGGCGAAGATGGAAGTCCATTTGGTCAACGACGGGCCGGTCACCTTGATGCTGGAGACACCTATCTCCTCGGGAAGGGGATCTTGAACCTTGGCATGGCGGCAACCTTCCCTACCATTTACAATTCTTAGGGTCTCTCCCCTGGAGAATATCGAGGGATGATGGATCGGCCAGGAGACCACAACCTGGGAAACGGCAAGGAGATCCCCCGCTGTGGGATCTATGTGGACAAGGAAGGAGATTGGTACTACCTCGGCAACCGAATTGTCCATCCCGGTGTATTGGAGCTCTTTTGGAGCCACTTGGACGTGGATGAAGAGGGGCGGTACCTCATACGTCTTGAAGATGAGACATGCTACTTGGAGGTGGAGGATACCCCCTTCGTGGTACTTCAAGTGACCTTGACCCACGGGGAAAACGAGGTCCGGGACGTGTTCCTTCACCTCTCGGACGGAACCGTAGAGCCCCTGGATCCGGAGAGCTTCTTCATCGGTCCTCAAGATGTCCCCTACTGTCGCATCCGAGGGGGGCGTTTTATCGCCCGTTTCTCTAGGAAAGCCCTCTATCAAATCAGCCGAATCATCGAGGAGGGTGACAGCCCAGGGGCATTTCGCCTTCGGATCAGAGGCCGAGTCCACCCCATCCCCTTCCGCAAGGAAAGGCAATGAAGGAGTTCCTGTGCCTCGTGGGGTTGGTAATCCTCTTGGAAGGTGTCCCTTACTTCCTCGCACCCAGGGGCATGAAGCGACTGATGGAAGCGATTCCGCAGATTCCGGAAAGGACCCTTCGCGTATGGGGTCTTGCGGCTATGATTCTGGGCATCCTGCTGGTCTATCTTGGAAGGAGAATGGGATGAGGGTGGAGGACTTCGATTTTGAACTCCCTCGCGATCGAATCGCCCAATATCCCTGTCCTCAGAGGGACCGGTCTCGCTTGTTGGTGCTGCGAAAAGACACGGGAGAGATCCACCATGCGAGGTTTGCAGAACTCCCCTCATGGCTGAGACCCGGAGACCTCCTCGTCCTCAACGACACCCGTGTCATACCCGCCAAGCTTTCGGGGAGGAAGCCCACCGGAGGCCCTGTCCACCTTCTACTCTACGAGCCTTTTGTAGACACAAGGAAAGAGGCCTCGGAACGTGATCCATTTGAAGGGCTCCCCTCATCTACGTGGCGGTGTTTGGTCAAAACCAGGGGCCGTGTCAAGGACGGCTCCGAGGTGATCTTCGACAAAGGCATACGGGGGGTCCTCTTTCACAACGGGCAGGGGAGCTGGTTGATCCGTTTCCAGGAAGGTGTGGACCTCCGGGTATTCCTCAGACAGCAGGGGGAGGTTCCTCTTCCTCCTTATATTCGGAGAGGGCCTGAGGATCTGGATCGACAACGCTATCAGACCATCTACGCCCGCAGAGACGGGTCCGTCGCCGCTCCCACAGCCGGCCTCCACTTCACGGAAGATCTCCTCTCACGCCTCGAGAGGGAGGGGATTCGCCTTTGCACTGTCACCCTCCATGTAGGGATTGGGACTTTCCTTCCCGTTCGAGTCTCCGAGGTCGAAAAGCACGTGATGCACCCCGAATATATGGAGGTAGGGGAGGAGATCTGCAGGGCCTGGTGCGAAACCCGGCAAAAGGGGGGGAGGGTGATCGCTGTGGGGACCACCACGGTGAGGGCTCTGGAGACCGCCGTGGACGAGGGAGGAAGCCTCAGGCCATTTAGGGGGTTTACGGAGCTTTTCATCTACCCCGGCTACCGTTTTCGGGCCATTGACGCCCTCATTACCAATTTCCATCTCCCTAGAAGCACCCTGTTGATGCTGGTGACGGCCTTAGCGGGAATGGATCGGATCAAACGGGCCTATGAGGTGGCCGTTCGATCGGGCTACAGATTCTACAGTTATGGGGACGCCATGTTGATTCTCTAACTCGGCACTCCTACACCCCGGCTCAAGACCCTCATCCACCTGAAGGACATTGGAAGTTTCGAGAGGGTTGCCCGAAGCTATGAGTTCAGATACGAATAGGCAAGGCTTTGAGATCCTCTGCAGGGATCAAGGAACCCAAGGGCGCTGCGGTCTGATTACCACCCCCCATGGCATGGTCCATACTCCGGCATTCATGCCCGTAGGGACCCAGGCCACCGTCAAGGGAATGACTCCGGAGGAACTGGAAGAACTTGGAGTCGAAATCCTACTTTGTAATACTTACCACCTCTATCTCAGGCCTGGCGAAGAGGTGATCGCCCGCGTTGGAGGGCTTCATCGATTCATGAATTGGAACGGCCCCATTCTGACGGACAGCGGTGGTTTCCAGGTCTTCAGCCTGAGCCCTCTCCGTCGCATCTCCGAGGAAGGGATCGTCTTTCGGTCCCACCTGGACGGCAGCGAGCAATTCCTTTCCCCGGAGGATGCGATCCGGATTCAACGCCGTCTAGGAGCGGACATCGCCATGTGCCTGGATGAATGCATCCCATTTCCGGCCTCGTATTCCTATGCACAGGAATCCACTGCCCGAACGCTTCGATGGGCCCGAAGATGCAAGGAGGCCTTGGGGGCCCAACCCGAACCCCTCCTCTTCGGGATCGTTCAGGGAGGAACCTTCGAGGACCTTAGACGACAATGCGCAGAGGAACTGGTGAACATGAGATTTTCGGGCTACGCCATCGGAGGATTGAGCGTGGGCGAACCCCATGAGGAACGGATCCGCATGGTGGAGTTCACCATCAACCATCTTCCTGAAGATCTACCTCGCTACCTGATGGGTGTAGGAGCGCCTGAGGATCTCCTCACCTTCGTGCCCCTGGGGGTCGATCTGTTCGACTGTGTGATCCCGACTCGTTGTGCAAGGAACGGCCTGACTTTCACGCGTTTCGGGAAATTGGACATCCGACATGCGGTTCACAAATATGCGGAGACCCCTATTGATGAAGAATGCGGCTGTTATACCTGCCGTCGCTATTCCAGAGCCTATCTGCGACACCTCCATATGGCCAAGGAGATCCTTTCGGCCCGTCTCCTCACTCTCCACAACCTCTATTATTATATGAAGTTGATGGCCCGGATCCGTGAAGCCATCCATCAAGGCCAGCTAAAGGCTTTTCAAGAGGAATTCTTCCGTGATTGGAATGCTCAGAAAGCACAGGCTCTCTGAAGCTGGGGCAACTCCTGATGGAGGAGGCAACACAAACCAAACCCATTCTTAGAAAGGAGGAGTACCTTGATCGACATCGCCTACGCCATGGCCCCTTCCGCTCAGGGAGGAGGGCAGCAGTCCCCGTGGGGCACGTTCATTATGTTGGGGATGATCTTCGCCATCTTCTATTTCCTTCTGATTCGTCCCCAGCAGAAACGGCAAAAACAGCATCGAGAGATGTTGAGCAACCTGAAAAAAGGGGATACAGTTGTCACTTCGGGAGGACTCATCGGCCGGATTACGGGGATGACCGACTCGGTGATCACCTTGGAGGTGGCCGAAAGGATCCGACTGAAAGTTATGCGTTCTCACATCAGCAATGTCACCTCCGAGTCCCTCCTGGGTCCTCCGGACAGAAGAGGGTCCCGAAAAAAGGCCAAAGAGGAAGGTGAAGGGTAAGGACTGGCAATTCCGAAAAGCGGAATCATGTGATCTTGAGGCCCCCTAGGTTTTCCTCTATGGTCTTCTGAAGAAATCGGGACCTCCTTTTGGAACAGGAAGGCACCACCGCTTCATGGACCCGGGGGCGGATTTCTCTCGGGTTTTCCCTGACTCCCACATGCTCCGAGGGCCTAGGGACCGCGGTAGGGTGCGCAAGGGAAACTGCAGATCAGGAGCGAGGAGATGAAACTGGAGCTCAAGTGGAGGGGAATCATCATCGCAGTGGTGATCCTTTTGGCCATCTTTTACATTGGTCCATCCCTGACTGAGGACCTCCCTGGAGTATGGAAGAACTATGCAAAGAAGATCCACTTGGGCCTGGATTTGCGCGGGGGGACTCATCTCCTTCTGCGGGTGAAAGCAGAGGAGGCCGTTCAGAACGCCGTCGGACAGATGGCCGGAGACCTCAAGGATATCCTGCTCAAGGAGAAGGTCCGCTTCGTTTCCCTTGAGGCCAAGGGACGGGAGGTGGAGGTCACCCTTCTCAATCCCGCTCAAGAGGGAGACTTGATGGACCTCGTGAACCGCCATTACCCGGATCTGGAACCCGTGGCCACCACGGAGGCCCAAGGACGCCTCCGGATCCGCTTCATCCTCTCACCCAAAGAGGCGGATCGAATCAAGGAGAACGCGGTCAAACAGGCCTTGGAGACGATCCGCAACCGCCTCGACCCTCAGGGAGTCAAAGAGCTGGACATCATAGCGCAGGGGGCGGATCGGATCCTGATTCAATTGCCGGGGATCGAGGATGTGGAACGGGCCAAGCAGATGATCAAACGAGTGGCCCTCCTGGAGTTCAAGATCGTAGATCGGGAGCACTCTCTGGAGGAGGCCCTTCGTGGAAAAGTCCCAAAAGGATCGGAGATCCTTTATACCTCGGAGCTGGATCCACGGACCGGGAAACGGCGCAGGGGGAGTCCTATCTTGGTCAAGAAACAGACGCTGTTGACGGGGGATATGCTCGATCGAGCCCGCGTGGAGTTCGACCAATTCGGCAACCCCAGGATCGCCATCAGCTTCAACTCTAAAGGGGCGAAACTCTTCGATCGCATCGCTTCCGCCAATGTGGGCAAGGAGTTGGCCATCATCCTGGACGGAACCGTCTATTCCCATCCTGTAATCCGGCAAAGGCATTATGGAGGCAACGCGGTGATCGAGGGGCGTTTCACCCTTGATGAGGCCAGGGATCTGGCCGTGGTCCTCAAGGCTGGCTCTCTGCCAGCCCCGGTGGAGATCGAGGAGGAGCGCACTGTGGGCCCCTCTTTGGGCCGAGACTCCATCCGCGCAGGTCTTATCTCCATGATCGTGGGAATGACGGCCGTCGTCCTCTTCATGGCCTTTTATTATCAGGCCGCGGGGCTGGTGGCCGATTTCGTCCTCCTTCTCAACGTCCTTCTCATCATGGCCGTCATGGCCTCGTTGCGGGCCACCCTGACTTTGCCGGGAATCGCGGGAATTATCCTGACCATTGGGATGGCCGTGGACGCCAACGTGTTGATCTTCGAACGCGTCCGTGAGGAACTCCGTGCCGGCAAGACCTTCCGCGCGGCTTTGGATGCGGGCTATTCCAGGGCCTTTCTCACTATCATCGACGCCAATGTGACCACCTTCATCGCTGGTGTGGTTTTATTTCAGTTCGGTACGGGCCCCATTCGGGGCTTCGCAGTAACCCTTTGTATTGGAATCGCGGCGAGCCTCTTTACGGCCGTCTTCGTGAGTCGAACCATTTTCGACTATTTCTTGATTCAGCGGAAGGTCGCCAAGATCCGCATCTGAACCCCGGGGGAATTCAAGGGAGCGAAGACACCATGGAGTTCATACGACCGGACGTAAACATCAATTTTATGGGAAGGCGCTGGATCGCTATAGGCCTTTCCCTCCTTGTGATCCTCATCGCCATCGCCTCACTCCTCTATCACCGTGGGCCCCGATATGGGATCGACTTCGCCGGTGGGCTTCTGGTCCAGGTCCGCTTCCAGCAACCCACCACTGCGGCCCAGATCCGAGAGGCCTTCAGGGGGACAGATCTCCCCCAACCCATCGTTCAGCATGCGTGGGAGATCGGAGAGAAGGGCCAGCACGAATACATCATCCGGCTTGACCTAAGGAAAGGGACTCCGGAGGCCCTCACCCAGGCCGTCCGAAAGGCATTGGTGTCTCACTTTGGATCAAACGCCCTTGAGGTAAGACGGGTGGAGATGGTCGGCCCCAAAGTGGGACGAGACCTCCGGGTAAAGGGCATAAAATCCATCATCTTCGCCCTCATCGGGATTTTGATCTACATATCCTGGCGCTTCGAGTTCAAATTTGCCTGCGGGGCCGTCTTGGCCTTGATTCACGATGTGATGATCACCATCGGCGCCTTCTCCATAACCAACAAGGAGATAAATCTACCCATCGTGGCGGCATTTCTCGCGATCATCGGCTATTCCCTCAACGATACCATCGTGGTATACGACCGAATTCGAGAAAACCGGAAGAAATACCGCCGCATGCCCTTCACCGACGTCATCAATCGAAGCATTAATGAGACACTAAGCCGAACCATTCTTACATCCGGTACCACTTTATTGGTTGTCGTTGCCCTTTTCTTCCTGGGGGGGGGAGTCATTCACGATTTCGCCTTCGCCCTTCTCGTGGGCATACTGGTTGGGACTTACTCCTCCATCTTCATCGCAAGCCCTGTGGTGATCTTCTGGCAAGGACGAAAAGAGAGAAAAGGCAAGGGGGTTCCTCAAGCGGCCTAAAGCCGGATATTGCGCCAAACAAATTCCTTCTCCCCTGAAGGGAAGATGTCTTATCCTTGAAGCGACTTCCGATCTTCTAAAGGATAATACAATAAGATCTTGACACTTTTTCCCCTTTATGATAAGGCAAAACATAATATTTTCATCTTTACGCACCAGATCCGCCTAGGGGGCATCATGGCACGAAAAGTTCTCCTTGCCGACGACAGTGCGGCCATCCAGAAGGCCGTGGAGGCCGCTTTGGAGCAAGAGGAGATCCAGGTTTTCTCCGTCTCCAATGGGGAGGAGGCCATTAAGGAAGCCAAAAACATCCACCCTGACGTGATCCTCCTCGATGCCGACCTTCCCCCGGGCGACGGATATCAGACCTGCAGACGTCTCAAGGAGGATCCCGAACTACAGGGGATTCCGGTGATCCTTCTTACCTCGGAAGAAGCCTCCGGAACGATGGAGGCCCAAGAGGCGGGAGCCGATGGTCTCCTGGCCAAACCCTTCCAGGAAAGGGACCTCATCGACAAAGTCTTCGGACTGATGGATCTTTCCGTGGAGAGCACGGTGAAGATCGATACGGCCGACATGGAAGTCCTCGACTTTGGAGAGGAAGCCGAATCTCTGGACGAAGAACTGGGCGATCTGGAGCTGGATGACGAGGACATCCTGGAGTTGACGGACGAAGTCGAATCAGACCGAGCAGAGGGAGAGGCTGGGGAGGGATTTTTCGATCTGGAGCAGGAATTCTCCCTGGAAGAGGAGCACCCGGAGGTCGCTGCGGGGGAGTCTCCCGGAGAACCATCAAGTGGAATTAAAACAGAAGAAATCGAGGAGATCTCTTTCGAGGAAGAACTGGAAGATCTCGACCTTGCGGAACTCGATATGGAAGGAGCTGAGGAGGCTCTTTCCTCCGAACAGGTACTGGCGGAAACCGCAGAAGAGACCTCGGGTCTTCAGGACCTCTCGGGGACAGACGAACTCGAGTGGGAAGAACTGGAAGAAAAAGGTCCTTCCCCCGAGGGGCCTTCTGCAATGGAAGAGGAACTTTTGAGCACCGGGGAGGAGCCGCCTGCGGAACCCGATGAATCGGTGTCCCAACCCTTAGTGGATACGGACGAGCTAGAGGATCTGGCAGCCCTGGAAGAGTTGGAAGGGGCTGAGACCTCTGTTGAGGAGCCCTTTGCCCAGCCCACCACAGAGACGACCGTCGATGTGGGTGAAGAGCTGGAGGAAATCTCGTTGGATTTGGAAACCCAGGAGGAGTTTCCGGAACTGCAGTTGTCCTCCACCGATGAGGAGTTTTCCGTCTCCGAGGAGATCCCCGAGCTCGAAGAAACCACCCTTGATCTCGGAGAAGGACCCGAGGCCGAGGTGACACAGACCGAGATCGAGGAGTCGCTCCATGAAATGGAGCTTGAGGCCGAGGAAGAATTCGCGGAGCCTTCCACACCACAGGAGACTCCTCCAGAGGCTGCGGAGCCCATGCATGAAGAGGAAACCGTAAGTATCTCTGCGGCTGGTGGGGAAGAATCCTTGGAAGAGGTTCCACTGGAGGAGGAGCTGGCCGCCGCGGCAGGGATCGAGGAGCCTCAAATCAGCCAGGATGAGGTGGAGTTGGAAGAGATCGCCCTCGATTCGATCCCCTCCTTCGGCGAGGCCTTTCGCCCGCAACTTACGGAGGAAGATTTCGGATTCTTCGATCCCTACTCCCAAGACGCCATCCGAAGGGGGCTCTCTGAAAACCTGCACCAGATGGTCGAAAGGCTCCTTGCAGACTTGGCTCCTCCCATTATTGAACAGGTGGCACGGGACATCGCCCTGGAAAGGGCAGAAAAGATCATCTCAGAAGAAATCGCCCGGCTTAAGGCCCAGCCCTCCGAAGGCGGTTGAGCCGCTGGGCATCCCATCGCTGTGGGCGGAAAGCCTGCTGCCCCCAACAACCGGTCGATCGATTCCGGAATGGCACGGGGGATTACGGCGTTAATCCCCCTTTGCTTTTCTGGGCCGAGCGGGAGCGCCATCCCGCCGCATTTCCACGGTGCAGGAGTGGTTCCATGAAGCGCATCTTGCCCAAGAGGTTCGATCCCCGCCCTGTAGAGGAACGATGGTACTCCTACTGGGAAGAGCAAGAACTCTTCCATGCCGATGTGAATAGCCCCCTTCCCCCATACTCCATCGTCATCCCCCCACCAAACGTCACTGGATCTCTTCACATGGGACACGCCCTCAACAATACCCTCCAGGATATCTGTGTCCGATACAAACGGATGGATGGGTACAATGTCCTCTGGATGCCCGGCACGGATCATGCTGGCATCGCCACCCAGAATGTGGTGGAGCGACAGTTGGCCCAGGAAGGTCTTTCCCGTCAAGACCTCGGAAGGGAGGCCTTCTTGAAGCGCGTTTGGGAATGGAAGGAGAAATACGGGGGGCTCATCATCCATCAACTTAAGCGCCTAGGAGCTTCCTGCGACTGGAGCAGGGAGCGCTTCACCATGGATGAAGGCTTATCCCGTGCCGTCCGGGTCGTCTTCGTCCGCCTCTATCAGGAAGGACTCATCTATAAAGGGGACTACATCATCAATTGGTGTCCCCGATGCACGACAGCCCTATCGGATCTGGAGGTCGTCCACGAGGAACACGACTCCAGCCTCTACTATATCCGCTATCCTCTCCTCGACCGAGGAGGGTTCGTGACCGTAGCCACCACCCGTCCCGAGACCATGCTGGGGGACACCGCTGTGGCCGTCAATCCCGATGATCCACGATTCCACCATTTGGTGGGCAAACAATGCCGACTCCCTCTGATGAATCGGATCCTTCCCATCATCGCCGACAGTTATGTCCAGGCGGATTTCGGGACAGGAGCCTTGAAGATCACCCCAGCCCACGATCCCAATGACTTCGAGATCGGGCTTCGTCATGGCCTGGAAAAGATCCGGGTCATCGATGATCGAGGCCGAATGAACGAAAACGCCGGACGATTCTCCGGGCTCGATCGAGACCAATGCCGCAAAGAGGTCCTGCAGGCCTTGGAGCAGGAAGGGCTCCTGGAACGCGTCGAACCCTATCGACACATGGTGGGACACTGTCAGCGATGCCGCACGGTCATTGAACCCACAGTCTCCAAGCAATGGTTCGTTCGGGTCAAGCCCCTAGCCGATGAGGCCATCCGCGCGGTGAAGGAAGGCAGGACGCGGATCATCCCGAAGAAATGGGAGAACGACTACTTCGCCTGGATGGAGGGAATCCGAGATTGGTGCATATCCAGGCAGATCTGGTGGGGCCACCGGATTCCAGCGTGGTACTGCAGCCGTTGTGGAGAGATGACCGTGGCGGAGGAGGAACCGCAACAATGCACCTCCTGCGGAGGCGAACAACTCCAACAGGAGAGCGACGTGCTGGACACCTGGTTCAGCTCAGCCCTGTGGCCGTTCTCCACCATGGGATGGCCGGAACGTACACGGGAGCTGGAGATCTTCTATCCCACCTCACTTCTGGTGACTGGATTCGACATTCTGACCTTCTGGGTAGCCAGAATGCTTATGATGGGTCTGAAGTTCATGGGAGATGTCCCCTTCCGCGATGTATACATCCACGCTTTGGTCCGGGACATCGAGGGACGTAAGATGAGCAAATCCCTCGGCAACGTCATTGACCCTCTGGAGATGATCGAGCGTTATGGTGCAGATGCCTTCCGTTTCGCCCTTGCCGCCTTCGCCGCCCAAGGGCGAGACATCAAGTTGTCCACCGAAAGGATCGAGGGTTATCGCAACTTCATGAACAAGCTATGGAACGCCGCCCGCTTTGTCCTGATGAATCTGGACGAGGAACACCCGGAGCAGGATCTCTCCCCTCTCTCCAAGCGCTCCCTCGCCGATCGTTGGATCTTGAGCCGTCTGGCCCGAACCGTGGAGGCGGTCCGAAAGGCCCTGGACGAATATCGCTTTAACGATGCGGCAGGTGCCATCTACCAGTTTCTCTGGCATGAGTACTGCGATTGGTATCTGGAATGGATCAAACTCGACCTCTATTCCCCCCGCGTTCCCGAGGATCGCCAGCGTGCTCAGGCGGTAATGCTTCATGTCCTTACCACGGTGGTCCAATTGCTTCATCCTTTCACCCCCTTCATCACCGAGGAAATCTGGCAGGCCCTTCCCCATACTCAGGACTCAGTGATGAAATCCCGCTTTCCGGTGCCCCGTGCCGAGGATTTCGACCCCGAGGCAGAAAAAGAGATCCGGTGGGTCCAGCAGGTCATCGTCGGAATCCGGAACCTCCGTGCTGAAGTCCATGTCCCACCTTCGACCCGGGTGGACGTGGTCGTCATCCCTACTCCCGAGACGCTGGAACTTTTTCGAGCTCATGCAGAGGTAATACGGGCCCTGGCCCGGATCGAGGAGCTCGTCATCGATCCCAACGCTCCCCGTCCGAAAAAGGCTGTCTATGCCATCTCGGAGAATGCTGAAATCCATCTGCCGCTGGTGGGAGTGGTGGATCTGAAGAGGGAACAGGAGAGACTTGAGAAAGAAATCCAGGAGACACAACGGGAGCTGTCCCAGAACCACCGGAAACTGGCCAACCCGGACTTCGTCCAAAAGGCCCCACAGGAAATAGTCCGGAAGGTTAGATCTCGCAAGGAACAGTTGGAGGACCGGCTCGAAAGGCTGCAAGAAGGCCTTCGGAGAATTCGGGCGGCCATGGACTCCTGAGCTCGAAGAAAGGGAAACAAAGAGGAAGACCCATGATCTTCGTCATCGATGTAGGCAACACCAACACCGTCATCGGAATCTTCGAGGGACGAGCCCTTCTCTGCCACTGGCGCCTCCGAACACTCCAAGGACAAACGGCCGATGAGTTGGGGATACAGGTCCTGAATCTTTTTCGCATCCGGGGGCTCGACCTGAACACGGTGGAGGCTGTGGTCATCTCCTGCGTGGTTCCTCCTGTGCTTCGCGCCTTAAAGGAACTCTGCAGGAACTATTTCCACCGTGAGCCATTGATCGTTGGACCTGGTATACGCACGGGCATGCCCATCCTCTACGACAACCCAAAGGAGGTGGGGGCGGACCGCATCGTCAACGCGGTTGCAGCCTATGAGCGTTACCGGCAGGGCGTCATCGTTGTGGACTTCGGAACGGCCACCACCTTTGATCTGGTCTCTCCTCGCGGAGAATATCTGGGGGGGGTCATTGCCCCCGGGCTGGAGATCTCCAGCGAAGCCCTCTTTCTGAAGGCCTCCAAGCTGCCCAAAGTGGATATCTCCAAGCCCAGAAGTATTCTCGGGAAGGACACCATCGGGGCCATCCAATCGGGCCTCTACTACGGATATGTGTGTCTGGTAGATGGCATAGTGGAGCTGATCCGTAGCCACCACACCGAGGAAGAGACCCGGGTCATTGCAACCGGAGGACTGGCCTCCCTCATCGCCCCCGAATCCAAGGTCATAGAAGAGGTGGACGAATTCCTGACCCTCGAGGGCCTGCGTCTGATCTTCGAGAGGAACCGTACCTAGCCAAATGATCCCTTGTCATCTCATCAGCCCTGTAGCCAGAAAGCCGAACCGCTGCCCCTTGAGCCTCTTTTCATGAATGGTTGCCCCCTTCGGGGAGGCTAAAGCCTCCCCTACCCAACCAACACCAAATAGACGAAACGACGAGATGGATGAAATGAACGAGATAAACGAGATTCTCTAACTACTGGCGGTGATTTTCATTTTTTACGAGATTATAAGGACTCAGAGGAGTTCCTCGAAGGTCGGATAGATCTTGATCTCGGCCCGCTCTCTCAAGGCGTTCAACCATTGCTGAAAGAGGGTCTCCCTCCTCTCCCGAAGGAGGACGGCCCGGTATAGCCCCCGCTGCTTCTCCAAGGACTTGGGATCCGGTTTTACCCTCTCTTGGATCTCGGCCACCATGACCCGCTCCCCTTCCGCATATATCTCCGGCAGAAGCCTTTTGCCGGAAGGGAGGCCGAAGGCCGCATCCACCATCTTTTGTGGGAAAAGGGGGGTATGAAAGAGACGAGTCAGGGGAGGTGAGGTCCGAAGTGGCCATTTCCGCTCTTTGGCCATCTTCTCCAGACTGGATCCCCTCGTTCGGATCTCTTCGAGGGCGCGCTTCGCCTCGGAGCGGGCCATCTCCAAAGCCTTCTGGCGTCGCAGGTCCTTGCGGACTCGGTCCTCAACTTCCTTGAACTCAGGAAGTCGACTCTCCTCCCGCTTGAGCAATTGTAAGATATAGTAGTCGCCACCGTCCTCGATGACGTCGCTGAAGTCATCCGTACCCTTTAGCTGGAAGGCGGCCTCTCGGAAGGCGCTTCCCACCTTCATCCCATCCACGGGCTCTTGGAGAGAGAAAGGAGGGGTCTCCAACAGAGGACTTCCGAACTTCTTCGCCGCCTCTTGGAAAGATGCCCCTTGAAAGATGGCCAAATAGGCCTGCTCCGCGACTTCCAAGGCCCGTTGGCGGGACTTCTCCTCCCGGAGTTCCCGTTCGATCGTCTCTCGGACCTCCTCCAGGGGCCTAACCCTCTCTGCACGGACCTCATCCAACTTCAATATGTGAAATCCCAAGGGACTCTTTACTGGGGGATCGCTGAGCTGGCCGGGGGTCAAATCTTCGAAGAAGGCCTTGGCCAGGGGCTCCGGCAGTTCCTCCCTCTTTTTCCATCCCAGAAGACCGCCCTTGGATGCGGTCTCGGGATCCTCGGAGTACTCCTTGGCCAACTTCTCGAAGGGTTCTCCGGCCTTGAGCCGTTTGAGGACCTCCTCCGCCTTCTGGAGGATCTTCATCCTGACCTTAGGGTCATCCTCCTCTTTGACCCGAAAGAGTATATGCCGGCCGAGGACCTGTTTGGAGACCCGCCACCGATCCTGGGTCTCATTGTATCTCTGTCTGATCTCTTCTTCGGCGATTTGGACCTCATCCCGGTAGATCGCGGGCGAGAACCGCAAATAAGACACACGGACCTTCTCGGGAATCTTATAGCTCTCTCGGTGCTCCTGGAAGAAACGGGCCAACTCCTCGTCCGTAACCTTCACCTTTTTAAGAAAGGCCTCCGGTTTCCATTCCACATATCGAAGGATGACCCTCTCGTTGAACATCTCCTGAATCGCGATAACCTCTTCGTCGTCCACGCTGGCCGCATCCTTAATGAATGCTTCGACTTTCTGCAATAACAGAGACCTTCGCACTTCATCTAAGAAGTCTTCCTCGGCCATCCCCTGGAACCTCAAAAATTGAACGAAGCGTTCATACGAAAAATGGCCGTTTTCCTGAAAGGCCGGCATTCGATGGATATATTCCCGAAGCTCCTCATCCGTGACGGTGAACCTCCACTTGCGGGCCTGATCCAACAGAAGGATCCTGTCGATAATGGACTCCAGGGCGGCTTCCTTCAAAGCCCGAAGCTGTTCCGCTGTGAGGTTTCCCTGTGTGGGCTGAGCCTTAAGGATGTTCTGGTACTGGCTTTGAAACGCCTGAATATCTATCTTGACCCCGTTGACCGAGGCCACAAGGTTGGCCCTCCTCTGCCGGAGATTAAAACCGTAAAAGAAGATAAAGACCAGGATGACCGTCCCTAAAAGGACCTTGATGAACCAGCTTCGTGCGTGTCTGCGCATGAAAGAAAGCATGGATCCGATCCCTCTTCTTGACGGTGGTCCAAAGAATCCTTCCGGATCTCTGTTTCATGGACCCGCCTTTTGTATTCTTCTTTCCGACCATCCGAGCCCCCGTGGTTCGTTCCCCTTAAGGGGAGAGCCCGTCAGTCGGCCTCGAGTTTCGCCTCCTCCTCGGGTTTCATGGAGAAACCGTGCTCTGGACCCGGGAAGATCCCTTCCTCCACCTCTCTTCGGAACGTCTCGAAGGCCTCCACCATGGCTTTCCCCAACTGGGCATACTGCTTGACGAATCTGGGGACAAACCGATCAAAGAGTCCGACCAGGTCGTGCGTGACCAAGACCTGCCCATCGCAGTGAGGCCCGGCCCCTATCCCGATCGTGGGGATTCGAACCGACTCGGTGATCCGCTTGGCCACGGGGGTGGGGATGGCTTCCAGCACGATGGAATAGGCACCAGCATCCTGCAACGCCTCGGCATCCTCAATAAGCCGTTTGGCCGCCTCCGCATCGCGGCCCTGCGCCTTGAAGCCCCCCAATTTGGAGAGGGTCTGAGGAGTCAGACCAATATGCCCCATGACGGGGATACCGGCCTTCACCACGGCATGGACCACTTCGGCCATCTCCACCCCACCTTCCAGCTTCACCGAGTCAGCACCCCCTTCTTTGAGGAGCCTCCCAGCATTTCGAATCGCCTCCTCGATGGAGGTCTGATACGAGAGGAAGGGCAGATCGCCCACGATGTGGGCCCTTTTGGCTCCTCTGGTCACGGCCCGTATATGATGGATCATCTCCTCCATGGTGACCGGAACCGTGGTCTCCAAACCCAAAACCACCATGGCCAGAGAGTCCCCCACCAGGATCATGTCGATGCCCGCCCGGTCCACCAAAAGGGCGGTGGGATAGTCGTAGGCCGTAAGCATAGTGATCTTCTGTCCGTTTTCCTTCTTGTTCTGAATCTCCAAGATGGTCACCTTGGACCTCGTCATCAGCACTACTCCTGAATTTCCATAAGGAAGTGTTATGGAAGGAGTCCTTAATTGGGGGGCAAGGATTGCAAGGTCTGAACGATGTGCACCAGCCGGCTCAACGTGGCGTTGACCGGGGTGGAGATCCCCAACCGTCGTCCCTCACGCACGACGACCCCATTGATGACATCGATCTCCGTCCTTCGCCCCCTCATCAGATCTTGGAGCATGGAGGATCGGTTCTGGGCCGTCCTTTTGGCCACCCCCTTGACGTGCGCCAGGATATCCTCCCGGAGGGAGATGCCCAAGGCCTCGGCCACACTCCGGGCCTCCAAGACCGCTTCCTCCAGAAGGGCCTCCGCGTCCGGATCCTCCAGGATCTGCCCGTTTCTCATCCCGGTGAGGGCCGTCAGGGCATTGATCCCCACATTAACCAGGAGCTTCTCCCAGAGGACCCCGAGAATATCATCTCGAACCCTCACCGAGAACCCACCTCTGGCCAGGATATCGCCCGCCCAGTAAGCCGTCTCCAGACGAGTCCTGGCCCACGGTCCCAGTAGCGTCTCTCCCCGCCCTGCATGCCGGACTCGTCCGGGACCAAGGAGCGTAGATCCATGGGCGGTAGTCCCTACCAGCACGCCGTCTTCTCTCCATAACCTCTGAATCTCCTCGGCATTGCCCATCCCATTCTGCAGCGTGAGAAAAACGGCGTCACTCCTCAGGTTTGCTGCCACAGGCTCCACGGCTTCTCGAGTGTAATAGGATTTCACAAAGACCAAAACCAGCCCGCAATCCCCAAGTTCCTCGGGGGCCTCAGTAGCACGGACGGGGATATTCAGCAGTTCATCACCCTCTTGGAGTTCCAGCCCCTTCTCGTTGAGAATACGGACATGCTCACTCCAGACGTCCAGTAATATCACCTCAAGACCGGCACGGGCAAGCCACCCACCGAAGAGGCAGCCCATGGCCCCGGCCCCCACAACACCGATCTTGACGCATCCCATCCTTTGCGTCTCCGGTGCCCATAGCAGGACTCAAGAGGCGTTTATGGTATCCCCTTCCAAGGAGGAATGCAACTGTTACCTTTTGGCCCCTGATAATCTTGATCAGTTTGACAGGGATTGGCCACACCCGTAATATTGATCTTGAGAGGTTGGCTGAAGCTGACCTCTTTTCCATTCAAAACCCCAGGATTTTAGGGCATGATTGACTCCCTTTGGACCTTGCTCCGTTCTGTGAAATTAACGATCTTCCTCTTTCTTCTATTGGCATCAGGGGCTGTTCTCGGTACCCTGATCCCTCAGAACCTCTCCATGGAGGATTATGTTCACCATTACGGGCCCTTCGCGGCCCGCTTTCTCCATGTGCTCGGTATCACGGACGTCTATCACAGCCTTTGGTTCGTGGGCATGATCGTCTTGCTGATGCTGAATCTGACTTCCTGCTCCCTCTATCGGCTCCCAGCGGTCTGGAAGGTCCTTTGGACGAAACCGCGGCCTCTGACGGACACCCTCTGGAAAAATCTCCCCGTCCACAGGATCATCCGGCTTGAAGAGGGAGGCGAGAAGGCCTTGGAAGTCTTAAGGGATGTCCTTCGAGGGGCATTGTGGCAGGTCCGATTGGAGCAAACGGGGGAGGAGCGACATCTCATCGCCCAAAAGGGACGACTGGGCCCGATGGGATACCAGGTAACCCACATGGGGGTCATCCTTGTGATGATGGGGGCCCTGGTGGGGTCCTTGATCGGTTTTCAGGGCTTCGTACGGATCGAGGAAGGAAAAGTCGCCCTCCAGGTGGAAGACCGAAGAAAAGGAGGGTGGAGAGAACTCGGATTCGGGGTGCGATGCGACGCCTTCAAGGTGGATACCTACCCCGATGGCACCCCCAAGGAGTTTCGAAGCGACTTGACTTTCCTCCAAGATGGAAGGGCGGTCCAAAAAGGGATCCTTCGGGTCAATCATCCCTTAAAATTTGGGGGCTATGTCTTCTATCAGTCCTCATACGGATATACTGGGACGGTCACACTGGAGGCTCAGAAGGGAGCCCAGGGCGAGCGTCGAAGACTACAATTGGACCTGGCAGAGACGCTATCACTGGACGAAGATGGTTCCCTTCGGATCCGCCTTATGGAATACCAGCCGGACTTTCGGGGGCAGGGTCCGGCTTTGTTACTGGCTATCTTGAGGCGCGGGGAGCACCCCGTGGGCGGCTGGGTCCTGATCGGGGGACCGCCTGTCCGGATCCAGGAGTGGACCATGCGGTTCATATCCGTCCACCAGCGGGCCTGGACAGGCATCCAGGTGAAAAAGGACCCCGGCGTCTGGATCGTCTGGCTGGGCTGCACCCTAATCCTTATGGGGTGTCTGTTGGCCTTTTTCGTCCCTCACCGAAAGGTCTGGGTGAGGATGCGGCCCCAAGGGGAGGGGGCGTTTTTTCATCTCGGCGCTTCATCCAGAAGGGGAGTCCAGGGGCTGGAAAAGGCAGTGGAAGGGATCTTGCAGCGATGGAAGGCCCGCACCGACTGGGCCTCCTTGGAGGTAATGCGGAGCGATGATGGATAGCGGGAGTGTCCTCAGTGCCGTGGCATTGATCTATTTGACCGCTTGGTTCGGGTTCGTCTTTCACGCCGTCACGCGATGGCGATGGGCTGGTCGAATTGGGACTTGGACGTGGACCCTCGCGGTCCTGGTCAATACGGCGGGGCTCGTCCTTCGTTGGGTCGAATCTCGACGCATGGGTCACCCCTATGTTCCGGTCTCCAATCAGTACGAAACCATGGCCCTGTTCGCTTTGGCCATAGGGGTTCTTTATCTTTTATTGGAGATACGGTTCCGGGTTCGAAACGTGGGGGTCTTTGTTGGACCGCTTCCCTTCCTCTTCCTGGGGCTCGCTTCCCTTCTCTTCCACAGCGAGGTCCGCCCCCTGGTTCCCGCGCTCCAGAGCAACTGGCTGACAGCCCATGTGCTGACGTGCTTTTTGGGATACGCGGCCTTCGCCCTCTCCTTCGGGGTCAGTGTTCTCTATCTCTTCGTGAGCCGATATGGGAAGGGACTTCAGGAGGTCTTCCCCGATGTCAAAACTCTCGATGAGATCAACTACAAGGCCATTGCCCTGGGTTTTCCCTTCCTCTCGGTTGGGATCATCACGGGGGCGATCTGGGCCAACGAGGCATGGGGGACTTACTGGAGCTGGGATCCCAAAGAGACTTGGTCGTTGATTACCTGGCTGGTCTACGCGGCCTTTCTCCACGCCAGGTTCGCTCGAGGATGGGCCGGAAAACGAACGGCGGTCCTCTCCATCGTGGGCTTTTTAGCCACCCTGTTCACCTATTTCGGCGTGAACTTCTTTCTGCCGGGCCTGCATAGCTATGCCTGAGGGCCCGCTTCTTTCCCCAAGGCCCTTTCCACACGCCTCAAGTCCGGACGCTTCCCCAGAACGATCAGGATGTCCCCCCCCTGGAGAACTTCATGGGGAGAGGGGTTCATCACCAAACCCCCTTCTTTCCGTTTGATGGCCACCACGATGAGGCCAAAGTCCTTCCGGATCCTGGAAGACAGGAGGGTCGTCCCAACCCAAGGGCCCTCATCGGGGAGATGGAGTTCCTCCAGGACCAACTCGATGGAGGGGTCGTAAAGGGAACTCTCAATGAACTCCACCACCGTGGGTCGAAGCAAAAGGTTGGCCATCCTCCGTCCGCTCATTCGATATGGGGAGACGACCCGATCTGCACCGGCCCACCGAAGCTTCTTCTCCGCATCCTCCTCTGCTGCCCGGGCCACAATGAACAGCCTCGGATTCATTCCCCGTGCGGTAAGTGTAATATAGACATTGTCCGCATCCGATGAGGCGGCGGGGATCAAAGATCGGGCCCTTTCGATTCCTGCCTCCCGGAGGACCTCTTCCGAGGTGGCATCTCCGAGCACCCCCAGGAATCCCTCCTGCTCCAGGGCAGTAAGCCGGACGGGATCTTTCTCTACCACCACGAATGCATGCCCGCTGAGGGAAAGCTCTTTGCAGATGCTCTGTCCGATACGACCATATCCGCAGACGATGCAGTGATCCCTCATGTTCTGAATCCTTCGCTTCACCTTCCTCCTCCCTAGGAGATCGCGAATTTGACCTTCCAGGAGATTTTGGGCGAGTCCCCCGAGGAAATAGAAAACCACCCAGATGCCGGACAGGATGACGAAGATGGTGAAGAGGCGGGTTTCAGGTCTGCTGATGGGGTGGACTTCCGAAAACCCTACAGTGGTCACGGAGATAATGGTCATGTAGAGGGCATCGAGAAGGCTCCATCCCTCCAGAATATGATACCCGAGGGTCCCCACACCCAGGATGAAGAGAATACTCCCTCCCGATACCCAAAATTTCCTTCGGGGGTCCATGGACCCTCTTCGCCTGCTCCTGAAGACCTCATTGAGCCCATCCCTTGCAGAGGGCCGGATACACGAAACAACGGAACATCAGGGAATTACAGCCCCGACCACCTTGGCCCCGTACGACTCCACCCCTTGGGGCACGTCGAAGAAAACGGCCATAAACGGGATGGAGGCACCTGGAAGGACCCGTTTGTTGGAGCCTCGCTCTCCCTCCCTTTTTTTCATGTACTTCTCAATGGCTCCCTTTCCCTTGGTACGGAGGTCTCGAAGGGGGATGAGATTGCCGCAATAGGCCCATGTCTTCCTGACGGGCTTGCCGGAACGATCCATCAAAATGGCCTCCACCTTGATAAAGGCCCTGGGGCGTTTGGACCGGTTCACCACCATCCCTTTCACCACAAAGATTCGACTGACTTGGGCGTTCTTCTCCCATCTGCCGTCAAGCCGGTCTTGATCAATGATCAGGTTAGCCGTGGGGGCCTCGGTCCCTGCCCCCGGCAAGGGAAGGATACCCAAACGCCACAGGACTACGGCCGCGACCGCCAGCAGGACGATCACACCACCCACGAAGGCCACGGGACGCAGAGACCTTCTGGGTTTGGCCGGAGGCGGCGGGGGAAGTTCCTCTTCTTCCTCCACATAGTCCAGATCTTCCTGCATCATGGAGAGGTCAATCTTCACTGTGGGCTCAAAGGCCTCCTGTGGCTCTGAGGACGGAGCCGACTCCTCTTGTCCCATCTGGGCAAGTTCCTCTTCGTCCAGTCGCACATCCAAGGATTCCTCCTCCGGAGGAGCAGAGGACGTCGGCTTCTGGACCATAAAGACGTGCCTGCATTTGGAGCATCTGACCTTCCTTCCCGTCTCCGGGACCATGGAATCGTCGAGCCGGTAACGGGCTTGACACCTCTCACATTGGACGATCATCTCCTACCCCCTTTTCCCGTGGACCCGAGGACCTCCGGGGAAACTCCTCGGACGCTCCCTTTCGGTCCACCACGCAGAGGTCCGGCAGGTGACGATAGGACTCAGCGTAATCCAAACCGTAGCCGACGATAAATCCTTCTTGGACAACGAAACCAACATAATCGATGGCGACCTCCACTTGCCGTCGTTGGCGTTTGTCCACCAGGACGCATGTGCTCACGGTCCGGGCCCCTTTCCTCTTCAGGGTATCCTGGAGATAACGGAGGGTCTTTCCCGTATCCACGATGTCCTCCACGACCAGGACATCCCGTCCACGAACCGGAAGCTCCAGGTCCTTAGTAATCCTCAATTCCTGACTCTCCATGGTATCCCCGTAGCTCGCCAGCCTAATGAAGTCCACTTCCACGGGGATCGACAGGTGACGGATCAGATCGGCCACGAACACGAAGGCTCCCTTCAAGACGCCTACCAATAAGAGGGACCCGCCTTGAAAATCCTTTGAGATCTCTCCTGCCAAAAGGCGGACCCGCTCGGCAATGCGCTCCCTGGAGAAAAGGGTCTGAAGGATGAACTGTTCCATCACGAGAGACTATATAGGATGAACTCAGACCCTTTGTCAACAAATTGGCCTGATCTTGACTTCAATAGGAGCCTTGATTATAGTTTTCCACGATCCCTTGTGAGGGCTCAAAAGACCTTACATATCTTATGAAACAGTTACAACAGGGACGGATCTTTCAGGGGATCACCATCTTTCTATTTTCGCATCGGCGAGATATGACCCTTGAAGGGGTGTTTTCCTTCTCATTCTCTGGACTGTCAGAAACTCTTTCATCTTCATGAACCGGTCTTTCCAAACATCCTTCTCTCCGAAAGGGAGATGTCCGATGCAGTTGGTGTGGTCGGATCCGTTGATCCTTGGTGCAGCTATCTTCTTCTTTTTTCTCTTTTTCCGCATCCTCTCCCGGATCGTAAGAGAGATTCAGTTTCGTACCAATAGACGAAGAAAAGCTCAAAGGGAGACTCGCTACCTCTTAAGCCATTACCGCGCCAAATACAGCAAGGACTCTATCCCGCAGAAACTGGAAGAGGACCTTGATTCCTGTCGCCGAGACATGGAACGCCTCGCAGCCCGCTGGAAGCTCTGGCAGATGCACAGGGAAGAGGCTTTCCTTCATGGCGAGCGCCAGCACGCGGAGGCGGAAGAGCAGAAGGCCTATACAGCCTATCTGCAACAGGCCCATCGGTATCATCGTCTCTGTGAGGTCTATGAGTTACTTATGCATCGGTCTCCTTGATGGGGGGTTCCGTGTGTACTTCAGGGATCCCATCCCGTCCATCGAAACCGTCAATACTCTCTTGTGCCCCTTCGAAGGTCGGATGAGATGAACGATTCTATCCTCTTCCAGCTGCCCCCGGAGGGCTCCTCCATCATGCTCGCCACGGCCCTTAGCTGCTCGGTATTGGGGATCGACGCCTTTTTGGTGGAAGTGGAAGTAGACATCACCCGGGGGCTCCCCTCCTTCGCCATGGTGGGCCTTCCCGAAGCGGCCGTCAAGGAAGCCAAGGACCGCGTGAAGGCGGCCATCAAGAACGCAGGATACCGATTCCCCACGGATCGGATCACGGTCAATCTGGCCCCGGCCGACATCAAGAAGGAAGGCTCCGGATTCGATCTGCCCATCGCAGTGGGGATTCTGGCCGCTACTGGGGTGATCCATACCAAGAAGTTGGACCGATATGTGATTCTAGGAGAGCTGGCCCTTGACAGCCGGGTCAAGCCCGTTCGAGGGGCCCTCCCTATGGCCGCATCCACACGTGCTCAAGGTTTACAGGGGCTGATCCTGCCCCTTGAGAATGCAGCGGAGGCTGCAGTGGTCCAGGGAATCGAGGTGATAGGGACCCGGCACCTCACGGAGGTCGTGGAGTTTCTCAATGGGGAGAGATGGATCGAGCCTACCCGGGTGGATCTTAGCTCGCTATTCGCCAACTCGGGAAACTATGAAGTGGACTTTCGGGATGTAAGGGGCCAGCATCACGTGAAGCGGGCCTTGGAGATCGCTGCCGCCGGAGGGCACAATGTGCTTATGGTCGGCCCTCCGGGCTCCGGAAAGACCATGATCGCCAAAAGGCTGCCCACCATTCTGCCGCCCATGACCTTCGAAGAGGCCGTCGAGACGACTAAGATCTACAGTGTGGCGGGCATGCTCCCCGACCATCGTGCTCTCATCACGCAACGTCCTTTTCGAGCCCCTCATCATACCATCTCCGATGCAGGACTCATCGGAGGCGGGCAGATCCCTAAACCGGGCGAAGTGAGCTTGGCCACCCACGGGGTCCTCTTCCTAGATGAGCTTCCCGAATTCCGCAAGAATGTGTTGGAAGTGCTTCGTCAGCCCATGGAAGATGGTTCGGTCACCATTTCCCGGGCCATCACCTCCATCACCTATCCAGCTCGATTCATGCTCGTGGCCGCCATGAACCCTTGCCCTTGCGGCTATTACGGAGACCCAAAGCACTCTTGCACGTGCACCTACGGCCAGATGATGAGATATCGGGCCAAGGTCTCGGGCCCTCTGATGGACCGCATCGATCTTCATGTGGAAGTACCCGCCTTGAGTTTCCAGGAGCTGGCGGGGGAAGGCCCTGCGGAGGGCTCAGAGGAGATCCGTCGGAGGGTGGAGGCTGCACGCAGGCTCCAGCAAAAACGGTTCCAGAGGATGCGGATCTACTGCAACGCTCAGATGTCCAATCGCCACATCCGACGTCTATGCATCATCGACGGACAATCTCAGAAGCTTCTCGAGATGGCCATCGACCGGCTGGGCATGAGCGCCAGGGCTTACAGCCGCATCTTAAAAATCGCGCGCACCATCGCCGATCTGGAGGGATCTGAAGCCATAAAACCAGAGCATGTCTCCGAAGCAATCCAGTACCGAAGTCTGGATCGGCAAATCCCCTAAGCTGCTAATATTCATAACCGGGAAACATGCGTATCAGTCATGGGGTCTTCTATCCACAGTCCTTCCTTCTAATTGAGGGGGCGTGAGATCCCAACGAGCAGAGATCATGCAGGTAAAGGTATGTGGCTCAGTCCTCCAATTGGTGCAGGGGGACATAACCAAAGAACATACTGAGGCCATCGTCAATGCGGCGAACCGCACCCTTTTGGGAGGTGGAGGAGTAGACGGAGCTATCCACAAGGCAGCCGGTCCTCAGTTGCTGGAGGAATGCCGGCGACTGGGCGGCTGCAACACAGGGGATGCTGTGATCACCAAGGGCTACGGCCTAAAGGCCCGCTATGTCATTCACACGGTGGGGCCGGTCTATCGGGGAGCCAACCCCCGGACCCAGCGGCTCCTTCAGAGCGCCTACAGGAGAAGCCTTGAGGTGGCCTTGGAGCATGGAATCCGATCAATTTCCTTCCCCTCCATCAGTACGGGGGCCTACGGTTACCCCTTGGAGGAGGCCGCACCAGTGGCCCTCAAGACGGTCATCGACTTCCTCAAGGAGCAGAAGGGGATCGCACTGGTGCGCTTCGTCCTGTATGGAGAAAAGGCCTACGGGGCATATGAAAAGGCCCTCCAAAGGCTGATGAGAACCGAGGGGCTTCCTACAACCTCTTCATGACCTCCCGCAAGGAGGATCTCCTCCAGGAGGAAAGGATGTCAGAGGCGTCTAGAAAAGACGCTGAAGACCTCTTTTCCGAGGCCCAACGCTTTGTCCTAGACGCAGGCCTTACCCTCTTTGTCGGGCCCACGGATTCGGGAAAGAGCACCCTGGCCGCCAAGTGGGGCTCCCTGATGTGCCGTCAAGGCCTTCGCTGCGCCGTGGTGGACGCTGATGTGGGACAATCGGATATCGGTCCTCCAGGGACCATAGGGATGGGGAGGTTGAGGCGGCCGGTTCAATCTTTGGGGGAGGTCCCTGCGGAGTCACTCTACTTTGTAGGGGCCTTTTCCCCCCGTGAACGACCCCTGGAATGCCTGACCGGCCTCCACAGCATGGTAAAACAGGCACGAAGGTTAGGAGCAGAACGCATTCTGGTTGACACCACAGGCTTCATTAAGGGGACCCTTGGGCGAAGGCTCAAGCTCAGCAAGGCGGATCTTCTGGATCCAGACCTGATCGTCTGTCTGGAACGGTCGGCTGAGTGTGAGTTCCTTGCCAAGGCATATCCCCACGGCCGTCCACGCATCATTCGTATCCCTACGCCCCCTGGGGTGCGTCGTCGCTCCATTGAACAACGCACAGCCAACCGTCTCCGCGCCTTGGCTAGGCACACAGCCGGAGGCTGGGTCCGGCAAGTTGATCTACAAAAGACATCGCTTGTGGGCTGGCCCATTCTCATTGGTCCTCCCCTCTCCAGGGGACAGATGCGGGATCTTGGAAAGCGGCTTGGCCGGGGGGTCCTCTGGGGGGAACGGATGGAAGAGAGACTCGTCGTTATTTGCGATGGCCCACTTCTCTGGCGTTCTGAAGAGATTCTAAAGGGCCCATGGGGAAAAATGGAGACCTGGGACCTTTCGGACTTTAACCTCCGCCTCGTTGGGATCGATGACCTCAGAGGGGAGACTCGGTGGGTGGGGATACTCGTTCGCCTCTTGGTTCCCGAGATGAAGGCGGAGGTGTGGGCCCCCCCTTCGGCCCGGGAGATAGGCGGCCTGCGCTTGGGGGAGGCCTCCATAACACCCGAGCAGTTCCATTACCTGACTGAATGGGGAAGAGAATATAATCCCACGGGGGCTCCCAAATCTTCTTGAACCACTTTGACGGGAGAAGACCCAGGGTTTTCCCCTATCCCTTGCGCCCATGCAGCCGGACTTGATGATTTTTAGGAAACCTGCTAGTGTTGTCTGGCATTTTCCCAAAGAGTATTTCGGGCCTTCGGCAGGCCCCGAAGTTAACAAAGTTAACAATTAGGAACCAAAGAAAGGAGGAAGGCGCATGAAGAGGCCAGCTTTTGTAGTCTGCATTGTGGGGTTGCTCCTTATCTTCAGCCTCTTTCTTGCTTGCGGGCCACAAGAGGCTGCCGCCAAGCGCAGGTTTGTCTCCATTGCCTCGGGCTGGGTGACGGGGGCCTACTACCCCATGGCAGGTGCCATCTCCCGAATCGCGTGGAAGCATTTAAAGGAAGAGGGAATTAAGGTCACTGCCGAATCCTCAGGGGCATCCGTGGCCAACGCCAAGCTCATTGGAGCCGGCGATACCGACTTCGCCATCCTTCAGAACGACATCGCCAATTACGCCTACAACGGTGTCAAGCCCATGTTCGAGAAGCCCATCTCTAACCTTCGGGGCGTCTGCACCCTGTTTCCAGAGCATGTGCAGCTTATCGCCAGAAAGGACGCTAACATCCGTTCCGTCGCTGACCTCAAGGGCAAGCGAGTGGCCATCGGACCGGTGGGTTCTGGAACCGCAGAAAACGTCAAGCAGGTACTGGAGGCCTGGGGAATGACCGTGGATGACCTTGGCAAGGCCCAACAACTGAAGGCCTCCCAGGCGGCGGACTATATAAAGGACGGAAGGTTGGATGCCGCCTTCTTCACCGTAGCGGTGGGGGCTGCGGTCATCCTGGATACTGCCTTAATAGTGGACATCAATGTGGTGCCTATCTCTGGACCCAATGTCGACAAGCTCATCCAAAAATACCCCTTTTATGCCAAGCAGGTGGTCCCGGCAGGTTCCTATAAGGGGGTAGAAAAAGACGTACCTACGGTCTCGGTTATGGCCATGCTGGCGGCCCGTGCAGACCTGGAGGATGATATCGTCTACGCCATCGTCAAGGCCATGTACTCGGATTTGGATCAGCTTCGAAAAGCCCATGCCAAGTTCAAAGAGATCTCCTTGGAAAAGGCCTTAGTGGGCATGAGCGTCCCGCTTCATAAGGGAGCCGAGCGCTTCTTCAAGGAAAAGGGGCTTTTGAAGTAGCAAGGTAGTCACGGGGCCCGAAACGGGCCCTTCTACCTTTGAACTGAAGCACCACGAGGCGGCCAAACCCACATAGCCACCTCCTCATCATTCCCCAAATCTCCTACCTAGAGAGGCCCCCCCATGTCGGACGCTCGGGAGAGTTCTTCCCATCCGGACAGGGTTCAGCAGGTCCAAGCATCGGAGATTGGCCGGATCCCCATCAGGGGGTTGGCTGGACACATCATCCGTTGGATCGCCGTTTCTATGTCCCTCTTCCAGCTTTATACCGGCTTTTTCGGGGAGCTCCCAGGTTCTAAGCAACTCTCCATCCACCTGGCCTTTGCCCTTGTCCTTTGTTTCCTGCTCTTCCCTCCGATCCGAAAAAAGGGCAAATGGGGAATCCTTCCCATGGACATGGCTCTTGCCGTCCTCTCAGGGGCGGCGGCCCTTTATCTCTTTGTCAACTACGAACACGTGGTGACGTCGGTGGGGGATGCAGAAACTTACGATCTCGTAATCGGTGGGGCCTTGATAGTGTTCGTCCTGGAGGCCACACGACGAAGCGTCTCCCCCATCCTCCCTTTTATCACCCTCGTCTTTCTGGTCTATGCCTATCTCGGTCCATATATCCCGGGAGAGTTGGCCCACCGAGGCTTTACGGTCAAAAGGATCATCGATCATGTCTTCATGACAGGAGAGGGCCTTTGGGGGATCCCCCTTCGGGTATCGGCCACTTTCGTCTTCTTGTTCGTGCTCTTTGGGGCCTTCCTGGAAAGGATCGGTGCAGGGGAATATCTGATCCGCCTCTCCTTCTCCACCATGGGCCGGTTCCGCGGAGGACCCGCCAAGGCGGCAGTGGTCGCCTCCGCGGCTATGGGCTCCATCTCGGGCTCCTCCATCGCCAACACCGTGACCACGGGATCCATGACCATTCCTCTGATGAAGAAGGTGGGCTTTAAACCACACGTCGCCGGTGCCGTGGAGGTGGCCGCCTCCACCAACGGGCAACTCATGCCTCCCATTATGGGCGCTGCGGCGTTTATCATGGCAGAGATGCTGGGCATATCCTACTTTCAGATCGTCAAGGCTGCCTTCATCCCTGCCGTCCTCTCCTATACGGCAATCTTCTCCATCGTCCATCTCGAAGCCGTCAAGGAAAACATTCGAGGATTAACCCAAGAGGAGACTCCGCCACTCATCCCAACCATCCTATCGGGGCTCCACTATATTATCCCCTTGCTCGTCCTCATTTGGCTGCTTTTGGTGGTCATGTGGACACCCACCACGGCGGCTTCGTGGTCCATCCTTGTGGCCGCTCTGGTGGCTCTATTCAACAACCTCTACCGGAGCGCTATATGTTTCCCCAGGAAGCGGATGCGCCGGGTGGAGGATACCGAGCCCGCATATGTGGATTATCTGCGGAATCCCAAGAGGTTCTTTCTGCGCCGAAATGCCGCTGAACTCCTTGGTGCCTTGGAGATGGGTGCCCGCAACATGGCTGGGATCGCGGCAGCCTGCGCCTGCTGCGGAATTATAATCGGGGTCGTTACGCTGACGGGGCTGGGACTGAAGATGGCCACCTTTATAACAGAGGCTGCGGGAGGCAATCTCCTCCTTACGCTCATCTTTTCGGTTTTCGCCTCCATCATCCTGGGTATGGGGCTTCCCACAACGGCCACCTACATCATCATGGCCGCAATGACTGCCCCGGCTATCCTTACCATAAGTCAGGACCTAAACCTGGGTATCCCCGTCATCGCGGTGCATCTGTTCGTCTTCTACTACGGGATTGTGGCGGACGACACCCCTCCCGTGGGGCTGTGCGCATACGCCGCCGCTGGGATAGCCGGGTCGGATCCCATCAAGACGGGTTGGAAGAGCTTCCGCTTAGATTTGGCGGCTTTTACCCTTCCCTTTATGTTCATATACAACCCCAAGCTCCTCATGATCGGGACAGATTTTCTGGAACTGCTATACCTAATTCCCTTCTGCATACTGGGGATGTTCTGTTGGTCGGTCTTCATCCAGGGTTATTGGGTGGTCAAGACCTATCCACTGGAGAGAATTCTCTTTCTCGGCCTTGCATTCCTTCTGGTCAACCCAAGCCATCTGAGTATCGGAACGCTTCACCTCAATTTGCACCTTGTCAACGGATTCGCGGTGACCGCCATGGCTGCTATCTATATCTGGCAGCGGGTCCGAAAAGTGAAGCATGGACCCGGGGTTCTGGCCAAGGCGTGAGGCTCCATGCGCACTGCCGCCATACCCATACTCTCTCTCCTCTCCCTCCTGCTGGGGGCCTGGTTCCTTCTACCAGTGGACGTGATGGTCATTCAAATGGAAGAAGGACAAAAGCGCCTCGTTATTCTCGTGAAGACCTCCCCGGGGGATGAAATGGTTCTAACTTACGTCCACTCTGTGGAGAGGACGCCTGTGGAGGGCCGCTTCAGGGTGAGCAAGCGGCATCGACTCCTGTTGAGCGAGACGCGGATGGCCTCGGTGGGCACCGGATTGCCCACCGAGTCTTCTCGGAGGGTCTTGCGGAAGGGGGACTGGATGGTGGTGGACGAGGGGGAAAGGGATATATCCGAGCTGCGAATCTTCCTCCTTCCGCTAAACCACCCCCGCCTTTGGGTGAAGGGACGGGAGATCCCCGTAGACACTCTGATGGAGAAAGGGGGGCTTCTGAAGATCCGATTGGCTCGCACACTCCGGTGGCGGTGGTATTGTTGGCGGGTCTTCGGGAGAGGAATAGGCCTCGAAGGGACTCGAGATAACCCTAAGGAACCAGACTATCTCCCAGCCCTACCTGGACGGTCTTCTGCACCCTTCAACCAATGGCCGGTTATGCAGACCGGATCTACTCCCTAAAGAAAAAGGCCCGCTTCCATCCCTTGCCAAGCAAGGGGGCCCCATGGTTCAATGCAGATAGAATTCAAGGCGAGGGCTGCTGGCACAGGGCCTAATTGTCGGACCGGTCCTTTCAAAGGAGGACAGCAAAATGTGGCACCTCGAACTCGCTGGAAGCGGACGCGGCTTAATCCGGCGTGGGGGGTGTATACTAGGGAGGGCTAACATGAAGAATGATATTTATCGGCAACTGGCCCAAGTCCTGGATACCCTGCCCAATGGATTCCCATCTACTGAGGCTGGAATCGAGATTCAGCTCCTCAAGAAGATCTTCGACCCCGACGAAGCAGAGCTTTTTTGCGACCTCAAACTTCATTTGGAGACGGCCCAACAGATCGCGGAACGCACGGGTCGCCCTCTAGAGGGCCTTGAGGAAAAACTGACCACCATGTGGAAGAAGGGGCAAGTCTTCGGGGTAGAACTTGGGGGAACCAAGCTCTTCCGCATGGTCCCTTGGGTATTCGGGATTTACGAACTTCAACTGAATCGCATGGACCGAGAGTTCGCAGAGTTGGCCGAACAGTACATGTACGTCTATGGACAGCAATTCTTCCAGCATAAACCCCAGCTCATGCAAGTGATACCTGTCGAAAAGGAGATCCCCAACCGACAGGAGGCCCTTCCGTACGAGCAAGTCTCGGCCATCATCGAACGGGGGAAATCCTTCGCGGTGGCTCAGTGCATCTGCAAGAAGGAGAAGGCCCTCCTGGACGACCCCTGCGACAAACCCCAGGAAATATGCATGGCCATAGCCCCTGTGGAGGGGATCTTCGAGAGAGGGCACTGGGGCCGTCCCATCTCCAAAGAGGAGGCCTACAGGGTTTTACAAATAGCCGAGGAAGCTGCCCTTGTTCATATGACTTACAACATCGAAAGCGGCCATTTTTTCATCTGCAACTGCTGCGGATGCTGCTGCGGTATCTTAAGGGCCATTAATGAAATGGGAATCAAGGACGCCACCAACTCCCATTACTACGCCGAGATCGACCCCGACAAATGCGTGGCATGCGGCACCTGCAAAGACGATCGGTGTCAGGTGAACGCCATCGAGGAGGGAGAATACTCCTATAGCGTACTCCGTGAGACATGCATCGGCTGTGGCTTGTGCGCGAGCACCTGTCCGTCCGAGGCCATCCGACTGCTTCGAAAGCCGGCCGAGGAGATCGTTCCTCCTCCCAGAGACGAAAAGGATTGGTACCGCAAGCGGGCCGAAGCACGCGGCGTAGACTACGAGGTCTACGAATAGCAGCGTGACCTTCAGGTTGAAACGCTGGGCACAGAGCTCAGAACGGGATTAATGGAGGCTTTGCATGGGTTTCCGTTACCATCATTTGCATCTAGTCTGCAGCGACCTGGAGAAGCTGATCCGTTTCTTTACGGAGGATCTGGGGGCCGGGCTTGTATGCCGCCGAAAGTTCGGGACGGCCGATGGGGCCACCCTGGACCTGGACGGGGTACGGGTCAATCTGCGTGTGGCCCGGCAGGGCGAGGAGATCGCCGGAGACTCCGCCCAAACCCGGTACGGTTACGACCATCTGGGATTGGAAGTGGAGGATCTTCAGGCCGTGTATCAGGAGCTTGTGGCAAAGGGGTATCGGTTTTTCATCCCGCCCACAGAGACCGAAGATGTGTGGATGGCCTTCTTCAAGGGGCCGGACAACATCACTGTGGAGCTGGTCCAACCCAAGGCGTGAAGAACATCAGGCCGCTTCTTGAGATCTATTCTCCTTGCGCAGAACGCCTTCGGAACACCCCCTGAGCCCCAGGCCAGGGGACAAACAGGCTTTGCTCAACCGGGCCCAGCCCCTCTTTGGCCCCAATCATGAGTGCCCCTCCGGGCCGCAGCAGATTCCAAAGGCGTCTGGCCGCCTGGAATCGGCGTTTCCCCCGGTAGTACGTGAAAACCAGGTATCGGCACAAGATCAGGTCGAACTCCCCGCAGAACGGAAGTGATTCCAGGCTCGCCCGCACCAAGGAAACTCGGGACCGAACCTGAGGGTCCAACCGAAGGCGCCCCATCTTCGGTCTGAAAAACCGTTTCTGGAGTTCGGGAGTGACCTCCCGGAGGGCGCTGTGAGGGTAGAGCCCTTCGGCCGCCCGTTCCAGGCTCGCTTGGTCCAGGTCCACTGCCAGAATATTGAGGATATGGGACTGGAAATTCGTCATCCAGAGGATGGCCAAGCTGTACGGCTCCTCTCCGCCACAGCAACCCGCGCTCAGAGCCCAAAGGGGCGATTCCCTCCCCTCCAGCAAGACGGGAAGAACCGCCTCGCGAAGGGTCTCCCACCGGTCCCGGTCCCGGAAGAAGCGGCTGACGGTCACCCGCATGCGGTTGGCCAGCCCCACAGCCTCCTCTGGATGAGCCCGGAGGTAATCCAGGTAGGCCTTAAATCCCTCCAGGCCCAATTCCCGGATGCGTCCCAGTACCCGTCTCCGCGCTGATCTGCGTCGGTATTTCCGCCAGTCCAAATCCAGCGGCGGACAGACCTCTCTCAAAAAGGCGTCGAAGTGCATACCGTACCCTGAGGATCCTCCTCTGTTATATTGTTACCTATTTGAGCTGGAGTTGGAACCGCAGAAAAGGCAAAAAGGCCTGCTTCCCCCGGAGAGGGTTGGCAAGAGGCTCACCACCCATATGGAAAGCACTGCGATGGCGAGCCTCTCAGAAGGAAGCGAGCTGGTATCGGCTCACGCCTTTCCGGTGACTTGGGGTAGAGACCTCTTGACTTCAGAGATAGTCGGACGCCTTCTACCGTTTCCACCGTGAAGACTTTCCGCCGCTTGTTTCTCGGTATCATGGCTATTAAAGGACCTCTCTTCGCCTTGTGCAAGTTCCGGCCTTTTATCGCTTTCTCCACGACTCCCCTTGACCCCTTCGACCAATGCCTTAAGCTCTTTTACTATTTCTTGTAGTGTTTGTGCTTGTGAGGAGAGTTCTTCTGCGGCTGCGGCGGATTGTTCTGCGTTGGCTGCATTTTGTTGGACCACGTGGTCCATTTGGGTCAGGGCCGAGTTGATCTGTTCGATCCCTTGGGCCTGTTCTCGGGAGGCTGCTGCTATCTCTGCCAGCAGCTCTGCCACCCTCCGGGCACTCTCTTCCACCCGGTCAAAGGCCTCATCCGTTGTCACCACCAACCTGGAACCCTCCTCAATGTGCTGAAGAGATCCCTCAATGAGCTGCTGCGTCTCCCGAGCCGCCTCTGCCGCACGCTGAGCCAGATTGCGCACCTCATCGGCCACCACCGCAAAACCCATCCCAGCCTCACCAGCACGGGCCGCCTCCACCGCCGCATTGAGCGCAAGCAGATTGGTCTGAAATGCAATCTCATCGATGGTCTTGATAATGCGAGCCGTCTGATCGCTGGCCTCTGTAATGCGCTCCATGGAACGACGTAGATCCTTCATCGATGCATTGGCCTGCACAATCTCCCCAATGCTCGACTCCATTAAACGATTGGCCTGTGCCGCATGCTCCGCATTCTGACGCGTCACCGATGACATCTCCTCCAACGACGACGACGTCTCCTCCAATGACCCTGCCTGCTCAGAGGCACCTGCAGAGACGCTCTGGCTTGCCTGACTCAACGCGAGCGAGACCGATGAGAGCTCATGAGCGGCCTCTCCCACTTGAGTTACGGCTCGACGCACTCGCTCTCCGAAGCCCTTTGCCGCATACCAAGTGACCGGAGAAGTCAATATCACCGCCACCACGGCGATAAGCAGGAGGAAGAGTAGAGTCTCTCGAAGATATCTCTGAGATTCCGAAAGAGAGTACTCGATGGAGACGGCCACCTTTTTCCCGTCCTGGACTTCCAACGGATACCTTGCAATTAGGATATCCCCGTCTTGAGAAGAAGCTCTCTGATATTGAACCCCGGACAAAGACGTGGTCTTTGCCCCCTTCTTCAGGGAAGCCGCCTCGGGACCCTCTTCCTGCCTGAAAGTCTTTCGCACCTTCCCGTCTAAGCTCTGAGCCCCCGTGAGGAAGAGGACCCGAGTCCCTGTTAACTTCGAAAGGGACCGAACCACCTCCTCGTCCAAAGGCCGCCAGGTCAAAACCAGCCCTCCCTGCACCCGCTCCAACTCGTTGTTTTCGGGGTTGAGACTATCCTTCATCAAGGGGGCCCGGGCTTCGATCCATACCGTCTCCTGAAAGACTCTTCGCATGACACCCTCTTCGGAAGATAGAGGCATAGGATACTTCGAGGAAAACCAAGTATCCCCTCGAATCTCCTTCCAGTCATCCTCTTTTGGACGCTGGCCGAAAGGCACTTCTGCAGAGAGGAACCGCCTCCCTTGGGAGGCCTTCGGAAGCAGGAGCCGCACGGATCGTTCCCCCACCTCGACGGAGCATACCAGATCTCCTTTGGCGTCATAGATGGCCGCGCGACGGATCCCCCCAGCTTGGGCGAATTCACCGAGGGCCTGGGCGAGTTTCACGCGTTCCTGCTCCACCATCTCTTTCATGGTCTCATTGGAATCATCTCCTGCCTTGAACTTCTCGATAAAATCCACCTTGCTTCCGAACTGCCGTTGACTGCCGATCCCATGAGCGGCTCGCTTCAGTTGAACCCCTATACTCTCTATCCGATCCTGAACAATGGAAAAGGCCCGATTCGTCCAACTCTTGGCCTCTTTCATACTGTGCGACTGGAGGAGAAAGGCCACGATCCCCATACAGAGAAGCACCGAGAAAATTACGGAGAGGATTCCGTTTATGACCATGCGGGTTCGAATCGTCATCGTCATGTTGGGACCTCCTCTTGGAGAAACGATGCCCATCCTTAGGCCGGTCTCTCATCCTCTGCGCTTTGTTTCGTATTCGGACGAGCAGAGGAAAAACTTTACTCCGACCCCAGAAAAACCCCATAGACTATGGGACTTTGAGGAAGACGTGGGAGAAGAAAGGGGATCAAGAATGAAGAAGGCGGGAGGCCTCGGCCTCATGGGGGAGGCGTTTTATCAAGGCGTTTAGACATGGATCCGAGTAGGTGAAGGTTAAGACCCTGATTCTCAAGGACGGGGGAAGTCTTCGAAAGCCCCAAAGGCAGCGTCGAAGGGTCTCTTTGTATCCGTTTCTCCGGTAATAAAAGGGGAGATTCACTTCAAAGAAAGAGAGACTATCGGCCACTTTGAGAAGGTCGGAGCGGGGGTCCCCACCGATTTCGTGCCGCATCACGAGCTTCCGGACCTCCGAAATGAGGCCCTGATCCAGCCCGCACTCCTCCAGCAATCGGGCTAGTATCTCGGAGCTGGCATGGGCATGGGCTGTCTTGAAATCCTCATAGCTCTCGTAATGTGAGCGTTGGACTTTCCTTTTGGGAAGGGCCCGCTCCAAATCGTGACCCAAGGCCGCGAGTTGAAGGGCAACATCGGCCTTGGGCTCCAGCTCCAGAATCCACTTAAGGGTGTTCTCCGCATGGAGGGGATCCTCTGGGATCTTGGATTGAGAGACCATCTCCCGGATCCTTTGGAACGCACATGAAATGCCCTTCTGTCGTGCATGAGCGCTTTGGCCCCGGCACTCCGAATGGATCTGGAGATCCCCTGAAAAAGACCCCGATCCAGGAACACTTCCCTTCATGCGAAACGTCGACAGATCACGATCCGACGCAGGGTCTCCATGTTCATTACCACAGCAATGACCCCTAAGACCAAAAAAGGCTGGTTGAACAGGGCGCCGAGAAAAATAAGAAAGAGACGGATATCTCGACCGATGCGGAAGGCACGTCCCTTGGAGAAGAAATCCTTCATCAAGGCGTCATGTTTGTGCGCCGTGTAGCTGACCATGAAGGAGCCGATCAAGGCGAGGAACCCTATTATCAGGGGAAGACCTTTGGCTCCATTCTCTGAGGCGTGCCAAGTCAGGCCCATCAGCAAGAAAGCGTCCGCGTAGCGGTCCAAGACCGCATCAAGCCATCCTCCATACTCGGTTCGCTGAAACTTGAGTCGGGCCACCTCTCCGTCGCACCCGTCCAGGATCGAAGCGGTCTGGGCGATGACCCCCCCTACCAGGAGGGGGAGGTAACCGGGAAAGAAAAAGAGGACCGCGGCCACCATAGAGACCAAAAAGACCCCCACGCTGAGCTGGTTGGGTGTGACGGGCAGACGAGAAAGCCACCGTGAAAGGCGGATGGAGAAAGGCCGATTGAGGTATCGGGCTACGGGCCCGTCTGTGCCTTTGGCGGCCAACCGTTTCAGGAGGACCCGCTCGGCCTTGTCTACGTCCTCGGGGGAATCTATATCCACCCAGAACTGGTCCCCGATGTCGAAGACCCGAACCTTGCCGCGGGCACCAAGGAGTCGAACCGCGTCGGAAAGGGCGATCTCCCCCTCCGTCTCTCGACGAATCTCCTCCAGGGCATCGAAAATGGATGGAGAGCAGAGAAAGATCCCTGTGTCGAAACCATTATAGGGTTCGAGTCCCTTTCCAATATCCCGCACCTGGCCGTCTTCGGTCCAGACTCGCGTCACATCGGTCAGGTCGACGAGCCCGTTGCGGACATTCCTATCCACAGCAAGAACGATCTCCCCATCATTCGGGAGGTACTCTGTAAGACCCTTGAGGATGGACGGTTCCACCAAATGGTCGCCCATTAACAGAAGGAAAGGTTCACGGAGGACCTCCTTGGCTTTGAGGACAGATATCCCGTTGCCCTGTTCCCATTCATCGTTGACAATGTGCGTCAACCGGATCCCACAGCGTCTGGCCAGATCGTCGAGAAAGGGACGGACTACCTCTCCTCGGTAGCCCGTCACCACAAAGAACTCCTCAATGTGGGCTTCAACGGCCGAGCGGATGACCCGCTCGATCAAAGGAACGCCCAAGATGGGGGCGAGGGGTTTACACCTGGCCTTCCGCCACAGCCGGCTTCCTCTCCCTGCGGCGATGATCAGACATTTCATCCGTCCTCTTCCCCCATGTCCCTTCGATAAAGGCCTCCGTCATACTGTATGCAGTGTCGTCGGTGTATTGCCTTGGCGGGTGCTTCATGAAATAGGCGGACGGCCCGTAGAGCACTCCTCCCTCGCCACGGTCCAGGGCCAATTTGCAGCACCGGATGGCATCAATGGCCACGCCTGCAGAATTGGGAGAATCCTCCACCGAGAGACGAAGCTCCAGATTCATGGGGACATCGCCGAAAAGCTTCCCTTCCATCCGGATGAAACAGACTTTGTTGTCCTTTTGCCAAGGGACGTAATCGCTCGGTCCGATGTGGATGTTTTCAGACTCCAGGCGTTCCGCTGTGACAGACTGGACCGCTTCGGTCTTGGATTCCTTCTTGGAACGCAGCCTACTGCGGTTGAGCATGTTGAGGAAATCGGTGTTTCCTCCTGTATTGAGCTGATAGGTCCTCTCCAGTTTGACTCCGCGTTTGCGGAAGAGATCTGTAAGGATACGGTGCGTTATGGTAGCACCCAACTGCGACTTGATGTCATCCCCAATAATAGGGAGGTTCCTCGCCTTAAAGCGCTCTGCCCAAGCGGGATCACTGGCGATAAAGACGGGGATGTTATTCACGAATGCAACTCCCGCCTCCAGGGCACATTCGGCATAAAATCGAGCCGCCTTCTCAGAACCCACGGGGAGATAGTTGAGGAGGACCTCCACACCGGACTCCTTAAGGACCTTGACGACCTCCTCCTTGCTTGGCTCCGCTTTGTCGGCCGGGACAAAGGTGTATTTCTCATCGTAATCGCGCATGTGTTCTGAAAACCCATCCATGATGGGCCCCATACGCACCATCACCCCGGTCTTGGGGATCTCCTTACAGAAGACGGTGGTGCAGTTGGGAGGGGCGAACATGGCCTCGGCCACGTCCCGTCCCACTTTACGCCGGTCAATATCGAAGGCAGCCACCACCTCGATGTCGTAAGGTTTGTACCCCCCGATTTCCCAGTGCATCAGTCCGATGGCGTCATCGGCGTCTTTGTCTCGATAATAGTGAATCCCCTGAATCAATGCACTGGCACAGTTTCCCAACCCTACGATACCGATTCGGATACGATCCATGGTGACTCTCCTCCCACTCGACGGATTGCGTGCGCTGCACGCTTATGTCAAAGCAACCCTCCCCTCACCGGCCGGAAAGATTGACCGAATGCTCTATAATAAAGAAAAACTCCCCTCTTTCGGGGCTTAAGGCCTCCTTCCGCTGGACAGGCCTTCCCTTCCGCCCGCCCCCTCCCCGACCAAAAAATAAATTTTTATCGGCAATTCATAGAGCAAACTTAATATGGGTGTTTCCCCTGGATCTGTCAACCCCCTCCTCCCGCCGCCCCATCCTTGAATCCCATACCAAGCCCTCAAACCATTTGGCCATATCGGACCCCCCAACCAAGAAGCAAATCTCATGGGGGGCTGGCCTGTGCGGCAGTGGGGGAGCCCAAGAGTCGATGGTCCCGAGTCCTTCCTTACGGTATAGAAAGCTTCTTTACACCATAACTGCCATACCCCGCCTCGGCGGGCACCCTTGAGGTCATGAAAACAGCAACCCAGAATTCAGAGAGCAGCACAGGAGGTGACCTGAACGACTTCCAAGATTTTCTCGCAAACCCCGCCGGGGCGGGGCGAAGCGAAACGGCCGTCCCGCGATTTCGCGGGATCTGAGCCCGAAGGGCGAGTTCTGAATTTGCAGTGCAGCGAGGTCCGCCTCAGGCGGACCCGAAAAGAACTTCTCAAAGTGAAGGGCACCTCCTTGAGCTGGCCAGCTATTTTCTACGTAACTTCCCATGTCACGCCTGGGCGTGACACCCTCGATGAATAAAAATGCTTGCCCAGATGCGAGGATCTTTGCCTCTATCGGGGAGGGGCGACTTCACCGCCCCCCTTCCAAATAGACCAAATCAACCAGATAGACGAAATGGCCTCCCCTACCCAACCAAGACCAAATAGACGAGATAGACGAGAGACTATTTTCTACGTAAGGAAGGGAACTGAGCCTAGAGGGATCTATCAAGCAAGATCAGGACTCGAGAATCTGAAGCCAGGACCAGGATGTTTCCACATGAACAATTGACATCCCTTCCCACCATTTTATACTCCTTTTCGAACCACAAGGGCCTCTGCCCCCAGGAGAGGAGAGATGTTCGTGCAAGAGACGCCAGAGCTTCGGGAATTTCGGGCTGAGGTGGCCAACTGGCTTAGGGAGAACAAGCCCAGGCCCCCAAAATTTCGTCTGCCCATGTCCTTCCTCGAGGTGGGGACCGATGAACAGTTTCAATACCTTCGCGACTGGCAGCAAAAGCTCTACGAGGCAGGGTACTTGGGGATGGCCTGGCCCCGGGAATACGGCGGCTACGGCAAGCCCCAGATCTACCAGGACATCGCCAACGAGGAGATGGCCAAGGCCCGGGTGCCTTTCGTAATCAATGTGATCGGGCTCTCCTGGGCCGGCCCGGCCGTCCTCCGCATGGGCACCGAAAAACAGAAACGTCGATACATAAAGAAGATATTGACCGCCGAGGAGATCTGGTGCCAGGGGTTCTCCGAGCCGGACTATGGCTCGGACCTGGCCTCGCTGAAGACCACGGCCAGGCGCGAGGGCGATCGATACATCATCAACGGACACAAGATATGGACCACCCTGGCCACGTACGCCAAACACATGATCCTGCTGGCCCGAACCGACCCCGAGGCCCCCAAGTACAGAGGGCTCAGCTTTTTTCTCTGCCCCATGGATCTGCCGGGCATAGAGATCCGGCCCATTACCAAGATGACGGGTGAGCTGGGCTTCAACGAGGTCATCTTCGACGATGTGTCCATCCCTGCCGATACCCTGGTGGGTCAGGAGGGACAGGGCTGGCTCGTGGCTGTGACCACACTGGCTTACGAGCGCGGGGCCATCGGGGGGCAGGCCGGAGGTCACCCGTCTCAGATCCTCACGGCATCAGACGTGGTGGAGCTGGCCCGGGAGGCACGTCGTGACGGCAGGCCCGCCATCGAGGACCCCCTCATCCGGGACGAGTTGGTCAAATTCCTCATCATGGAGAGGACCATAGAACTCAATAGGAAGCGCCTATATATTGAAAAGCTCCTCACCCCGGGCCGCCCTCAGGTCCTCCGCTTCATGAGCAAGCTCTTCCATTCCGAGTACATCCAGGGGCTCAGCGAGCTGGCGGTCAGGATACAGGGGGCCTATGCGGGGCTCTTCGCGGGAGACCCATGCGCCTTGGCGGACGGCATCTGGCAGCGCTCATACATGAACTCGTTCGGCTTCACCATTGGCGGTGGAACCAGCGAGATACAGCGCAACATCCTGGGCGAGCGCATATTGGGCCTTGCCAAGGGATGAACTCCGCTTTTCATGCCCTTACCCCCACCTAAAACTTAAGAGGAGGCGGAAGATGAGTGGGAGCGATCTGTTGATCTCCTACAGCGACGAGCAGGCCATGCTCCATGAGACGGCCACCAATCTGCTGGCAAAGCGCTGCACCTTCGAGGCCTTAAGGCAGTGGATGGAGACACCCGAGGGCTACTCCCAGGAATTATGGCGTGAGACGGCCGAGCTTGGGTGGCTGGGAATAGCCATCCCGGAGGCCTACGGCGGCTACGGGCTGGGGGCACCGGAGTTAGTCTCAGTCATGGAGCCCATGGGGCGCTACCTCTACCCATCTCCCTTCCTGGCCTCCACCTTGGGGGCTCAACTGCTTCTTTGGGCGGGCACCGAGGATCAAAAGAGAAGCTGGCTGCCGGATATCGCCAAGGGTCAGATCCTCATCACAGTCGCCCTCATGGAGGCCGACGGCTCGTGGGAACCCCACCACGTGAAGGACCGGGCGATCCCCCTCGGGGACGGGTACGAGCTAACCGGGACCAAGCACTTCGTCCTCGATGGTCAGAACACGGACCTGCTCATAGCGGCATTCGATCTGCAGGGAGAGCTGTCGTTATTTCTTTTGGAGCCCCACGAGGTCTCCAAGCTCAAGAAGGACCCCGAGAACCTCATCGACCTGAGCAGGCGCAGCTGCAGGATCTGCTTCGATGGATTGAAAGTGCCTGGCTCCGCCCTCATGACCCGCGATGCCCTTCACCCCCTTCGCAAGCTCCACAGGCTGGCCTGGGTGCTCTTGAGCGCGGAGATGGCCGGCGGTGCCGAGGGGGTCTTCCAACTCACCCTGGACTATCTGAAGGTTCGGACCCAGTTCGGAAGGCCCATCGGTGGCTTTCAGGCCCTCAAGCACCCCATCGTCAACATCATGATCGCCATCGAGAATGCCCGCGCCTTGGTTTACCATTCGGCCACGGTATTCGATGGCCCGGAGAAGGAGGCCGAGACCGCAGCCCGAATGGCCAAGGCCCACACCAGCGACACCTACGCCTACGCTGTCAACAGGGCCATCCAATTCCATGGGGCTATAGGCTACACCTGGGAGTGCAACGCCCACCTCTTCTTCCGCAGGGCCCAGTGGGCACAGTATGCCTTCGGCGACGCCATCCATCATCGCCGTCACTTGGCGGAGCTGCTTCTGGATTGACCCTGGGATACGCTGGGGCACACACTCGTCCAGCCAGAAGGCGAACCCTCCATCGGACCCGCTTGCGGCCTGTGCCTTTGGGCTCTCTCCAACTCACTCGGAGATGTAGGGAAGGGGCCAGATCCTAAAATAATCCCGTATCCTCACCCATACCCCCACAAGGCCCTCCGGCTCGAAGATGATGAACAGGATGATGAGCCCACCGAAGATGAACTCCTTGAAGGGGCCCACCTGCATGGTGATGTTGGGGTCGTACACGCGTGCCAGAAAGCTCACGATGAGGTCGAGGATGACGGGGATGAGGGTGATGAAGATCACGCCGAAGATGGTGCCGTTCAGCCTACCCAAACCGCCGATGAGCACCATGGCCAGAAATATGATGGAGTTGAGGAAGATGTAGTCCTCGGGGATGGCGGTCCTTAGAAGCCCCGCATAAAGTGCCCCCGCGAATCCCGCGTAGAATGAGCTTATGGCAAAGGACAGCAGCTTGTATCGAAACACGGAAATGCCGATGATCTCCGCGGAGACGTCGTTGTCACGGATGGCGATGAAGGCCCGGCCTATCTTGGAACGGGTGATGTTCTTGGCCCCCCAAAGCAGCACAGAAGCCAACACGAATGAGAAGATGAAGAAGCCCAGGTTGGTCTCCAGGGAGAGACCGAACAAATCCGGAGTCGGGAGCTCGATGCCCCGGATCCCCCGGGTGAGACTGTCCCAGTGGATGATGGTGTATTCGATGACGAACTGAAAGGCCAGGGTGGCGACCATGAGATAGAAGCCCTTGATTCGCAGGGAGGGTATTCCTACTATGAGGCCGCAAATGGTCGCGACCAACCCGGCCGCTATAACGCTGGGAAAGAAGGGAAATCCCACTTTGGTTATCAATAGGGCCGACGTGTAGGCCCCCACGCCCATGAACGCTGCATGCCCCAAGGACAGAAGCCCCGTAAAGCCGATCAAGATGTTGAGGCCGGTTGCGGAGATGAGGTTCACCAGGATCAGATTCAGGATGAAGTAGTGGTATTCGTTCGCCCCTATGCCAAAGGCAGAGCCCAGGACCATCAGGACCACAAGGGCCAGGAACCCCACAAAGCAGGCCCTCTTGAACCGTGTGCGGAAGATCCGCTCATCCTCACGGTAGTTGGAGATCGAGGTGGATGCGAAGTAGTCATTGTAGATCCTTGACAAGGCGCTCAATAGGAGACCTCCTCTATGGCTACTTTTCCGCGGAATGCGGACACCCGACCGTCCTCGTAGTGGATCCGGATGTCCAGGTCGTGCTCCTTGCGCTCGTTATATAGGTCATCGATAAGGGGTTGGTAGCGCTCGTTGACAAAGCCCCTTCTGACCTTTCTCGTCCTGGTCAGCTCGCCATCGTCTGGGTGGAGTTCCTTCAAGAGGATGGCGAACCGCCGGACCCGGTTGTTTTCGGGAAAACGCTCGCAGAGCTTCCGGATCTCCCCCCGTATCAGTTCGTAGACCTCCGGCCTCTGGGAGAGATCCTGAAAGGTGGTGTAGGAGATGCCCCGCTTCTTGGCCCAATTGCCCACGTTTTCCAGGTCAATGCTGACGATGGCCACCACAAAGGGCTTGTTGTGGCCGCACACCACCGCCTCGCGAATGTAAGGGCTGAACTTCAGGCGGGTCTCGATATCCTGAGGTGCGAACTTGGTGCCGTCCTCCAGGACCATCAGATCCTTGAATCGGTCGAACACGTAAAGATGGCCGTCTTGGTCGAGGTAGCCCGCATCTCCCGTCTTTAGGAAGCCGTGCTCGGTGAATCCCTCCTGCGTTGCCTCCTCGTTATTGTAGTATCCCTGGTGAACGTTCTTACCCCGCACCAGGATCTCGCCGTCCTCCGTGACCCTCACCTCCACCCCCGGGATGGGCACCCCCACGGTCTCGGGCCTCACATCGTCTTCACTGTGGGTCGTTGCGATGCCGGAGCACTCCGTCTGCCCGTAGACCTGACGGAGGTCGACACCCAAGGCCTTGAAGTACTTGAAGACCTCGGGGGCGATGGCACCGCCGCCGGTGACGGCCATCCTGACCCGCCCCAGACCCACCTTGTTCTTAAGGGGTCGAAGGACGAAAAACTCAAAAATGGGATGTAGGAGGCGGTCACGGAGCCTGGGATTTTGGCCCGTCAGCTCGGCCTCTGTCTTTCGCAGGGCCGTCCGGGTGGCCCAGTCGTAGAACCTTCGCTTTATGAAGTCCGCATTGTCCATGGCCGCCTGGATGGTGGAGAGGAGCATCTCCCACGCAGCTGGGGTGCCCCCGAAGTAATAAGGTTGCACCTCCAGGAGGTCCTTGCGGACGGTCTCGGTCTCCTCCGGAAAATTGTACCTTGCACCCACCATGAGGAAACGCGTCACGTTGTAGAGCTGTTCGCCGATCCAGGCCAAAGGCGCCACCGAGAGGAGCTCGTCCCCCCTCCTCATGCGGACCATCTGGCCGTAGTTTCGAGAGGCGTAGATGAGGTTCTCGTAGCTGAGCATGGAGAGCTTGGGCCGGGCCGTGGTGCCCGATGTTGTGAGCATCATGGCCGTCTGGGAGGGGGAGATCTCCTGAGCCCGCCTCCTGAGGAAGTCCGAGTCGCCTGCGCCCCGCTCCCTGCCCATCTCCAGAACCCGCTCGAAACGCTCCAGAAAGGGATATTCCTCATAGTAGTGACTCATACCACGGGAGTCCCATACGATGACCTTTCGAACTCGCTCCCGGATCCGCTCCCATACGGTGAGGACCTTGTCCACCTGCTCCTGGTCCCGCACCACGAGGAAGGCGGCCTCCGAATATATGACCAGATACTCCACCTCCTCGGCCATGCTGTCGGCATAGACCCCTGTCGGGATCCCGCCTGCGGCCATGCAGCCGAACTCCGCGATGATCCACTCCGGCTTGTTGTCCCCGATGATGGCGATCTTTTCTCCCGGTCGGAACCCAAGGGCCTCCACACCCAGCGCGAAGTGGGTCACGTAATCGCGGAACTCCCGCCATGTAATGGGCCTCCAGACGCCGTAGCGTTTTTCTCTGACGGCCACCTCATCTGGCATCTCGTCGGCGTTCTTGACGATGAGGCCGATCAGGGTATCCTCCAACATGACAATCCCATCCGTCCTTGAGTCTTGTCAGCGACCCGCCATGGGTCCTTTACGCTGTCTTCCGAGGTAGGCCTCGATGACAGCCGCGTCCTTCTGGACCTCCTCCGGGGTGCCTTCGGCGATCTTGGTCCCGAAGTTGAGCACACAGACCCGCTCCGAGAGGTCCATCACCGCCGCCAGGTCGTGCTCGATCCATACAATGGTGACACCCAGATCCCTATGGACATCCAGGATGTAGGTGGCGATGTCCTCCTTTTCCTCCACGGCCATCCCTGACATGATCTCGTCCAAGAGGAGAAGTTTGGGCTTGGCCGCCAGAGCCCTGGCCATGTCCACACGTTTGCGCACCCCGAGGGGAAGGGTGGCGACGTACGCGTAACGGTAGCTGGACAGCCCCATAAAATCGATGATCTCCTCCTCGATCTCCTCGCGGTGCCTCATCTCATCTCGAACCACGTTGGGAAGGCGGAAGATGCTTCCCAGGACAGAGGTCTTCATGAGGACGTGCCGACCCAGCTTGATGTTGTCCAAAACCGTCATTCCATGGAAGAGCTCCACCTTTTGAAAGGTCCGTGCGATTCCCAGGGCCGCCACTTGGTGGGGCTTGAGGCCGTTGAGGGGGCTGCCCTCGAAAAGGATCCGACCCCTCTGAGGGCGGTAGTGCATGTTAACGCAGTTGAGCAGGCTGGTCTTTCCTGCCCCATTGGGCCCGATGATGGCGTAGATCTCCCCCCTCTTCACCGAGAGACTCACGTCGTTGAGCACCTTCACCCCCGTGAAGGAGAGGTGCACCCCGTCGATCTCCAGGATCGCATCATTTGAGCCGTTCACAGCCATCTCTTCCTTCTCTTGTAGCGTTTTGCATCCTTGTAGCTCTTTCTCTCCCGCTCCCCGGCCCCCAGGTAGAACTCCCGTACGTCCTCGTTGCGGATGAGTTCCTCAGCCGCGCCGTCGAGCACGATGCGCCCCGTCTCCATGACGTAGCCGCGGTGGCCGATGCTGAGGGCTGCATGGGCGTTTTGCTCCACAAGGAGGATGGTCAGCCCCTCTCGGTTGAGGCCCTCGATGATCCGGAAGAGTTCCTCCGTTATCAGGGGGGCCAGCCCTAGTGAGGGCTCGTCCAGGAGCATGCACTGGGGACGTGTCATGAGACCCATGCCGATGGCCAGCATCTGCTGCTCTCCGCCGGAAGCGTACCCGGCCCTTTTGCCCCTGATGTTCTTCAGGGGCGGAAAGATCTCCAGGACCTGCTCCACGTCCTTCTTGATCTCCCCGTCCCTCCTGGAGAATGCGGCTGCCTCCAGGTTCTCCTCGATGGTCAGGTACTCGAAGACGGGTCGGTCCTCCATGACGTAGGTGATGCGGTGCCTCTTGATGATGTCCATGCTGTCCAGGCCCAGCAGGGAGGTGTCTCCGGAGCGGATGTCGCCCTCAATGATATCCCCGTCGAACACCTTGATGAGCCCGCAGATGGACCTAAGCAGCGTGGTCTTGCCCGCACCGTTTGCTCCGATGAGGACTACCACCTCGCCATCGTCCACCCTGAGCGAGACCCCGTTAAGCACGGAGATCACATCATGGTAGACGACCCTCAGGTTCTCCACAGAGATCATAATTCATACCCTCTCGATGCGGACCGTGCCGAAGAGCCCGTAAGGCCTTATGAACAGGACCAGCAGGAGCAGGATGTAAGGGGCCACCTCCTTGAATCCCACCATCCCGTGGGGCTCGATATAGGCGGCAACCAGCGACTCGCACACCCCCACGATGAGCCCGCCCAGAAGGGCCCCGCCTATGCTGTCCATCCCGCCGATGAGAACCACCGGGATGGCCCTCAGCCCTACGATGCCCGAGCCTGCGGCCAGGGCCCCGAAGTTGGAGATCATGATGCCTGCCACCGCGATGCAGGTGGCACTCAGGGCCCAGATGACCAGCAGGATCAGCCTTGCGTCGATGCCGTAGGCCATGGACCGGGCCTGGCTCTCCGAGACGGCCCGGATGGCCAGACCCCACCGTGTGCGAAAGAGCAACAGGAGCACCAGTCCGAAGGTAGCGAGCGACAGCATCCCGGCCCAAATGGGGTCCGAAAGGAAGATAAGGCTCCCCAGCTCCAGGGTGATGTCAGGCAGGTCCAGGAAGAAGGAGTAGGTGTGGGAGCCGAAGAAGAGCTGAACCGTGGCTCGAAGCAGAAAACCCAGCCCCAATGTGACGATGGTCATGGACATGGGGGACCTGCCCAAAAGGGGCTTGATGGTGAGCCGCTCAACCAGGGCGCCCACGAGGGCCGATGCCGCAAGCCCCAGCGGAAGGGCCACCAGAAAGGGCAGGCGCAGGTCGAAGAACAGCACATAGAAGAGAAACGAGCCGATGACCAGAAACTCGCCGATTGCGAAGTTGAATGCCTCCGAGGCCTTGAAGATCACAACGATTCCCAAGCCCAGAAGCGCATATATCAGCCCCACCAGGACCCCCGAGCCAACGGCCTGAATGAAATCCACCATCTGTCCCTCGCTTTGAGAAGGTCTGCCTCAGGGCGCAGAAGGAAAAAATGCCTGCGCCCGGGCAGATGTTCGACTCTACCACTCTATCTCGTCGGTGTTGATCCAGTCGCTGATGGGATAAACCCCTCCAGTTGGGACCATCCTCCCGCCTACCTTGACCATCTTTACCTTGGCCTTGAAGATACGGAGCATAGGGATCGTGTGGGACTTGTAAGAGAACTTCTTTCCACCGAACATGCCCTTGAAATCCCAGACCATATTGTCCAGGGCCTTTTTCACCCCTTCCCGAGTGAGCTCCCCTGCCTTGTCCGCCCGTTTCAGCACCTCCTGAATGATCAAGGCATAGGTAAGCCCCTCCATGTAAAGGAACATGTCCTTGATGCCGCCGCCCTTGAGCTCCTTTTTGTACTCCTCGGGCCTGTATTTCTTGGCAAACTCATGTGCAAGCTTCACCATGGGGTTGTCCATGGGGGTCTGGGATCTGGGCACCGCATCCGAGAAGGGCCGGGTGGCCACCCCTATGTACCCGTCGAATGCATCCTGACAGACCAGGATTGGGAAGCGACCCGTGGTGTAGTGGGTACCCATGAGCTGGACGCCCTTGAGGATCTTTTTGGCCGTCTTAAAGAAGATGGCCGTGTAGCTGCCGGCCCCCGAGAAGCCGTGATAGATGACATACTGCGCCTTGGCCTTGCGCAGGGCCATGCACTGGCTGGTGGCGTCCGTGGCCGTGTAGGGATATTCGATCTGGGCCACCACATCAACGCCGATCTTCTTGGCGTACTCGATCCCCTCGGGCGGGCCATCGCGTCCCCAGGCAGTGGGGCTGATCACAAAACCAACGCGAGGCCTTCCCTTTCCCTTGTGGTTCTCCTTTATCCACTTGATGAGGACCTTGATCTGGTCGCCATACGTGGCACCCAGGGAGTAGTAGTAGGGGTACTTGGAAGGGCCACCCTCCGGGCCGAAGATCTCCGTGGAGTAGGAACCGTCCAGCCAGGGGATCTTCTCCTCCACGTTGACCTTCTTGATGAGGGGCTTGAGACCGCCGGTGATGTAACCCGTGGCCATAAGGAACTCGTCCCGGCTGAACTCCGAGCAGTAGCGGTTGAAGTTGGCCACCTCCACCGTGGGGTTGTAACGGAAGTCCTCCAGATACCAGTTGATCTTCTTTCCGTTTACACCGCCCCCCTCGGTGTTGACCCAGTTCATCCCGTCGATGTAGCCCCAGCCGAACTCCGGCAACGAGCCCACCGGCCCGCTCATGGGGAACTGGGATAGCACCACGATCTTCTTGGCCATGGTCGGGCCACTCAGCCCGAGCACCATGGCAGCCGCCAGCAATGCCGCAAGAACCGTCTTCGCTTTCATGGCTTCCCTCCTCTTTAGTCAAGGGGTTGATCCTAAGGCCCTCAAGCCCTTTGCGCCGAGATGGCGGATTGCCTTGAGGGCTCGCCCTGCATTCTCCGACCCTGAGGATTTTTGGGGTTGGCTTTCTCCTCAAAACTTTTGCTTTAGGTATCTTGGGCCGCTGGATGCAGTGCCTTTACTTCTTCACCTGGAGCAGGAGCAAGAAGCCTTGGATGATGTCCCTCAGGACGATCCTCGCGGGGTGCAGGAACCGTAGGGTGGCTGTAACCTTATCGAAGATGAAGGTCCCGCTAGCGCTTCGAACCCAAGAGTGAGTCTTCTAGTTAATCCATGGGACCCGTCATGTCAAGCATATTTTTGATATCCTCCGAAAGCCTGGGCGTGGTGCCGGTTTGAAAAATGCGATTTTAACTCAGGATTTCTGTCTTTTGCTTGCCTGAATTGATCGATTCATGTTTTCTACGACATCAACACATGATTTCCGGCTCAAGTGGGAGGATGTGGACCGCGAACGGGATTTTCATCGACGGTATGCCCTTATAGTAGACCTCTCAAACGGAGTCATCTGTTATTGATTCTGCCAAAAACGACCCGGGACCCCGTCTTCTTCCCGCGCTCGGTGTGGGCCTGCAAGCAATATGTCTCTACAAATCATCGCTTCTGTCTGGGTGCCCTGGAGACCTTTCTGTACCTATAGGCGCACCAAACCGCTCCCAGCCCCACAAGCCCCAGGATGCTATATGCCCAACCCCACACCGGGTAGGATGGAGTCCCTGCCCTGAAAGGGTTTGACCAATCGAGTACGGCACCAAACATCAGAGGTGATACGGCACCCGCCCCGAAGCCCAAAAGCGATCTCAGTCCAAAGGCAGTCCCTA
>Ga0209426_1000235_pt1 | contig 76849 bp, 59 predicted proteins | sample Deesub1362B_J571_FD_187697 | JGI IMG/M metagenome (GOLD analysis project Ga0209426, IMG submission 187697) | Deep oceanic, basalt-hosted subsurface ecosystem from Juan de Fuca Ridge flank, Pacific Ocean, CORK Borehole 1362B_J2.571 (SPAdes)... ... | reverse complement strand
TTACGTGGAGAATGCCTCCATTACCTTTCCGTTTGTGGAAACGGAGAAGTCCAGTGCGGAGGCCGATACGGGTCTGGTTGAAAAAATCCTGATGAGCATGCTCTGGGATGTGAAGGTCATCCCGGGCAAGGATGTGCGGTACGTAAAACAGCTTCCCGGACTGATCGATAAAGTCTGGATCAATGCTCAAATCGATCCGGAGGTGAGCGAGCTGTATCTAACCGGGGTCATTCAGGACGAAACGTTCCGCATCCTGGGGAACGTACGTTCCACCCGGGGAACCATTGAGTACCTGGATCTGAATTTTTCGGTGGAAGAATTTGGGGCTGAGTTTGACCGGAGCAGCATCTATCCCATTGTGTACGGACGGGCCCGGACCACTATCACGGACACGCTGGGATTTCCGTCCAACATCTATCTGACCCTGTACGTGTACGATCGCGAGAGCAAACAGGAACTGGAGCGGGGCCGCTGGAGCGAGGACCTCCGGTTTCGTCTCTCCTCCGATAATCCGCTGATTGGGACCACAGAGGGGCAGATTCTGGCTGCTCTGGGGTATTCCGTGCAGACCATCCGTACCCGCGCAGCGGATCTTATCGGGATTGGCACCGAGCATCTGCTGTTCCGCCCGCTGTTCCGGCCTTTCGAACGCAAGCTGGAGCGGCTCCTGGGGCTGGATATGGTGCGGATCCGCTCGAGGTTTGCCCGCAACGTGATGGATATTAACGCCCTCCTGGAAGCCCAGATCGATCCGCGTTATCTGATTTTTCGCAGTACCCAAATAATGATTGGAAAATATCTGACAGATAACCTTTATTTGGCTTATTCGGGCATGCTGGAAGCGGGGCTGGATCCAAAATATCAGGAAAAAGGGATCGGTTTCAAACACAGTTTTGATCTGGAGTACAGGATTTCGCCAAACCTTTTGCTGGAACTACAGTATAATTATGACAGTTTATTACTTTTACAAAAAGAAGATAAACGGATCCAGTTAAGACATTCGTTTGTGTTTTAGGGAATTCGGAGGCGGCAAAATGTTGCAAAGAAGGGCGAAAATCTTTATATTTTTGACGTTTTTTTGCGCACTCCTCGCAGGTTACAGCTCTGGTGTGGATGCGCAGAGAAAAACAGTGAAAATTCTTGGCGTCCGGGTGGAAGGAAACGAAACCACCGATGCCGATGTGATCAAGATGACAGCCGGCCTGACGGAAGGGCGAGAGGTAACCGGAGATCAAGTACAGAATGCCATCAAGAAGCTGTGGGGATTGGGCATCTTTTCCGATATTCAGGTTTACATTGAAAAAGAAACTCCGGACGGCGTATTTTTGCTGATCCAACTGAAAGAGTATCCGCGGCTTGAGAGGTACTCATTCAAAGGGAATAAGAAAATAAAGCGGGGCGATATCGACAAAAAACTGGAGCTGTATCCCGGGCAGGTTATCAGTCCGTCGGAGATCCTGAAGAGCAAACAGCAGATTTTGAAGCTGTACGAGGAAAAGGGCTATCTGCTGGCAAAGGTGGATGTGGATACGCTGCAGGGCTCCAAGCCGAACCGGCTGCGGCTCGTGTTCAATATTGATGAGGGAAAGAAGGTCCGCATCCGGCGCATTCAGTTTTTTGGCAACACCCATTTTTCGGATGGCAAACTGCGAAAGCAGCTGAAAAAGACCAAAGAGGATAAATGGTGGTGGTTCGGCGGCGATTTTAACCGTGAGGAGTATGAGAAGGACCTGGAGAACCTGATCAAATTTTACCATAAAAACGGTTTTCGGGATGCCCGGGTGGTAAAAGATTCCATCTATTACGATCCGGACCGCGAGCATATGTACATCGACATCACTGTGCACGAAGGTGTTCGCTACAAAATCCGCAAAATCACCTGGGAAGGGAACAAGGTTTTCGATACGGAGATCTTGCAGAAAGCGCTGAAAATCAAAGAGGGGGATTATTACAACCAGGAAGAACTGCAGAAAGCAGTTACGGAGCGGATTGGAGGGCTGTATTACGATTTTGGTTACATTTTTGCCCAGGTGGTGCCGCAGGAGATTCCGGTTGGAAAAGATCAGCTCGATCTGCATTTCCGCATTCAGGAGGGGGAACCGGTTACGGTGCGAAAGATCATTATTGAAGGCAACACCAAAACCAAGGAGAAAGTAATCCGCCGCGAGCTGCGGATTCTGCCGGGGGACGTGTTCAGCCGGGCGGCGCTGATGCGCAGCCAGCGGGAAATCTTCATCCTGAACTACTTTAGCAACGTGATTCCCGACGTGAAGCCGGTAAATGAGAAGCAGGTTGATATTATCTTTAAAGTGGAGGAAAAATCTACCGACCAGGCCAACATGTCTGCCGGATGGAGCGAGCGCGACCGTCTGATAGGCAGCATTGGCATCGGGATGAACAACCTGTTTGGCAATGGGCAGCGTCTCAATTTCGACTGGACCTTCGGGCGCTATTACCGCAATTTTCAGATTGGCTTCACCGAACCCTGGATGTTTGATACGCCAACCCTGTTCGGGTTCAATTTTTACGACCTCAAGCGTGACGCCTACTACATCGGCTACAAGCAGGTGAGTACGGGCGGGTCCATTCAGATTGGCCGGCGGATGCGCTGGCCCGATAGCTACTTCCGCAGCGATCTGATCTACCGTATCGATAAAACGGCGCTCTCCGATTTCAGCGATTTTATCCGCGAACGGAATCCCAACGGGATAGTTACGGAGAAGTGGCCGCTGGTAAGCAGCACCATCACTTACATCCTGTCGCGCGATAGCCGCGACCGGCCGGAATTTCCCACGCGCGGTTCGCAGTTTTCTTTCACCAATGAGATAGCCGGTAAGTTTCTGGGCGGGAATGTGGATTACCATAAGCATAGCTTTTCTTTTAACGGCTACTATCCGCTGTTCTGGAAATTTGTGCTGCACACCAATACCGAGATCGGCTACATGGATGGGTTTTCCGAAAATTCGCGGATCCCGTATCTGGAACTGTTCTTTATTGGCGGTGCAGGGTTGTCCCGATCGGTTCCGCTGCGCGGGTACGACGATCCGCTGGCCGGTGGCGTAACCTTTACGGAAGGCGGACGGACGCTGCTCAAACAGTCCATCGAAATCCGCTTGCCCATTGTTGAAAATCCAACGGCTTACGGACTGATATTTGCCGAGGCAGGAAACATCTGGTCCAGGCTGAGCGATACCGACCCGTTCGACCTACGCCGGTCTGTAGGCATTGGCTTCCGGATTTTCCTGCCCATGGTGGGTATGCTTGGATTTGACTATGCCTTCGGATTTGATTATTATGATAGCCGTGGCAGAAGATATGGTGTCTGGAAACCGCATTTTGTATTCGGGCGTGGTTTCTAAGGGTAAAGACAAACCAAACAGAAGGAGGTTCACGTGAATTCAATGAAGAAAGTAACCTGGATTGCCACCATTGCCGTTCTGATTCTGGGTGTGTTTTCCCTCCGTGCAGGTGCCCAGCTAAAGATCGGATACATCAATTCCGACCGCATCTTACGGGAATACAAGGAAGCCCAGGATGTGCAGAAGCAGCTGGATGCCAAAAACCAGGAGTGGCAGCGTCAGGCCCAGCAAATGCAACAGGAAATTCAGGAGAAGCAGCGCCAGCTGGAATCCCAGAGCCTGCTGCTGAGCGAGGAGAAAAAGGCCGAAAAGCAGCGAGAGATCCAGGAGCTGATCAATAAGTTCCAACAGTTTCAGCTGGAAAAATGGGGGCAGAATGGGGAGGCCTTCCGGCTGCAGCAGGAGCTGATGCGCCCGATTTTTGACCGCATCAACGAGGTGTTGCAGAAGATCGGCAAGGAAGAGGGGTTCGACTATATTTTCGACAGCGTAGCCGGAAACATCGTGTACGCTGCACCCGACCAGCCGGATCTGACGGACCGGGTTCTGGAAGAGCTGAACAAGGGAGTTTCTACGGCCAAAGGAAAGAAAAAATAACGCGTAGGCTACGGAAGGAGAGGCAGCGGATGAAGCTTGGCGAAATTGCCCGGCTGGTTGGAGGGGAGCTGAAGGGGGATCCCGAAGTTGATATATCCGGAATTGCACCGCTGGAATCGGCTGGGCCCGGCGACCTGACCTTTCTGGCCAACCGAAAATACGCACGATTCCTGAAGGCAACGAGAGCATCAGCCATTCTTCTTCCGCAGGGGGAATGGGATCTTCCTCAGGCACTGATCCTTTGCGAAGATCCCTATTTTGCTTTTGCCCGCATTATGCAGGAGTTTTATGGCACGGGGCGGAAGCTTCCACCCGGTGTACACCCTTCGGCCGTGGTTGCTGAAGGGGTGACGATCGGGGAAGGTGTGGCCATTGGACCTTTCGTCACTGTGGAGGAAGGCGTTCAGATCGGAGACCGGTCCTGCATTTATCCGGGCTCCTATATCGGCAAGGATGTGGTCATCGGGGCCGATGTGCTGATTTATCCCAACGTGACCGTCCGGGAGGGGACGCGCATCGGCAACCGGGTCATTATTCAACCCGGTGCGGTGATCGGAAGCGACGGGTTCGGGTTTGCCCAGCATAACGGGGTTTATTATAAGATTCCGCAGGTGGGCCGTGTGGTGATTGAGGATGATGTGGAGATCGGTGCCAACACCTGCATCGACCGGGCTACGCTGGGCGAAACCCGCATTAAAAAAGGAGTAAAGCTGGACAATCTTATCCAGATCGCCCATAATGTGGAAGTGGGGGAGCATACAGTTATCGCGGCGCAAACGGGGATTTCTGGCTCAACCCGTGTGGGGCACCACGTGATGATGGGCGGTCAGGTGGGGGTTGTGGGCCATATCACGATTGGGGATCATGCGATCTGCGGTGCGCAGGCCGGGGTAACCAAGCCCGTTCCGGAGAAGACGTTTGTCTCCGGCTATCCGGCCAGGCCGCACCGCCAGGAACTGCGCATCGAGGCTTCGGTGGAAAAACTGCCCGATCTGATCCGGCACATCCGGGAACTGGAAAACCGGATTGCTGAACTCGAAAGAAAACTGGACATGAAAAACCTGAATCAAACGGAGGAGTAGGTCACAGCGATGTTTAAGAATCAGCGGACTATAAAAAAGCCTGTCTCTCTATCGGGAATTGGTCTTCATACGGGGGTGAAAACCACGCTCACATTCCGGCCGGCTCCGGTAAACACCGGGGTGAAATTTGTGAGGGTGGATCTGCCCGAGAAGCCGGAAATTCCGGCTGTAATCGATTATGTGGTGGACATTTCCAGGGGCACGACACTGGGCAAAGATGGGGTACGCATTCACACCGTGGAGCATGTCCTGGCAGCCATTTACGGGCTGGAGATCGACAACATTTACGTGGAACTGGACGGGATTGAGCCGCCCGTTTTTGACGGCAGCGCGCTGCCCTTTGTGGAGAAACTTCAAGAAGCCGGATTTGAAGAACAGGATTCTCCCAGGGACATCCTGATCATTGATGAAACCATTACCTACTCGGAAGAAGACCGCGGTGTGGACATCGTGGTGATTCCTTCCGATGAATTCCGGATCACTTTCATGGTGGACTACCAGAATCCGGCCCTGGGCACCCAATATACATCGCTTTATTCTCTGAAGGATGAGTTTGTGCGGGAATACGCACCGGCCCGGACGTTCTGCTTTCTGCATGAGGTGGAAGAACTGGCGGACCAGGGACTCATCAAAGGAGCAAACCTGGAGAGTGGCCTCGTGATTATCGACCGGGAGTTGAGCGAAGAGGAGCTGGACCGCCTGAAGAGCAAACTGAACCTGAAAGAGAAGATCAAACCCAGCCGCAACGGCATTTTGAACAATGTGCCGCTGCGCTTCAAAAATGAGCCGGTCCGCCACAAAGCCCTGGATCTGATCGGGGATCTGGCGCTACTGGGCGTCCCAATCCAGGCGCACGTGATGTGTGCCCGGTCTGGACACAAGGCCAATGTGGAACTGGTGAAAAAAATCCGCAAAATCTACGAAAAGAAGCTCATCACTAAAAAGCTTCAGGTGTCCAAAAAGGACGGATTCCTTCTGGACGTCCAGGCCATTCAAAAGGTGATGCCGCACCGGTATCCCTTTTTGCTGGTGGACCGCATCGTGGATTTCATTCCGCAGGAACGTGTGGTGGGTATCAAGAACGTGACCATCAACGAACCGTTTTTCCAGGGCCATTTTCCGGATCATCCCATTATGCCAGGAGTTCTGATTATTGAGGCGATGGCCCAGGTTGGTGGCTTTATGCTAATGAACCTTCAGGATAACCCTGAGGAAAAGCTGGTGTATTTTATGGGGATGGACAATGTCCGTTTCCGTAAGCCGGTGCGGCCGGGAGATCAAATCCGCTTTGAACTGGAGATGCTGAAATACCGCCGGACTTACTGCAAAATGGCCGGCAAAGCGTATGTAGATGGTGACCTGGTGGCGGAAGCGGAACTAATGGCCGCCATCGTGGACCGCGAAGAGAAACAAGATAAAGAATGAGGTGAACGTTGCCAGTAATTCATCCGACGGCGATTGTGGATCCGCGTGCGGAACTGGGTGAAAATGTGGAGATTGGGCCTTATGCTGTGATCGAAGAAAATGTGGTGATTGGAGATGGAACCTGGATTGGCCCACATGTGCTGGTGGCCAGGGGGGCGCGGATTGGAAGGAACTGTAAGATTCATAAGGGAGCCGTATTGGGTACGGAACCGCAGGATTTGAAGTTCGAGGGGGAAGAGACAACGCTGGAAATTGGTGATAATACCGTTATCCGGGAATTCTGCACGCTAAACCGGGGGACAAAAGACCGGTGGAAAACCCGTATCGGCTCCAACTGCCTACTGATGGCTTATGTGCATGTGGCTCACGACTGCATTCTGGGCGATAACCTGATTCTGGCCAATGCGGTGAATATGGGCGGGCATGTGGTTATTGGCGATTATGCGGGCATTGGCGGAATGGTTCCCATCCACCAGTTTGTCCGCATCGGCCGGCACGCGTTTATTGGCGGAGGGTACCGCGTTCCCAAGGATGTGCCGCCGTTTATCCTGGCGGCAGGTGAACCGCTGCGCTATGCCGGCGTCAACCGCGTTGGATTGCGGCGCCGAGGGTTTTCCTCCGAGAGTATCGACCGGATCCGCGATGTGTACCGGATTATTTACCAGAGCAATCTGAATGTGAGTCAGGCCCTAATGCGGATCAAGGATGAATTTCCGCTGGAAGGAGAGGTGAAAGAAGTGGTTGAATTCATCGAAACGAGTGAACGGGGCATTGTAAAGTAGGATGGAAACGTGGCGCTGGATGGTTACACCGCTGTTACCCGGGTCGTTGAACATGGCCCTGGACTATGCCATCGCCATGCACGTCGGAAAAGGAACCAGCCCGCCCACAGTCCGTTTTTTTAGCTGGAAACCGTACTGCCTTTCTGTTGGTTACAACCAGCCTGTCGATGAAATCCGCCTCGATCGTTGCCGGGAGCTGGGCATTGATGTGGTAAGAAGGCCCACCGGGGGCCGCGCTGTGTATCATTCACAGGAATTCACATATTCTGTTTGCCTGGCGGAAGGGCATTCCCTCTACCGAGAGACAGTCCTTGCAACCTACCTGGTTTTGGCCAGATGGTTGGTAGAGGGGTTGAGGCGTCTCGGAATTCCGGCTGGCATAGCACCGGAAGCGCGATCGCCAAGGGGAGTGGCAGAAGAAAGCCTTAAACCTTCCTGTTTCTCAGTGCCGTCCAGCTACGAAATTCTTGTGGAAGGTAAAAAAATAGTCGGTTCGGCCCAGCGGCGCTGGCAGGATGCGGTACTGCAGCACGGATCCATTTTGGTTGGGGAAGAACACCTGCGGATTGCCGAACTGATGGAATGGTCGGGGGTAGAATCCGAGAAGGTTGCCAAACGGCTGCGGCGACGGACTTCCTGGATGGGGCTGTTTCTGGAAGAAGTTCCAGGGCTGGAGGCGTTTGCCAGGCATATGCAGGTTTGCTGGGAAGAGCTGTTTGATGTACGGGTGGAATGGGGCGAACCTTCAGCCGAAGAATGGCAGCTGGCCAAAAATCATCAGGATCTGTTTGCGATTTTGGAAACCTCTGGAAAGCAGGAAACGGCGGTGAACAACCGGGTACAGGACGGAGCGGAACAATGAAGCGGCTGGCTCTTTTGGGAGCAAGCGGTTCGATTGGCCAAAATGTGCTGGATGTGGTCCGGCGCCATCCGGATGATTTTCGGATTGCCTGTCTAAGCGTTCACACCCGCAAAGCGTTCGTTTTTGAGTCCTGCCTGGATTTTTGTCCAGATGCCATTTGCTTTTCCGGCTGTGATCTGTCCCAGGCCGAACGCCGGACGCTGGAAGAGAAGCAGATTTCCGTCTATTGCGGGACAGAAGGAATCCGGCAGATGCTTGCAGAACAGGAATACGATCTGCTGGTCAATGCGCTGGTTGGAGCGGTAGGGCTGCTGCCCACGCTCGAGGCAATCCGGCGAGGGAAATCAGTGGCCCTGGCCAATAAAGAAACCCTGGTGATGGCGGGACATATTGTTACTGCCGAAGCCCGCCGGCACGGAGTGGATCTCATCCCCATCGATTCGGAACATAGTGCTGTGTTTCAGTGCCTTCTCGGCGAGTCCATTGACAATGTGCGCCGGATCATTCTCACCGGTTCCGGTGGTCCCTTTTTGCACCGGGATTTGAACAAATTCGACGAGATTACCGTGGAAGAGGCCCTCTGCCATCCGAACTGGAGGATGGGCAAAAAGATCACCATCGATTCTGCAACGCTAATGAACAAAGGGTTAGAGGTAATTGAGGCTCACTGGCTATTTGGGCTTCCGCTGGAGAAAATTGAAGTCATCATTCACCCGCAATCGATCATTCATTCGCTGGTGGAATTTGTGGATGGCTCTGTGAAAGCACAATTGGGGTGGCCAGATATGCGCCATCCCATCCAGTTTGCACTGACCTATCCGGGACGCAAACCGTTTCCAGGGCAGCCGCTGGATCTGGCCAGTCTAAAAGAGCTGACCTTTCTGGAGCCCGATGAAAAACGGTTTCCGGCTTTCAAATATGCCCTGGAGGCTATCCGGACCGGTGGAACCATGCCGGCGGTGATGAATGCGGCCAACGAAGTGGCCGTTCAGCTTTTTCTTGAAGGCAAGATTGCCTTTCCACAAATTCCGCAGCTGATCCGCCATGCCATGGATCAGCATCAGGCTGTGGCAGAGCCTTCGCTGGAAACCGTTCTGGATGCTGACCGGTGGGCACGGGATTTTGTAAAAGGCCACTGGCCAGGTTTGCTGAACATTTCGCATTGATAGGGAGCGAATTTTCTTGGATTTTCTTCTTAGGTGGAATTAATTTTGTTTCCGATATATAGAAAAAAAAGAAGGATGCGTTCATGAGTGCCGTTTTACCCTACATTCTGGCGGCCGGATTTGCGCTGGGATTGCTCATTCTGGTGCATGAATTTGGCCATTTTCTGGCAGCAAAATTTGTGGGAATCCGGGTGGAACGGTTTTCCATCGGGCTTCCACCGCGCCTGTTCGGGAAAAAGATCGGCGAAACCGATTACTGTGTATCCGCCATTCCGTTTGGTGGCTATGTAAAAATGGCGGGTATGATCGATGAGACCAATATGGATCCCGATAGCATAAAGAACGAACCCTGGGAATTTCAGTCCAAACCAGTTCCACACCGCGTGCTGACTATTTTCGCAGGACCGTTCAGCAACTATATTCTGGCGATATTGATATATGCCGGTTTGATTTTTTCTCTGGGGATTGCGGAGCCCAGTGATTCGACCCGGGTTGGTGAAGTGCTGCAGGGATTTCCCGCAGAACAGGCCGGTATCCGGTCTGGAGATGTCATTGTGGCCATAAATGGCCAGCCGGTGTCCAAGTGGACCGACATGACCCAGCTCATTCATTCCCGCCCGGATCAGGATGTGGTGGTTGAATGGGAGCGAGAGGGGGAACGGTTTGTGGATACCCTGCATACGCGGGCTGAGAAGGTTGTGGTGGATGGGAAAGTAAAGGTAGTGGGGCAGATCGGTATTGGACCGGCAATTGAACGGGTCCGGGAAGCGGGATTTTTTGAAGCGCTGAAGCTGGGATTCAACCGGACCAATTACATGGCGGGTCTGGTGCTCACGCAAATTGTAGCGCTGGTACAGCGGAAGGAGTCGATCAAGTCGCTTGGGGGACCGCTGCTGATTGCCAAACTGGCCGGCGAAAGCCTGAAGCTTGGTTTCAGCAGTTTGCTGGCGCTCACGGCCTTTTTGAGCCTTAACCTGGCCCTGTTGAATCTGCTTCCGTTTCCGCCGCTGGATGGTGGACACCTGCTGTTCCTGATGATTGAGGGTGTAACGCGGCGACCAGTCCCACTGAAGGCCCGTGTTATCGTTCAGCAGGTGGGGATGGCAACACTTCTGCTGCTAATTATCTTTATTATTTACAACGACATCCAGCGCGTATTTTTTATGCGGTAAAATACGATCCAAACGGACGGGAGGTGAACACTTTCACCGATGAAAGAACCTTCTGACGCGGAATCGCCAGACGCTTCCTATTATTTGACGGTCCGCAACGAATCCGTAGCTGAAATCCGCGTAAAAGGATCGAAGTTTCTTTCTTTTTGTCTGCCTGTCCGTTCAACACAAGAATGTTCCCGCCAGATTGCCTCGCTTCAGAAACGCTATTCTGATGCAACACATGTATGTTTCGCGTACCAGATTGGAACCGGCGATGGGGCGGAATACCGTTCCAGCGATGCAGGGGAACCAGCCGGATCGGCGGGACAGCCAATTCTTAATGTCATTCGCTCGAAAGGTCTTACCAATGTCCTGATTGTGGTGGTCCGCTATTTTGGCGGGACCAAACTGGGCATTGGTGGTCTGATCCGTGCTTATTCAGAAGCGGCGGCAGCTGCACTTCAGAAAAATGAAGTGATCCGGGTAGAACAGAAAGTTGCGGCGCGGGTTGTCTGTCAGTATGCTGAAATTGGCAGTGTTTTGCGGATTCTTTCCGGCAGCAGAGGTACGGTGGTGGAACAAAATTACGGAGAAACTGTGGAAGTCGTTGTCCGTGTTCCGCTTCGCGAGTGGGAACATTTCTCATCTGCAGTGAAAGATGCTACGGCCGGGAAGGCGAGAGTCATCTCACTGGATTAGGGGACGGTAGCAGATGGAAATTGCACTGCTCGTTTTTGGACTGATCCTTTCGGCCTTCTGCAGCGGTACAGAAACGGCCCTGGTTAGCACCACACTGATCGAAGCGGAAATCTGGCTGAGGAAAAAAAGAAAAGCGGCGCGGTGGGTGTACTATTTTTTGAGCCATCCTGACCGCTATCTCATTACCATCTTGGTTGGAAACAATATCGGAATTGTTCTGTTCTCTTCTGTGGCCACGCACTATCTTTCGCCCTACATCGGTTATTTTTTGATTTTGGTTTTCAATTCTTTTTTTCTGCTGCTGTTTGGAGAAATTTTACCCAAAACCCTGATGCTGGAACTTGCCCGCAAGGCGGTGCGATTTCTGGTGCTGCCCCTCATTCTGCTACGGTGGTTGTTCTGGCCGCTGTATCCGTTTCTTTATTTCATCAGCCGTATCGTGTTGAAACTGGCCGGGGAACGTGAATCTGGCCTGCAGGAGTTTCTGACCAAGAAAGACCTGGAAGTTCTGCTGCGTGAGGGGGCCAATCATGGAGTTGTGGCTCCGGAAGAACGGAAAATCATTTCGCGTGTATTCCGCTTTTCCAACCGGAAAGTTAGGGAAGTGCTGGTTCCGCGTACGGAAATGGTGTGTGTACCTGCCACAGCCAGTATTGCAGAGGTGAAGAAAACGATTATGAAAAGTGGGCATTCACGGTTGCCCGTGTACGGGAAAAACCTGGATGATATTCGCGGGGCGGTATATGCAAAAGATCTGTTGCTCCGTCCCAAACGGCTCAAGGATATATTGCGCGATGTGCTTTTTGTCCCGCAGGGAATGCTCTGCTCTGAACTGCTCAAACAGATGCGGGCGAAACATCAGACCATCGCTATCGTGGTGGATGAATATGGCGGTACGGCTGGACTGGTAACCATTGAGGATCTGGTGGAAGAGCTATTTGGGGAGATCAGCGATGAATACGACGGCCGTGCGGTGCGAATCCGCCGGCTGGCAGATGGCAGCGTTCTGGCCAGTGCGCGGACAGAAGTTCATGTGCTAAACGATGAGCTGGAATGGGAGCTGCCGCTGGGGGCGTATGAGACGGTTGGGGGGATGATATTGAGCCACATCGGCCGGATTCCACATGAAGGTGAAATTGTAAAAATCGATGGGTATGAAATCGAAATCCTGCGGGCCGATCGCAAACGGATTCGTTTTGTAAAGATCCGGCAAACGGATGGTGCCGTGGCAACGAAAGAAGAAGGGGAAAAATAGTCAATTAGGGCCTTCTAGAGAAGATACCGGTTCAGCCTCAAAAGTGAGATGCTCCAGGAAATTTTTTCCTACCGCCGCCCAATCGAATTTGGGCCTTCAGATTTTTCTCTGATTTGATTTATCTGCTGCAGGATCCCAGCCGAATTACTACGCGCCGGTTTTTCTGACGTCCCTCGGGGGTGGAGTTAGGCGCCACAGGCCTGGATTCGCCATAACCCTGCGTTTGGATATGGATGTCACCGGCAGGAATGCCCGCTTTCGCCTGCAGCCAGTTTTTGACCCATTCCGCCCGCTTGCGGGAAAGACGTAAATTGCTGCGACTGCCGCCAATAGCGTCCGTGTGTCCCTCGATGCAAATACGCAGGTAGGGAAACTGGCGGATGTACTGTGCCCACATTGTAAGCCATGGAATATAGCTGCTGTCCAGATCCGCATGATTGAAGCGGAAATAAGCGACGGTGTCCGGTGTGCCGATCAGGTAAACCCGGGCGCTGTCGATGTTGTTTTCCGGTGTTGTGTCGTTACTGGCGGTTGCGAATGTGATGTTTTTCAGCGGAAAGGGATTGACCGGAATAAACCGCGGCGACCTGACGGTATAGGAGATGTGAAGCGAATCACCGGGCTCCAGGGAGATGTACCAGATCAGTGTGTCTGCTCTGGTGGTATCTGGCAGAATGCTGAACGAGCTGGCTTCTGCCGCGGCAGGGAGGATGTCGGCGACCCGGATACGCCGTGCAGGATTCTGGCCCCGATTTGTTACGGTAATGCGGTAATGAAGTTTTGCTCCGGCAAGAACGGCCGGTACGGATGTATCGGGAGTTGCCGCGTGGTGGCCAGGCCGGAAAATGCGGAATTCCACCCGCCGGTTTCTGGCATGTTCGGCCTCTGTTTTTGCATGGGGGATAATCGGTCGGGATTCGCCATACCCCACCGCTTGGATGCGGGATTCTTGTACGCCAAAATTCCGGACAAGGAAGTTTTTCACGCTATTAACCCGGCGCTGGGAGAGGCGAAGATTGTATGTATCACTGCCGCGTTCATCGGTATGTCCGCCCAGAAAAATATTCATATTGCGGAATTCAGCGGACTGGAGCGCCAGACCCAGCGGATACAGGGCCTGCTTTGCGGAGGGAGTAAGTCGGGCTCTATCGAATTCGAAGTGGATGTTGAGGCGCAGTGGTTCAAAACGAACATCTTTGGAAACGTACAGATCTGTTGCGGTGTCCGGAGGTGCAGCAATGTTCACGTGCGGGGCTACAACCCGAAATTTCCAGATTTTTTTTCGATCTTTTTCTGCAAACCGGACGTGGTTATCACGGTCCAGAGCCCAGACTTCCCAGAAGTACTGGCCAGGAGGAAGGGGCGGCAGCGTTACATACAACCAACGGCCCGAAGAATCCGTCCGGGCCTTCAGATTCTCCGGAACATAAAACAAGGCGTTCTCCAGGGTCTGTGGGATTTCCCCAGGCCGACCTTCGATTTGCTGCACAAGCCGGGCAAGCAAGAGGCTGTCCGATGAGACAGCAATACCGTACCGGATGCTATCGAAAAGGTCGGGGTCCCTTGAAGGCGACCAGGCAATGCGGATGCTATCGTTTGGCGCATGGGTTTCACTATAAGGGGAAGCGAAGTGAAATTTTTCCGGCCCGATGGGCATCTCCGTAAGTCCGGCGCGGTAGACCTGAGTAACAAATTCCCGGCGTTCCATTGCCACCATATCCATTTGCAGGGCATTGTTGGTTCCGGGCAAAAGCCGGCTCAGAGAAGCGGAGAAGTCGGCAAGCCGCACTCCAAAACCTGCTGAGAAACGGCTTAGCAGCTGAGGGTTGAATACGTAACCGGCGCGAATGGACAGAAGTCCACGCCAGGAGATTTCGGTGCCGAGGATGAAGCGGTCTTTTTCATCGCGAATTTTTACATAATCTGCCGTGAGTACCCATTGCAATCCTGTGTGAGTGCCGGCATGAAAAGCGGCTCCCAGCTTCAGGCTTTGGGGCAGCGGTGTTTTTTGTGACACAAACTGTAGCGGCGGGCCCATATTGGCGACGGCAGCGCCGAAAGCCAGGATGCCGTGCCGAAAAGGGCCTCGGTTTTCCGGAAAAAGGCGGAAGCGAGGGGTGCGGTATATTACTCCGGCATCAGCCATAATTGCGGATGCAGCATAGGGGCCGAGGTGGCTGCGGAAAAACTTCAGATTCACGCCTGCAGCGAAGTTTTGATGGATGGATGGCAACGGCATTCCTGCACCGACGATCAAAAGCAAATCGCTGGCCGATGCCGGTTTGTCAGCTCCTCGGGTACTATCGAATTCGCGCACGCCCTGGAAACTGAGCCCCAGGGCAAAATGGGTGCGTGTGCTCATTGGGATTGCAATCTGGCGGCCGTAATTCAAAGCAAGGCTGTAAATATCGGCAAACCAGTTTGTGTAGCTTGCATTCCAGAACCATTCCCTTGCAAAGCCGTTATTTCCGGGATTGGCGTAAAATCCCAAAACGTCGTCAACCATTCCGGTTGCTCCGCCGCCCAGTGAGTGAAGTCGCACGCTGGGAATAATTTTCAAAAAGGATGCACCGGAACGGATCTGGGCATGGAGCAATGTTGCAGAAAGTATAACCAGGTAAATACAGCACCAGAAAACTTTGGAGATTCTCTTGTTTCCCATCGCTCTTCATTCTGTTTTTGGTTTTGCTTTTGGTCCAACATGCGCTTATGAATTGATGGCTTAGCGGACAAGGATTATTTTTTTCCAACAGGTGAATTTTCCTGACCGTATGACGATAATGTACAGGCCGCTGCCGATATGCGTGCCGTCCGGCTTACGCCCGTCCCAGACGTATCGGTTCCATCCGGCCTGGAAATCGCCTTCGACGATGGTGCAGATGTAGTAACCCGTTGCATCATACAGATCAATTTTCGCCCTGCGGTTTGAACTGAGCTTAAAAAGAATGCCCAGGTTTTTTGCATTTGGATTGAATACGTTCAAATCGAGAAGGCAGTCATTGCTGCTGCGAACGATAATTTGGGCGGTTGCCATTGCATAGTTGTCGCATTTGTCCATGGTGATCAGCCGAAAAAGGATCTGTTCTTCTTCAGCTGAGGTTCGGAAGAAGGTGCTGGTGAAAAATGGGGGCACAGGAATCCATGTTTGTCCCTGAACGCTGGCAGAATCGATGAAGGTATCGGCAAATGTTGTGTCGACCGTACCATCTGCAAACTGCACCTGCAGGTCCCACCAGACCACTCCCCGGGGTAGAAAGACCTCAATCCGAACTGAATCGCCTACCTCGACGGTTTGTGGAGAGACCCGTATATCGGGCTGTGTGGGCTGGAAAAGATCGCAGGGGTCGTAGACCAGCACCAGGATGCTATCTGCGTTGTTTTTCGGGTTGCTTTCGCAGGTGGAGCGGACCCTGGCCATGCTTTTTAGAGGGAAAGGTCGAGTGGGAATATTATCAGAAGCCCGCAGTGCGAACCGGATCGTTTGATTACCTCCGGGCGGAAGATCATTCAGCTGCCAGCGGAGGGTGTCGTTTTGTAAAGAATCTGGAGAAATGGAAAACTGCAGGGGAAAGGCGGAGTCTGGAATCGTTACCCACAGCCTGACGCTGCGGGCGGTGTCGGAACCCGCGTTCTGGATGTTCAATTCGCAGGTGAACAGATTGCCTATGGCTACGGCCGGGTAGGTTGTACCCTCCACCGTAAGAAAGGTGTCTGCATTTGCCGTGTAATCCAGAACCAGGTCGAATCCCTGTCTGGCGCGAACCACCTGCATTCCATGAACATGAACACTTTCCGGGGACTGATGAATACTGGCGCTGTCCGTTGGACCGACCCAATATTGAGGAAATTGAAGGGCAATGGTGGCATAGTGGTAGATGATAATGGTATTTATGCCGGCTTCAAAGAAATATGTGCCAGCATTGTATGTTTCTACGGCAGCTTTCGGTGGGTTGCGGTCTGCTATTACTTTATAGCCATTGGTATTTGCGTCGCAGACTTCAGCGAAGGTGCCATCGGGATAACGGATTTTCAGATAAAAACTCTCGTTATGCTGGTCGCTATCATTTCCTGTTTGCACAAAGATGGTGTAGTAGCCGGCCGTATCGACCTGCACATTTGCTAGGATCATACTGTATCGCTCGGGCGAATCTGCCAGCACATAGATGTGGGTCGGATCCAGAGAGATAGTTAAGGTGTCTGAAGTCATGTGGTAAACGGAATCGGATGGTGTGGATTGCATAGGAGTAGCGTTGACGCAGGGGGGCAGCAAAGGTAGCGGGCCCAGCAGAGTCCACATGATCGCCCAGACTGCACAGCGGAACAACATACGGCCTTTCATGACAAAACGAACCCTGTTGTTGATTTGTGGATTTGAATTTAAGAACAGCAGCAAGTGTTTGGGATACTTCTGTATCAATCGGGCTGCAAGACCTATTATGCGTTTGCTCATCGTTTTCGGCATTTTTATTATTTCGCCTTTGGTTTGCTGTAAAAATGGACATTTCAAACAAAACCTCAGCTCAAAATACAAAAAGGGTGCCATAGTCGGACAGTGATAAAAAGTCGCGTCTCGGAAAAATTTTGTGAAAAGGATTTTGAACGGATATTGCTGAAAGTGCAAATGGTAGCTATGAACCTGATAATCAAAAAATTGGTAAATTAAAATTATTAATATTTGGCTGGATGAAATATTAAACAAAAACTGCTATTTATATTTTATTTTGGTTGAAAATGCCTGCCAATTTTTGGAGGCCAAGTAATCTGGCGGAATCCTTCAAAACATATTCCAGGGTATGTTGAAAAAATATGCAATAAACTACCATAAAATTGTATAAAAATGAGACAATGTCCGGGGCAAGCGAAAGGATAAATTGATGGATTGCGATGGTTCTTTATTTTCGCAATGCTATTTTCTTAATCGGCTCTGGGAGAATGAAAAATATATGTCTACATGGCGTGATTTCGCTTTGCAGTTGAATTCGTATTTTTGCAGTCCTGGCGTCTTTCCCTTTTTGTATATTCTTCGTTTCTCATAAAAATATTGCATGCGGAAAATCTGTCTAACCGCATGTCCTGTCAGATAGTCTAAAAATTTGTTTCCGAGGATCCCCGCCACTTGTGTCCCTATAGAAATAAATCCTTCACGTTATTTTTTGCATATGCACTCTAAACCTTTTTGATAATTCCAATGTTACTTATGAGCTAACATTCACGAACAGAGAAAGTAATTTCCGCTATTCACATGCAGTGGCTACATCTAAATGATGAAAAAGCATAGCAATCAATGGGAAAATTTTCACGTACGGAATATACTTTCTGTTATTTATCTGGTTATATTGAAACAATCGTTTTTCGAGCAAAAAGATGTTACAAAGGAAGTAGAATAGGCATATTGCCTATATTGGAACGGTTATATTCTTTGAAGTTATTATATGACTCTTGTAGAAAAAAAAGCAGGTCGAGAACTGTTGACATTGCTATTTAATTCTATAACCATCATCGGAAATCCTATTGATTGTTTCGGGACACGGAGGAAATAATCCGAAAATTTGGCTTTGATGCCCGAGAAAATGAAGTTTGAATGCGCAATAGAAAGATCAAAGATTTTACATTACTTAACTTAAGATTGTCTTTTTTGAATATTTCCAATAAGGTCAATTTTTTGTTTCAAAGATCCTGGATATTTTTTCGTAGGAATCCTGCATTGTACGGCTCTGTTTTTAGTGGATTGTTCTTTTTGCAAGTTTTGTTTTGGTTCTTAGTCGGCATACCGGATAGTTTGAATACCCCCGTCCCCATTGCGGCACGAGGTGCCGATCAAAAAAGTTCCAGACCAGGAGGCCATCATCGCTTTCCGGTTCAAGCAGGGCAGCTGCCAGTCTTCCCAGAGGCTGATTGACCGGCACAAACAGGGTGCCAGCTGGAAAGTTCATTTTCCGTTTGACATAACGGCCTTTGACCCGATTTAGATAATGACCCTGATAGGGTCGCTTGCTAGCATGAAGTTCAGTAATCTGGAATATCTCTACTTCGAGGGTGGTCGAGTCGGTTAATCCTTCCACCAGTAGCCCGTGCTGCAGTAATTTGGGCAGTATGTCTCTGGCTTTTGGTAGAATGAGATATCCGACCGGAAGTGCCACAGAACGCCTGGCCTGAAAATCCGCGTAATAAGGCACCTTATATGTTTTCCTTTCTTTCGTGGGACGGACCCTCTTTCGGCCGTTTCTGGCTTCAACAACTTCCATCCGGTAACCGCGAATGGTAAGAGGCTGAGGGAGAGGCTTCAGTTCCACTTCTACGGCAAACGAATCGTAATCCGCATTTTTCATCCGTGCATCGGCCCCTTGAATGAGCCGCAAGAGTTTGTCCCGGTTTTGTATACAGTATTCGAGAATAGACAGGAGCATAAAGTAATTGCCCATGATCCGGGTTCTATATTCCGCATAGGCATAATTTTCAATCAGGATTGCCATCCGGTTCCGCAAACCGATATAATTTGTAATAAACCGAGGAAGGTGGCTAAACGTCCTCCAGCCTTTTTCAGGTTCCTGGGGATTCACAAAATTCCCATAGGGAATGGAGAGAATGTTGTACATATCCTGCAAGATTTTCCGGATTGACGGCATCATAGTGTCGCGCATGTAGGCTAAAATTTCCGGATCTCCGTTGGGATTTAACACCCATGAATAGGTAACCGGTTCCTCATGGTAAGACCCGTTTGTGGTATGGCAATCGATCAGCAAAGCGGGGTCCCATCGTAGAAGCACGTTCTGGAGCAATCCCGCCATCTCAGGCGTTTCGACTTTCATGGCATCCCGGTTGATGTCCAGCCCCTGGCCGTTGTAGCGGATTCCCACTCCTTTTTCGGGGCCTTTCTGGTTGCGGCGGTTTTGGGGGCTGATTTTCTCATTTCCATCCGCGTTAAAAATGGGGGCGATTAGCAGTACCGTCTGCCGCAAAATATTCGGGTATTTTCCCTGAAGCAAGTCACGGAGGAGCATAAGTGATGCTTCCTTTCCTTCCACTTCGCCAGCATGGATGTTGGCCTGGATATAAACGACAAGCCGCGGATCATGCCGCAATTCCAGAGGCGAAGCCGGTAGGGGGTCGCCAACAATCAAAAGGGGGACTTCCCTTCCTTCAAAACTACGACATAGAGTTTCCAGACGGAGATGGTCGCTTTGTTTTTGAAGTTCAGAAATAAAATTCATCACATCGGCGTATCGGGATGTGGCTGTAAAATTGCTCTTTTCTGCTACTGTCAGGGGATCTGTTTGCCCATTTGCGTTGGACATTATCCAACAAAAGTGCAAGAGACTGACAAGAACGAGTTTAAGGTATAAACGGCTCATAAAACTTCCTCCCGAAACCCGGTTTCGTAGTACAAAGACCTGTTTCCTGCTGAATTTTTGTGATCGCCAGGGTGATCCAACCGCGCATTAAGTAACACTGACTATTGATCCAAAACCAACAATCCAGAATATCTATTTCCATATTCTGCGGATCCTATTTTTGCTTTTTGCTGAAGCTCGTGGGCCACATCCCGAACCTTGCGAAATACGCGCAGCAAGTTTCCGCCCCAGATTTTTCGGATTTCATCTTCTGTGTAGCCGCGCCGGACAAGTTCTATGGTAATGTTCTTGATTTGGCTGACATCCAGGCAGCCCTCCACGCCACCTCCGCCATCGAAGTCTGTTCCAATCCCTACGTAATCTACGCCAACCAGCTTCACCACGTGATCAATGTGGTCCACCACATCCTGAACAGAGGCCAGTTTCTGTGGATATTTCCGGTTTAATTCTCGCCATTCCTTTCGGGCCCGCTCTTTTTCCGCGTCGCTCAGCTGCCGAAAATTGGCATATTTCTGGCGAAAGGCTCTTACCGCCGCTTCCCTTTTTGGGTTCGGCTCCGGTTTTTTGATGTAATCACTGAGGATGCAAATCTGAACCACGCCACCCTGGGCTGCCAGATCACGGATCATCTGATCACTCAAGTTTCTTGGATGGTCGCAAAGCGCACGAACCGATGAATGGGACGCGATGACAGGGGCTTTGCTGATTCGCAGCACATCGTAAAAGGTGGAATCGGACGTATGGGAAATATCCACCATGATACCCAGCCTGTTCATTTCCTGTACGGCGCGTTCGCCAAACGGACTCAAACCGTTGTACTCCGTCGAATCGGTGGAGGAATCACAGATATCATTGTTCCGGCTGTGGCAAAGTGTGATATAGCGAACTCCCAGATCGTAGTATTTTTTGAGGTAGGACAGATCTTTACCGATAGGATAACCGTTTTCCATGCCAATAAACACAGCCCGCTTTCCTTTTCCGACGATACGTTCGGCGTCCTCGGGGGTCAGGGCCAGTTCCAGTTCGCTGTTGTACTTTTGCACGGTGGTATGAATGGCCTGCAATAAGAGGCGAGCCCGTTCTCTTGCTTTACGGTATCCTTCCGGGGTACGGGAGCCCTGTGGGGTGAATACCCCAAAGAAAACAGCGTCCAGACCACCTTCTTTCATCCTGGGCAGGTCAATCCGGCTTCCTGTTTGCACAGGATCGTGACGCGCTGCAAAATCGAATTCGGGGTTCAAAAGGCGCATCGGTGTATCTGTGTGCGTATCGAGCGTCAGTACCTTTTGATGGATGACCAGTGCGCGTGTTTCCAATTCCTTTTCCCTTCTCTGATTTGAGCAGGCGAACATCCCTGCAATCAAACAGATACTCAGCAAGCATACCACATTTCGCATGCCTTTTCCTTTCCATACCTATTTGAAGGCTCTATATCTATCTGCGTAACTCTTTGTTTCAGGCACTGCGGTAAAGTTTGGTGGGGACAAACTCCCTGTGCCCGAGAACTTCCGCCGCTGTGAGCCGGCCGTTGCAGGTTCGGACCATAAGGTTGATAAGTCTTTCTCCTGCTTCTTCTACGGATAGTGTGCCTTTTAAGATTCCCGAGACGTCCAAGTCGATGTGTTCGCTCATGGTATCCACTGTAATGGGATTGGCACAAATTTTCAGCACCGGTTCAATAGGATTGCCGATCACATTTCCCTGACCGGTAGGGAAGAGGTGCAGTGCGGCTCCGGAGGCGGCCCATAGGGTTACGGCTTCGGCAGCGGCCGAAGAGGTATTCATAAACCAGAGACCCTTTCCGGGAGGAGCTTCTGCCGGTTCCAGTACGCCCACAAACCGGGCGCGTTTTCCGATCTTTTGCAGGTTGCCCAGCGCCTTCTCCTCAATGGTTGTCAGACCACCACGGATGTTTCCTTTTGTGGGTTGGGACCCGGAAAGGTCATCTTTTTTTACACTTTTAATAAATGCGTCATATTCCTTCCACATGGCGTAAAACTTTTCAGCAGCTTCGGGGGTGGCGGCCCGCTGCATACAGATTTCCTCCGCACCCGTAAGTTCGGAAGTCTCACCAAAAGAGACCGTGCCATTCCAGTCCACCGTAAGGCGGTCCACAACGTGGCCAACTGTTGGATTGGCTGCAAGTCCTGAAGTCGTGTCAGATTCGCCGCATTTGATGGAAACGTAGATTTCATCCAGCCTGCAGGGGACCCTCTGAAGTTCAGAAGCCCACTGGACGAATTCCGCGGCCTTTCTGGATGCCATGGCAACGGTTTGAATGTCGCCATGCCGTTCGATGGAGAATCCCGCTACCGGTTTTCCTGTTTCCGCAATTCCATCTACCACACGCTGCGTCCATTCTGGTTCGATACCAATGACCACAACAGCTGCCACATTGGGATTTTTTCCCGTTCCGATCAGCGTACGGAAGAAGAGTTCAAGATCTTCGCCGAATTGCAACCTGCCGTATGGATGGGGGATCGCCAGCGTTCCCTGGATATGACAGGCTACGGCTTCGCAAGCGGCGTTAGAAATATCATCAACGGGAAGGATAATAACATGGTTTCGAATTCCGACCCTTCCGTTTTCGCGCCGGTACGCAAGAATTTCTGGAACCTCCATCTTACCACCTCTTTGTTTTCAGATTGTGCACATGAACGTGTTCTCCTTTACGAATAGGCAGAACGACCCGGCCAATGTCATGCCCGTATTTGATCACGGAATCACCAACCGGGTGATCTCTGAGCGCGATTTTGTGTCCCAGCGGCACATCCGATTGGGCCGTCAGCGAAATTTCCTCGGAAGAATCAAGATACCGCCCGATAACTTTCTGCCCCTTTTTGATGTCCTGTGTGGCAACTCCAACCGAATCGGAGGGGTCATGAATTAGAAAATGAAACATGGGACATTCCTCCACCTTATTTTTTTCGGCATTATACCGAAATTTGCGAAAAAAATCTTTCGAAATCATTTTGCATTGTAAGAAACAGAAGGCAAAGAATCAAGTCCTTCGTAGCTCTGTTCAATTGGTATTTCCAATTTCAAACCAAACCTGTACAAAGAGATTACACATTTTCCCGGGCGCTGGTTGAAATTCGCGAGAATTGCATTCACAGAGAGGTATTTGGGGAACAGACACTTTCTTTTAGGCATAAAAAAAGTGGCTCTGGGTTGTTTGACGGTACTTAATGGATTGTTTGAAAATACAAGAATAAGGTTGAGCCATCTGCGAGGAGAAAAAGTGGATTTTGGTAGCAGAGAATGCGACATTGAGAGACTTTTTGTTTTAATATGAAAGGGCCCAAAATGAAAGAACATAGACAGTTTTACCGTGCCATTTTTGCGATTTTGCTGGCTGCTATTTTCAGTTCTTGCCGGGCTCCCATGAACCAGGCACCGCGGTTGATCAAAGATAGCGTAATATTTATTTATCCATCGGAAGCTCGTAACAAGCGATTGGAGGGAACTGTTGTTTTGCGAATTCTCGTAGACAAAGAGGGTATCGTTCGTGAAGCAGAGATTTTTAAATCGTCGGGGTATGACATCCTTGATGAAGCGGCTTTGGATATTGCGCGGAATGCCCGTTTTCGCCCGGCCAGGGTTGGAGGGAAAGTCCGTGATGTGTGGGTGACCTGGCCCATGGTGTTTAAAATTAGTCCAACTCTGTTCAGCGTGGAGGAATGGCGGCAAAAAGCATTTGAATATCAGTTCGAAGCTTCTTCTGCAAACCCCAGAAAAAGGGCGATCGGACAAAATGCGCTGTATTATCATTATAAGGATCTGGCATCTTTTATGGCCGAAAACCGGTTCATTTATCCCAATGATGTAATTATGGAGGTGATTTCTCCGGAAGTGCGGAAACGCTGGATAAAATTTAAAGATATTTGGCCTCTTCCGTTTGTGTTATTTCACGATTTTATCTATCGCTTTCCGGAGAGTGATTATTATGAGGAAGCCAAGGAATACCTGATTGAATACATAAAGGCTGATATGGTGTACCTGAAAAACTTCTCTGACAGGTCACTACTAAGCCGAAAAGAGAAAAGAGAATTGTTGCAGGCAATGGAATCCTTCTTAAAAGAACAGTTTTCGGATGCTTTAGAACGCTAAGTTCGTCGATTGGCCCCCATTCAGGCTGTCTAAAGTACCACCTCAACTGCTTACAAGTTGCTCAGATTTGCAAATTCGCCCTGTGGAGGAAGGGGGGCGTGTTATGAAAGCCCCTTTTTGCATGGAATTCATGAATTCTGTTCGAAAATTTTCTTGACAATAATAGGGGGATTTTTAAATTAAGGTTAACTCAAATTTGAGTGACGCATATGGCCCGGTTTGTTTGACTTTCTTTGTGAAACAGGGATCATGAAAATGGTTCTGAAAAAGTTTCCCTTTTCCGTTCTGTTCTTCCTCCTGTTTCTTCCTTCTCTGGCAATTACAGGTACGACGGGGAAAATAGTTGGTACGGTGATAGACAAAGATTCCCGATCTCCGCTTCCTGGGGTAAACATTGTGCTGGAAGGAACAACCATGGGGGCTGCATCCGATGCAGAGGGTCGTTTTATCATTTTGAATGTTCCCCCGGGCGTCTATACAGTCAAGGCTATGATGATCGGTTATCAGCCTGTGCGCATAGAGAACGTACGGGTCAATATTGACCAAACGACCACCCTGCATTTTGAGTTGAGTTCCACCGTTATTGATTTGGGAGAAGCGGTGACAATTGTTGCTGAACGTCCCATCGTAAAGCCGGATTTAACGTCCTCCATGGCCACAATGAGCGCAGAGGATATTGAATCTCTTCCTGTACAGGAAGTATCCGATGTACTTGAGCTACAGGCGGGACTGGTAAAGGACGCATTTGGTGGTCTTCATATTCGGGGTGGGCGTTCTGGCGAAGTGGCCTTTTGGGTAAATGGAGTGGCTGTGACCGATGTTTTTTCCGGGGAGCTCGGTGTTGAAATTGACAATTCCTCTGTCCGTGAGATGCAGGTCGTCAGTGGAACGTTCAATGCAGAATATGGCCAGGCAATGTCTGGAATTGTGAATATTGTTACCAAAGAGGGGGGCGAAAAGCTTGAAGGACAGATTGAAACATACCTTGGGGATTATATCACCCCGAGAAAGGATGTATTTTTACACATAGATGATGTAAAACCGACCGCAATCCGCAATTTTCAGGTTAGTTTAAATGGGCCGATTCCAGCCACCAATAAAAGATTTACTTTTTATTCATTTTACCGCTATTTTTATGATGATGGCTGGCTATACGGACGCCGATATTATTTGCCGCAGGGAATCCCCGGTGATAGTTCTTTTGTTCCCATGAATTTTGACCGCCGGATTTTTATTCAAAACAAATTTACGTACAAGTTCACACCTTCTCTGAAAGTTAGTTACGAGCTGTTCTGGAAAAATAGAGAATTCAGGTATTTTAATCATTATTTTAAATACAATCCAGATGGTGATTTAAAACGGTTTGAACGGGGCGTTACTCATCTTTTCACAATCGATCATGTTCTTTCACCGCGTACCTTTTACACGCTCCGGATCAGCCGGTTTTATAATGAATATCGCCATTACGTTTACGAAAATCCCCTAGCCACGCCGCAGTATATAAGAGATCCCCAGGATACCACTCGCTGGATCATTAATCCATCTCACCCTTTTGGCTACGTCCATCCAGATTCGTTGAATGCCCCTGCTTCATTTAGTTTTGCCGACGGTGGAATGGACATGGGGCATTTGAAACGCAGTACCGCATACTGGATCGGCAAATTCGATCTTACTAGCCAGGTTACGGATATCCATCAAGTCAAAACGGGATTTGAGGTTCGTTTTTACCGATTATCCTATGATGGGTTTACCATCCGGCCCAAACGGATTGGCAATGAAGAGGTGCGTCCTTTTGAACCATCGGTTCCAGAACCCTCCACACCCTATCGGAACATTTACGTGCATAAACCCTATGAGTTTTCTGCCTATATTCAGGATAAGATTGAGCTCAAAAGCATCATTGTAAACATTGGTGTACGGCTGGATCTTTTCAATTCCAGAGGAAAGGTACTAGCAGATCCATCCGATCCGGATATTTATTTCCCCGCGCGCCCGGAACATCGGTACAAAAACTGGGACCCAACTTTGCCGGATTCCCTTCTTGTGGAATACACTTTGGAAGAAAGAGAGAAGTTCTGGTATAAGACACCGTCAACCAAGACGCAAATCAGCCCACGTTTGGGAATTGCCTATCCAATTACGGACAAAGGTGTGATTCACTTTTCCTATGGACACTTTTTCCAGATGCCGCTTTTTGAATATCTGTATGCAAATCCCGGCTATAAAGTGACACAAGCAGGGGGACAAATGATTGTGGGGAATCCGGATCTGGATGCCCAACGAACTGTTCAGTATGAAATTGGTTTGCAGCAGCAGATTGCAGAAGATGTTGGGGTAGATATCACCCTATTTTATCGGGATGTGAGGGATTGGGTCGGTGCCGGTCCCCCTATCGAGGTTGCATTGCCCGGTGTCTGGTACTCCCAATACGAAAACAAAGAATATTCCAATGTTCGTGGCATAACGATCTCCCTGGATAAACGGTATTCCAACTATTTTGCTGCCAGTCTTGACTACACATTCATGATTGCCGAAGGAACCTATTCCAACCCTAACGACGCTTTCTTCGCCATCACCGCCAATCAGGAACCCCGGCTTTCTCTTATCCCTCTTGCCTGGGATCAACGGCACACCTTGAACGGTTCGATTTCCATTGGCGAAAAGAGCTGGCGCATTTCGTTAATCGGGCGGTATTATTCAGGTCTGCCGTATACGCCCCGCTTTGGCAAAGGCCAGGTGGTTGGAGCGGCAGCTTTTTCCGGGCTACCAGAAAACAGCGCCCGAAAGCCGGCTATTTATTCGTTTGATCTCTATCTCTTCAAACAATTCCGGTGGGGACGGTTACGATATTCTGTATTTGCCAAAATTTATAACCTCTTTGATCGGCCCAATCCCACCAATGTTTGGACGGATACGGGACGAGCTGACTATACTCTGGATCGACTTGGTGTTACAGAAGATCCCGCGCGAGTTGGATCGGTGGATGATTATTTTAACCATCCTGAGTGGTATTCACCGCCACGGCGAATTCATTTTGGTGTATCTATAGGTTTTTAAGCAAACGCGCAGGAGTGTGATGAGAAAGTTCCAGCTTTGTTTGATTTTGTTTATCGGAGTTGCGTTTCTGGGTTCGTCTGCTGCTCAGGTGAAACTCCATGGTGATTTCCGTGAACGCAAAAAAGGAACCCATTCGGGAAATCAAATTCGTACTACATTTTATAATACGGGTTTCATCGGACGAAAGGGGGGAAGCCCAACCGATTACGGTGTGGAATTCCCCATAAATTCAGGAAGAACTTATGTTGGCGATGCTAACATTTACGTTGGTGCAGAAGTTATTGATATTTTTGGACAGCTCAAGCATATCGTAATCACTCCCGACGGTCCGGAAGTTGGTGCGCGGACCGGACAGAAGGGCCCCGGTGGCGAGTGGTATACCTGGCTTCCGTTGCCCGGTTATTCCAATCCCGATTCCAATTCTATTGCCATGAGTCATCTGCGATGGTCCTGGCCCCCCACGTGGCCGGACAAACCAGCGGACTGGGATGGGCATTGGGACGGCTATTTTGGTAAAGACAAATTCAATGCTGATCAGGAAAGTTATTTCGTGATGGACGACTGGGCCGATAAGGAGTTTGCCTTTTATCCTGATTCTACCGATTCCTCCCGCGGCGGGCTCGGGATGCAGGTGACGGTGCGGGGATTCCAGTGGTCCAACGCTCTGGTACAAAATTCCATTTTCTGGCTGTATGACATCAAAAACATTGGAACCACCTCATACGACAAAATCGTCTTTGGGATGCTGATCGGCAATATGATCGGCCACACCGAAAAGGGCGGTGGGGATTACACTGATGATGCAGCAGCCTATCATCTTGAAGAAGATGTGGCTTACACCTGGGATTTTGACAATCTGGGCGACGGCGGATTCACTCCCGTTGCCTGGTTGGGCTATGCTTTTCTAGAAAGCCCGGGCAATCCGTTCGATGGCATTGACAATGATGGCGATGGCGACCTAGGATCAGGACCGATCATTACAGAGGAAATGTTCCGCCCACGGACGCTCAATGCCGGCGACCAGATTGTGATAATCAACTATGAAACCTACGAACGCACCATTGCTGTGATGCCGGCAGATACCCTCAAGGTTCCCACTCAGAAAGGGGAACTCGTGTTCTACCCCGGAATGGTGCTGGAAGAAATCCCCAACAACCTCGTAGACGACAACCTTAACGGCATTATTGATGAAAATAACGGCGCCCGCATCGAAATTGCCCCCAACGTTTTCAAAGAGAACTATCTATATGTGGGGCTAAAATATGTGGATTACCTCACCGGGGACGGACTGGACAACCCTATGCTGGATGAGCGACGTGACGACGGCATCGATAATGATGGCAATTGGGATCCTCTGGCGGATGATGTGGGACTGGACGGACTGGAAAATACAGGAGACTACGGAGAAGGGGATGGACAGCCCACCTCAGGCTGGCAGCCGTGGGGGCCCAATGGCGAACTCATCGACACCGGATTTCCTGGCGAGCCGCATATCGACAAAACTGATATCAATGAATCGGACATGATCGGTCTGACCAGCTTTTTCAATTTCAAACCGTTCAATTTCGTTCCCCTCAATGACGATGAAAAGATCTGGCGCTATTCAACTCCGGGCTATCTTAATGGCGAACTGGTGAATGATGACATCGATTTTATGTTTGCTTCTGGCTACTTTCCCATGATTCCCGGACAGATTGAGCGCTTCTCCATAGGAATGGTCTTCGGCTATGACTTCAACGAACTCCTGCGGAATACCAAATGGGTCAAACAGGCGTATGCTAACAACTACAACTTTGCGAAGGCCCCGCTTTTGCCGACACTCACTGCTGTCCCGGGCGACAACAAGGTAATTTTGTACTGGGACGATGTCGCTGAAAAATCCAAGGATCCCATCTCCGGATACGATTTCGAAGGGTACCGGATCTATCGTTCTTCCGATCCGGGATTTAATGATCCGAAGGTAATTACTGATGGCTACGGCACGCCGAGATTTCTGGAACCTATTGCTCAGTTTGATCTGGTGAACGAATACAAAGGATTTGCAGAGGTGCCCATTGAAGGGGTTCACTTCTATCTGGGAGACAACACCGGAATTCGCCATTCATTCGTGGATACCACGGTAAAAAATGGCTTTACCTATTATTATGCGGTTACCGCCTACGATCACGGAGATCCGGAGAACGGCATCCCGCCCACGGAAACTTCACGTGCCATAGCCCTTGGCCCTTCCGGTGAAATTCAGTCCATTGGTTCCAATGTAGCCGTCGTTCGGCCAGAAGCTCCGGCGGCCGGATTCGACTGGGAGGGTGGCAAGCCTTTTGTTCCCTCCAAGGTACCCGGCACAAGAGGAACGGGCGAGGTAATTCTTAAGATCATTAACCCCAGAGAGGTGATTGAAAAGAACCGCGACCAGCTACAAACCTATGAGATCCGTTTCATCGATTACGGTGGGGCAGCAACGCAGGAACTGGTTCCCAAAGCCACCGGCTATCAGGTGATTAACATCACGGATCCGGAAAATCCGGTGGTGCTGCTTTCCGTTCCGTTTGTGTTGCGCTCCACGACGGGAGATACCATTATCGATCGGAACCGCGATGTAGAGGGCAGAGATTTCTTCGACGGTTATCAGCTGCATGTAAAAAATGTACTTAGAGTGGCCAGAGATGTGGCCCGATCTGGATGGCATCCACTGCCAGATCATCCTTACCGCTACGTTTTTGCTCCCTTCGATTTTGCAGGAGTGAAAACGAAGGGCATAGCCTATCCGCGCGATTACCGCATCGTGTTTTTTGATGGTTTGGAAGGCATGTCATCTGAACTCACCGTTGAATACGAAGACGGGACGCCAGTGACGATTCCTGCTGTTCCGACCAATTTTAAAGTAGAAGATGCGGAAACTGGAGAGCCGCTCAAGTACGCTTTCATTGATAACCCGGTGCGTCCCTCCTTCGTTCCTGCCGGACACTTTTCCAACCTGGATAATATCATCTTTTTCGAAGAGCGGAAAGATACCACATTCGTGACCTGGTCACTCGTACCTTCCGGGAATGATTCTGTGGCCCATCTTCCCGGAAGTGGGGATACGCTATTGGTGGTGACAACCAAACCCTTTGCAGTGGGAGATGCATTCCGGTTCACAGCGGATCCTCCTAAATTGAATTTCGAGAAAATGATTTCCGATTCATCCCTGGCGCGGATCCGTGTGGTTCCCAATCCTTACGTTGTGGGTGCAAGGTGGGAACCGCCCAATCCCTATTCCAGCGGCCGCGGTCCCCGGGAACTCCATTTTATTCATCTTCCGCCCAAAGCTGTTATCCGGATTTATACAGTCAGGGGCGATCTGGTGGACACCATTTATCACGACGCGCCATATACCGATGGCACGGCGATCTGGGATATGCGGACAAAGGACAATTTGGATATCGCATATGGCATCTACATTTACCACATCGAAATCAAAGATGAACAGGGCAGAACGGTAAAAGAGAAAATCGGCAAATTTGCCGTCATCAAATAGCGGACCCGGAACGGTTTGAGATAAAGGTATGAAGATGCGTCAGCGAATTCTAATATCGGTTGGTCTTCTGTTGGTTCCCGGCCTGCTGCTGGGGCAAAGGATTTCCAAGGTGGGAACCACAGCAGCCCCCTTTCTGAACATTGGCGTCGGAGCCCGGCCCATAGCCATGGGAGGTGCTTACGTTTCTGTTGCCGAAGACGCTACCGCCCTTTTCTGGAATGTGGCCGGTATTGCCCGGCTCCCGGGAAACCAGGTCCTTCTGGATCATGCTGACTGGATTGCAGACATCAATTTCGACTATGCTGGGCTGATCATGAACTTGGGGGAGCTGGGAGTTTTTGGGCTAACTTTCACCTCTCTTTCCATGGGAGATATGGAGCGTACCACAGAATTTGAACCTGACGGAAATGGAGAGTTGTTTTCGGCCGGAAGCTTCGCCATTGGCGTTTCCTACGCTCGCAACCTCACGGACCGGTTCTCTATTGGGTTCACTGGAAAATACATCTCCGAAAAGATCATGAATTCTTCCGCTCGCGGTCTGGCCATCGATATTGGGACCCTGTACACAACACCATTTTACGGGATGAAATTGGGCATGTCCATCTCCAATTTTGGCACAAAAATGCAGATGACTGGTCGGGATATGCTGGTGCAGTATGATATTGATCCCATCCGCCACGGGAACAACGCAGCCTTGAACGCCAATCTGGAAACCGACCAGTACGAACTTCCGCTGATGTTCCGGGTGGGTGTTTCTGTGGATGTGCTGCAGGCAGTTGCGGGGCAACGTTTACTGCTGGCGGTTGACGCCTTGCATCCCAACGACAATGTGGAGAGCCTGAACCTCGGAGCCGAATATTCATTCGAGGATCTCGTTTTTCTGCGGCTGGGATACAAGCGACTTTTTTCTCGTGACAGCGAGGAAGGGCTGACCGCAGGAGCAGGACTCCGCTACCGATTTTTGTCCAATCTGGGTGTGCGGCTTGACTATGCCTTCCAGAGTTTTGGCCGGCTAAATAACGTAAACCGCTTTACGTTTTTGATTTACTTTTGAGGGATTAAAACCTTTCAGCTAAACTGCGAAGGGAGGTGAGAAGCAAGGGCTCAACAGCAAAGATTTGAGAAGAGTTTCAAACCAAAAAAAGGAGGACAGACATGACGAGATCGCTTGCACGTATTGTGCTGGCAGGCATTCTCGTGTTTGGGCTTGCAGGGATGGCCCTTGCACAGAACCAGGTCACATTTAAAGTGAACATGACCGTCCAGCAGCAGCTGGGGAAATTCGATCCGCAGAAAAACATCGTTGTAATCCGGGGCTCTTTCGAAAATGAGGTGATGGCTCAAGCACAGGATTGGAAAGGAAACCTTTTTCAGCTGACCGAGGGTGCGACGGCCGGAGTTTATGAGATTACCATCAATTTTCCGGATTCTACAGTTGGACAGACCTATTACTACAAGTTCGTCATCGATGATACGTCCATGGTTGGCGATTCGACAACCCAAGGCGGCACCTGGGAGTCGATTTCGAACCGGTCCTTTACCGTGCAGGGTGGGGTACAGGAACTGGCCGAAGTGTACTTCGATGACCGGCAGACTGTAGGTGTGACGGCCAATGTTACCTTCCGCGCGGATATGACGGACCTCATTGCCAAAGGCTGGTTTGATCCCGCAAAGGATACCTTGCGGGTTGTGGGGGGATTCAACGACTGGAGCGAAGCCAAAGCCCAGGTGATGAAGCCCGAATTGTTTAATCCCAACATCCTCAGCTCAACGGAGATCATTACGGCCGAACCCAATACTGTGTTCGAGTTCAAGTTCCGTGCCGCTCCCCATGACCGCTTTGTGGATAACGGTTGGGAAGCCGGGGCAAATCACAAGTTCACATTCACGGGGCAGGACCAGACGGTTGGGCCCATTAAGCCCAATATTCAGTTTGCTGGTGAACCGCTGCCGACTGACGTGACGGTTCTGTTCCAGGTGGATGTCCGAAATGCCACAGAAACCTACCACAACAACCTGTTCAAGAATATTCGCAGTGTATGGATCAAAGGGGACAAACCCGAGCTAGGTTCCTGGGGTGGTTCTTGGACGTATGACGACACCGTTAGCGTCATGGTCCGCATGTACGATGACGGCACCAATGGAGATAAAGTCGCAGGGGACGGCATCTGGTCCGCCCAGGTGACATTTCCAGCGGGAACCCGTTCGGCCTTTCTTTACAAGTATGGAGTCGTGGCAGATTCTGTCGACACCCTGAACGGCGGTGTGGCTTATCTGGACAATGAAGCCGGTTTTGGGGTGAACCATTCTGCCGTAATCCCCGGTGATAACCCCAATTTTGAACTTCCAGTGGACCGGTTTGGTAGCCAGCGGGTCCTTCCGAACGCCCACGTGTTCCGCGTGGATATGAGCGTTATGCGGCAGCTGGGCAAGTTCGATCCGGCGAAGAATGTGGTGGTAATGCGCGGTAGCTTTGAAAACGAGTCCATTCCCAACGCGGAGGACTGGAAAGGCAACGAATTCATGCTGTTTCCACAGGCTCCACAGACCGGTGTGATTCTCAAGCCTACCGGCAATGCCGATATTTATGAGATTGCAGTGCCTTTTTATGACACTACAGCCCTCAATCAGACATATGAATACAAGTTTGTCATTGAGGATACGTCCCGCTATACAGATCATGCAACTCAGGCGGGCAACTGGGAGACCCGAAGCAACCGTACCTTCACTGCCGTTGCCGGCGGAGATACCATGCAAGTGGTGTATTTTGACGATCGTAGCTCCGTCGGAGTTACTGCCAATGTTACCTTCAAAGCAGATATGTCCGACCTGATTGCTAAAGGCTGGTTTGATCCGGCACAGGACACGCTCCGCGTAGTGGGCGGATTCAACGACTGGAGCGAAGCCAAGGCTCAGGTTATGAAACCGGAATTGCTGAATCCCAGCATCCTGAGTTCGACGGAGACGATCACGGCCGAGCCCAACACAGTGTTCGAGTTCAAATTCCGGGCTGCCCCGCACGAACGGTTTCTGGATAACGGTTGGGAAGCCGGCCCGAATCATCAGTTTACTTTCACCGGGCAGGATCAGGTGGTCGGTCCCATCAAACCCAATCTTGGCTATGCCGGTACACCCCTTGCCCAAGATGTGACGGTACAGTTCTCCGTTTACACCGTTGGGGCGACCGAAACATTTCATAATATGCCATTTCACAACATTAAATCTGTGTGGATGAAGGGCGATAAACCTGAGCTGGGGGCCTGGGCCGGTTCCTGGACGTATGACGATACCGTCAGTATTATGGTACGCCTTTATGATGACGGCCAGACCAAAGGTGATAAGGTGGCTGGCGACGGAATCTGGACCACCCAGGTTACGTTTCCGAAAGGGACCATGTCTGCCATCCTTTACAAATACGGTATCGTTGCGGATGGAGTCGATACGTTGAACGGCGGGGTGGCCTACCTGGATAATGAGGCCGAATTTGCCAACAACCATTCCCTCATTATTCCGGATGACAATCCGTTCTATGAGGCGCCCACCGATACGTTCGGTAGCCAGCGCATTTCCACCCATGTGGTGGAACGGACAAAGCCGGTGTTGCCGCAAAAATTCGCACTGTATCAGAACCATCCCAACCCGTTCAATCCCGTTACGACCATCCGGTATGATGTACCGAAAGACGCCCATGTGACCATCGCGGTGTACAACCTCCTTGGCCAGAAGGTAAAAACCCTGGTCGATATGAAGCTGCCGGCTGGGTCGTATACGGTCACCTGGAACGGACGGGATGAATCAGGACGGGCCATGGCTACCGGCATGTACATTTACCGGATGGAGGCCGGCAATTTTGTCGCCGTCAGAAAGCTGCTTCTTTTGAAGTAAGCTGAATGTGCCTCCGCCGGGTGTGTTAGGGAGGGGGTGGGATTCTGCCTCCTCCCTTTTTATTGATTTTGTCCGGTATTCTGCCGATGAAGCTCTTCCAATGCGCTGGATGATGAACCTTGAAAAACGGCATGTATGCTGATGAAGCGCCGGATATTTACGGTTTTAGCCATTCTCTTACCGTTTATGGGCCTTGCAGGGCTGGAAGCGCTGCTCGGTCTTGTGGGATATGGCAATGATTTTCGTTTGGTGCAACGCGTTACTTATTACGGGAAAACCTACTACCAGTTAAACCGGAACGTTGGAAAACGGTATTTCCGAGGAAAATACCTTGCAGTTCCGGAAATGGAACCAGAGGTGTTCGCGTATCACAAACCGGATAATCTATATCGGATCTTTGTTTTAGGCGGTTCTACTTCCGCAAGTTTTCCGTTTCAAATTAATGCCCGTTTCAGTCAGTTGCTGGAATCCAGACTTAATCAATTGTGGAATGGCAAATATCAGTTTGAAGTAATTAATACAGGGCTCTCCGCCATCAACAGTTATTCTGTACTGGATATGATCCAGGAGCTTATAAATTATCAACCGGATCTCTTTCTGATCTATATGGGACATAATGAGTTTTACGGAGCGTTTGGAGTGGGATCGACTGAAAGGCTGGGCCGCAACCGCAGCCTGGTTTTACTTTACCTGAAGCTAAATAGGCTGCGCATTTTTCGCTTGCTACGCAGCGCTTTTTCCTACCTTGCCGGTCTTCTGGATTCGGATCGGTTTGCAGGGCGAAGTAGAGCTACGCTTATGGAAAATATGGTGGAAAACAAAGAAATCCGTCTCGATTCGGAAGAGTACAGGATTGCACGGGAAACGTTCCGCAAGAACTTGCAGGCGATTCTTCGCATTGCCCGGTCGGCAGGAGCACATGTTTTTCTTTGTACTTTGGTCCGGAACGAAAAAGATCAGCCCCCTTTTGTGTCGCTGTTCCGCTCAGATTTGCCCGACCGACTCAGAAAAGAATGGAAACGCTGTTACGCTATGGCGCAGCATATGCAAAAAGAAGGAGATGTGACAGGAGCGATAGCCAGGTTGATGGAAGCGTTGAGTATCGATTCTACCCGCGCGGACGGACTCTTTTTAATGGGACGTCTGGAACTTTCCAGGGGGAATGTGGGGAAGGCCCGACGGTATTTGGCACGGGCGGCCGACCTCGATGCTTTGCGCTTCCGTGCAACAGCTGAGTGGAACCGGATCATTCGCCAGGTTGCAGAGGAAGAGGGTGTTTCTCTCATTGATATCCGGACTGCCTTTGAAGAGAATTCGCCGCAAGGAATTCCCGGCAATGAATTGCTGTACGAACACCTGCATCCTAATTTTCGTGGCTATTGTCTTATGGCTCAAACCATTCTTGAGGCCATGAAACGCGAGGGGGTTGTACTTCCTTCTTCAAAATGGCCCCTCATTCCCAAAATCCAGGAGCGGGAGTGGATGCAACTGGCCGGGGTAACAGATGTTGATATTCGCCTTGCAGATTGGCGTATCCGGCGTCTGACATCCCGTTGGCCGTTCCGCAAAGATATCCGTCCCCGCCAACTTCGTCCAAAAACGTGGATGGACTCTCTGGCAGTGGCCTACCTGGAACACCGGATTCCCTGGAATCAGGTACATTACCGGGCTGCAGAACATTACCGAACATCTGCTAAACCGGATTCCGCCATTGCGGAGTATTTGGCTGTCGCCCGGGTGCGGCCAGATGCCTATTACCCTCTGTACCAGGCCGGTGTTATTCTGCTTGAACAGAAACGCCCGGCGGAAGCCATATCCTATCTCAAAAAAGCATGGCAGCTGAACCGAATGTCGCCGTATACCGGGTACCGTCTGGGAACTGCTCTTTTGCTGACCGGACGGGCCAGCGAGGCAAAGGAAATTCTCGAAAGTGTTTTACAGCTTGAAAAGAATCGTTCTGTTCTCAAAAAAGAAGAACAGGTGCGTTTGCATTATGCCCTGAGCCTTGCCTATATTCAGGTTAATGAATACCCGAAGGCCATAGATCTGCTGCGGTGGCTGCAGAAAAGCGCACCTTCTTTTCGGCCGGCAGGCATTTTACTGAAAAAGCTGGAGAGAGGTGAAAAAATCCATGTGGAATTCCAGAATTGAAGGACGCCGGGTAGGAAAGGGACGGCGAATCTGGCAGACCTGGAAGAGACTGGCCCACCGGATTGGGGTATTGAATAGTTATTTGTTGTTGACCCTTTTTTACTTGATTCTTATTGGGCCTGTTTCGGTTCTTGCGAGATTATTTGGAATGGACTGGCTGGGAGAAAGCCCTGCCGATCGCAATCAATCTACGTGGATTGCAAAAGAATCAAGAGAGCAAACCCTTGCTGAGTACGAAAAGCCCTATTGAACCGTTTTATTGGGGCAATGAAGCGGCATATTCTGGACCAATCGCAGGAGTAGGTATACATGGCCACTTATGTTTTGGGAATTTCGTGTTTTTACCATGATGCGGCAGCGGCGCTGGCAAAGGACGGTGAAATTATTGCCGCGGCACTGGAGGAGCGTTTTACAAGGATTAAGCATGATTTTTCTTTTCCAAGAAATGCGATCCGCTTTTGTCTGGAACGTGCTGGCATCTCGGCCAGGCAGCTGGATTACATAGTTTTTTATGACAAGCCTTTCGTGAAATTTGAAAGGATTCTTTTTACTGCTATGGCAACCTTTCCCCGCGGAATCCGTCCGTTTCTTCAGGCAATGCCCCTCTGGCTCAAGCAAAAGCTGTGGGTGCGGAACATCATCCGGAAAGAGGTGGAGGCGGACTGTCCCATTCTTTTCACAGAACACCATGAATCCCATGCGGCCAGTGCCTTTTACTGCTCTCCGTTTGAGCGTGCAGCCATTTTAACCGTCGATGGGGTTGGAGAATGGGCCACAGCCACAATGGCCGTTGGCGAAAAGAATAGGGTTGAAATTCGAAAGGAAATCCGTTTTCCCAATTCTCTGGGCCTGTTTTATAGTGCTATAACGTACTACCTGGGGTTTCGAGTTAACGACGGGGAGTATAAGGTGATGGGGCTGGCGCCCTATGGCAAACCCAGGTATCTTGAACACATGCGTGAACTTCTTTCTCTGCACCCAGATGGTAGTTTTTCGGTGAATTTGCGCTATTTCACATATCATTACGGCTTGAAAATGGTAGGCCGTAAATTTGAGCGACTTTTTGGCCAGAAACGCCGCGAACCGGAAAGTCCAATTACTGCATTTCATAAGGATGTGGCGGCATCCGCTCAGGCGTGGTTGGAAGAGGTGCTGATGGCGATGGTGCGCAAAACATTTGAAGAAACGAAACAGCCTTATTTATGCATGGCGGGTGGCGTTGCGTTAAACTGTGTGGCGAATGGGCGGATTCTCCGGGAAGGGCCTTTCCGGGACCTTTTTGTTCAGCCGGCAAGTTCGGATGCCGGGGGAGCTGTTGGGGCTGCGCTGTTTGTCTTTCACCATTTGCTTGGACGCAAAAACCGAACTCCGCTCTCCCACGTGTTTCTTGGGAGTGTCTTCCCGCCTTCCGAGACGGAGGCGTTTCTTAAGAAAACAGGGGTCAATTATGAAAAACTGGAGGAGGAGATTCTGATTCGCCGCACGGCCGATGCTTTGGCAGAACAGAAAATTATCGGATGGTTTCAGGGAGCAGCTGAATTTGGCCCTCGAGCTCTGGGTAATCGATCTATTCTGGCCGATCCCAGACGGGCGGAGATGAAAGACATCATCAATGCTCGGGTGAAACACCGTGAGGCCTTTCGGCCGTTTGCACCTTCTGTGCTGGAGGAACGTGCTCCCGAGTACTTCGATTTGGATCGGCCGAGTCCGTATATGCTTTTGGTTGCCAGGGTCAAAAAGCCTGAAGAAATTCCTGCCGTCACCCATGTAGATGGAACGGCACGCGTGCAAACAGTAAATCTGAACCAGAACCCCCGTTACTACCGTCTGCTAAAAGCATTTGAAGAACGAACCGGATGTCCGGTGCTTTTGAATACATCCTTCAACGTGCGGGGTGAACCGATTGTAAATTCTCCAGAAGATGCCTACCGTTGTTATCGGCAAACAGATCTCGATATTCTTGTTATCGATTCATTTTGGATTGAAGATAAGTCGGTGCAGCTTCCTGCGGTGGAGAAAAAAACGAAACGCAGGATGGAGGAAGAATTATGGCTTTCCTGAAGGACATGCGCGAGCGTCTGGGAATTATCGGAGAATTTCTTGCATTTTTGCGCTACCGCAAACGCCTGTGGTTGGCACCGCTGATAGTCATTCTCTTGCTGTTGGGGCTTTTCATCGTTTTTCTGGAAGGATCGGCGCTGGCTCCCTTCATCTATACACTATTCTAAACGGACGGCACAATCTGCTGGCTTGCGGGAGGAGAGACAATGCATACTGTTGATTATCTGATTGTTATTCTTTACCTCGTGGGAATGGTTACCGTCGGACTGATGATGCAGCGCAAGGCGTCCGCCAGTATCGATTCCTATTTTCTGGGAAACCGTTCGTTGCCCTGGTGGGTGCTGGGAGCTTCGGGGATGGCTTCCAATCTGGACGTGAGTGGGACGATGATCAACACGGCTTTTGTATTTGCCCTCGGAGCAGCAGGTTTTTTTATCGAGATCCGGGGAGGCGTTACGCTGATCATGGCGTTTCTTATGATCTTTATGGGGAAATGGAACCGCCGCGCAGAGGTTATGACTCTGGCCGAATGGATGCACTTCCGATTCGGCAGCGGCCGCCAGGGCGATGTAGCGCGCCTGATTGCCGCCGTTTCGTCAATCCTGGTGACAATTGCCATGATCACCTATTTCGCCGTGGGATCTGGCAAATTTATCGGTGAATTCCTGGGAATTCCGCCCCTCTTTGGCCTCTCCTCCGAATTCTGGGCCGCCACCTTAATGATCGTTTTGGCCATGATTTATACGGTAGCCAGCGGATTGTACGGCGTAGTGTGGACCGATGTGGTTCAGGGGGTTGTTATTTTTGGGACCATTTTGATTGTCTGTTTTCTCGCCATAACCCAATATGTCCTTCCAGAAACATTTGCCGTATCCATTCCCATGAAAGATGGGACATTTATGGCGGTACAGACGACCCGCGAGGCCTGGACCAATGTGATTCCGCCTTGGAAACTAAACCTGGATCCCAACTCGAGCTATGCCATTTACAATCTTTTCGGCATCGCGATTCTTTTTTATTTGCTAAAGGTTACCATTGAAGGTAGCGGAGGAACCGGAAGCTACATGATTCAACGATACTTTGCGGCGCGCAATGACCGGGAGGCTGGGCTCCTCTCTCTGTTCTGGACGTTCTTGCTTTCATTCCGCTGGCCTTTCATCGCTGCCATTGCCGTAATGGGGATTGCCTATGGCCAGAGCCATGGCGTTATTGGAGATCCGGAAATTGTTTTGCCCGTGGTTGTAGAACAGCTCGTTCCAATTGGTGTGAAAGGGTTTCTTGTGGCGGGGCTGATGGCTGCAGCCATGTCCACATTTGATTCTACGGTGAATGCTGGAGCTGCCTATTGGGTGAAGGATATCTACCAGACGTATATCAATCCGAATGCAACGCAAAAGCAACTGATGCGGCATAGCCGATGGGCCTCCATTTTGATGGTCGCCGCCGGACTGCTTTTTACGCTGGCCATCAGGAATATCAATGAAATCTGGGGTTGGATTACCATGAGCATTGGGGCCGGGATGATCATTCCCCAACTTGTGCGCTGGTACTGGTGGCGCCTGAACGGTTACGGTTTTGCTACCGGAACGCTAATGGGAATGGTTGCAGCTATGATCCAACGTATGCTTTTTCCTCATTGGCCGGAATATGTCTCTTTCTCTTTTGCCGCCAGCGTATCCCTTGTGAGCATGTTAATTGGTACTTGGCTGACCGCTCCGCCGGATGATGAAGTATTGCTCCGGTTTTATCAGAAAACGCGACCGTTTGGATTCTGGGGGCCGGTACGCCGTAAATTTTCCCACGCCACCCTTCAAAACATCGATCGTGAGAATCGCAGGGATATTTTTTCCATCTTCCTTGCGGTCCCGTGGCAGGTTGTGCTTTTCCTGAGCTGGATGATGGTCATTATGCGTCGCTGGGATTCCTTTGTGGTGCTGTTTGGATTGTTTATGCTGCTATCGGTAGGACTCTACTTTTCCTGGTTCCGGCACCTGAGCAAGGAGGTGGTTATTTCAGAAGATATACGTGAATAATATGCGAGAAATGGGCGGAAAAGGGGACAATTCACCTGGCTGGGCGAGGAATAGTCGGACATTCGTGAGGCAGCCGAACAGAAAGGACGGTTTAGGGAAATTCCATCACAATTTCAGATCTTTTGGTTTTTTCTTCAGACTGGCTGTTCTTCTTTTGGTTCTGCTGGTTCAGCTATCTTGTGGGCGTGGAAACAGGGAACGCCGCATTCTCATCTGGCATTCCCTTCGTCCCGCGGAGCGAATTATATTGCGTCAGCAGCTACGTCGGTTCGCAGAACACTACCCAGGATGGACCTTCGATGAACTTTTTTACCCGCCTGAACAGGCCCGAACCAGTTTCATCATCAGTGCGCTCGGCGGCAGCGGGCCGGAATTGTTCTGGGGGGCCAGTGACAATATCGGACCGTTCGTGGAGCTGGGGGTTATTCGTCCCCTGGAAGATCTGTTTGAACCGGAGTTTCTCGAACGTTTCGTGCGGGAGCCCGTTCCCGCTAACACTTGGTACCTCGGGCATCTCTACCAGATTGCAGACCGGATAGGCAACCATCTTTGCCTCGTTTACAATAAGAAGCTTGTAAAAACGCCTCCGCAAACCATCCGGGAGTTGATCGAAATGGGGAAAGAACTAACCTACGATGCGGATAGGGATGGCAAAATTGATCATTACGCGCTGGCCTGGAATTATACCGAACCATTTTTTGTGGTTCCCTTCATTGCCGGATACGGTGGCTGGATCATGGATGATCAGTACCGGCCTACGCTCAATACTGAGGCAGTGCGCAAGGCTGCTCAGCTGATTTTTGACCTGGCGCACACACACCGGATTATTCCCAAAGAATGTGATTACGAAATTGCCAATGCACTTTTTAAAGATGGTTATGCGGCAATGATTATCAATGGACCGTGGTCATGGGCAACGTATCTGGAAAACGGTATCGACATCGGTATTACCCGAATTCCCAGGATTGATGAAACCGGGCTCTGGCCCGCGCCAATGGTGTCTCCGCTCGGATATTCGGTGAATAGCAATGTTCGGGGTGAAAAATTAAAAATGACGGTGGCTCTGCTCAGATTTTTGACTTCTCCAGAAGTGGAACTGGCTTTTGCGCGGGCTGGTGGAAACTTGCCTTCACGAAAGGAAGCCTATCATGATCCTTTCATCCAGGAAAGCGAGCTAATTCAGAGTTCGTTGTATCAGCTTCAGGTAGGCCGCCTAATGCCCGTGGTGCCAGAGCTTCGCTGGATCTGGGATGCGATGCGGCCCGCTTATCAAGCAATTTTCACGGGCGAACTCTCGCCTGCTCAGGCCGCAGAGCGCATGCAAACATTGGCTGAGCAACTCATCGCCGAAAATCGCAGGTAGAATACGGATGTTTAACCGACAGAAAAAATGGGCCGTCCTTTTTATTTTGCCATCTTTTCTCGTTATGGCAGCGGTTATTCTTTATCCGTTTCTTTATAACATTTATATTTCCTTCACAAATATGAGTCTTACGCATTTTCGCAATTACAGCTTTGTGGGATGGCAAAATTATCTTGCAGTGTTTCGGAGTGGCCTTTTCTGGTATTTTTTCTTTAAAACAGCACTCTGGACATTTTTGAATGTTTTTTTTCATGTGATCATAGGCGTTTTCCTGGCTCTGGTATTGAATCAAAATCTGAGGGGGAGGGCATTTTTCCGCACTTTGCTGGTTCTTCCCTGGGCTGTGCCCCAGTACATCACGGCTCTCACGTGGAGAGGGATGTTCAACGCGGAGTATGGCTCGGTCAACCTGATCCTTGGCAAACTGTTTGGCCTCTCACTTCCCTGGCTCTCTACCGAATGGGGAGCGTTTGCAGCCTGTCTGATTACGAATATCTGGCTCGGTTTTCCGTTTATGATGGTTGTTGCCTTGGGTGGCTTGCAGAGTATCCCCAAAGAGCTTTATGAGGCAGCAGCCATCGATGGTTCTGGTTTCTGGGCCCGGTTTCGCCATATTACTCTGCCTTTGCTCAAGCCTGTCATGGTTCCTGCTGTGACGCTCGGGATTATCTGGACTTTTAACAATTTTAATGTCGTCTGGCTGGTGAGCAATGGAGGGGAACCTTCTGACAAGACCCATATCTTAATTTCTTGGGTGTATAAGGCAGGTTTTACCTATTTTCGGATTGGATATTCTGCCGCCTTTTCCATGATTATTTTCGGCATTTTGCTGATGATTAGCTGGAGCTTTATCCGCCGAACCCGTGCAGCAGAATCTGTTTATTGAGGAAGAAATGCAGAGATTTCAATGGAAAGAACTGCTGAGTCGGCTATCAGCCTATGCTGTGTTGCTGGTGTTTGCGGTCTTTGCGGTGTATCCGATTTTGCGGGTATTCACCATTTCCATCCGGCCAGGCAACCGCCTTTTGAGCCGTTCGCTGGCTTTGATTCCGGAGGGAGCAACCCTAGCAACCTACCGGTGCCTGCTTACCGAGGAACCTTTCTTGCGATGGATGGTCAACAGCCTTGTGGTTTCGGCAGCCGTTATGATTGTGGGCGTGGCTCTGGCGGCCACAGCCGGCTATGCTTTTTCCCGTTATCGTTTTCGGGGGAGAGAATGGGCCCTGTTTTCCTTGCTAATGACACAGATGTTTCCGCTAACGGTGCTGCTTTTGCCCCTGTTCATTATGCTTATTCACCTGAAACTGTACGATTCGTTTGCAGGTCTGATTGTGGCATATTCCGCAACGGCTCTTCCGTTTACCGTGTGGCAGATGAAGGGCTACTACGACACAATTCCGATAAGTCTTGAAGAGGCCGCCAGCATCGATGGGGCCGGACCGTTTTATGCGTTTTGGCGGATTATCCTACCTTTGGCCGCACCAGCCCTGGTCATCAGTGCCCTGTTCTCCTTTATGACGGCATGGTCCGAATATCTGGTAGCAGCGGTTTTGATTCAGGATAAAGATCTGTTTACCCTTCCCCTTGGGCTGAAAATGTTTCAATCCAATATGGAGGTTGCCTGGGGGCTTTACTCTGCTGGAGCACTTTTGGTCAGTATTCCAGTAGTTGTTTTGTTCACATTTTTGAGCCGCTGGCTTATCTCTGGTTTAACACTTGGCAGTGTGAAAGGTTAAAGGGAAAGGACGAAAGAATGATGGAATCCCTGGTTGATTTGATGACCCGTTTGGGATTTACGCGCTATGAAGCCCGAACCTACCTCTATTTATTAAAAAACAATCCGGCTACCCGGTATGAGCTGAGCAAATACTCCGGCGTTCCCAGGTCGGCCATCTATAGCGTGATTAATAAGCTGGAACAGGATGGACTGGTAAATGCCATTCATAGTAAGCCGAAGCGGTATATTCCCCTTCCACCAGAACAGCTTGTTAAATTGTTAGAGATGCGGTACATGGAAACCCTGAATGAGTTTAGCGAAAACCTGAAAAAGCTGGAATCCGAATCTCACCTGGATCACCTGTGGAATATCCGCGGGTATGAGAATTTGATTTTGAAAGCAAAAGAGCTCATCCGCAGTGCCCGGGAGTCTATTTACCTTTCGGTCTGGCGCCGCGAATTCGTCCGTCTGGAGGAAGAACTGCGCGATGCCGAGAAGCGGGGTGTGAAAATTGTCATTTTTTCTTTCACGGAATTGCCATTTGAGGTGGGACGGGTGCTCTCCCACAATTTGAAAGAAAAAGACCTGGAAAAAATCTGGGATCACAAGATCATCCTCTGTGTGGATCAGCGGGAGTTGCTGATGGGGGAGGCCGATCTGGAAAATCCCAAAAATGTAGCCTGGACGCAAAACAAGGCACTCATTGCCATCGCGCTGAACCATATTATCCTGGACATTACGCTATTCGGTCAGCGGTACGGAGTTAACATCGATGATTGTGTGGTGGAAATGAGTCCCGGTGAATTGGAATACCTTGGGAAGCTGCTAGAAGAAAAGTACGAAGATAACCTGCGTCTGTTTGGTCAGGAAGAAAAAATGCGGGAGCACCTAAAAGTCCATGGGAAGCTATGACGTTCGGGCATCGATAGGGAAGGCTACGACAGTAGTAGGCGGAGCCATACAATGAAAAAATCGACACTGATTAAAATCATGCTGGTGGTACTGGGTCTGGCTGGTATTTTTGTGATGGACGATTTGCTGATGTTGATCCTGGTCAAAGAACTGCGGATCTGGCAGCTTTCATACGGCCTAATGGTTGTGATTGGCATTATTTTGCTCGGACTGAATCTTTCGCTGGCGCTGGTTGTGTACCGGGCTCTGCGCAAACGGCCTGCAACGGGGGCCGAAGGGATGATCGGCAAAACAGGCAAGGTGGTGCGAGTAGCCGGAAATCGCGTTCAGGTAAAGGTGGCTGGAGAGATCTGGGAGGCGGAAAGCGAAAAGCCCGTCAGGATAGGCGATAGGGTAACGGTCACGGAGTTGCAGGGACTGGTGTTGAAGGTGAGAGGGAACACCTCTCCTGCCGCCAGGAAACGGAAAACGAACACACTTTAATGCGAAATTCCCGGCGATTGAACGCGGTTTTTCGCGAAACATTTTCCAAATTTCTCTTTTGAATCGAATGCTTTGCAAGATTCATCGGTGTTTCTTTCCCTTTCCTTTCGCTATTTAAATTGCAAACATCCCTCTGCTTTTTTATTATTAGCCATAACCGTACAGCCATCGGTTAGAAGTGCTGAACATGAAACAAAAAGGGAGGTGGAAGCAGGAATGCGGCGCGTGTTTTTTGCGCTTTTGGTAACGATGATTTGCTGGACCGGAAATGCCGTGCCTCAATATTTGAACATCCAGCATCATTTCGATTTTGGAAAAAACCGTTACTATTTCACCAATACACTGGAGGGGCTGGCCCTGGATGACTGGGGGGCCTGGTTTGGATTCATCGATGTGGATCATCGAAGTAGCCGGAACGGAACTGGAACAAAGGAATGGCAGCTGGGAGCTCAGCTTATTTATTTTGAACTGAACCGTTATTTTTCGCTGGCAAGGTGGTTTTCCTCTCCTTTTTTGCAGAAATGGGATTTCACGATCCAGTATAACGACTCTGATGCTGAATTTATTCCCTACGCGTACCTGGTGGGGTTCAGCGTTAATCAGGTGGCTGGACGGTGGATGGATGCCCATCTGGAATTTCTTTTCCGGAAGGAAGAAGGACAGAAGCCCGGCTGGCAGCTGACGGGCGTCTGGTTTAAAGAATGGCATTTTCTCGGGCATACCTGGCAGTTTCTCGGCTATTTTGACTGGTGGAAGAACGATTTTGGCAAATTTTTTATGGCTGAGCCGCAGCTGGTCCTGAGCCTTGAACGCTTTGGTCTGGGCAAGCGTTTCTGGTTTGGAACCGAATGGGAAATTAACATCGGTGAGGATCCAGGTTACAATCAAACAAATCCCACGCTTTTCTTGCGCTATGATTTTTGATCGGGCCTGAAAACCATGAACATTGGAATTTCCTGTTATCCGACACACGGCGGTAGCGGCGTAGTTGCCACCGAACTTGGTATCGAACTGGCCAGAAAGGGGCACCAGGTCCATATTATCAGCTATTCAGTGCCCTTCCGCCTCCGCCAGTTTTATCCCAATCTTTTTTTTCACGAGGTGGAGCTGTACTCCTACCCACTCTTCCGGCATCCGCTATTTGCGGTAGCCCTGATTAACAAGATGGTGGAGGTGGCAAAAGCCTCCAAATTGGACATTTTGCACGCCCACTATGCCATTCCTCATGCACTGTCGGCCTACGTCGCCCGCCAGATGCTGAAAAACCGGGCGCCAAAGGTCGTGACCACTCTGCACGGGACGGACATTACACTGGTGGGACTAGACCGCTCTTTCTACGATGTGGTCCGTTTCAGCATTCAGGAAAGCGATGGTGTGACCGCCGTTTCCCGTTTTTTGCGAGACCAGACCGTCGAACAGTTCCGAATTACGCGTCCCATAGAGGTGATTTACAATTTTGTGGATATCCGCCGGTTTGTTCCGGGCAAAGGAAAGAACCGGGACCTGTATGCCCGCCCCAGCGAAAAGATCATTACTCACGTGTCCAACTTCCGTCCGGTAAAGCGCATTGGCGATGTGATCCACATCTTTGCCCGCATTCAAGAAGAAATCCCGGCGGTACTCCTTCTTGTGGGCGAGGGCCAGGACCGGAACCTGGCACAGGATCTCGTTCTGGAACTGGGCTTGCAGTACCGGGTGCATTTTCTGGGAAATCAAGACTATGTGGAAGAAATTCTGGCGCTCTCCGATCTTTTTCTTTTGCCCAGCGAGAAAGAAAGCTTTGGCTTGGTAGCGCTGGAGGCCATGAGCTGCGGCTGTCCGGTAATTGCATCCGATGCGGGGGGGATTCCGGAGGTGGTGAAACATGGCGAAACCGGCTATCTTCATCCGGTGGGAGACGTAGATGCCATGGCGGAAAGTGCAATCCGCCTGCTTTCCAATCCTGAACTGCACCGCCGGTTTTCCGAAAACGCCAGAAGGTGGGTGGTAGAAAGATTTGCGCCCGAGGTCCATGTGCCCAAATATCTCAAATTTTACGAAAAGGTTTTGGGATAGGGAACGGGACCGTAGAGCACCATTCTCTTTTCTGAGACGTTCTCCGGGGCAAAAGAGTTGAACCGGAATTCTTTTACGATAGGTAGAAAGCCTTCAGGATGTGCGGCGGAATACCGGGCGGCATTTTGTTGTCAAAATACACCTTCCGCATGTAATTGATACCGCCAGAATACATTTCAAACTTGTGGCCCAGCTGGTTGAAGATGTGGGCCTGAGGCTGGGCCAGAAGGGAGTCAAATTCATAAACCTTGCGGTACGACTCGCTTCCTTCTCTCATATAGAGATCCAAAACGCCAATCCGCTGGATATATTCCCGGAAAATGCCCGTCATGAACAGGGCAAAATCGGCCAGATGCTTGCGGATATCCCGTTCACCGAATGGGTCGAACTCCGGCTCGGAGGGGCGGCTGCGGATTTCCGCTTCCAGCAACATTTCCACCACGGTTTGCGGCCGCAGGTGCGGCAGCCTTTTAATCCGGTACAGATTTTCACTCCGGGCAAACCGGCTCAACACCTCGGCAATATAAAGAACAATCTGCCGGTCAAACATCTGGATATCGCTAAAAGCAATTGTCAACCATTTTGTGAAAAACCGTTTCAGCGCCTCGTTGTTTTCTTCGCGCTCCCTCCTCATTTAGACTCACCTCCCTCCAAGGCGCTCTTTTTTTCTAAGATTTATTTATGAACTTTCATTCCGGCTTTCAATGCTTTTTTCGACAAAAAGATACGAAAAAATTATGTTGAAACGGTTTGCAGGCGGCAATTTTTCGGAGCAGCGCCTAGCGAATAAAAAAAGTAGAAAGAATCCGGATACTTGAAATTGTGTTTTGAAATGATAACAGAGTCAATTATATTGATTTGTTTGGTGAATATTTATTCGGCAAATGGGTATAAATAAATGATGAACACCAGTGCAACAGGTTTGGAAGCATTAGAGGACCGGGATTTGATTGAACGTACGCAGCGGGGAAATCCTCAGGCCTTTGGTGTCCTGGTGAAGCGCTACATGCAGCGCGCCTATTATGTTGCGCTGGGATTGGTTGGATCTCCGGAGGACGCGCTGGATTTGTCGCAGGAAGCGTTTGTGCGCGCCTACCGGCACATCCGAACATTTGAGCTGGATAAAGCGTTTTTTACCTGGTATTATCAGATCTTGAGAAATCTGTGCTTTAATTTTTTGCGCAGAAAAAAACGGCATGTCTTGCGCTTTAGCGAAATTCCGGAACATGAAGTACTGGCGCTCCCGTCCCGGGAACAAGGTCCGGAAGAAGATCTGGAACGGAATGAGCTGCAACGGCGGGTGTGGCGGGCAATCGAGAAGCTGACGGAACTGGAGCGAGAAGTGATTGTATTGCGGGAGTTTCAGAATTTGAGTTACCGGGAAATGGCGGAGGTTTTGCAGTGTCCGGTGGGAACGGTGATGTCTAGGCTGTATAATGCACGTAAGCATCTGGCGAAATTGCTGAAAGAAGAATGACGCGAAACGACAAGCGGGAACGCTGCCAGCAGCTAATCATGGCGCTAATTGACGGTGAGATCTCCGCAGCGGAGAGAACAGAACTGGAGCGTCTGCTGGAAAAGTTCCCGGAGATGCGTCAGGAACTGGAAGAGTTTCAGCAATTAAAGGAGGTGACAAAAACTATGAAGCTGCGATCTCCCGATCCAGATGTGTGGCAGACCTACTGGGCCAATGTGTACAACCGCATCGAGCGGGGTATCGCCTGGTTTCTAGTGGTTGTAGGTCTTGCCATTCTGGCAACGTATGGAATCGCCGAGGGCATTCTCAAAATGATGCGCGATCCAGAATACCCGCTGATACTCAAAATCGGGTCCTTTGCAGCCATACTGGGCGGTGTGCTGCTTTTCCTCTCTGTGATACGGGAAAAACTGTTTATCCGCAAACACGAGCGATATAAGGAGGTGCAACGATGATTTGTGTAACCACGTCGGACATTCCCGGGAAACGTATCGTGAAAGTTCTGGGTCTTGTGAAAGGCAACACCATCCGGGCTCGCAACATCGGCAGGGATGTTCTGGCCCTTTTCAAATCACTCGTGGGGGGAGAAATTGAAGAATATACCAAAATGATGGCAGAAGCACGCGAACAGGCGATGGACCGCATGATTGAGGAAGCAAAACAGCTGGGGGCCAATGCCATTGTGGGAATCCGCATTACCACCAGTTACATGATGACCGGTGCATCAGAACTTCTGGTTTATGGGACGGCTGTTGTGGTAGAGTAACCGGATGTTTATGCCATGGGGCCGGGAATTCACATTTCGAACTCTTTCATTTTTTCTGCCATTTCCCGCAGCCGTTTCTGAACCCGGTAATGGACGCTATGTTCCGGGTAGCGTCCATGCCGGTCCCTCTTCCCGGCTACCATGCCCGTCATAATTTCAATCCCCTCATCAATCGTATCGATGGCGTAGATGTGGAACTCTCCGCGTCGTACGCTCTCAATCACTTCGGGCTTTAGCATCAAATCTGGCACATTTTTTCGTGGAATGACCACGCCCTGGGTGCCGGTAAATCCGCGGGCCTTGCAAATGTCGTAAAACCCTTCAATCTTTTCGTTCACACCGCCAATGGGCTGTATCTCTCCCTTCTGATTGACAGAACCGGTGATGGCCAGATCCTGCCGCAGGGGGATGCGGGCAATGCTGGAAAGAAGAGCCAGAATCTCCGCGGCGGAGGCACTGTCGCCATCCACACCGGTGTACGATTGCTCGAAACAGATACTGGCGTGAATAGTAAGGGGCAATTCCTGAGCGTATTTTCCATTCAGGTATCCGGAGATAATCAGGACGCCTTTGTTGTAGATTTTGCCGCTCAGCTCAGCTTCCCTTTCGATGTTGATGATCCCGGCCCGGCCCAGCGCAACCTCTGCTGTGATTTTGGAGGGTTTCCCGAAGCTGTAGTCCCCCATGTCGTAAATGGAGAGCCCATTAACCTGGCCGATACGGTTGCCAGAAGTGTCGATGAGCAGAACGTCGTCCAGAATGGCCTGGCGCAGCTTTTCTTCGGAAAGGCTGAGGCGTTCCTGGCGAGCCTGAATGGCCCGGTTGATGTGGCTTTCTGTGATTAAGCCAGCGTTCTCCTGCCGGGCCCAATAGTGGGCCTCGCGAATGATGTCGGCTATATCGCTGAAGCGCGTGCTCAGTTTGTTGTTGCGGCCAGCAAGACGCACTCCGTATTCCACAATGGCTGCCATTCCTTCCCGGTCGACCGGCAGGAGTTGCTCATTCCGGCAAATCTTGCTGATGAAACGGATGTATTTTTGCACCGCATCACGACCATTGGGCATCTCTGTGTCGAAATCAGCACGGATCTTAAATATTTTCCGGAACTCGTCTTCCATTTCGTACAGCAAGTCGTAGGTGTAACGGTCGCCGATGGCGATGACCTTGAGTTGCACCCGGATGGGACGGGGTTTGATCGAGGGAAGCATGACCCACGGAGTGGTGTGATCCGGCTGAATGATGATTTCGCTGTTTTTCAATACCCGTTTCAGAGCTGGCCAAACCCGGGAATCCATCAGGGCGTCAACCAGGTTGATGACCAGGTACCCGCCGTTGGCACGCAGGATCGAGCCGCCGCGGATTTGCATAAAGCTGCTGTTCCACCGGCCGCGCGGGTCCGGCGACGCCTCGATGGTGCCGAAAAGGTTGGTGTAAGTAGGCGCCGTTTCAATCACGATCGGAGGACGGCGGGTCTGACTGTTGTCCACCAGCAGGTTAACCCGGTAGCAAAGATAAGGGTCGCCACTTTCCAGCTCGTTTTCCCCCCTTGCGGAAAAATCTTCCAGATGTTCTTCGATGTGCTGGAAAACTTTGTCCAGATACGTGCGGACTTCCTGCCGTTCATACCGTTGCTGAAGTTCCGTTTTCCAGTGGGTCAGAATAGGATGCAGATATTTTTTCTTCAGTACTCTTAAGCTATCGTTCAGTTCTGTCTGAGCGGATTGGCTTTGCCGGAGAATGCCATGCAAGGTTTCCAGCAGCTCTTCCCGTTTCTGCTGAAGGGCTTCCATCTGTTCTCTGGGGAATTCACCGGATTCCACCTTTTCCTGAAGCTGTTCCCAGGGAACGGGTTTTCCGTCCAGAATGGGGAAAAGCTCTGGCCGGGGAATGCCGCCCATTTCGATCTGGATGAGGGCCAAGCCGCGTTTTTCCGCTTCTTTTTGCAACTGCTGAATAGGTTCCAGACTTTTGCGACGGTAGCGCTCCAGGAGGATCTTCCGTTCCTCTTTGAACTGCTCGTTTTCCTCCAGCTCCGGCACAATTTGACGCAGGCGTTCCACCAGGTTTTCCATATCCCGCACAAAGGCGCGTCCGTCACCGGCTTTCAGATAGAGGGGAAGCGGTTCGTTGGGATCGTCGAAGTTGTACACGTAACAGATGTCATCTGGAACCGGACCATCTTCCTGAATTTGCTCCAGCAGTTTCTGGATGGTGGTCATTTTTCCGGTGCCGGTAAGCCCGGAAACGTAAATATTAAACCCGTAGCTTTTAATGCGCAGTCCTGTTTCGATCGCGCGGAGGGCGCGGTCCTGACCGATGATTTCGTCGGTGGGTTCGATTTCATCGCTGCGGCTGGCGGGAATCCACTCCCGTGGACAGCGCCAGCGCAGTTGGTCGGCGGGAATTTCGTACCGTTGGGGGTCCGCCGGCTGCAGAGCCTGATCGGGAAAAAATTCGCGGTTACTTTTCAGGTTGCGTTTCCGTTTGCGGTTCATTTCTGTTCCAGTCCTTCCCGTTCCGTTCGGGTCATTTTACAGGGATGATGACCACTTCAATGCGCCGGTTAAGTGCCCGTCCCTCTTCTGTTTCGTTGCTGGCAATGGGCCTGTCTTCTCCGTATCCAACGGCAGTGATGCGTTTCCGGTCCAGATTGGAATTGGCCAGAATGTACTGAACCACGGCATTGGCCCGTTCTGTGGAAAGGCGTTCGTTTACGGCCCGGCTGCCGCGGGAATCGGTGTGGCCTTCAATCCGCACATAGGCGTTGGGAAATTGCTGGATCGCCTGAATGACTTTGGTCAGAAGCGGGAAATATTCGGGCCGGATGATGGCTCTACCTGAAGGGAATTGGATCCCATACAGCCGGATAATGACGTTGTCGCCTTCTTTCAGGATTTTTGCTTCTTCTGGGGAGAAAAGCTCCTCCACCCGACGGAACCGTTCCCGGGCCTCCTGTTCCTCGCGGAATTTCCGCTCCAGTTCGGAAAGCCGGCCCTTCAGCTCCGGCAGTTTATTGAGCACCAGAGAATCAACTTCGGCACTGAGTTCTTTTACCCGGTTCTGAAGCCGAGCAATCTGTTCCTGATTCATCCGGTTTTCCTGTTTTAGCTCCAGGATGGCCTCCACAATCCGTAAGGCCGGAGGTTGAAACCCGCCGTCAAACTCAAGGCTCAGGTTCAGGGTTTCTCCAATTTTGATCATCTGTTTCTCCACATCCAGCAGGAACTCTTCGAGATCGGTTTCGCCTTTTTGTACTTTGCGGATGACGCCACCCAGATACAGGGCATGTTTGGCTTCATAAAGGGCTTCGTTGGCGATTCGCTGGGCTTTGTCCTGTGCATAACGGTCGTTATCCAGAATTTTTTCCGCTTCCAGGGCAAGATCCCTCGCCTTCTGCAGGGTAATGGGGGCCAGTTTATCGATCTTTTTCTCGCGGCACTCGGCTAAGGCGTCCCACACTTCGTGCAAAATTCGGGTTTTGATGGCCTCCAGCTCCGCCTGACGGTAAATTTGAGCACCTTTCACGGCCAGTTCCCGGGCATCGTTGGTTTTGCCGTCTTCCACCTTCATGGCGGCCTTGCGGAAAATTTCTTCACCTTTCTGGAACAGATCCGGGGCCCATTCTTCCACGTCCTGTTTGAGTGCATCCCGGCGGGCATTGGCCATCTCCTGAAGGGTGATCTGGGATATGCGTGTTACCTCGATGGCCTTTTTCAGATTGCGGGTTGCCTCTTCCAGCTTTTTCCGAATGTCAGAAAGTTTTTTCCCTTTTTCGAAATCCTCTTTGGCTTTGCTGAATAGCTCGAAGCCGCGTTCGTAGTAACGGGGTGAATAAAGGTTGGCCTCCACTTTGCGGGCATCCTGAAGAAGCACTTTGGCCTCGCTGAAGATGGCGGTGTCCAGCTGCTGGGCTTTTATAGGGACAGCCAGCGCGCAGGAAAAACCCAGAACCAAAATCGCGAAGCATTTTAGCGTTCGCATACACCCTCCCGGGATTGGTTTGATCGTTTGTATGGTAGATTGTCCGGTGCTTTTCAAGTTTAGATCGACTGCAATATAGCAAGAATTCTACGCCTTTGCAAGTTCTTTGAGAAATTAGAATTTAGGAAGAATTCGGAGAAAACCGATCCTGCTCCAGGTGGAGAAAACCCCGCAGCAGCGCCTACGGCCGCGCAGAGCCAAATGAAGACCCGGATTCCTCCAGCCGGCTGTTAGAATCTGTCGTTTTTCCAGGTTAAAACAACCGGCGGGAGCCGGCAAATTGGGTGGCGGCCCCGGCGGAATTTCACCATTTACTTTTTGCGGATGAACCAGACCTTGCTGATCTTGCCGTTTTTCACCTGATAAATGGCAACGACGTCCGCTGTACGCCCGCTTGGGAAACCGGAGGCGTGTTCCCGGTCGAGGACGTAGTCGCCCAGAACAATCCGTTTTTTGATCTGGGCATGCAGGTTTGGTGCATTCTGGAACAACCGCCCGTAGCGTTCCTTCAGACGGTCAATTCCGGAATAACGCAGCTCATCCGGGAAATTGTAGATCTGGATGTCTTCTGCGTACGTTGCTGCAAACGCTTCCAGATTCCGGGCATTGTAGGCGTTCAGCTGGGTCTGGACCACATCTTCCGGGGTTGGATGGAGGATGTCCTCCGGCCAGAAAACATGTCCGTCCTTAACCACGGCGTAGATATCGGCTGTGTTCGTTATTTTTTCCAGCGGGTTGGAATTCAGGATGACCAAATCGGCCAGTTTACCTTTTTCGATGAAACCCAATTCGTTTTCCATGCCCATTACCCTGGCACCATTGAGAGTTGCCGAGGTAAGGATCTGTTTTGGGGTTAGCCCGGCCTCCTGCATCAGTTCAAATTCACGAAAGATAGCCGGGCCGTGGAAGGTTCCGATGTTTCCGGCGTCGGTGCCCGCGGCGATCAGTACTCCGGCGTCCTGCAATTTTTTCAGATTTTTCTTGGCAATTTCTATGCGTTGCAGCCGGGCCTGAACAGATGTTTCCGGGATAGGTGGGAAGTCCGAATCCGGGATTTCGTACACGTCGAACAGGGTTCCGAGAAAATAGGGATTGGCTAGCAGGATTTCAACTGTGGAAAGCCGGGGGCGTTTTGTCAGCGCTTCCAGGTAGCCCTCAAACACCACCAGAGTAGGGATGTACAGTACCTTGTTTTTCTTCAGCATGCGGATGAATTCGCGGTCCACTTCCCTGTCGTAAACACTGTGTACCAGAATTTTGGCGCCGGCCTTTACCGCAAGTTTGGCCGTCTGCAGCTGGGTTGCATGAACCGCCACCCGCAGGCCGTGTTTGTGACTTTCGTCGATAGTGGCTTTCACCAGAGGGTAATTGTCTTCCGGCTTCTGGCCCCGCCGAACAATGTACCAGATCTTGATAAAATCTGTTCCGGCTGCCACCTGTTTGCGGACCAATTCCCGGGCTTCCTCCTCCGTATGGACTTTGATAATGGGAGGATCGTTTGTTGTCAGTTTTTCCGGCTGGTAGGTGGAGACCAGCGGACCAGGTAAAACGACACGGGGAGCCAGCAGCGTGGTGTCGGCCTCTGCCCGAACCTCAAAGTTCCAGAACGGGCCGCCCATGTCCACCACGCCAGTGATGCCGCAGCGGATATAACGGGCGAAGGTATCGCGCAGGTTCTTTTTTATGTCCACCAGCTCCTTTTCCTCGTAGGGGACGTACTTCCGCAGGTCGATAATGTCGGGACGGGTGTAAAGTCCACCCGACTGAAAAAAATGAATGTGTGCATCGATCAGACCGGGAATTACCCATTTGCCGCTAGCGTCGATGACGCTGAAACCAGAAGGCACCCGTACCTTCCGGGCGGGTCCAACGCGCACAATCCGGTTCCCTTCAATGAGTAGGGTGGCGTTTCTATAGGATTTTTTCCCATCCGGGTTGATAACGTGGGCGCCAACGATGGCCAGTTTTTTGGGAGCAGCTGAAGAGACCAGAGCCATCAGGAAGATCAGCAGCAAGCACCCAACAATCCGGTTGATCTGTTTCATAAACACCTCCCAGTTGGTTCTTTTTCTTCAATCCGCAGAAACATCCGGATCCGTTTGTCCATTGACAGCCGGAAAAAGTGAACAAAAGCAATGATGGGCACGTATCGGTTTGTTCACCATTAGACGTAGACGCGCGGGAGCAGCGGATTCATCCCGATCGCCACTTTGTACACGGAGCTATCGCCCAGTTCCGCGATTTCCGTGAGGGAAATAAATTCGTCACCTTGCTGGCCGAAAAGAACCACCTCATCTCCGATCCGGATATCTTTAGCGCCGGTGATGTCCAGCATCACATGGTTGGCGGACATGTAAGCAATGACCGGCCATTTTTTCCCGCGAATCAACGCGTACGCTTTGTTCACGGCCCGCCAGGGGTAGCCATCGGAATAACCCAGCGGGATCGTAGCAATCAGGGATTCCCGTTCCACTTTGTAGCGCCGGTGGTAGGCGATGGTCTCGCCCGGGTACATTTTTTTAATGTAAAGCACACGGGTTTTCAGGCTCAGAGATTGCCGCAGGTCCAGATTGGGCCATTTTTCCAGGCCGTAAAGGCAGTTGCCAGGCCGTACCATATCCAGAAAAGCATCCGGAAATTTGGCAACGGCATCGGTGCTGGCCGCATGGCGGTAACCCACGTTGATGCCTTTTTTCTTTGCCTGTTCGCAAACATCCAGAAAACGTCGGAGCTGTACCGGATCAAAATCCGGCTCTTCGGTAAATGTGGTGAAAATTCCCTCAATCTGAATATCCGGCATGGCCGCTACTCTTTCAATGTAAGAGAGGGCTTCGTAATAAGGTACACCAACCCGGCCCAGGCCCGTGTCAATTTTGATGTGAACCTTTGCGCGCCGGCCCAGCTTTCGAGCCGCAGCCGCCAGGTAATCAACCGTTTCTGAAAAAACAGACTGGGAAATGTTGTTTTGCACCAGATCCACCGCATTGCCAGCGGTAAACGAGCCGAAGTTTAGAATCATTCCCTGAATGCCGTTCTTGCGCAGTTCCAGGGCCTCTTCTACTTTGACCACGGCAAAATGGCGGATTCCGTTTTTCTGAAGGATCTGTGCCATTCCCACCAGCCCATGGCCGTATCCGTTGCATTTGACCACAGCCATAATCGGGCGCTCCTGTACCCGCTTGCGCACCTGGGCAACATTCCAGGCCACATGCGAAGCGTTGATTTCCAGCCACGGGTCAAACAGATCTTCCGGAGATGGGGCCGCTTTGTTGAAGGCTGAAGAAGGAAAAGCATGGGGAACAAATGGAACAGCGGCAGCCAGCCGGAGAAAATCGCGGCGGTTGAAAGGATGGCTCATAACACCCTCCCGATAAACTGTTTCCTGACATTTTTACAAATGAAATCATGTTTTCAACAAATCTACACCTGGGTATACCGCTTGTCAAGCCTTTTCGAAACAGGTATTACACAAGATCAATAAAGTGAGATCCGGCATTCTGGCGCTGCGCGGTCAAAAATCCTGCGGTTGAACGAGAAGAGCGGGCCGGCTTGATATCGGATGTGCGGCTTCAGCGGTAGAGCGAGGCTGCTGTTCAAAAAGCGACCGCGGAGAATGAAAGTAGGGCCGATTGTTATTTCCGAACTGAGCACGCTGGCCCCCTCCATAACGAAAAACCGGGGTGAAAGAGTTCAGATGTTCCCGGAGACCGTCGCTTTGGCGTTTTTCCCTGTGGCTCTGGCGTGCCTGTAGAGCTTTCCGTCCACGTGGATTTCCACTGTAATTTCACCGCTGTCCTGCAGGTGCCACGCAGAAAGGTACAACTGGTCCCCGGGGTCCGCTTTAAATTTGTATGTCCACGGCGGTTTTTCCTTTAACCGGTCTTCAAATTGCCCGTATTTATTAATCATGCGGATGTAGATCTCCGGAGCCGTGCTGGAAACTTTGTAGAGCACCTCAGATGTCTCCTCATCGAGGGTAAAAAGCCCACAGCCGTGGACAAGCACAATGATGAGCAGGAAAACCGCCGCGGAAAACAGAATACGTTTCATCGCTATTCCTTTCATCTGAATTTGCCTGTTATGTAAGCAGAGGATTGAAAAAGAACAAGCGTTTTTTGCTGTTTCGGTGATTTTTCAAAAATTTTACGTTCCTCGTTGGGTGTACACCGTTGAGCGCTCTTTTTGAAAAGGGAACCTGGACCGCCGAATTTCCCGTTGGGAACTCCGGCGCTGGAATCGAAGCCCTCTGGCTGTGACTGAAAAGCGGAATGGCATTATTCTGGAAAGAAAATTGGAGAGGAGGGCGAAAAAGATCTTGACAAGAAGAAAGAAGGCGAATATATTTTGCAAAATTCAAATTTGAATAAAAAGGCTTTCTATTCGGATGCGTTCGGCTATGCGGACATTGGTCGCCCATAACAATTCCTGGTGGTGGTGGAAGGGTGCCAGGAGTGGGCGACGTATGTCCACATAGCTGATTGATACATTCCGGATTTTTTATGACATACGGAGCCCACTCAATTGAGTGGGCTTTTTGTTTTTATGGCCAGGGATTTTTTCAGGAGAAAAAACTAATGACGGTCCAATACCAGAATATCGACCGGGCCCGGCTGGTGAAAACTTGGGAAAAGGGCTGTCCTGCGCCTCTTGTTCTCCGGTACCGGGCTGACCTGATTACTCCGGTGCAGGCCTACTTGCGGCTGCGCAGGCGTTCGGCATGGAGCTTTTTGCTGGAGAGCGTAGAAAAAGGACGCCGCTTGGGGCGGTATTCTTTCATCGGTGTTCGGCCACAGAAGGCCATCTGTACGTCCTTCCAGCGGAATTTTAACACAATAGCGCCGCCGGCCGCTAAAAACCAACACATTTGCTGGACCGATCCGGAGAGTTTCTTCCGCAGAATTGGCCAGGAACTAAGGAGGTGGAACATCCAGCCCGAAAACGTCAAAGCATTGCCGCGGTTTAACGGAGGTGCGGTGGGATATATTGGCTATGATATGGTGCGTACGATGGAAACCCTTCCGGGACCTGGACCGGACACCTGTGGGATTCCGGACGCAGCTATGGGCGTTTATACGGAACTGGCGGCGTTTGATCATCTTCACAACGAACTTTTGCTGCTTGCCTGGCCGGATCCCGCGCTTCTGGAAGACATTCCGGCTGCCCTGTCCGAGGCTCATGAACGTCTGGCCCTGCTGGCAGATGGGATTGTTTCCCAGGCACCGCACCTGGAGCTTTTTTCCTGCGACCCATCGCGGTGGGAGGCCAGCTGCTCCCGCGAACAGTTTGAACAAATGGTGCGGCGGGCCAAGGAGTACATTTTTGCCGGGGATATTTTTCAGGTGGTGCTTTCCCAGCGTTTTCATGTGCCCTTTGCCGGCGATCCGTTTCAGGTTTACCGGACGCTGAGGCAAATTAACCCCTCGCCCTACATGTTCTATCTGGATTTTGGTAGTTTTCAGCTGGTTGGTGCTTCTCCCGAGCCTCTCATTCGCGGAACAGACAGAAACCTGGAGATCATCCCTATTGCGGGGACACGGCCGCGGGGGAATACGCCGGAGGAAGATGTTAACCTTGAGCGTGAGCTGCTCCAGGATTCAAAGGAACGTGCGGAGCATGTCATGTTGGTGGATCTGGCCCGAAATGATTTGGCGCGTGTGTCAGAGTACGGAAGCGTACACGTGGAAGAATTTGCCACTGTCGAACGATATTCTCATGTGATGCATATCATTTCCAGAGTGCGCTCTGTGTTACGCCGCAACCTTTCACCCATTGATGCATTTAAGGCTGCGTTTCCCGCGGGAACGGTGTCCGGGGCTCCCAAAGTCCGCGCAATGGAAATTATCGATGAACTGGAAGTGGAAAAGCGCAGTTTTTACGCAGGAGCTGCTGGGTATTTTGGCTTCGGAGGAACCATGGATCTGTGCATTGCCATCCGCACCCTCCTTGCTTGTGGCAACCGGCTGTACATCCAGGCTGGCGCTGGCATTGTGGCGGATAGCGTGCCAGAAAGGGAGTACCGGGAAACGCTGAACAAAATGCAAGCTCTAAAAGTCGCCGTGGAAAAAGCTGGGGAGAACGTCCATGATCTTGTTCATTGACAATTACGATTCGTTTACCTACAACCTGGTGGATTACCTGGGACAATTGGAGCCGCACATCCAGGTCGTGCGCAACGACCGGATAACTGTGCAGGAAATCCAGTCCATCCAGCCCGAAGCCATTGTGCTTTCACCGGGACCGGGCCGGCCCGAGGACGCGGGAATATGCTGTGATCTGATCCGCCAGCTGGGACCGGAGATCCCAGTGCTTGGTGTTTGTCTGGGGCATCAGTGTATCGGTGTGGTTTACGGGGGACGCGTCGTGCGGGCTCCTTATCCGGTTCACGGGAAAACATCGGAGATTCGCCACCGGAGACACCCGCTATTTGCGGGGATTCCTTCCCCCTTCCGAGCGGCCCGCTATCATTCGCTGGTTCTGGAACGCCACAGCTTGCCTGATTCCCTTCAATGTATTGCGGAAGAAGCGCAGGGACTGGTGATGGCAGTTGTCCACCGGCGTTACCCGGTGGCCGGCGTACAGTTTCATCCGGAATCGGTTGCAACAGAGCATGGCCAGCGTTTTTTGCGGAACTGGCTGTCTTGGGTGCGGTCCGTGCGCTTACCTCGCCCGGCCAGGCCGGCTGCAAACGGACTGGAAAAAATTCACTGAAAGGATAGAAAAGAGGAGAGAGAATCATGGGTGCGCTGAAACCGTATCTTGAAAAGCTGGCAGAGGGGCAATCGCTCTGCCGGGAAGAGGCGCGCAGCGCACTGGAAGCGATTGTGGAAGGGCGTGCTGCGGCTTCCGAAATCGGCGCGTTCTTGCTGGCTTTTCGGATCAAAGGAGAAACGGTGAAAGAAATTCAGGGATTTCTGGACGTGATGGAAGGCCGGATGGTAAAAGTGCAGTTAAAGGATCCGGAAGCAATTGATGTTTGCGGTACTGGCGGTGATGGCCGTTCCACATTCAATGTGTCCACCACTGTGGCGCTGGTTGCGGCGGCGGCCGGAGTGACCGTAGCTAAACACGGAAACCGATCTGTGTCAAGCCGTTCCGGGTCGGCGGACGTGCTGGAGGAACTGGGTGTAAAAGTTGACCTGCCGCCGGAGCAGGCCCGGCAGTGTATCGATGAAATTGGCATCGGCTTCCTGTACGCACCGCTGTACCACCCGGCCATGAAGGCAGTTGGCCCGCACCGGAAAGATCTGGAGATGCGGACATTTTTCAACATTCTTGGTCCAATGTTGAACCCGGCCGGTGTGCGCCGCCAGCTCATCGGTGCCTTCAGTGCTGATGTGGCCTTCAAAATTGCACAAACCCTGCAACAGCGTGGCTACCGGAAGGTGTGTACTGTGCACTCAACCGATGGGCTGGATGAGGTATCGCCGTTTGCCGCATCCCATGTGTTTGAATTCCGTTCCGACAATGGCGGGCTATACCGCTATCCATTCATCTTTCCACGCAGGATTGAACCGTCCCTCCGCAGCATTCAGGTAAGCAACCGGAAAGAGGCCGCGGCTGTGCTGCTGGATGTGCTCAAGGGAGTGCCAGGCGCCGCTCGGGAACTGACCGTTGCCAACGCCGCTTTTGCCTTTTATGTGGCCGACAAGGTCAGTAGTGTGGAAGAGGGGATTCAGCTGGCAGAGGAGACCATCGACTCCGGTGAGGCACTGCACAAACTGCATCAGTTTGTGGTATGTACAAGAGATCTTGCGCGGATGTCTGTGCCTCCGGAGCACGCCCAAAAATCGGTCCGGGAGGCTGGTCATGTTTCTTGAACAAATCATGGAGCGGAAGAAGGAAGAAGTGGCTCGGCTGAAGCGGTCCGTGCCGTTCAGAGTTCTGGAGGAACAGGCCCGGCGGAGAACGCAGCGGCATTCACTGCGCCAACGACTGCACAGAGAGGGCTTTTTGTTTCTCTGCGAATTCAAACGGTCATCGCCTTCCAGAGGACAGATCGCAGCAGGGAAACATCCGCTGGAACAGGCACAAGCGTATGTTCGTGGGGGAGCTGGCGGAATTTCCGTGCTCACAGAATCCCACTTTTTCTCCGGTTCTCCTGATGATCTCCGGCAGGTGTGCAGAATCGTTTCTGTACCGGTTCTTCGAAAAGATTTCCTTTTCGATCCGTTCCAGATTGTGGAAAGTGCCGCCCTGGGCGCCGATGCTGTCCTGCTAATTTTAAGAATTCTTGACCGGGGGCAGGCACGGGAACTTTTACAGGTTGCCCGGGAATACGGACTGGATGTCCTGTTTGAAATTTTTGATGCTGGGGAGCTGGACAGGCTGCCGGCGGACGGCGATTTTTTGTTGGGGATCAACAATCGAGACCTGCACACGTTTGAGGTGAACCTGTCCCGTTCGACGGCTATCCGGCCGTACGTGCCATCGGGGATTCCGGTGATCAGCGAGAGCGGAATTTTTTCTCCTGCGGACTGCGTTTTCGTGAAGCGGCAGGGGTTTGACGGTGTGCTTGTTGGCGAGGCGCTGATGCGTGCGCCAGATCCCGCCGCTTTGCTTCGGGCTATGAAGAGAGAGGTTGAACGTGTGGACACAGGTTAAGATTTGCGGTATAAGAAGCCTGGAAGACGCGTACTTGTGTGCCGATGCCGGAGCTGACTATCTGGGCCTCAATTTTTATCCGGAAAGTCCGCGTTTTGTACCCTGGCAGGCTGCGTTGAAAATTGCCAGAGAAGTTTCTGGGACGGTACGGCTGGTAGGGCTGTTTGTAAACCCGCATCCGGCGGCGGTATTTCGCGCCATTTGCAGACTGCACCTCTCTGCCGTGCAGCTCTACGGTGTTCCCCGCAGCAGTTGGGCAAAATATCTGCCGGTCCCAGTGTTCTGGCCCATACGGCTTGGAGCTGACGCGGTGGATCTGCACCCGCCGCGATTGCGGGACTGGCTGTTGCTGGATTCCCATGATGCCCGACTACTGGGAGGCACTGGAAAGGTGTTCTGCTGGGAACGAATTCCCAATAACCTTTGCCGCCGACGTTTGATCCTGGCGGGGGGACTGCGGCCCGAAAATGTTCGCCGGGCACTGGAGGCGGTTCGTCCTGCAGTAGTGGACGTTGCCAGCGGTGTGGAAAGTTCGCCGGGACGGAAAGACCCTTTGCGTGTCCGGGCATTCGTGGGTGAGGTTGTACGTTATAATCTCGAAAAACTGATTATGGAGGGCCAATGACGAAGGATCCGTACAGCTATCCGGATTCGCGGGGGTTTTTTGGCCGGTTCGGGGGGCAGTATGTTCCCGAAATATTGCGGCCGGCTCTTTTGGAACTGGAGGCCGCTTTCTTCCAATTCCGGGCCGACCGGACGATGCAGGAGGAGTTTCGGCGTGAATTGCACACATACGCCGGCCGACCAACACCTCTTTATTTCGCCCGCCGGCTTACGGAGTATTTTGGGAGCGCCAAGGTCTACCTGAAGCGGGAGGACCTGAACCACACGGGTGCGCACAAAATCAACAATACCCTGGGACAGATTCTTCTGGCAAAATTTATGGGGAAGCGGCGGATTATTGCTGAAACGGGAGCAGGCCAACACGGAGTTGCCACAGCTTCGGTAGCCGCTCGAGCAGGTTTAGAATGCTGCATTTATATGGGCGCTGAAGATATGCGGCGGCAGTTTCTGAACGTGCGGCGAATGCAGATGCTCGGCGCTGAGGTTCGGCCTGTCCGTTCAGGTACGGCTACGCTGAAGGATGCTACCAGCGAGGCCATCCGAGACTGGCTGACGAATGTGAAAGATACACATTATATTATCGGCTCTGTCGTAGGGCCTCATCCTTTTCCAATGATTGTCCGAGAGTTCCAGAAAGTGATCGGAGAAGAGACCCGGCAGCAGATTTTGGAGTGTGAAGGGCGCCTGCCCGATGTTCTGGTGGCCTGTGTGGGAGGGGGCAGCAACGCCATCGGCCTTTTTTATCCTATGCTGAATGATGTGACCGTTCGGATGATCGGTGTCGAAGCCGCAGGTCTGGGGCTGCAAACCGGAAAGCATGCTGCCTCCCTTACAAAAGGACAGGAGGGCGTATTTCACGGCATGCGGACCCTGCTGCTGCAGGACGCAGATGGCCAGGTTCAGCTGGCACATTCCGTTTCTGCGGGCCTGGACTACCCGGGCGTGGGTCCCGAGCACAGTTTTTTGAAAGAAACCGGCCGCGTTGAATATGTCGCGGTACCGGACGAAGAAGCCCTGGAGGCGGCTTTGCTTTTGGCAAAACTGGAGGGAATTATTCCAGCGCTGGAAAGCGCGCATGCCCTGGCCTATCTGAACAAGCTGCTTCCCGGCACAGAAAAAGACCAGATTGTCGTCGTAAATTTGAGCGGAAGAGGAGACAAAGACATGGACACATATGCCCGGTACGTTACCGGATCAGAGGGAGCCTGCACATGAGCCAGCGATTGACACAGGTCTTATCGGCGCGTTCCCGCAGGAATGGTCCGCTGCTTTCAATTTTTGTGACCGCCGGTTTTCCGGAACGGGATGCTACGCCTGAGATTGTGGAAACTCTGGCAGAAGCCGGTGCAGATCTGGTGGAAATTGGAATCCCATTTTCCGATCCTATTGCCGATGGTCCCGTCATTCAGAGGGCCTCTCAAACGGCTATTCAAAACGGCATGACGCTCATGAGGATTCTTGAAACGGTAGAAAAAATCCGCCACCGGGTAACTCTTCCTGTGCTTTTGATGGGCTATCTGAACCCGGTGATCCGGTTTGGTCCGGAACGTTTTCTGAGGTGCTGTGCAGACATCGGGGTGGATGGTTTAATTCTTCCGGACCTGCCACCCGAGGAGGCCCGGATATGGGCGGAAAATGTTCATAATCAGGTGGACTTTATCCATCTGATTTCGCCCAATTTGCCGGATGCCCGGATACGGGAAGTGGACCGTTTTTCTAGCTCGTTTTTATATTGTGTTTCGTACACGGGCGTTACGGGAATGCGGGCCCGGGGGGAAGACACCGTCTCTTTTTTGCAGCGGGCACGGCAAATTGCCCGCCATCCTCTTTTTGTGGGCTTTGGAATCCGGTCCTGCCAGGATGTGCAGCGCGTGGCTACACTGGCGGATGGCGTGATTATTGGCACCGCCTTTCTTGAACTTCTGGAGCGGACCTCCCGGTCTGACCGGACAAATGCCATTAAAGATTTCATCCAGAGTTTCCGAATCAAAAATGGAAGGATGCCACGGTCCGGATGATTTGCAGGGTGCAGGGGTGAGTGGCCGGTTTTTTTCTTGCCGCGACAAATTTACTTTTTGCAACCAGGCAACCAAAAAAAGTTGCATTCCCAAAATGCATCGGCTAAATTTTGCGCTAAATTTTACAGGATCGGAGGGTGGTGAACAAAGAGGCCAACGGATTCAACGCAGGAGGATTCGCGTTTCAACGTGAGACAGTGACGTAATGCACAACGGTATCCGGAATAATTTCAACCATTCCGGATTGTGGAACGCAAATTAGGGTATGTTAAGTGACTGAATTTTCAACAGTTGAAAATCGAAACGTTTCGCCGCTTTCTGATGAGCCTGGCACAATCCTTGTTATTAACATGGCCATGTTGAAAACGGAACCGAAAACTGAACTGAAAGGAGGCCTCTTTGATGGTGAAGGTGAATCCCTACCGGGTGGAGGAAGCCGATCTTGTCGTTGGGATTCCGTCGTACAACGAAGCCGATAACATCGCATTTGTGGTTGACCGCTGTAATGAGGGGTTGCAGAAGTATTTCCCGCAGTTGAAGAGTGTTGTTATTAATGTAGACAATCACTCTCCCGACAATACGCGGGAGGCTTTTCTGAATGCCAGCAATACCGTTCCCAAAATTTACATCTCGACTCCTGAAGGTGTGAAAGGAAAGGGGAACAATTTTTACAACCTTTTCAGCGAAGCGGTCCGACTGGGGGCCAAAGCCATCGTCGTGGTGGATGCCGATCTGATGAGTATTACACCGGAATGGGTCCGCGATCTGGCCAAACCCATTCTGGAAGATGGCTATGATTTTGTGAGCCCGCTGTATTCCCGCAACGAATACGATGGTACCATCACCAACAATATCTGCTATCCGTTGCTTGTGGGGCTTCTCGGAAAGGACATGCGTCAGCCTATCGGCGGCGAATTTGCCTTTTCCAGCCATCTGGCACGGTACTATCTGCAGCGGCCCTGGCACAAAACCACCAAACAGTACGGCATCGACATCTTTATGAGCTTGAATGCCATTCTGGGCGGTTTTCGTGTTTGCCAGGTCTGTCTGGGGGCGAAAATCCACAAACCCAGCGCACCCAAACTGGGACCCATGTTTACCCAGGTGGTGGGAACCCTCTTCAACACCCTGCTGGATTACCGCAATCTGTGGCAGGAAATTCACCATGTGGAACAGCTGCCACTGTACGGCGAACACAAGCTGGCCAAACCGCAAAGCCTGAGCATTGATTACAAGAGCATGAAAGAAACGGCGCTGTACGAATTCAATATCAATCGCGAGATTCTCCAACGGTGCCTGAGCCCTGAAGTGTTTGCCCGGGTGGAAAAAATGTACGACAGCGGTAAGCTGGATATCCGCATGGGACTCTGGGCACGGATTGTGTACGACCTGCTCTACGCCTACGACACCACCGATGCCAATTCACACCTGATTGAGGCCATGAAGGCCCTCTATTTCGGACGGGTCGTGTCCTTCATTCGCCAAACTCTGGATCTGGACCACGAGCAGTCGGAAGAACTGATCCGCAAACAGGCGTACCATTTCTTTAAGATGCGCGGCTATCTGCTTCAGAAATATCGCCGAAAAGCGGCCTGAAACCCAGGACAGCGAATGTATCCCTAAAGATGACTATCGGCAAAAAGGCGGGACACGTTTCCCGCCTTTTTCATTTCGCAACAATCCGGAAAACAGATCCGTTCGGAACCGTTCCCCGCGTAGCATGCAAAGCCATCAGAATCCGCGGTGTTCCATCTTTTCTCCAGCGTTTTTCCAGGAACCCCGGAAAAAACGGATGGACTGCTTTTTTGCAAAAAGCTTGCACGTCATTTAACTATTTTCCTGTGGCGGGAAACTGTGGGGGAAAAGGTACGGATGGTGGTGCAAACCGGGATGAACTGAACCTTCCTTGAAGGAATTTTGTAATTTTTTCATAGTCGCTGTTTGCTGGAAAAGGCGCGAAAAAACATCTTGCGAATTTGTAACATTCTCCTTACTTTTGCACGGGATGTAAAATATTTTTCGTGGAGAAACCCGCAGCAAGGACCGTGATGAAGGGAGGGAGTATGCACCGGAGAACATTCCTCAGGCAAGCAGGCATTGTTTTTCTGGCTATCTTCCTTTTGGCTTGGACGGGGGTTGCGTTGCCTCAGTTTGATCCGGACCTTTTCAGGGCGATGAAGGCCCGGAGCATCGGACCGGCGGGAATGAGCGGCCGGGTAACGGCCATTGATGTGGTTGTGGACAATCCGGATATCATTTATGTGGGAACCGCCACCGGGGGTGTCTGGAAATCGACGGATCGGGGGATTACCTGGAAACCCATTTTCGACGACCAGCCGGTGTCGTCCATTGGTGCCGTGGCCATTTTTCAAGCAAATCCAAGCATTGTCTGGGTAGGGACCGGAGAAGGGAATCCGCGGAACAGCAGTGGTGTGGGAAACGGCATTTACAAGAGTCTGGATGGCGGTGAAACCTGGGTGCATCTCGGCCTGGAAAAAACGGAGAAGATCCACCGGATCGTCCTGGATCCGACGAATCCCAAAGTGGCTTACGTGGCGGCCCTTGGTCCCACATGGGGGGAAAGCCAGGAACGGGGGGTGTACAAAACCACCGACGGCGGCAAAACCTGGAAGAGGATCCTCTACGTCAACGAGAGGACCGGATGCGCCGACCTGGTGATGGATCCGACAAATCCTAACAAGCTGTTTGCTGCCATGTGGGAGCACCGCCGCTGGCCATGGTTTTTCAAATCCGGCGGTCCGGGTAGTGGCCTGTACGTAACCTACGATGGCGGGACGACTTGGAAGAAAATCACTTCCAAGGAGGGCCTGCCGGAAGGCGAGCTGGGCCGCATCGGCATTGCCATATCGCGCAGCAATCCCAATGTTGTGTATGCCATTGTGGAGGCAAAGAAGAACGTTTTGTGCCGTTCCGATGACGGTGGAAAAACCTGGCGCGTCGTGAACCGGGAATTCAACGTAGCGCCGCGGCCCTTCTACTTTGCGGACATCCGGGTCGATCCCGAAAACGAGAACCGGGTATACAATCTGCATCAGACGATTACTGTGAGCGAGGATGGGGGCAAAAGCCTTCAGCGGCTCATCCGCAGCTCCGTGCATCCGGATCACCATTACCTCTGGATCCATCCCGAGGACGGCAGCTTCATGATCGATGGCAATGACGGTGGAATCGCCATCACGTACGACCGCGGGAAGACCTGGCGCTTCGTAGAGAATCTGCCTCTGGCGCAGTACTACCATGTCACCGTGGATATGGCCATTCCTTATAATGTATACGGCGGATTGCAGGACAATGGCTCTTGGCGCGGCCCGTCCGAAGTCTGGGAAAACGGCGGAATCCGCAACTATCACTGGGTGGAAGTTGGTTTTGGCGACGGATTCGATTGTGCCATCGACCCGAAAGATCCGAACATCGGTTACAGCATGTCTCAGGGCGGTAACCTGATGCGCTTTAACCTGGTAACCGGAGAGCGGAAGGCTATCCGGCCGCCGGATCCAGAAGGGGTGGAGCTGCGTTTCAACTGGAATGCCGGTTTTGCTATCGATCCGTTTGATCCGGGCACGATCTACTACGGTAGCCAGTTTGTGCACAAAAGCACGGACCGGGGCGACACCTGGGAGATCATTTCGCCGGATCTGACGACCAATGATACCACCAAGCAGAAACAGGACCAGAGCGGTGGCCTGACACGCGATGTTACCGCAGCCGAAAATTACACCACCATTCTGACCATCGCTCCCAGTCCGGTTAAAAAAGGCGTCATCTGGGTGGGAACAGACGATGGCCAGGTGCAGGTGACCACGGATGGCGGGAAAACCTGGACGAATGTAACGAAGAACATTCCGGGACTGCCGCCCAATACCTGGTGCCCGCATATTGAGCCATCCAAATTTGAGCCGGATGTAGCCTACGTGGTTTTCGATGACCACCGGCGCTCCAACTGGACTACTTATGTCTACAAGGCCACAAAGTTCGGCAAAAAGTGGATCAGCCTGACGAAAAACGATCCCACAGCAGGGTCCAGCGAGCTCTGGGGATTTGCCCACGTAATCGAACAGGACCCGGTTAAAAAGGAGCTACTGTTCCTGGGAACCGAATTCGGCCTGTGGGTGAGTTTTGACGAGGGCAAACACTGGATGAAATGGAAGCACGGTGTGCCCACAGTTCCGGTACGAGATCTGGTTGTGCATCCCAGAGATTATGATCTGGTAATTGCAACGCATGGGCGGGGCATTTTTATTCTGGACGATATCCGGCCGCTCCGCGCGATTTCTGAGGAACTGCTGGCCAAACCGCTTCATCTTTTTGAAATCCCACCTGTTTACCAGCATCAGGTTAAGCAGGTGGACGGATACCGTTTTCCGGCGGATGCCATGTTCCGCGGCGAGAACCGGCCTTACGGAGCCCTGATTACCTACTATGCGAACCCGCCCAAAAAACCTGGCAGGAAGGGAGCCGGAGAACCTGAAGGTAGGGGCGAACGGGGGGCCACTGGCAATCGGGGCAAAAGGAAACCCAAAGTGAAGATTGAAATCCTGGATGAGAACGGTAAAGTTATCCGCCACATGGAAGGCCCGATGGAAAAAGGACTCAACCGGGTGGTCTGGAACCTGCGGATGGACGGCTTCCGGATGCCGTTTGGTCAGCGCCGTCAGCGGGGGCGGAGGGGCGGTTTCGGTCCCGAAGTGCTTCCCGGTACCTATACGGTCAAAATCAAGATGGGGAAGGAAGTGGTTACCGGAAAGGTAGAAGTAAAGCCGGATCCGCGTATACAGTTCTCTCTGGAAGACCGGAAGGCCAAGCTGGATGCCATCCTCCGGGCGGGGCGCCGGATGGAGGTGCTTTCAGAGGCGGTGTACCGTATCCGCGATACCAAACGGGCCATCGATGTGGTCCTGGAACGGGTGCGCGACCAGAAAGATTCCACCTCCAAGGCCTTGGTGAAGGCCGGAAAAGATCTCAAGAAGAAACTGGAGAAAGTGGAATTCATGCTGGTGAGCCCGCAAAAACGCGAGGGCATTTTCCGGGATCGCAATGTTTCCCGCTATCTCTTTGAGGCGATGCGCACACTCTCGTCATCCTGGGACCGTCCCACAGCTTCCGAAATACAAAAGCTGGAACGGGCCGAGAAAAAACTGGAAGAAGCACTGGCGAAATTCAATAAAGTCTATGCGGAAGACGTGAAGGCGTTTAAGGAGATGGTTCGGAAGGCAAACTTTACCCTCTTTCCAGAGAAAGAGCCGCTGGATCTGAACTGGCAGCCGAAAAAGGACAAGGAGAAGTAGAAACCTATTCATGCAGAAAAATCAGGGCCCCCTTTGCGCGCTGAAGGGGGCCCTTTTTCAATTTGGCTGAGCGGAGGCTGTGCTGATATGGGCCGGCGGTTGCGGTACTGGTTAATTTTTCTTTTTTTGGCAGCAGCGGATGCGGTAGCGGCGCAAATCCGCCTGGAAGGTGTGGTGTTGGATGGAATGACATTCCGTCCGCTGGCGGATGTAAGCGTGTATTTGGAAGAAATTGGCACCGGAACCACAACCGACGGCCAGGGAAGATTTGTGCTATCCCTTCGGAAAGACGGTACGTTTTCGCTGGTGATCCGCCATGTGGGGTACAGGGTGTACCGGAGGGAAATCCGCTTGCGATCTGGCGAAGTCCGCAAGCTCAAAGTTCTGCTCGAACCGCGCGTTTTGCAGCTGGAGGGTGTCGTTCTAACCGCCAGCCGCATGGCGGAATCGGTGTTTCAGACCCAGAAAGATGTGAGCATCGCTTCTCTGCCGCAGATTCTCTCACGGACCTCTCCCAACACGGCGGATGCCATCCGGGAAGTTCCGGGCGTGCTCGTACAGAAGACCACTGCGGGACACGGTTCGCCCATCCTCCGCGGACTGATTGGCAAGCACGTTTTGTTGCTTTACAACGGCATCCGGCTCAACAAGCCCACTTTCCGGTTTGGAGCAAACCAGTATATGAACACCATTCCCGTTGAGGCATTGCAAAAAATCGAGGTAGTTAAAGGACCAGGTTCTGTGATGTATGGCTCGGATGCCATGGGCGGCATTGTGCACATGATGACCGGCTTTTTGCAGCCAGAGCCACAGTCACCGCCGTCTCTGGCGCCGGCACTGATGGTGCGCTTCGGTTCGGCGGACCGATCACAGACCGTTCACCTAGGGCTCAGAAAACTGGGGGAGCGCAGCGGCCTCCGCTACGGCCTGACCCTGAAGCGCTTCGGGGATCTGCGGGCCGGCAAGGAGGTGGGGGCTCAGGTGCCAACCGGCTACCGGGAATGGAATTCGTTTTTGCGCTGGGATGTGTTTATGCGGCCGGACCTGACCCTCAGCTTTGATGCCCTGGCCGTTCAGCAGAGTGGGGTGCCGCGCTATGATAAGTACGTCACCGGGCAGTATTCCACTTACCTGTATGATCCACAGAACCGTTACCTTGCGGCGGTCAGTCTGGAATATAGGCCCGCGTTTCGGTGGGTGGATCAAATCCGGTGGAACCTTTCTTTTCAGCTGGAAGAGGAAGGGCGGATTCAGCAGAAAGCTGGACGGACTGCTCTGACCCGGGTGCGCAATACCCTCCGCACCTGGGGGTCGTCTGTGCAACTCAAGTCCATACTGGGAAATCGCCACATTTTGACCTGGGGGTACGAGGCCTATTTTGACCGCGTCCGGAGCCAGAAGAAGAAGAGGGAAGGGGAACTTGTTCGGACCGTCCGGCCCGATTTTCCCGATGGAGCCACGTACCGGTCGGTGGGACTATTTGTGAGCGACCATGTATTATTGGGTCATCGCATGGACATGACGTTTGGAATGCGTTGGAGCTCCATCTGGCTGGATGCTCGGCTGGAGACTCCCTGGGGGCATTTTAATGAAAGGTACGCCGATGTGACCGGCAGCTTTGGCTGGAGCTACCGCGTTCTGCCGTGGATGAATCTGCTTTTTACTTACTCAAGCGGGTTCCGGGCGCCAAATTTCAACGATACCGTGGTGCTGAAGGTCTCCAATGCCGGAATGGATGCACCGAGTCCCAATCTTGTGCCGGAGAAAAGCCACAATGTGGAGCTGGGAGTTAGAGTGGACCGGGAGCCGTTCTCCGCACGGTTCTTCCTGTTTTTTAACCGACTCATCAATTTAATTGACCGTTATCCGGGTTCATACCGGGGCTTGCCGTTTTTCGATGAGAACAGCAACGGGATCCGCGATGAGGGCGAACCGCTGATTTTTCAAAAGAGGAACGTCGCCCAGGCCTACATCTGGGGTTGGGAATTTCAGTTCGGCTGGCGCTTTCTGCCCGGATGGCAGGCGGAAGGGTTTGCATTTTACACCTTCGGGCAGAATGTAACCTACCGCGAGCCGATGAGCCGCATTCCGCCGCTAATGGGACGGCTGAGCGTCCAGTACCGGTCCTCCAGCCGGTGGATGGCAGAACTGTTTCTGCGGGGTGCCATTCGGCAAAGCCGCCTATCCACACGGGATAAACTGGACAGCAGGATTCCCGAGGGTGGAACGCCCGGGTGGATAACGATAAACTTCCGGCTGATGGCGCGCATTGCGAAAGAGACGGAAGTCAGGGTGGTGCTGGAGAATTTGCTGGACGAAACCTACAAGGAGCACGGCTCCGGGGTGTATTCTCCCGGCCGTGGAATTGTGCTGACGTTCACGTACGGCATGAACTAATGTTTCGCCCGACGGTGCCATCTATTTCAGAAACCATCTGTAGGGCGTGAACGGCTTTGTACGGGCTACCGACGGCAAAGGAAATCGACTGGCCGAAACAAGGCCGGTGAAATGTTAGCTCATCCCTTACGGTTTGCACAGAGACTTCCGTCCCGGCAGGGCCGTTTTACCTTAGAGCGGCCATTTGTCGCCCCGCCATCCCTCCGTAACAATGCCGGTTAGCGGGCCAGCCCGCACAGAAGGATCACCGGTTTTGTCCTCATAGAGAAAGACAGGGGATTACTGATTCCGCCTTCCTTTCCCGCGCCCTCTGCACCGCCGGCCGTGGCCGCGTTCTTCCGGTGCCCGGTGGATGTCTGCGCTGCCGCATTGCGGGCAGGCATGGGGCCGCATGGTTCCATACGGTACTTGCCAGCGGTGGCCACATTGGCTGCATACGAATGTCCGCATTTCCATTGGATCACCTCTCTTTTGGTTCATTTTGTCTGCCCGGATATTCCGGAACAGTATTTCCTGAATCTTTCCATTCAGAGCCGGAAAAATCGGGTCCCGGCCACTTTTCGCGGCCGGAAATCAAGATCTGCTTGCAAAACACTTTTGTCCTCATCACAGGTCGCTGCCTGATGGCAAACCTGGCGCCCGGGGTTGATTTGCTTTGCTGGACCCTGCTCGGATCCCACGCCTGACGGCAGCCACGAGAACCAGCACGGCTCCATAGGTGCTCACAACTGTAGGTCCGCTGGGCAGATCGGCGGCGTACGAGATGACCAGCCCGGTAATGCTCACCAGCAGTCCAGCGGACCAGCCGATAACCAGCTGCAGCCAGAACCTGTCGGTCAGCATCATGGAGAGCACAGCCGGCACCACCAGGAAGATGAACACCATCAGAACACCGGCGGCGGATACGGAATGGGTAATCACAATTCCGAAACTGGCGTAGAAAAGGAAATCCCAGAACGGTACCGACAGGCCCATTGCCGCCGCCTTTTCCGGATGATTGGAAATCAGCAGAAAGCGGTGCCGAAAAAGAAAATGAAACAGTCCCACCGCAAGATAAACCGCCGCTGCCTTCAAAATGGTAGACCACCGTACCCAGAGGATGTGGCCTGTCAGCATCTCTTTGATGTGTTCGGCACCCTGAGGGGCACGGTCCATAACCAGAATGGCTGTGGCCGCTGCCAGTGCGTAAACAATGCCAATAATCGCTTCCTGAGGAATCGGAGTTTCCCGAAAGCGGAAAAGGGAAAAAATGGCTGCCCCCAGGAAGGTGAACAACAGAGAGAAGCCGTACGAAATGGATGTACCGGGAGCGAATCCGAAAAGGAATGCAACAGTCGCACCCAGCGCTGCAATCTGGGCCAGGGCCAGATCCACGAAAATAATGCCTCGTTTAATTACATGAATCCCAAAGTAGGAATGAATACCCACCAGCACCAGACATTCGGCAAACGCCGGAAGCATAATTTCAATCATCGTTTATACCCTCATTCGGTAGATCTGTTATTTCTCCCGTGTCGGTACAGATTGTGTCATGGCACTCGGTTGTCGGAAGGCTTCGGTGAGCCGGGATATCCACACGTCATAAAGGTCAAAAACGCTGTGCACTTCCGGTTCCCCTTCAACATGAAAGGGGACAATGACAGCAATCGCTCCGGCTCTGGCGGCGATCTGCCGGACTTTCTGGGTATCAAAATAATTGGTGGAAAGGATAACCTTTACGTTGTGTTTTTTCATATCGGACAACAGCTGTTCCACATGCCGGGGCGAAGGCGGAATGCCGGGCTTGGGCTCCACATTCCCGATTTCAATCAGCCCAAATAACCGCTCAAAGTACACCCAGTTTTTGTGGTAGGTCACGATCTTTTTGCCACGGAGAATTAGGCCCTTTTTCAGCCAGCCTCCAAGGTAATCAATAAGTTTGCGGCCGCCGTATTCCTGGGTCTCCAGGAAGGCAAACAGATTGCCGGATAAGGCCAGCCGGGTAAGTACAGAGCTCCCGAGAAGTGTGATCAGTGTGTCGCCAAAAACGCTCCGGTCGATGGCCTGTTTGAACCGGGAACAGTTTTCGGAAAAGTAGCCGGCCCACTGAGGGGCTACGTTGGTCAGTCCGGTAGCGATATTATCGGCGATGATTTTCAGGTTGAGCGGATTGGTGTGAATGTGCGGGTTGCCGTAAATATGAAGCCCGCCCTGTGAACGGGAAAGCACAGCTGGTTTATCCAGAAGCTGAATTCCCTCTGCGGCAGCTACATAACCAGGTTCTCCCGAAAAAATCTGCGGATTGTTTGCCATATCGAGCAGGGCCGGGACCCACAGTTCCAGATCCAGCCCGGTGGTTACAAACAGGTCGGCTTTGCGCAGGCGGGCCGCAAAACTGGGTTTGGGCCGCACGTAATGGGCATCCTGATTTCCTCCCACGATGGCGAATACTTCCACCTTATCGCCGCCAATGTAGCGGGCAATCCAGGCGTAATCGGTCAATGTGGTAACCACCTGAATTTTCTCCGCACCGGCCGCGGGAGATCCGGCGACAAGACCGCATACAAGCCATATCCACAAGAGGATCTTTCGGAGCATGGCCGTTTCCTCCTTTTTTGAGGTCAGTATCTTTCATGTTTGTGGGGACCAGCCGCCCAGGTAACTTGGATGCAAACGGCGTTATCCTTGTGCTGTGCCGTATTTCCGCCCGTGTGGCGGAACTCAATCCGAAGCCGGACCCACGGGCTCTGCCACCAGGTGAGGTACGGCACGAGCTGATAGGTATGTTTACCCCGGTTAGCCGGAGTGAAAGGCTGCGTCCAGTCAAGCCGCAGGCCCGCTTCTGTGCGTGAGCTGAATCTCCGCTGGATGTAGGTGTAAACGCCGTATACGGTAATTTTCTGGGCCGTCTGCCATTCTTTCTGCAGGCGAAGAAATTCGGTTCGCCAGAGGAAATGTTTGTACTTGGCTTCACGGGGCGGTTCCCACAAAAGCGTGAAATCGGCACCCAGAATCACTGTGTTGCGCCAGGGCGATGCACTGCCGTTTGCCGAGTACCGGCTCCGGTTGTACAGCCCACTCAGTCCCAATTCTGCATAGGTGGAACGGTTGAGATCCACGTAATTTTTCAGATGAACAAGCCATACGGGCCGTGCACCGGTAATTCCGGAAAATAGCCGGTGGTTGGTAGCATGGGTGATCTGAACAGTGAGAAACTGGGTAAAGGGTGAAAATGAGGGCATGTTCCAGTCAAGAGAAAGACCGGTCTGGACCAACCCTTCGTCGCCGAAGACTTCGGTGAGTGGGAGAGGGAGGGCGATCTGGTCCAGGGAATGTTCATGCCAGCGGTTCAGAATGCCGAACTGCTGGCGAAATTTGCCGGCCGTAATGGCAAGTCCGGGCAAAACGGCAGACCAGGTAGCGTAGGCTTCGCCCAATTCAATTCCTTCCGGGGTGATTTCGACCGCGGCCTTCATCATGCTGAAGGGATCGAGGTCCGATTCAATGTGCAGGCCCAGAACCCGCAAGCTATGTAGGAACGGAGCACTGCTGGCCCTGGGGGTGTAGCTGGCCAGGTAATCTCCGGTTACGCTGATTTCGGGATTGAGAGCCTGGAGCGCCCGTTGCTTTCCTTTAAACACCCTTGGTTTTGCGGGCTTTTGGGTGGGAGCTGCCAAAAAAGATTCTGCCTTTTTTCGCAGCGCTTCCAGCTGACTTGCGCGCTGCTGGGTTTCAAGGGCATCAAGACGCATTTTAAGATGTTCAATTTTTCGGGAAAGAGCCTGGACCAGAGAATCGCCTGCGGCTGCTTCTTCCGTTTGTGTCCAGGCTGTGGAAAACAAACCGGTCAGCGCTATGAAAAGCGCACCCAGCACACAGATGCACGCTTGCCTCATGAAGGCCTCCCGAAGTTTGGTGATCGCCGTCCTGTAACCTGTTTTTAATGAAAAAGCTGCAGGTTAGGCGGCAGAGGGCGGGCTGCGGGTGTGCTCAGAAAAAACAGGAGATGTGAAAGGAATGAAAGAAAGGTTGGGAAAAAAGACAAAAGTTTCGGGCAGGAAAAAGAAAACCGGAGGAACGGACGGAACATCCAGTCCTTGAATGAGGTGTGTTTGAATCAGATAAGCCGGACAGTTGTCACGTTCCGCCTGGTTCAGAGCATGGTTGTGTGCTGCTGGAAACTGTCCGAACAGAAACAGGAAGAGCAGCAGAGCGCTCAACGCGAGTGCAAGCGGCAAACGTTTTTTAGGATTCCTGATATTCATGGCCATGTTAATTTACGACGGAAGAACGGTTTTCTGCCAGTTAAAATATCGCAACATCCCTTTCGCCGGACAGGAAATAGAGTGCGGGTCCGTTTTTGAGGACGGCGCCAGCCGGCCCCTTTTTTTGGAGGGATCTGCCTTAAAAAAGAAGCAGGCTCCGGTGTGATACTTACCGGAGCCTGCCCGTGAAGGTTCTGCGAGCTGAGTAGCCCGCCTGCAGGGAACCTGGGGGTTTTATGGTTCAGCCAGCCGGTGTGTGTCCTCTGCCTGTTTTATCTGGATGCCGGCTGGCGCGGTTTTGGTAGCGGTTTGCGGGGAATCATCTCATCCCGCATCGCCGCATGGTACACAAACGAAG